>Ga0265327_10002258_pt1 | contig 20795 bp, 20 predicted proteins | sample 41621metaG_FD_202089 | JGI IMG/M metagenome (GOLD analysis project Ga0265327, IMG submission 202089) | Rhizosphere microbial communities from Carex aquatilis grown in University of Washington, Seatle, WA, United States - 4-16-21 metaG | ecosystem: Host-associated > Plants > Roots > Rhizosphere...
ACGCCGGGGTCGGGCGTGACCTTCAGGTTCTGAATGCGCGGGTCGAAGGGTGGGGGACTGCCTTCCAGGATGACCGGAATGTTCAGCGCCGCCGCCGTCTGCTCGATGCAGGCGATCAGCGCCAGGAAATCCTCACCCTCGGCCAACGGCGGCAGGAACACATGCAAGCGGCCCTCACGGGATTCGAAGCAGATCGCCGTGCGCACGATCCCCTTCGCCGATTCTTGCGGGGCAGGCGGCGGGGGCTCCGCCTGGTGCAGGTGCGGAGTACGCTGGATGACGTAGTCGCGCGATCCGAAGGACTGCCACGGTTGCGTGGGATCCGGCGGAAGGATCCACGGGTAATCTTCCTTCGACACCCACGGCAGCGAATCGAGCGGCAGGCGGAAGCCCAGCGGGGAATCTCCGGGCACCAGGAACAAAAGATCCTCCTTCAGGTGCCACGATCCGCTTTCCCAGCGGATCGAACGTCCGCCCTTCACGCGTTGCAGCGGCAGGACGTAGCCGGTCACGCTGTCGAGCCCGCGTTCGAACACCCGTGTCAGGCGCGCCCGTTCCTCCGGACTGGCCAGGTTCGATTTCAGCGGATCGACGTTGGATGGCAGGCTCTTTTCCCGCAGCAGGTAATGATAGGCATCCTCCCGCGCCGGCATGATCCGCTTGGTGTCGACTCCCAGCGCACCCGCCAGGGCGATGGCGAACCGTTGCGCCTCGGAGCTACCATGACCATAGTCGATCCGCTCGTCGGCGATCCAGCGCTCGTCCTCCCATATCGGCTGGCCGTCCTTGCGCCAATAGCAGGCGAGCGCCCAGCGCGGCAGCGATTCACCCGGGTACCACTTGCCCTGGCCGTAGAAAAGCACGCCGCCCGGGGCGAAACGCCGCCGCAGCCGCTTGATCAGATCGCCCGAAAGCAGCCGCTTGGTCTCACCCAGCGCGCCTGTGTTCCACTCCTCGCCTTCCGGATCGTCCATCGAGACGAAGGTGGGCTCGCCACCCATGGTGAGGCGCACGTCCATCTTCGCGAGATCGTGATCCAGTGCATGGCCACTGCGGAGGATGGCCGCCCATTGCTCATCGGTATAAGGCAGCGTTGTGCGCGGCATCTCGTGCACACGCCGTACTTCCATCACGTGCTCCAGCGTGGACTCGCACGGGTCCAGCACGCCGGTGACCGGTGCCGCGCTGGTGGGATCGGGCGAACAGGCCAGTGGCAGGTGGCCTTCCCCGGCCAGCAGGCCGGAAGTCGGGTCCAGCCCGATCCAGCCGGCTCCCGGCAGATAGACCTCCGCCCACGCGTGCAGGTCGGTGAAATCGGTTTCCGCTCCAGCCGGTCCGTCCAGAGAACGCACATCCGGCTTCAATTGGATCAAATACCCGGAAACGAAGCGCGCCGCGATACCGAGATGCCGCAGCATCTGCACCAGCAGCCACGCCGAATCACGGCAGGAACCGGACGACATCTGCAGCGTCTCTTCCGGTGCCTGCACCCCTGGCTCCATGCGGATCGTATAATTGATGTCCCGCAGCAGATCCGAGTTAATGCCCACCAGCAGGTCGATCGTGCGTGGATGAGGTCCACGGTAGCGACTGATGCGTTCTGCAAGCAACGGACCGGGCTCCTCCAGGGCGAGAAAGGGAGCCAGTTCGTGCTGGAGGATCGCCTCGTAGGGAAACGGATACGACTCCGCCGCCGGCTCCAGGAAAAAGTCGAAGGGGTTCGAAACCGCCATCTCGACCACCAGATTCACCTCGATATCCAGGCGATCCGTCGGTTCCGGAAACACCAGGCGCGCCAGATAGTTCGATTGCGGGTCCTGCTGCCAGTTCGTGAAAACTTCGCAGGGCCCAACCTTGAGGCTATAGGAAAGAACCCGCGTCCGGCAATGCGGGGCGGGTTTCAGGCGAACCACGTGGGGCCCGTGGGCGACGAGTCGGTCATAACGGTAGCTCGTGCGGTGGTGAAGGGCGACTTGGATCGACATGAGTTGTTTCAATGGATCAGCAACCCTTGTGCCATCCGCAGGTCCATGGTCAGTGACCGTCGTTCCGGGCCATCATTTCGGTCTCTTCCTCATGCGAATGAATCTGCAGGCTGGCATGCACGCCCTCGCGTTCCGCTGCCGCCCGCATCACATTGCGGATCGCCGAAGCGGTGAACCCGTTGCGGCCGATAAGCAGCGCCACGTCGGACTGGGTCAGCACGAGTTTGAAACGCAACTTCTTGGCCGCGAGCTCGGTCACCTTGAGCTGGGCCTGGGCCGGATGTTCGATGAACTGGACGGCCATGTACTGGAGGAAGCCGCGCAATTTTTCCGTGATCACCTGCATGTGGGGAATCATGGAGCGGGCTTCGATTGCCTGCAAGATCAAGGTAGGAACATCTTGTGGGATGTTCCTACCTTGGGCCGCCGGAGTCAGACCACCGGGATCGACTTGGGCTGCGCCTCTTCCCGCAGCGGGACGAGGGCGGTCAGCACGCCGTTTTCCAGTTTGGCCGTGATCTTCTCACCATCAAGGCGTTCGCCCAACTGGGCGGACAGCCGGTAAGTGGTCGGGTTTCCGCCATCCCGGCGCTCAGCCTCAAGCTGCAGCACGCCCTTCAGGACGGAGAACTTCAGGTCTTCCTTGGCCACGCCCGGCAGGGCGACTTCGAGGTGGATCCCGGCATCGTCCTCACGGGTCTGATAGGCGGGGCGGGATTCGCGGGTGGCACAGGCAGTGCCGGCACAGGTATTCAGGTTCATTGGATGTCGATGTTACGGGGTTCAACGGTTTCGGTGGCTCGCTTCGGCAGTGTCAGTTCGAGCACGCCGTTTTCCAGGCGGGCCGTGATCGCTTCGGTGTCCAGAGCGGGGCCGAGCTTCCAGGAACGGCTGCCGGACACCACGAAGGGCCGCTCTTCCGCCGCCGTGGCGGTGAGCACCAGGACTTGGTTCTTCACCTCGATCTTGAGCTCCTCCTTGCGGAAGCCGGGGAGGTCGAGTCGCAGAATGAAGGCATTGTCCTTTTCTTCCAGGGCCTCGCGGACGGTCGCGGGGCGGGGTGCCAGCGCACGTTGCAGCCAGCGATCGGTGAAGGTGGAACGGGAGGGATGACAGTCGGTTCGGTTCATGTTGGTTTCGATGTTCGCTCCCTCCATTGCATGAACCGTGCGAATCGAACGGCGCGATTTAACTTGCATATAATCAATGTATTGGGTGAGATTTCAGTTGGCTCGGCTCCTATCTGCCGACACCAACTGGCGCAGTTTGGGACGATCCGATGCAGCCAAATTGTCGCTCACGCCGCTGTACGCAAAAAGCCGCCCGAAGCTCACTCCGGACGGCCATGGAAAAAGGGGGTGAATCTCAGCTCACTTAAGCGCTTCCGGCGCGTAGGGCTTGCCGAGGTGATCCTTGGTGGCCTCGCGGACCTTTGTAACCGTCTCCGGCAGCACCTGGCTGGCCGTGTTGGTCCACTCGTGGCGCACGTAGGTCATCACGTCAGCCAGTTTGGCATCGGTCAGGAGGGGATTGATCGCCAGGCCCGGCATTTCAGCGGTGGGCTTGTAGAGCTGCCCGGCCACGGTGATCGGCCCGCTCAGGCCGTGCAGCACGATCTTGGCCATGCGCTCCGGATCGCCATTCACGTATTCGGAACCATCCAGCGGAGGTCCCAGATTCGGCATTCCCTGGCCGTCCTGGCCGTGACAGGCGAAACAGGCGGCATCCGTGATGAACACGGCCTTGCCGCGGTTGAAGGACTCCAGGTGCTCACCCGTCAGACCCGCGCCCGAGACCGGACCCGCGACCGGGCCCTTCGCTCCCTGGTCGAGCCAGGCGAGCAGGGTGGCATCCTTGATCTTGCTGCCGGCCGCGTTCTTGAAGTCGGTCACGTGGCCCTTCAGTCCGGAATAGGCCGCCGCACGAAGCAGGGGGCTCTTGCTTTCGCTCGCGACCAGATCGGCCAGTCGGCCAAAGGCGTCCGGGGTCGCGATCGGACCCAGCACACGGGCCAGGTAGATCTTCACTTCTTCGTTGGCCGGTTGCAGCTTCAGGATCTGGGGAGCCAGCTTGGCAAACTCGGCGGGAGCCAGCGTCGTCGCCACCCATAGGGCCGAGCAGACGACTTTCGGATTCTTCGATCCAAGAGCCGTGGCAATTGGGGCGGCCGTCAGCTTGCCGAGGCCTTCCAAGGTCCAAAGCGCATTGATGCTGGCGATCGGGAATCCTTCCACTCCCGCCAGTTTTTCGAGCAGCGGCACCACCGAGGCATCCCCGCGATCCACCAGAACGCGCTGCGCCATGTCACGCTGCCAGCCGTTCTTGTCCGCCAGCATCTTCACCAGCGCCTCGCCGGACAAGGTGGTCAGGTCGGTATACGGCTCCAGAGCACCACCCTTGTAGTGGATCCGGTAAATGCGGCCGAATCCATCCGCTGGCTTGTCCAGGCCGCGGCTGCCGTACTGGTCCCGCAGGTAGCTGGTCATGTAGGTTTTGTGCTGGAGCACCCCCTGATACATGTCCAGCAGCAGCACCGTGCCGTCCGGCGCATTGTAGAGATTGACCGGGCGGAACCGCTCGTCCGTCGAGGCCAGCCACTCGGTCTTGTCGTAGGGATGGCTGCCGCTGAGCTTTCCGTCATTCGAATCCGTGATCTGAATCGCCTTCACCAGGTTCACCGACGGATCCGGCGCAAGGCCCCGACCGTTCCATTCGGCGGGGAAATTGATCCCGCGATACACCATCGGGCCGGCGGCGGCTGTGGCCGACTTCAGCTTGAAGGTCTTCGGATCCAGGTTGTCCTCGTTGAAGCCGTTCGATTTCTGAATGTAACCGCGGTTCACCCCCGGCGTCACCCGGATCGGCCACGGCGCGTTTGAGCCGAGTTGCACCGCATCGGGCGTCTTCAGGTTCACGCCCGGATTGCCCAACAGGAGGTTCGGTGCCACCTGGTCGCCGCGCAGAAAGGTCGAGTTGTCGTTGTGATAGAGGCGACCGTAGTCGTCGCGGGCGATGCCCCATTGGCCGCGGAAAGAGGTGGCCTGCACCACCCATTTGCCGTCGATGCGCCGGATCCGCTTGTCGGATTTCGCGTTGTAGAGCCAGTTGTCGAGGTTATGGACGAGTCCGTTGGGCTTGTGCTCGGGATTGCCTCCCTTGCCGCCCGGCATCCACCCCTTCACCACCTCCTCGGGCTCGCCAATGGCCTTCAAGCCATCGCGTTTGATCCACAGCAGTCGGTTGTCATCGTTGAAAAGCACGCCATCGGGGAAAACCGCCACCGCACGAGGCAGCAGCACCTTTTCCAGAAAGACCGTACGCTTGTCCGCTTTGCCATCGTGGTCGGTGTCCTCGAGAATCACGATGCGCCCCTGCGGCACGCTTTCGCCATTGCCGTCGAGGTCGGGCATGAAACCCGCCATTTCACACACCCACGCGCGGCCCGCCGGATCGAAATCCAGCGCCACCGGCTTGTCGGTCATTGGCTCGCTGGCAAACGGCTCGATCACGAATCCCGGGGCGACCTGGAAGCTCTTCAGCGCCTCTGCCACTGGCAGCATCGGCGCCGCCGGGATCTGCGAGGGTGGCACCACCGGTTTTTGTTTTTCGGTATCCTTGTGATCGCCTTGCTGGGCAAGGGCGAGGGTGGGGAACAGCAGGGCGGTTAGGACCAGTCGGTGCGTCATGGAATCGAAGGGGTCGGGCAAAAAGAGAGCCGGAATTACGTCCGCAGTTCCACCATCTTTTCAAGTTGCATGAAATTGTCAAACGCGCTCGCTGGAGGTGTGATCCGGGTTTTCACCTATCGGATCGTGGTCGATGCCTGGCAGACCGCCATTGGCGGCAGTCGCTTGTCATCGGAGCGGTAAAGGTTCACTGAGACCCGCATCCTGCCACTTTTCCCCGAAAGAGCGAGAACCGTGAAATCGACCGACGCTCCCGGGGCGATTTCGGTAAACCCGAAGGTCTGAACCGTAAAGGCGCACAGTCCGCTCATCGGCTTCGTGAGGTCGAATACCTCCATGCCTTTTCGGGTGCGCAGCGAGGTCCGGTAAAACGGCGAGCTGAACATTCCATAGGTCCAGACCGGCTTGTTCGATGTATTGGTGAATGTGGCGGGAATCTCCACACGCTTCCCGACCGGCGGATCATCCTTCGACACAGGCGCACCGAGTGTGAGATTCCCGGCAGGACCGGCGTGGGCCAGACCCATCGTCAGGCCGATGGCGGTGAGCGTGATGAAAAGTCCTCTCATGCCGTTGCCCTCAGTGCATGGCCATAAAACGCCTCGAACGCAAGGCTGCTTCTCCGCGCCACTTCTTCCACCGGCAATCCCGCCCTGGCGGCGAACCCGGCCACGATGGCTGGCAGGTTGGCCGGGTGGTTCATCTCGTGGGGCAGGGGATGGGTGATGAATTCCTCCGGCGGCAGCATGTCCGGCGCATCGGTTTCCATCAGCACCCGCTCCGGCGGCAATTGCAGATAGGTCTCCAACAGCGCTGCCTTCCGCGGCTGAAGGAAATACCCCGAGAACGAAAAATACGCCCCCATCGGTAACAGCCGCCGCGCGATCTCGAGCGAGCCATTGAACGAATGCATCACGAACCGCTGCGGCGCGCCGATCCGCTCGAAGCTGTCGAACAATGGCTGCCAGGCCTTCAGACAATGGATCACCACCGGCCGATCCAGTTCCCGTGCCAGCCGGAGCTGCGCCTCGAAGATCGGAGCCTGGTCATCCATATCCGGCGATTCAATCCAGCGGTCCACTCCACATTCGCCGATCGCGGCGGAAGGCGCTTTCACCAGCAGCTCACGCAGCCTCTCCTCCCAGCCCGGCTCCGCCAGATGCGCCTTCCACGGATGCACGCCATACGCCGGAACGATTAAATCCGGATGCGCGTGGAACAAGGACTCCACCACCGGCCAATCCTCCTCACAGGTCGAATTCACTACACAGCGGTCGATCCCCGCCGCCCGCATCTCCGCGATGATCGGCTCCGGATCTCCGAGTCGAGGATCGTGCAAATGGTTGTGGGCGTCGGAGAACATCATTTTCCAGACCCACCTAACCACGGAATTTCGGAAAGGACACCAAAAGCGTCCCCCCTCCTGTAGCTGAACCGGGAACAGTCCAGGCAGGGTGGATTCACGATCTCCCTCCGACGGAGATCGCTCCTCGGGCCTCACCGCGAGAGTCCGGAAGCGCGAATCTCAACCGGACTTATCCATCTCTCCCGGCCACGCCGGGAGGGATGGCCAGATGGATCACTCCACCTCGACAATCAGATTGATCTCCACCGCCACGTTCAGTGGCAGTGCGCTCACGCCGAGGGCTGTGCGCGAGTGCTTGCCGCGCTCGCCGAAAATTTCCAACAGCAGTTCGGACGCGCCGTTGATCACCTTCGGGTGATCGTAGAAATCCGCGGCGGAATTGACGAAGCCGTTGAGCGTGACGATGCGCTTCACCTTGTCGAGCGAGCCGATCTCATCGCGGATCACCGCCAGGCGGTTAAGGATGACGATGCGCGCGCCTTCATAGCCTTCTTCGATAGACACATCACCGGGGATCTGGCCGATGATCTTGCGGTCGCCATCGATGGGCAGGCCGCCGGAAAGGAATAGCAGGTTGCCCGTGCGCACGCAGTTCACATACGCGGCGATGGGGGTGGGAACGGACGGCAACGTGAGGCCGAGGGACTCGATCTTGGCGAGGGTGTGGTCGGTCATGGGATGAAATCGAAAATCAATGCGGCTTGGCGGGCTTTTCCACCTTCACGGGCTTGTCCGTTTTTTCGGACTTGTCCGGTTTGTCCGCTTTGTCTGGCTTCTCAGGAGGAGCTGCCGGAAAGTCGTCGCTGACCAGCGAGACGAGCTGGCGGCCGGAGGCGGTGAGCGAACCGGTGGAGCCCTCGCCCTTGACCAGTCCGCGCGTCAGATACTGGTGCGGGATGGTGGAGCTCTTCAGATAGGTGATCGTCGGTTCGGTCACCACTCGCTCGCTGGCATTGTAGGCGACCGGTTGTCCGGTGGCGCTGAAGGAAATCTCCCAGGACTTCGCCTTGTCGGCATCGCCATGCACCATCCAGTTGTAGCGGCGCGGGAACTCCGGGATGATGCCCTTGGATGGCACCGTCACCTTGAAATGGATCGGCGTGGAGGCCACGAAGGCATTGAACGTGAGCGACGGGTCCTTCTGCCGTTCCAGGAAAAACTTGGCGGCGTCGACTCCGGAAAAATTCTGCCCGTTGAAATTGCCATGGGCATTCTTCGCGCCACCGATCGAGCGGCTCCAGTCCTCATAGCGGTCGGACAATTTCAGCACGATCTCCAGGTGCACGTGGGCGCGGGTCTTGTCGATCCCGACCCCGGTGAAGCCCATGCGAGCGAGCGGGCTGCCCATTTTCACGGGGTCGCCGACCTTGCAGGTGATCTCGGAAAGGTGCGCGTAGATCGAATACACCGGCGAGCCATCCCAGCGGTGCTCGACCACCACGTACTTGCCGTAGTTGCTGGCCCCCGCCACAGCATTAATGTAGGCCACCGTCCCGTCCGAGATACTATTGACGATGTCCAGCGGGTTGCCGGCCTTGTCGCGCTCCATCGGGGCGATGTCGATCCCCTCGTGGAATTTGCACATCACGATCTGGCCGTTGATGCGCGCGGGATTCCGTACGAAGCCGTAGCCGCCGCCCTCCCAGGCCTTGGTCTGCTGGCCCTCGAAGTCGCGGTCGATGTATTGGTAAAATTTCTCCGGCTGTCCCTCGAGGAGATAGACGTTGGCCGTCGGCAGGCGGATGTCTTCAGGCGCGGCCAGCAGCGGCGAAACGGCCAGCAGCAGGGTGGGAAGCACGAAGCGGGTGAGGCTCTGGATCACGCGGCTCACTTCTTTTTCTTTTTGTCCGGGGCTCCGATGCGGGGCGCGAGCTTGTCGTACTGCTCGATCTCGGCCGCCGTGATGCCCTTCCAGATCACGATGACCCGGTCGACGACGGCCTTGTCGATGAGCACCACATCCACCGGGCGGCCATTGACCATCGCCAGCATGAACTGGTTCTGTCCCTGGCGTTCGGTGGTGACCGAAGCGAGACGGTTGGCACCGCCGGGCTTCAGACCGAAAAGCACCCCGTAGGTGGACCCATCGGACGATGGAAACGGCGCGAAGGCCTGCACGTCCTTGGCCGAGACTTCCGGCAGACGGCGGAAATAATGGCGCTTCCCGTCGATATCGAGGGGGAAGATCAGCTTCGGATTGTCATTCGAGTCGGTCTCGACATGGAAGCTAACCGAGGGAACCTCCCCGGGCTTGCTGCCAGCCCGGGCCGGCAGGGCAAGGAGACCGAAGGCGGCCGACAGGATCAAGGTGACGAGGCGGTTCATGGCGTGTGCCCGCGATTGGAGCGCGGAATGCTCGCCGCCGGAAGCAAAAAGGCCGGGAGGCCGCCTGCAGCTCCGGCGTGTGCCACCCGTTTCCAGCCCGCCATCCCTTTGAAAATCTATAACCGCCGCCCCTGGCTGTGGAGAAATGACTGCCGGGAGCGGAGATTTTCAAGGACTGGGGCGGTGGGGTACGGAATAAATGAGCTGGAAACCGTGGATGGTAATTGTATGGGTCGCGGTGCCTTTTCGACTTATGAAGCTCCTGACTCTCCCTACTTTTGCAGCGTGTGGACTTGCGATCTTTTCCACGGCCCGTGCCGACACGCCGGCGGCGGTCGAGTCTCCCGAGTTGAAGGCCTTGGAGGCGGCTTATCAGAACCAGTTGCAGACCCTCAAAAACCAGTATCGGGCGAAGCTCGAGGCCGAGCAGAAGCTCGAGGTGCAGAAAGGAGATCTGGCCGGCGCGGTGGCCGTGAGGGACAAGCTTCGGACCTTGGACGCCCCGACGGCGGCGTCGGACAAGCCGGGTGGTGATCATCCCGTCGCTGCACCTCCGGCGACGGCGGGAAGCCAGCCCTCGATGGCCGATTCTCCTTATGTGGGTGGGCGTTGGATTGATCGTCCGGGCGAGTCGGTGATGGAGTTTAAGGCCGATGGCTCATGGTCGGAAATGTGGCGTGGCAAGAAGGGGCAGCATGGTCACTGGACCCAGAACGAGAAAAAAGGAACCATCGACGTGACTCCCGAGAAGAACCCGACGAAGAACCCACCCTACCAGTATATCATGAACGCGGACGGTTCCTGCACGCGCCTCGCGGACAACCAGATCTATACCAAAATGACCGGCCAAACTCCAGGTGGCTCATCGCCTCCATCGGATGGTAAAAAGATCAATCCCTTCGGAACCCCGTAACGACGATCAATACAAAACGGTAAATACGGTAATTTCCGGGCCTGGAGAAATGACTGCCAGGAGCGGAGGTTTTCGAGGTTGGAGCGGTGGGGGGAAGGAACAATGAGCTGGAAACCATAGACGGCAAATGTATCAGTTGCGGTGGCTTTTTTGACCTTATGAAACTCCTGACTCTTCCTTTTTTTGTGGCGTGTGGACTTGCGATCCTTTCCATAGCCCGTGGAGACACGCCGGCAGCGGTGCCGTCGCCGGAACTAAAGGCTCTGGAGGCGGCTTATCAGCACCAGTTGCAGGCTCTTAATGCCCAGTATCGGGCGAAGCTGGAGGCCGAGCAGAAGATCGAGGTGCAGAAAGGAGATCTGGCAGGCGCGGTAGCCGTGAGGGAAGAGCTGCGGGCTCTGGACGCTCCAACCCCGGCGGCAGCGGTGAAGACGGAGGGTGATGTGGCCAGCCATCTCATCGGGACAACCTGGGGTTGGCGGAGCCCTGACGAGTCGATCACCTACTCCGGCAAGGGCACCGCGAAGTACCGGTCGAAGCCCGGCGCGGAGGCGGTGGATGACTTTTCCTGGGAAGTTCTGGATGAAGCCGCCCGCAAGATAGAGATCACCCGGCTGAGCAACCACAACAAGATCCGCATCGTTTTCGATGCGGGCTATACCGTGGCCTCGATGGTCTTTGCCGAGGGGACCGCCGCCCAACGATCGCAGGTCAATCCGGCGGCGGCGAAGGGCGGCCCGGCGGGTGGTTCCGGGGCAGTCAATCCCTTCGGCACGCTGAAATCCGGCACCCGGTGAGGCAGGGACTCCCGGTTACCCGCGGGCGATCGGAACCGCTCGTCTCCCGGTTCGATGGGACGACACGTCTTTCCTGGCAATGAGCCCGGTTCGGCTTTCGTTCGGAACCGTGTCATGAAAACAGAATGCCTTCCACAAAGCGTGTGACGTGTTCCGGGCATTTCGAGTGCTTCGGAGAAATCACGATCAACTGCCGGCCGAGTTCCACCGGAGGATGAATCATCTCCACGAGGCGTTTTCTACGGAAGCTGCTGAGGCTTCTCCTCGGGATAAACGCAGTTCCCATGCCCATCGATGCGAACTGGATCATGAGATCGAAGTTTTCCAACTCCATGATCGGCTGTAGTTTCATCTTTTGCTCCGCAGCCCAATCGTCGATCAATTGCCGGCAGCGCGACTGGCTGGGAGGCAACAACCAGCTTTGTGACTCCGCCCATTTGCGGAACCGGGAAGGTGAGGCGAATGGGGCGACAGGCTCCTCCGCCTTGGAACGGAGGATCGAGAATTGGTCCACCATCCGATGGGTGACCGCCACGTCCCGGGGAATCTCACGAGGGCAGGTCAGGATCCCGAGATCCAGATTCGCATTGCCCACCAGCCTGGCCAATTCCCCTTCCTCAGGCTGGGAAACGATGACTTTGACCTCAGGCTGAAATCTCCTCTGCGCGTGAAAAATCCCCGGAATGTGAGCCAGCGACAGATCCGGTGAAATGCCGATCCGGATCTCACGGCGAGCTCCCAGATAGTCTTCACGGATCCGCCGCATCGCTCCGCTGAGAATATTGGGAATCGCTTCCGTTTCGCGGAGAAGAACAGCCCCCGGCTCCGTGATGGTGACCGTGCGGGTGGTGCGATCAAAGACCTTGATGCCAAGACGGGCCTCAATGGACTGGACCTGCCGGGTGAGCGCGCTTTGAGAAAGGCCGCAGGCTTTTGAAGCGGCGGTAAATCCCCGGAATGCCGCCACCTGCCTCAGCAAATGCAGGGAATACAGGTCGATTTCAGGTTCTGATGCTGGATCGTTATTCATGCGCGGAGTGCATCATTGTATCAGAAAAATGAATTTCTCGAAATGAAAAATCGTCGGCAGTGTCCTGAGCCAGACAACCAAGCACCACCACCATGGCCGATCGCACTGACAAAAATCCCCTCAACGTTCCAGGCAGATACTACAACGACCTCACCTGCATCGACTGTGACCTCTGTCGTGAAATCGCGCCGGAGTTTTTCACCCGGGACGAGGACGAAGGAGTGACGTATGTCTGGAAACAACCGACTACCCCGGAAGAGATCGCCAAGGCGGAGGAGGCCCGCCTTTCCTGCCCGTCCGAAACGATCGGCAATGATGGATGATTCGCTCTGCGGTTGAGTCGTCAAATCAGGCCACGTTCGCTATTATTCCGCGTCTCAACGGCTGAACCTATCTTGTAACTCAAGCCTTCAGAAAGAGGGTCTCTGTGAAGCTGTCTGAAAAATAGCCCCAAACACTTGTTGGGCCGCACTTTCGTGGTTGGATCCGGAAGAGGCTCGGAATGTCTGACTACCCAAGAAGTCGGAACGATGCGGAATCCGGTCGGCGGGCGCGCCATGATTGGACTGGAGGAACGACAGGATAGATCCGGTTATTTCATGCCGGCGGGAGGAGCGATTGTATGAACATTCGGGTTTTCGATATAGTAATGGTCGGGCGGCTGGGCGGCGACGATAGCCTTGCTCCCGTCCTCCGTTGACGGGCTCGGCGAGTAGCTGTGGTAACCGAGCACGCCTTCGATGGAAACAGTGCTTCCATATGCATGCTCGACTTCGCCGGTAACCTTTCCGAACAGGTAGACCTGCCCTCCGGGAACCACCACATAGTCCGCCAATTTCCCGGGGCCGCCGAAGCGACCCTCCAGCCGGACGTGTTTGCCGACGAGAGAGCTGAGGTCGGATGGCAATGCAGTGCTGGGGTTCTTTGTTTTGAGAACAAGCCTTCCGCTGGTCGTGTCAAACGATTCGACTTCGAAATCGAAGGTCTTGCGGGTGCTCTTTGGTTCTTCCCTTCCCAGCGTATATGAAAGGCCGGTGATCAACCCCGTCTTGGTCGAATGGGATAGAACCAGCACCCCTTCATCCACCGTCCAGAAGTCCAGATTGGTGTCCTCTGTGGTCGGAAGTATCTGCAGATGGGTTTCCGGGTGCTTGTCTGCGACAAGTGCCTTCCGGGCTGCAGTGATGTCACTGCCTTTGGTGATCACCGCCGCATCACTGGCACTTAAGAGCGCCGCGAGAGCGATAAGGGCGGAACCAAAAGCTTTCATGACTTAACGGCGTTGGAATTGTCGAACGGACCGGGTCGATAGTCGGATAAATCGGATGGTAGCAGCAGGGCGACGGTAGTGCAGCCCCCGGCATGAAGTCAAATTTCATCCCCCTTCACGGCTTCGTGGCCGCCGCCGGCTGGGACGGAGTCCTCAAAGCCGGTTCCAGCACCTTCCACACGGTCTCCGCCACTTTCTTCTGACCCTCGGCGGTGGGGTGGATTTGGTCGGCTTGGTTCAGCTTGGGGTCGCCGCCGACTCCTTCCAGGAGAAAGGGGATCAGCGTGGCGTGGGTCTCGGTGGCCACAGTTGGAAAGACGGCGCGGAATTTCGTGACGTAGTCTTCTCCAAGATTGGCGGGCATCTGCATGCCTGCCACCAGGATGGTGATGCCGGGAATCTGCTTCCGCGCTGCGGCGATGATCCCCGTTAGATTAGTGCTCGTCTGCTCGGGTGAAAGCCCGCGCAGGCCGTCATTGCCACCGAGGGCGATTACCAGCACATCGCCCCCGGGCTTCAGCGCCCAGGCCACGCGTCGCAGGCCGCCGGCCGTGGTATCGCCACTGACCCCGGCATTCACCACCGTGTAGTTCAACCCGGCGGCGTTGATTTTCTTCTGGAGCACGGCGGGGTAGGCGGCGTCCGGATCATCGAGCCCGAAGCCCGCGGTGATGCTGTCGCCCAGGACCACGATCCGCTTGGGTGGAGACGGTGGGTTGGCCGGCGTCGTGCTGTCATTTGCATTCCCGCCATCCGCAGCCCATAGTCCCGCGCTTGCCGCCAGCAGCCAAAGCCCCGCGACTCTTCCCCATGACGCCTTCCCTGTCCGACTCAGCCGATTCCGCAACCGCATTGGCCAGCCTAGGCCGCGATCCCGATCCCGTCAACCGGCCCATCCTTGAGGTCCGGGGCCTGCGCAAAACCTACCGCAGCGGCAGCCAAGACCTCACGGTCCTGAAGGACGTCTATCTCACCCTGGAGGCGGGTGATACCTGCGCCATCATCGGTCCCTCGGGCAGTGGCAAGACCACCTTGCTCGGACTCTGCGCCGGCCTTGATGACGCCACCGCCGGCTCGGTGAAAATCGACGGTCAGTCACTGGAGACTCTCGACCAGGATGCCCGGGCCGCGCTCCGCAATCGCCTGGTCGGCTTCGTTTTTCAGAATTTCCAGCTCATCCCGACGCTGACTGCTCTCGAAAACGTCCTCGTGCCCCTGGAGTTGCGCGGGGAAACCGGCCGCCAGCCGGATGCCATCGCCCTGCTGACCCAGGTGGGACTTGGCGACCGCCTGGACCACTACCCGCTGCAGCTATCCGGTGGCGAGCAGCAGCGAGTGGCCCTGGCGCGTGCGTTCATCCACCGCCCGAAGATCCTCTTCGCCGACGAACCGACCGGCAATCTCGATGCCGAGACCAGCGGCCCGATCGTGGACATGCTGTTCCGGTTGAACCGCGATGCGGGCACCGCGCTGGTGCTGGTGACCCACGATCCCGGCCTAGCGGCCAAGGCCCGCCGCGTGGTGAAAATGAGCGGCGGGGCCATCATTTCGGAGGAGGAACATGCCCGCCGCTAAGCCTCTGCCTCGCACCCTGATCGGCGCGCTGTTCCATCGCTGGACCTGGCGGATGGCTTGGCGGGATAGCAGCACCCAGCGGCTGCGGCTGGCCATTTTCTCGATGTCCATCGTCGCCGGCATCGCGGCGCTGGTGGCCATCCATTCGCTCAAGGCCAGCCTGAAGACTGGCATCGACACCCAGGCCAAGGCCCTGCTCGGGTCCGACCTGCTGGTCTCTTCCCGCCAGCCGATCCCGGAGGCCGAAGCCGCCCGCCTGACCAGCGGGGCCACCCACGTGAGCCACGAGACCACCTTTTCCTCGATGCTCTATTTTCCCACCGCCGATGGAGCGCGCTTGGTGCAGGTGAGGGGAATCGAGGGCGGTTTCCCGTATTACGGGACGGTCCAGACCACCCCGGCGGATGCCTGGCGGCGGCTTTCCTCGGAACCGGGGATCTTGCTGGAGCCGGCCCTCCTCGATCAGTTCCAGGCCAAGATCGGCGACCGGGTGAAACTCGGCACGCTCGAACTGCCGATTCTCGGAGTCGTCAACAAACCCGCTCCCAGCAGCGGCCGCTTCACCGGCTTCGCTCCCGAGGCCTACGTCCGCCTGAGTGAGCTCGGAGCTACCGGTCTTCTCGGCAAGGCCAGCATGGCCTCCTACGCCCTGCACCTGCAGATGCCTGGCAAGGTGGACTCCAAAAAGCTCAAGGAAGCCCTCAGAGTAGAGTTCCCGGATGCCAACTGGCGTCTGGAATCTCCCGACGACCGCCGCGAGACACTGGGCGATGCCCTTGAAAACTTCCAGCAGTTCCTCGGGATCCTGGCCTTGGCCTCATTGGTCCTGGGTGCAATCGGCGTGGCCGCTGCGGTCCACGCCCATGTCAGCCGCCGCGTTCCCACGGTGGCGATTCTGCGCTGTCTCGGCTGCCGGGGCCACGTCGCCTTCGGGATCTACTTTGCCCAGGCGATTGCCCTCGGGCTATTGGGGGCAATCGTTGGTGGGGCCATCGGGGTCGGGCTGCATGCCGCTGTACTGACTGTGTTCCGCGACAGCCTGCCTCTCGCCATCGATCCGACTCCGGATTGGAAAGTCGTCGCGAGCACCACGGCAGCCGGGTTCGCCGTGTGCTGCGGCTTCGCCCTCCTGCCGCTGCTGCGGATCCGGGGAATCTCGCCGGTCGCCATTTTGCGCAGCGGGGTTTCGTCCCCATCCCGGTCCGGTTGGTGGCAGACGGCTTGGGTTTATGTCGTGTTGGTTGCCATGCTGGTCGGGCTTGCCGTTCTCAATGATCCGCATTGGAAGCGCGCGCTGGCTCTTGTCGGCGGGCTGGCGGTGGCCTTCGGCGTTCTGCTGGTGGTGGCGCGCCTGCTGATCTTCGTCACTCGCCGGATCGTCCGGCCGTCCTGGCCCTATCTCCTGCGACAGGGCGTTTCCAACCTCCATCGCCCGCAGAATCAGACGCTGCTGTTCCTGCTTTCGCTGGGCCTCGGCTCGTTCCTTCTCGTCACGGTGCTGCTGGCCGGAAACCTCCTCAACCAGCGCTTGAACATCGGTCGCTTCTCAGAGAGCCCCAGCCTCTACCTGGTAGACGTCCAGGCCGATCAGGTCGAGGGAGTGGGCAAGCTCCTCGAGCGGCAGCACCTGCCGCTCATCGAAAGCGCGCCCATGGTCACCATGCGCATCCAGTCGATCCGGGGAGTGCCGGTGCGCGAGCTCGAAAACCGCAAGGAGGTCCCGAAATGGGCGATCCGGCGGGAATTCCGCTCCACCTACCGCGATCATCTCAACTCGACCGAGACCATCGCGAAAGGGGAGTGGCTTTCCCGCATCCCCGATCCCAATGGCCCCGTGCCCTTGTCTTTGGAGGAAGGCATCGCCGCCGACCTGCGCGTCTCGGTCGGGGATGAAATGCAGCTCGATGTCCAAGGCGTGCCGGTCAAGGCGAAGGTGACCAGCATCCGCAAGGTGGACTGGAGCCGGTTCAACCTGAACTTCTTCATGGTCTTCCCGCCGGGTGTGCTGGAGGACGCGCCGGGCTTCCACGTCATCACCACCCGTGCTTCGGCCGGCTCTTCCTCCGGAGATCTCCAGCGGGCCCTGGTGAAGCAATATCCCAATGTCTCCGCCATCGACCTGACCCTGATTCTGGAAACCGTCCGCAACATCCTGTCCCGGATCTCGCAGGTGATCTCGATCCTCGCCGGCTTCACCGTTCTCGCCGCCCTGCCGATTCTGATTGGCACCCTGCTCAACGGACGCGATTTGCGGATGCGTGAAAGCGCCCTTCTCCGCACCCTCGGGGCCTCGGCGGCCCAGGTGCGGGTCATCTTGTTCGTGGAATATGCCTCCCTCGGCATCCTCTCCGCCATCACCGGCCTGCTGCTGGCCTGCGTCGCGAACGCCTGCCTGGCCATCAAGTTGTTCAAGGCCGACCCCAAGCCGGATCCATGGCTGCTGGTGATCGCCTTTTCCGCCACGACCGTCCTCGCGATCGCAGGCGGTCTTCTCCTCGGGCGCGGTGCCTCGAAAAGGCCGCCTCTGGAACTACTGCGGCAGTAAAAAAAGACCTATAGGCCCCATCGGTCCTATAGGTCTTATCAAGATCGAAAATCAGCGCTTACCCGATGATGTCGTTCACCAGCTTCTCCAGCTTGACGATGTCAGCGGCGAAACTGCGGATGCCCTGGGCGGTTTTTTCGGTCGCCATGGCGTCCTGGTTCAGCTCGTAGCGGAAGGTCTTCTCGTCGTAGGAGACCTTTTCCAGATCGGACTCGGCGGAAATTTCGGACGACAGGCGGCGCTCGATCGGATCCGTGGAAGCCTGCAGCTCGGCGAGCAGGCTCGGGCTGATGGTGAGCAGGTCACAGCCGGCGAGGGCGAGGATTTCGCCCTTGTTGCGGAAGGAGGCACCCATCACCTCGGTCTTGTAGCCGAACTTCTTGTAGTAGGTGTAAATCTGCTTCACCGAGATCACGCCCGGATCCTCATCGCCCTGGAAATCCTTGCCGGTCGAGGCCTTGTACCAGTCGAGGATGCGGCCGACGAAGGGGGAAATAAGCTGCACGCCGGCTTCGGCGCAGGCCACGGCCTGGGCAAAGGAGAACAGCAGGGTCAGATTGCAGTGAATGCCTTCCTTGGCGAGGATCTCTGCGGCCTTGATGCCTTCCCAGGTGGAGGCGATCTTGATCAGGATGCGGTCTTTCGAAATGCCTTCTTCCGCGTACGCGGCGATGAGCTGGCGCGCCTTGGCCACGGTGGCTTCGGTGTCGAAGGAAAGGCGGGCATCCACTTCCGTGGAAACGCGGCCGGGAACGATTTTCAGAATCTCCAGGCCGAAAAGAATGAGGATGCGGTCGATGACGGCCTCGGTCAGCTCGGCACCCGTGAGGGGGCCACCTTTGAGCTCGCCCACCGCCTTTTCGACGAGGTGGCGGTACTCCGGCTTGCCAGCGGCCTGGAGAATCAGCGACGGATTAGTCGTGGCATCCCGGGGCTGATAGACCTTCATCGATTCAAAATCCCCCGTGTCAGCGACGACGGTGGTGAACTCCTTGAGTTGATCAAGTTGTGTGGCGCTCATTGCGCCGCCCACGTAGTCCCAAACCCGGATGGACGCGAGGGAAAAAGCGCAACCTGTCCTGCTTCGCGGGATGGACAAACCGGCAGGACCGGCCTAGCGTCGCCGGATGGATTGCAAAAATACCCAATTATCCCATACCCGATCCAATCCGAAGGGTTTCACCCTCGTCGAACTGCTGGTGGTGATCGTGATCATCGCCGTCCTGGCGGCCCTGAGCTTCGGCATTTACCGAAGCATCCTGGAAAAAAGCCGCAATGTGCAGGCTCTGACCGAGTTCCGCGGGCTTTCCGCAGGCCTGCGAAGCTTCATCGGCGACTACCAGAAGCCCCCGCTGCCTACGTCCGAGCGTGCTTCCGGAACCGACGTCGTCTACGGCGCGCCGGATTCCCAGCATAAGAACGATTTCGTGATGGCAGCGCTGATGCCCGCCGACTTCCACACCAAGGACATGTATCAGGCGAACCAGGACGTGAACCCCCGTGGGGACACCTACTTCAGCGTGCCTTTCGTCGACGGGGACCCCGCCGGCGGCCAGGTCAAGAACGGCCTGGGCAAGGATGGCATCCTCTACGATCCCTGGGGCCGCTCGGTGATGATCGCGGTGAACGCGCCTCCCTTCAACAGTGACACGCCCGCCAACGGAGTGCAGGACAAGATTCTCTACACCAGCGGCTACGCGGAGTATTCGGACGTGAAGCCCCGCGAGCAGGACTACGTGATCTGGAGCTACGGGAAGGACGGCAAGAAGGGCAAGGAAGGCAGCGGCTATACTGCGGTCATTCCCTTCTCCGGGTCCGATGACGTGAAGCTTGAGTATTGAAAACCGGTTCCGGCTCCGTCGTTTTCAAATAAAGGTGCGGCGGGCTTGCCCGCCCGCCCGCTCAGGCGCTAGCAATGCCCATGCAGAACATTCGTGCTGGAGTCGCCGGAGCCGGGGCCATGGGGCGGAACCACGCCCGCGTCTATTCACAATTGCCCGGCGTCGAGCTGACTGTGATCTATGACGCGGATGCGGCGCGGGCCGAGGCGATCGCGGCGGAATTCGGGGCGCGTCCGGTTTCAAGCCTCGAAGAGCTCGCAGGGCTCTGTGACGTGGCCAGCGTGGCGGTGCCCACCATCGCCCACCGTGAGGTTGGCTGCCGCCTGATGGAGCTGGGGGTTCACGTGCTGATGGAAAAACCCATCGCGCCGACGGTGGAGGACGCCGCCGTGCTGGTGGAAACCTCCCAGCGCACTGGCAAGGTGCTGCAGATCGGGCACATCGAGCGCTTCAATCCGGTCCTACGCGAACTCGAAAGCAAGCTCACCCATCCGCGCTTCATCGAGGCGCATCGTCTCTCGCCCTTCCCGAACCGCAGCATCGACATCGGGGTGGTCCTGGACCTGATGATCCACGATCTGGAGATCATTCTGCACCTCGTGCGCTCACCGATCGCGACCATCGACGCGGTCGGGGTTTCGGTGCTCACGCCGAATGAGGACATTGCCAATGCCCGCCTCCGTTTTGAAAACGGCTGCGTGGCGAACGTCACGGCCAGCCGGATCAGTCCCGACAAGATGCGCAAGATCCGCGTCTTCCAGGAAGACTGTTACCTCTCACTCGATTACCAGGAACAGTCCGGCCAGATCCACTGGAAGGACGGCATGGCTATCAAGCGCGGCGCGGTCGAGGTGGAACCCGGCGAGCCGCTGAAACTCGAACTGGAAGCCTTTGTGCGCAGCGCCGCGGCCGGACTCGCGCCTGCCGTCAGCGGCCAGCAGGGGACCGATGCTCTCGGCGTGGCCCTTGAAATTACCCGCATCATCCGCGAGGGCTGGTCGGTGAAGGCCTGATCGTCTCCAGTCTCCATATGGGACCGATCAGTCCTTCTTTTCCGCTGGCTTTGCGGGCTCCGGGGCAGGCACGAATTTCAACGAAGTGCCGTTGATGCAGTAGCGCTGGTCGGTCGGCGTGTTGAAGCCTTCTCCGCTGAACACGTGGCCGAGGTGGCTGCCGCACTTCGCGCAGTTCACTTCGGTCCGTTCCATGCCCATGGATGTATCGGTCTTCGTGGTCACGTTCTTCGCCTTTGACGGATCGTAGAAGCTCGGCCAGCCGCAGTGGGAGTCGAACTTTTCCTTGGAAGTGAAGAGCTCCGCACCGCAGGCCGCGCAGTAGTAAGTGCCGCCGCCCTGCTTCTTGAATTCCTCGTAAATCTTGCCGCCCGCCGGGTCGGTGCCGGCTTGGCGCAGCACGCGGTACTGCTCCGGCGTGAGGATCTTTTTCCACTCGGCGTCGGTCT
>Ga0265327_10002259_pt1 | contig 20791 bp, 18 predicted proteins | sample 41621metaG_FD_202089 | JGI IMG/M metagenome (GOLD analysis project Ga0265327, IMG submission 202089) | Rhizosphere microbial communities from Carex aquatilis grown in University of Washington, Seatle, WA, United States - 4-16-21 metaG | ecosystem: Host-associated > Plants > Roots > Rhizosphere...
CCAGGATGCTGTTGCCGCCGGGCTTGTTGTCGATCACGAAGGGCTGGCCCATGCGGACCGAGACCTCCTTCATGACCGCGCGCGTGATGACGTCGGTGTTGCCGCCCGCGGGGTAGGGGACGATGACGCGGACCGGACGCTCGGGATAGCCGGCCTGGGCCATGGCGGAAGGGACGCCGAACATTGCTGCGGTGGCTGCCGCGAGCGCGCCGCATCGGCGCAGGAAGGTGCGCAGGACCATGTGATTTGTCTCCTCTGGAGCCCGGATGATGTGCCCTGGCGCCCGCCGGCGCCTTGCGCATTCCCGGCTACATTGATAACGATCCGGAATCGGGCCCGGTCGATCGTCGAAGGAGTTTTCATGCAGATCAAGGACGTCAGCGCTTTCGTGAAGGCGGCCGAGGCCGGCAACCTGCACGCCGCCGCGGCCGTCATCGGCATCACGCAGCCTGCCTTGACCAAGTCGATCCGGCGGCTCGAGACCGCGCTGGAGGTGCGCCTGTTCGAGCGCACCGCGCGCGGCGTGGCGCTGACGCCGATCGGCCGGGTGCTGTACGACCGCAGCCGGGCGCTGGAGCTGCTGGTCGACGACATCCGCACCGAGGTCGCCGACATCAAGACCGCCGGCAGCGGACTGGTGCGCATCGGCGCGGTGCCCGCGGTCGTCGAGTCGATCGTCGCGCCGATGCTGACGCGGTTCGTGGACGGTGAAGGCGCCTTGCGCTTCGACATCCAGGTGCAGTTGAGCGGCGGCCTGCTGCGCAACCTGCAGGCGGGGCAGCTGGACCTCGCGGTGGCCGCGATACCGGCGGTGCTGCCGGCCGACCTGAGCGTGGCGCCGCTGGCCGCGCTGCGCAGTTCGGTGGTGGCGCGCGAAGGCCATGCCATGCTGGGCCGACGCTTCACGCTGGCCGAGCTGGCGCGCCAGAAGTGGCTGCTGCCGCCCTCGGACATCCTGCTGCGGCAATGGGTGGCCGCGATGTTCGCCGACAACGGGCTGGTGGCGCCGGAGGTGTCGGTGCAGGCCGATGCATCGCCGGCCATCTTCGCCGCGCTGGTGCGCAGCACCGACCTGCTGACGGTCATGACCCACGCCATGCTGCGCTCGTCGATGGGCGCCGGCCTGGCGCCGTTGCCGGCGCCGGCGCAGACCTGGGAGATTCAGCTCGGGCTGTTCTGGCGCCGCAAGGGCTTCTTTTCCGGCGCGATGACGCAGTGCCGCGACCAGCTCGAGCGCGCGTTCAATGCAGCGGCACAGGGTGGCCAGGCGCCACCCAGGCCGCGCCCTGCACGGCCAGCAGCCCCGAGCGCCCCGCCACTTCGCCCTGCTTCAGCCGGTGCCGCGGCAGCGCGGAACGATCGACCGCCGCAGCGAGATCGCCCACGGACACCAGCTGGTGGCCCTGGGCCTTCCAGCCCTGCAGCAGGCGCTCGAAGACGGGCATGAGCTTCATGCCCTCGAGCTCCGCGTGCAGGGTGTAGACCTGGTCGCGATCGGTGCCGGCCGTGAGGCCCAGCAGATGGGTGTGGACGTTGTTCGCATCGAGGCCGTCGATGCCGATCAGTTCGTCGAGCGTGGGCAGCGTGGTCGGAAACTGCGCCGGCCCGATGGCGCGCCCGTCGTCGGCCACCGGAATGAAGGGCCCTTCGCCGCGCGTATCCGACGCCAGATCGATGCCGAGTTCCGTCTCGGCCTGCGCGGCCGCCGCGTTGAACTGCCATCCGGCCGCGCCATGCAGCCGGGGGGCCGTGCCGAAGATCTGCGCATGCCGTTCGACCGCCTGCGTCATCTGGCGCAGCGTCCACGCGGGATCGCGCCGCATCAGATGGTCTTGCCAGGCGATGTGGTCCCAGCAGTGCACGCCGACCTCGAAGCCGGCGTCGCGCACCGCGCGCAGGGTCGAGGCTTCGCGCCTTCCGATGTCGGGGCCCGGCAGCAGACTGCCGTAGAGCAGCGTGCGAATGCCGTAGTGCTCGACCACCGAGGTGCGCGCCACCTTGCTCAGGAAACCGGGCCGGAACACGCGCAGGATGGCCCGGCCGGTGTGGTCGGGGCCGAGGCTGAACAGGAACGTGGCCCCGGCGCCGACACGCTGCAGCAGCGCCTGCAGGCGGGGCACGCCTTCGCGGGTGCCGCGCAGGGTGTCGACGTCGATCTTGAGTGCGATGCGCGCCATCGGCTCAGAGCGCGAGGTCGGCGGCAGCCTCAGCCTCGTCCCGGTAGTAGGCGAAGAGGCTGGACAGCGCCTCCTGCATGCCGACCTTCGGCGCCCAGTTCAGGTCCTTCATGGTGGCGCTGATGTCGGGCACCCGGTGGTCCACGTCCTGGTAGCCGCGGCCGTAGTAGTCGGCCGACGTGACGTCGGTCAGGCGCACCGCCGCGGCGGCCTCGCTGTACTCGGGCAGCGTGCGCGCCACCTGGAGCATCATCTCGGCCAGGTCGCGGATCGAATGGTTGTTGGCGGGGTTGCCGATGTTGTAGATCTTCTGGTCGGCCACGCCGCCTTCGTTGGCGATGATCTTGACCAGTGCGGCGATGCCGTCGTCGACATAGGTGAAGGCGCGCTTCTGGCTGCCGCCGTCGACCAGCCGGATCGGCTCGCCGCGCACGATGTGGCCCAGGAACTGAGTGATCACGCGGCTCGAACCTTCTTTCGGCGTGTGCAGGCTGTCCAGGCCGGGGCCGACCCAGTTGAACGGGCGGAACAGCGTGTAGCGCAGGCCTTCCTGCATGCCGTAGGCATGGATCACGCGGTCCATCAGCTGCTTGGCGGCGGCGTAGATCCAGCGCGGCTTGTTGATCGGGCCGTAGACCAGGTTCGACGATTCCGGATCGAAGGCATCGTCGGTGCACATGCCGTAGACCTCGCTGGTCGACGGGAACACCACGCGCTTCCCGTACTTGAGGCACTGGCGCACGATCGGCAGGTTGGCCTCGAAGTCGAGTTCGAACACGCGCAGCGGCTGCTTCACGTAGGTGGCCGGCGTCGCGATCGCCACCAGCGGCAGCACGACGTCGCACTTCTTCACGTGGTATTCGATCCACTCCTTGTTGATCGTGATGTCGCCTTCGAAGAAGTGAAAGCGCGGATCGCCGAGCCACGGCCGGACCCGGTCCGTCTGCATGTCCATGCCGTAGACGTGCCAGTCGGTCGTCTCGAGGATGTGGCGGGTGAGATGGTGGCCAATGAAACCATTGACGCCGAGGATGAGGACTTTGAGCATGGGGTGATCCGTGGGTTGGGAGTGAATCAGTTGTCGATCGACACGCAGGGCGCGCCGAAGACGCGTTCGAAGCCGGCCGCGTCGATCGCGCCGGCCGGGCCTTGCGCGGCCAGCACTTCGAGCACGCTGCCGTCGGCGGCCAGCAGCCAGAGCGCGCCGCCTTCGCTCGCCAGGCGCAGGCCCGCGCCGGGCGCACGCCGGGGCCGCTCGGCGAAGCGGGTGCTGTCGATGCGGATGCGCTGCCCGCCGACATGGCAGAAGGCGCCGGGGTAGTGGGGCGGCGCGAGGGCGCGCACCAGGTTGTGGATCTGCAGCGCGTTCGCTGTGCCTGGGATCAGGCCGTCTTCCGGCTTGCGGCCGCCGTAGTAGCGGCCCTGCGAAAGATCCTGGGGCCGTTCGATGGCGGTGCCTGCGAGCATCAGCGGCAGGCTTCGCGCCAGCACGATCTCGGCCGCGACCACGACCTTGCCGAATACGTCGTGCGCGGTGTCGTCGATCAGGATCGGCACCGCGCACTGGTCGACGATGGCGCCGTTGTCGGGCTTCTCGTTCATGCGGTGCAGGGTGGCGCCGGTCTCCCGCGCGCCTTCGAGCACGGCCCAGTTGACCGGCGCCCGGCCGCGGTACTGCGGCAGCAGCGAGCCATGCATGTTGAAGGCGCCGCGGCGCGGCAACTGCAGCCAGGACGCCTTGAGCATGTGGCGGTAGTAGAACGAGAACAGGAAGTCGGGCTCCGACGCCGCGGCCTCGGCCAGCAGCTCCGGCAGATGCGGATCGGCCGGCGTCACGCAGCGCAGGCCATGCGCCGCCGCCACGCCCGCCACGCTGGAGAACCAGATGGCCTCGCCGGCGGCATCGGCATGGGTGACGACCAGCGGCACCTCGACGCCGGCGTCGAGCAGCACCCGCAGGCAGCGCACGCCGACGTCGTGGTAGGCAAAGACGATGGCTTTCATGGGCGCTTGCGCTCCAGCACGGCGTTGATGACGTAGCGCGGCCGTGCGCGCACCTCCTGGTAGATGCGTCCGATGTATTCGCCCAGCAGGCCGATGCCGAAAAGCGTCAGGCCCACCAGCAGGAACAGCAGCGCGAACAGCGTGAAGACGCCGCCTTCCTCGGGGCCGAGCACGATCCGGCGCGTGGCCAGGATCACGAACAGCAGGGCGGACAGCATCGACACCACGATCCCGAGCATCGAGAAGGCCTGCAGCGGCACCACCGAGAAGCCGGTCACCAGGTCGAAGTTGAGCCGCACCAGGCTGTAGAACGAGTACTTCGATTCGCCCGCATGCCGCTCCTCGTGGCCGACCACGACCTCGGCCGGGTTGCGCGAGAACTGCAGCGCCAGGGCGGGGATGAAGGTGTTCATCTCGTTGCACTGGTTGATCAGCTGGATCACGTTGCGGCTGTAGGCGCGCAGCATCGAGCCATGGTCGGTCATCACGATGCCGGTGAGCCGGTAGCGCATCCGGTTCATGGCCCGGGAGGCCCAGCGCCGCCAGGCCGAGTCCTGCCGGTCGCGCCGGATCGAGCCGACGCAGTCGTGGCCGCGGTCCATGGCGTCGAGCAGCAGGCGGATGTCCTCGGGCGGGTTCTGCAGGTCGGCGTCGAGGGTGACGATGCGGTCGCCCCGGCAGTGCTCGAAGCCCGCCAGGATCGCCCGGTGCTGGCCGAAGTTGCCATTGAAGAGGATCACCCGGGTCACGTCGGGCCGGCGCTCGAACTGCGCGGCCAGCAGCGCGGCCGAGCGGTCGCGGCTGCCGTCGTTGATGAAGATCAGCTCGTAGGAAATTCCGAGTGCATCGAGCGCCGGGTAGAGCCGCTCGAACAGCGCCGCCAGGCCCTGCTCCTCGTTGTAGACCGGGATCACGACGCTGAGCTCGGGCGTGTCGTCGTCGAGCTCGTCGTCATGGTCGCCGTCGGCTTCGTGGCCGGGGACCGCCTTCAGCACCGTCATGGCCGGACTCCCCGCAGTTGCGCCATCACCGTGGCCACGCCGTCGCAGACGCGATCGACATCCGATTCGGTCATGGCCGGGAACAGCGGCAGCGTGACGGTGCGTTCGCCGATGTCTTCGGCGACCGGGAAATCGCCCCGGGCGTAGCCCATGGCCCGGAACAACGAGAACAGGTGCATCGCGGGGTAGTGCACGCCGACGCCGAAGCCGAGCTCTTTCATGCCGGCCACGAAATCCGGGCGCGACGCGGCAAGCTCGCGTGGCAGCAGCGGCTGGAACATGTGCCAGTTGCCCTGCTGCTGCAGGTCTTCGGGCGGCAGGTCGAACCCGAGCGAACGGTCCCAGCGCTCGAAATAGCGCCGCGCCAGCTGGCGCCGGCGCAGGTTGAAGTCGTCGACGCTGCGCAACTGGCCCAGGCCGATCGCCGCGGCGATGTCGGTCATGTTGGCCTTCGAGCCCCAGGCCTCGACCTCCATGCCGCCGCCGGGCAGCCGCTGGACGCCCTGCAGCCGCAGCAGCTCGAAGCGCCGCGCCTCGGCGTCGTCGTTCATCACCAGGCAACCGCCTTCGCCGAAGGTCATGTTCTTGTTGGCATGGAAGCTGAACGACACGAGGTCGCCGAAGCTGCCGATCGGCCGTCCGTCCCACTGTGCGCCGAAGGACTGCGCGGCGTCCTCGACCACACGCAGGCCATGCGTCCTGGCCAGGCGGTTGAGCCGTTCGCGGTCCACGGGCAGGCCCGCCAGGTCGACCGGCAGCACGGCCCGCGTGCGCGGCGTGATGGCGGCCTCGACCCGGTCGAGGTCGATGTTGCGCGTGCCGGCGTCGACGTCGACGAACACCGGCGTGGCGCCGACCGCCAGCACCACGTTGGCCGTGGCGACCCAGCTCAGCGGCGTCGTGATGACCTCGTCGCCCGGGCCGATGTCGCACAGCCGGAGCGCCAGTTCGAGCGAGGCGGTGCCGGAGTTCACGAGCCGCACGGGCCGTCCGCCGAAGCGTTCGGACAGCGCGGCCTCGAGGGCCTGGCACTTCGGCCCGGTGGTGATCCAGCCGGAGCGCAGCACGTCGGAGACTTCAGCGATGGTGCGCTCGTCGATCGACGGGCGGGTGAAGGGAAGGAAGGGTGTGTGGTCGTTCATCAATGGGTGCTCCCGCTGCGTGCCACCAGCACCACGCCGACGACGATGACTGCAATGCCGAGCCAACGCTGGGCGTTGACCTGTTCGCCGAACAGCCACCAGGCCAGTGCGGCGTTGACGACGTAGCCGATCGAGAGCATCGGGTACGCGATGCTGACCTCGACCCGCGACAGCGCGACGATCCACACCACCACGCTGATCGCATAGCAGGCCAGGCCGCCGAGGATGCCGGGGTGCTGGGCCAGCCCGACCGCGCTGCGCAAGAGCGCGGCACTGCCGTCGCTCATGGAAATCTCGCCGACGCTGCGCGCCCCGGCCTTGAGCAGCAGCTGGGCCGCCGCGTTGAGCAGGACGCCGGTCAGCACCCACGCGAAATCGAGGATTTTCATTGTCTGGCGACCACCACGCGTCGTTGATCCTGAAAGATGACCCGCATCGGAAGGCCGCGCTGGCGCAGCTCGATGAAGCTCGGAAAGTCCATGTAGGCCGCGGCCTGCGGCAGCGCCTGCCAGCGGTTGGCGAATTCGTCGAGCGAATCGATCGCCCGGCCGGGCTCCAGTATCTGCCCCATGGCGAATTCGTCCTGGTAGTCGACCAGCGTGACCTCGCGCCGCAGGTAGAAGGGCAGCGTCTGGTCGTAGATCCGCACCGCGAACATGGGGGCGCCGGACCGCAGCACCGGTTCCAGCGCCGAGACGAAGGGCGCTGAACTCTTGAGCTGGCCATAGGGGTCGTGGGCCGCCATCACGATCGCCACGCCCATGACGTGGCCGAGCGCCAGGCCGGCGACCGCCAGCGTCACGCCGCGCCGCCGTACGGCCCACCACGCGAACGCTGCGAAGGCCAGGAACACCGCGGCACCCCAGCGGATCCCGGCGCCGAGCTGGGCGAAGATTTCGGTCGGCGTCGAATGGGACGCCACCCGCGCGGTCTGCGTCGAGGCGACCAGGGCGATCGCCCAGACGATGATCGGAACCAGCAGGTGGCCTCGCAGCACGCGCGGGCTGGCCTGCTGCATCCGCAGGCCGATCAGCAGCGCGAGCGCCGGGAACATCGGCAGGATGTAGGAGGGCAGCTTCGAGCCGCTGGCACTGAAGAACAGCAGGATGAAGGCCGAATGCACGAAGAGGAAGTCGGCCGGCGCGATGGTGCGCGGCGATGCGTCGGCGGCGCGCCGGGGCCCGAGCCACGGCAGCGCGCTGGTCCACGGCAGCATCCCGGCCAGCAGCAGCGGCAGGTAGTACCACCAGGCCCCCGTGCGCTGGTGCACCTTCGTCAGGTAGCGCGCGAAATGCTCGTGGATGAAGAAAAACTGGGCGAAGGTCGGATTGCGCATCGACACCAGGACGAACCACGGCGCCGCCAGCACCAGGAAGATCACGAGGCCCGAGACCCAGTGCATCCGGCGCCACGGGCCGAAGTCCCGGCGCCAGAGACAGGTCAGGACCAGCGTCGCGCCCGGAATCACGATGCCGACCAGCCCCTTGCTGAGCACCGCGCCGGCCATCGCGGCCCATGCGAGCCAGATCCAGTTCCTGCGCACCGTGGGTGTTGCGGGCACGTTCTCGGCGATCAGGACGGCGCACAGTGCGACCGTGAGGAACAGCGTCAGCCCGGCGTCGAGGGTCAGGAAGTGGGCGTTGCCGAAGACCCAGGTCATCGATGCCGCGACCGCGAAGCTGCGGATGCCGGTTTCCCGGCCCCAGAGCCGCCAGGCGGTGGTACCGACCGCCAGCGCCGTGAGGAAGCCGGCCAGTGCCGGCCACAGGCGCGCCGCGAATTCGTTCAAGCCGAACAGGTGCAGGAACACCGCACCGAGCCAGTACTGCATCGGCGGCTTCTCGAAATAGAGAATGCCGTTCAGGCGCGGCGTGACCCAGTCGCCGCTGCGCATCATTTCGTAGGCGAGGCTGGCGTAGCGGCCCTCGTCGGGACCGATGAGCGAGCGCGTGGCGAGCGAGCCGAACCAGACCACCGCCAGCGCGGCGAGGAAAAGGAACAGCATGGCGCTGGAAAGTGGTCGTTCGTCCGCCAGCGGTGTGGCCGGGCGATAAGTGCCTCGGTCGATCTGATGATTCATGAGTCCATTTGGTGTACGACTGACGCGCTGCTGCAACGCAGCATCGTCGTCATCTCGGCGTTGCGCCTCGTCGAGGCGCCGCGCCGGGCCCGGCCTTCAAGGCCGCCTGCTTTGTATCAGAAGGACGGCCCGGTCGATAGCGCCTCGGAGGCCAGCCGACCGCGGCGGGGCCAGGCAGGAGGTTGATGAGGGCGCTGCGTGAACATGTGTGAATGCTATGTCCTCCACCTGCACGAAACCTGAACGGCCCCGCGCAGGCCGTTCAGGCCCCTTTCATGGTGTGCCGCTACATTGCCGCCATGCTCCGCGTCAGGCAATTGATGAGTGACTACGGCGGTCCGTTCGACCTGGACCTGGAGCGCGGCGAGTGCGTGGCCGTGCTCGGCAAGTCCGGCGCCGGCAAGAGCGTGCTGCTGCGGCTGATTGCCGACATGGACCCCGGCGCCGGAGACGTCTCGCTCGACGGGCTCGACCGCGGCCGCTGCAGCGGTCCGCAATGGCGGCGGCGCGTCGTCTACCAGGCGGCCGAACCGGCGTGGTGGGCGCCCGATGCCGCGGCCCATTTCAGCGCCGGCGATCTCGTGGCGGTTCGATCCCTGCTTCCGCGGCTGGGCCTGGCGCCCGAGCTGCTGGAGGTCGACATCGCCCGCCTGTCCACGGGCGAGCGCCAGCGGCTGGCGCTGGTGCGATCGCTCGCGGGCCGTCCCGACGTGCTGCTGCTCGACGAGCCGACCGCTTCGCTCGATGGCGCCTCGACCACGGCCGTCGAGGCCCTGCTGACTGAGCGCATGGCCGATGGCCTGGCCGTGCTCCTCGTGACGCATTCGCGCGACCAGGCGGCGCGCATGGGGCGGCGCGCGTTCGACATGGTCGACGGGACGCTGCACCCGTCGTGACGATCCATCTCGACACGTTCGACGTCGGTGTGGCCGCGCTGCTGGTGCTGGTCAATGCCGCGGCTTCGCTCGCGCTCGGGTTGCAGGTGCATCGGCAGCTCCTGTGGTCGGCGTTCCGGATGGTGGTCCAGCTGCTGCTCGTGGGCTACGTGCTGCGCGCGGTGTTCGCCGCCTCGTCGGTGCCCGCGACGCTGGGCATCGTCGCGCTGATGATCCTCGCCGCGGCGCGCGAGGTCGCGGTGCGGCCCCGACAGCGGCTCGTGAAGGGCGGCAACTTCCGCATCGGCGCGCTGGTGGTGACCGTGTCGAGCATCGTGACCGTGGCGCTGGCGCTCACGACCGCGATCAGGCCGGTGCCATGGCATGACCCGCGCTACGCCATTCCGTTGATGGGCATCGTGCTCGGCAGCGTCCTGAACTCGGCCAGCCTCGGGCTCGACAGCTTCTTCGAGGATGTGCGGGTCCGGCGCGCGGCGATCGAGGCCCGGCTGGCCCTCGGTGCCACCGCGCGGCAGGCCCTCGCCGAGACGGTGCGCGCGTCGATACGCCGCGGCATGATCCCGCTCGTCAACCAGATGTCCGCCGCCGGCATCATCACCCTGCCGGGCATCATGACCGGCCAGCTGCTGGCCGGCATGGACCCGCTGGAGGCGGCCAAGTACCAGATCCTGTTGCTGTTCCTGTTGAGCGGCGCCGGCGGCATTGCGGCCGCCGGGGCGGTCTACCTGGCCGCCCGCTCGGTCACGGACGAACGGGATCGCCTGAGGATCGACCGGCTGCAAGCGCCGGCCAAGCGTCGCGCCACGCCTTCGGCAGCACCGAACGCCAGGCCCCCTGCGGTGCGCGCGCGAGCCGAAGGTAAAGGAACACCGCCCAGGGTAGGCTGAGTCCGATGGCCGCGTCGCGGTTGGCGGAGTTCACGCTGGTCGCCACCAGCAGCACCAGCATCGCGACGAAGGCCAGCCGGCCGGCGAGGTCGGCGCGCCGCCAGGCCATGCCGAGACCCGTCACGAAGACCAGCGCGAGCGTGAGCAATCCCGGCACGCCGGTCTGCGAGCCCATCCACAGGAAGTCGTTGTGGGGCATGTTGTAGTCGCGCAGCAGGCTCGGTGCGCGGCGCTGCCATTCGCTGGTCCAGCTGCCGACGCCCCAGCCGGCCCAGGGGCGCTCGATCATCATGCGCGAGGTTTCGCGGTACATGTAGAAGCGCACGACCCAGCTGCCCTCCGACACCGCGCCGGCCTGGGCGGCCTCGATTTCCTGCACGCCGAGCTTGAACTTCTCCTGCGCCGACGGGGCCTGCGAGATCAGGCCGCCGGCCGCGATCATCACGACGCAGAGCGCGAACGCGAGCCTGCGCAGCCGCAGGCGCCATTGGTGCACGCAGGCGCCGGCCACCGCGATGAACAGGGCAAGCAGCGAGGTGCGCGAAGGCAGCGCCAGCGTGACGATGACGGCGCAGCCCAGGGTCGTGGCAAACGCCGCCGCGAGCCACGCGGCCCTTCGCGGCATCGCGCGCGGCAGCCCCAGCCCCCAGGTCGCGGTCGTCGCGCCGATCAGGGTGAACAGCAGCGCGTCGTTGATCGACTTGTTGCCCTTCATCGTCGTCAGGTTGTGCCAGAGCGGGAGGTCGGGCAGGCCGAAGGCCAGGGTCGACAGCATCACCGCGAGCGCCAGCAGCGCGCCGGCGAAGAAGCCGCGCAGGCCCCAGACCGCTTCCTCGTCGGACAGCAGGACCGGCAGCGCCATGGTGGTCGCGATCCGCAGGCCGTGCCCCAGTTCGACCGGCGTTCCGGGGTAGCGCGGGCCGAACGCCAGCACGGCGAAGGTCCAGAGCACGAACGCGCCGATCGGCCAGCGCAGCGGATGCGTGCGCCACCGACCGAGGCGCTCCGGCAGCTGGCCGCCGGCCAGCATCGCGATGATGAGAAGGATGGCGCCGGCGTAGTTGAGCCCCACGGGCATGAAGACGACGGCGCCCCAGAGAAAGGCGCAATGGCGAACCCAGGTCGGCCTGGACATTGGATGGAGACGGGAGTGGGGCGACCGCAGGGGCTGGTCGCGGATGGGAAGACGCGGATGGAGTCGGAAAGAGCTGCGCGATTCTTGGCGACGAGCGTGAACAGATTGTGAACGGGCCCTTTAGTCGGGCTTGATGTTGGCCCGTGCGATCACCGTCTTCCAGCGGGCCTGCTCGGCCGCGATGAACTGGGCGAACTGCTCGGGCGTGCCGCCGACGACTTCGGCCGCATCGCCGCTCAGGCGCTCCATGGCGGCCGGCGAACGCACGGCCTTCATGGTCTCGGTCGACAGCTTCGCGACGTTCGCGGGCGCCATGCTGGCCGGGGCGAGCATGCCGTACCACTGCGTCATCTCGAAGCCAGGGTAGCCTTGCTCGGCCACGGTCGGCACGTCGGGCAGCTGCGGCAGCCGCCTGGCCGACCCGGTGGCGATGCAGCGCACCTTGCCCGACTTGATGAACGGGATGATCGCGGCAGCCCCGATCGCCGAGGCGTCGAGCCGTCCGGCCAAGAGGTCGGTGAGCATCGGTCCGGTGCCGCGGTAGGGGACGTGCAGCATGAAGACGCCCGAAGTGACCTTCAGGTACTCGAACGCCAGGTGGCCGGCGCTGCCGTTGCCGGCCGAGCCATAGCTCAGCTTGCCGGGCTTGGACTTCGCATAGGCGATGAACTCCCGCAGGTTCTTCGCCGGGACGTCGGGATGGACCACGTAGAGGCTCGGCACCTTCGCCAGCAGGCTCACCGGCTTGAAGTCCTTGTTGGCGTCGTAGGGCAGCTTGTCGAAGATGAAGGGGTTGACGGCCAGCGTGCCGATGTGCCCGAGGATGATCGTGTGCTGGTCGTCGCTGCGCGCGACTTCCCCCATCGCGATGTTGCCGGCGGCGCCTGGCTTGTTGTCGACATAGACGCTCTGCCCCAGCGTGTTGGACAGCTCGGCGGCCGTGGAACGGGCGACGATCTCGGAACTGCCGCCGGGTGCGAAGGGCACCACGAAACGCACCGACTTGCTCGGCCAACTTCCCTGCGCCGACGCGAGGCGCGGCAGCAGCCCGGCGAGGCCGAGCGCGCCTGCGGCCTTGAGGAATCTGCGCCGGGCCTCGGGGCCGGTCGCCGGAAAGTCATCGCGTGCGTCTGCAATCATGGTGTGTCTCCATCGAAATTGTTCGAAGGCCGCCATGGTGCACTACCCGGCTGTCGAAATGCTGTCAGTCCGGGATGCGCCGCCGGAACGCGCTCATTCCGGCAGCAGGCCGATTTCCGATGCAAGTTGTCCGAGGCGCCTGTGCTCCTCCAGCAGATATGCCTCGAACTGCCTGGGCGAGCCGCCCGGTGCGGCGATCGGGCCGATGGCGAGCATCTTTTCGGCGATGGCGGTGGTAGCCAGCAGCTTGTTGATCTCGGTGTTCAGGCGCAGCACGACGGGTGCGGGCGTGCCGGCCGGTGCCACCACCGCCATCCAGCCGGTCATCTCGACGCCGGGCAGGAACTCGGCCACCGTCGGCACCTGGTCCCATCCCGCGACGCGCTTGGCCGAGGTCACCGCCAGCACCCGCAGGCGCCCCTGGCGGGCGAGCTGCGAGGTCGATGCCAGGTCGGCGACCACGGCATCGGCGTGGCCGCCCATGACGTCCTGCAAGGCCATGCCGACCGAGCTGTACGCCACCAGGTTGGCTTGTGCCTTGCTGCGCGCGTTGATGACCCGGGCGATCATGCCGCCGAAGGTCCGCGGCCCTTCGTTGGCGAGCGTCAGCTTGCCCGGATCGCGGGCGCTGCGCGCCAGCAGGTCCTGGAACGAGGCGATCGGCGAGTCGTCCTTCACCAGCACCGCGAATGGGCTGTTGGCCACGAAGGCCACCGGCGCGAAGTCCTTGACCGGGTCGTAGGGCAGCGACTTGAACAGGTAGCTGTTGGTGACCAGCGCCGCGGTGGTCGCGAAATAGAGCGTGTAGCCGTCGGCCGGTGCGCGTGCCACCGCCTGGGCGCCGATGACGTTCTGGCCGCCCGGCTTGTTGTCGATGACGAAGGGCTGGCCGAGGGCTTGCGCGAGCCCGTCGGAGAGCAGGCGCGCCACGTTGTCGGGCCCCGAGCCCGCCGGTTGCGAGAGCACGACCTTGATCGGCCTGTCGGGCCATGGGGCCTGCGCGAGGGCCAGGCCCGCGCGCCCGAGGGCGGTCGCCATCAGTGCCTTCTGGAAGCTTCTTCTGTTCATTTCTGTTGTCTCCGTGGTCGTCGAAAAGGCGGGTCAGTTCAATCGGGCGGACAGCGCCTGCAGCAGGCCCGCGAGCTCGTCGGCATCGGCTGCGACGCCGTACACGTAGCGGTCGGGCCGCACCAGCGCCGCGCCGCAGGCATGGCGGCGGAACCAGGCGGCGGCGACGCCCTCGGTCTCGCGCAGGGGGTCGCCGAATTGCAGAACGGCGAGCCCGGGGATCGCGGCGGCCCGGACATCGACGGCCCCGCCATCGAAGCCGGCATCGAGCACCAGCCACCAGCCGTTGCCCGCCAGATCGTCGAAGCGTTTGCGCTCCGTGCCGGCGGCGATCCACGGCTGCGGGAACAGCGTTCCGTTGGCCGCGTGGGGCCGCGGCGACAGCAGCCCGGTCTCGATCGGCGGGAGCACGTCCTGCCGCGGCACGTCGCGCACCACGCCGCCGCACTCGGCCAGCAGGCGGGCGTCCCGCTCGCGGGCCTTCGCCGGATCGCGCTCGCCGATCACGCTGCCGATGGCCTTGATGCGGCCGGTGAGTTCGCGCACGTGGCGCTTGCGCTCGTCGCCATAGGAATCCAGCAGGGCCTCGGCCGCCGCGCCGCGGACTTCGCCCCGGATCACCGACGCCAGCTTCCAGGCCAGGTTGGCCGCATCGCGCACGCCCTGGCACATGCCCTGGCCCAGGAACGGCGGCTGCTGGTGTGCCGCGTCGCCGGCGACGAAGACGCGGCCCGCGCGCCAGCGATCGGCCACCAGCGCGTGGAAGCGATAGCTCGCCTGGCGCCAGAGCTCGCCGTCCTCGGGCGTGAGCCAGCGTGCCAGCAGCTTCCAGGTCTGCGCGGGCTCGGTGGCCTTGCGCGGGTCTTCGCCCGGCTTGAGCGAGATCTCCCAGCGCCGATGGTTGCCGGGTCCGATCACCAGCGTGCAGGGCCGCTCGGGCTCGCAGTACTGCACGCTGGTGGTGGGCAGCTTGGCCAGCCCCTGCGCGTTGGCGAGCACGTCGACCACCAGCCAGGGCTCGTCGAAGGCCAGGTCCTCGAGCGCGATGCCGGCCAGGTCGCGCACGGTGCTCGACGCTCCGTCGCACGCCATCACGTAGCGGGCGCGCACGCTGCCGGGTCGGCCGTCGTCGCCGTGCAGGCGCAGGGTCACGCCGTCGTCGTCCTGTTCGAGCCCGACGACTTCGGTGCCAAGCTCGACCCGCGTGCCCGGCGACTGCGTCACGTGTTCGCGAAGGATGGCCTCGACCGGCGGCTGCGTGAACACGTTCGACGGCGTGTAGCCGAGCGGGTAGGGCGCATCGACCATCGTGAGGCGCTTGATGAGCTGGCCGTCGACGCCGTAGTACTCGGACGGTGTGAAGGGTTCGACGTGACGCGCCACCTGCGCCATGACGCCCAGTTGCTGGAAAACGCGCAGCACCTCGTGGTCGATCGCGATGGCGCGCGGCTTGTCGTAGACCTCGCGCGCCCGGTCGCACACGTAGACGCGCAGGCCCATGCCCGCGAGCAGGCCCGCGGCCACCGCGCCCGTGGGGCCGAATCCGACCACCGCGACGTCGCAGGCGTCGCGCCGTTCAACGCGGGCCATGCGCTCAGCCCTCGGCGACGATCGGGTTCGAGAGCGTGCCGATCCGCTCGATCTCGACCTCGAAGCGGTCGCCCGCCTTCATCCACACGGGGGGCGTGCGCGCCTGCCCGACGCCTGCCGGCGTGCCCATCACGATCACGTCGCCGGGCTCCAGCGTCAGGACCTCGCTCAGCAGCGCAATGGTCTCGGCCACGCCCCAGATCATGTCGGTCGTGTTGGCGCTCTGCATGACCTCGCCGTTCAGTCGGCCCTGGATCTTGAGGCCCGCGGCTCCGCGCGGCAGGTCGTCCGCCGTGACCAGGACCGGCCCGAAGCCGCCGGTGCCGTCGAAGTTCTTGCCGATGGTCCATTGCGGCGTGCGCTTCTGGTAGTCGCGCACCGACATGTCGTTGAAGCAGGTGTAGCCGAACACGTGGTCGGGGGCGTCGTCCTGCGAGACGTGGCGCGGCACGCGCCGGCCGATCACCAGTGCCAGCTCGGCTTCGTAGTCGAACTTGCCCGAGACCTTCGGAAGCAGGCCCGGCGCCCCGTGCGCCACAAGTGAGCTCGCGCCACGAAGGAAGAACCACGGGTACTCGGGCTTCTCGCGGCCGCCTTCCTTCGCGTGATCGAAATAGTTGAGGCCCAGGCAGATGATCTTGCCGGGCTCGGGCACCAGCGGCGCGAGCCGCAGCCCGGCCATCGGCAGCCTCGGTGCGTTGGAGGCGAGCGCCGCCGCGGCTGCGGCGCCGAGGTCCACGCCACGGGCGAGCGCGTCCCGAAGGTTCGGTGGCACCTGCGGCTGGGCCGCATGGAGGTCGATGACGGCATTGCCGTCGACCAGGCCCAGGCGCGGCGCGCCGTCGTGCAGGAAGGTGGTGAATTTCATGGGATTGCGTGTGTCGGAAGAAAAGCGTGGAAAGGCCGGTCTCAGGCCGGCGTGCGAACGAAGAAGAGCTGGCGCTGCGCCTGCTTGAGGCGCGCCGATGGCGGCGGCGAGATGCCCCATTGGTCGACGCGGCCCGGCGGCCATTTCCAGTCGTCCGGGCCGCCCGCGACATGGCTGTCGTCGATCTGCTCGACCTCGGCCGTGTACTCGATGACTTCGCCGAAGGGGCCGATGAAGTAGTTGAAGGCGTTGTCGCCCGGGCCATGCCGACCGGGGCCCCACTCGATCTCGTGGCCAGCGTCGCGCATCCGGCCGCCGCCGCGCATCACCGACTCGAGGTCCGGCATCAGGAAGGCGATGTGGTTGAGGGCGTCGTTGTCGGCATCGCCGAGCGCCACGCTGTGGTGGTCGGCGGCGCAGTTCAGGAACGCCATGATCCGGGTCCGGTCGGCCAGGGTGAAGCCCAGGGCCTGCGCGAAGAAGCGCTGGGTGGCTGCGACGTCATGGCTGTTGAGCACCACGTGGGCCAGGCGCACCGGGCGGTCCTTCGCCTCGTGGGCGTCGGCGTGCTGCACGTCGCCATGGACGATTTGCAGCAGGCGTCCGTCCGGATCGCGCACGGTCAGGCCGATGCCCGCGCCCGGTTCGTCGAGCGCAGCGATCGCCGCTTCGATGCGTCCGCCCGCACGCACGGCCGCCGCGGCGATCGCCTCCAGTGCCTCGGCGTTGCGTGCGCGCAGGGTCGCATGCCGGATCTCGGCCGCCGCGCCACCACGGTGCAGCGCGAGCAGGTGGTGGTCGGCGCCGGTGCCGCGCAGGTAGAGGGCATCGGCCGTGCGCTGCGCCACGTCGAGGTGCCAGACGCGGGTGTAGAAGTCTTCAGCGCGCGCCAGGTCCGGCACGTTCAGCGCCACGCTGCGCAAGCCGCTGATCCAGGGTGAACTCATGGGTTGTCCTTTTGGGCAAGGGCGGGCCACGCGCGCGCCAGGAAGCGCCGTGCGTTGCCCTCGGTCAATTGCGCGGTCTGCGTGGCGTCGAAGCCGGCCAGGCCGACCTGCGCCACCGGCGCGGACTCGTGGAAGTTGAAGGGGTAGTCGGTGCCTATCAGCAACTGCGAAGCGCCGAACTGCCGCGCCAGGTGGGCCAGCGTCGGCGGATCGAACACGAGCGTGTCGAAGTAAAGCCGGCGCGCCTGCTCGACCGGCGCGGCCTGCACCTGCTCCTTGAGTGCGGGGAACACCGACCAGCCCTGCTGCAGCCGCGGCAGCAGCATCGCCAGCGTGCCGCCGCCGTGGCTGAAGGCGATGCGCAGCCGGGGCCGCCGCAGCAGCAGGTTGCCCGTGATCACCGAGGCGGCGGCCAGGCCGATGTCGCTCGGATAGGCCAGCACCTGCTGCAGCGGCGCGGGCCCGACCAGCCGGTCCATGCCGGTCGGCTTGAGCGCATGCACGAACACGGCCGCGTCCAGCGCTTCGCAGGCCTCGAAGAACGGGTCGAAGCGCGGGTCGCCGATCGCCACGCCGTTGATGTTGCTGCCAATCTCGACACCCGCGAAGCCCAGCGTCTCGACCGCATGCCGAAGCTCCCCGATGGCACGATCGATGTCCTGCAGCGGCACGGCACCCATGCCGATCAGCACGCCTTGCGACTCGGACACCATCGCGGCAATCTGCTCGTTGAGGTAGCGCAGCAACTGTGCGGCGTCCGAGGCCTCCATCCAGTAGGAGAGCAGCTCGGGCATTGGCGAGATCGCCTGGTGCGCCAGCCCCATGCCGGGCAGGTCGGCCAGGCGATGCGTGACGCTCCAGCACTTCTCGGAAACCGTCCGGTAGTTCTTTCCCGAGATCATCACTTGCCGGTGGCACAGGCCGCCCGCGCCGGGCGCGGCCAGCGTCGACGGCCAGTCGGGTGGGGTCCTGCTGCCCAGGTACGAAGGAAAGTGCTCCGGCACCACGTGGGCATGCACGTCGATGCCGCAGGCGCAATGCAGGCGTGCGTGGCCGCCGTATGCCGGCGAGGGCTCCGAGGGGCCCGAACGATCGACCATCTTGTCTCCATCTTCGCCGGCGACTTTCGCGTGCGGCGTCTTCAGGGGCGCAGTCTAGGCAGCCGATCGGCATTAATGAAGCGGATTGACGATATACATAGAATCCACGCCATGGATATCAAGGATGTCGACCTGAACCTCCTCGTGGCCTTCGCGGCGATGCTCGAGCACCAGAGCGTGACGCGGGCGGCCGAGTCGGTCGGGCTCAGCCAGCCGGCGATGAGCGCCGCCGTGGGACGGCTGCGGCTGTTGTTCAACGACGCCCTGTTCGTCAAGACCTCGGCCGGCATGCAGCCGACGCCGAGGGCGAGCGAACTCGCCGACCCGGTGCGGCGCGTGGTCGAGGCGATCAAGGCCGAGATCCTGCCGATGCCGGCTTTCGATCCGCTCACGGCCGGCAAGCAGTTCTCGATCGTCACGCCCGACATCGCGGAGGTGCATTTCCTGCCGCGCATCCTGTCGCACTTCGCCGAGGCCGCGCCCCATTGCGCGCTGCGCACGCTGTCGATGGCGCGGCATGCGGCGGCCGACGCCCTCGCCTCGGGGGCGGCCGAGCTGGCGATCGGCTACCTGCCCGACCTGCAGAAGGCGGGATTCTTCCAGCAGCGGTTGTTTCGCAACGACTACGTGTGCATCGTGCGCGACGCGCATCCGTCCATCGGCGAGCGCATCACGATGAAGGCCTACCTGGCCGCCTCGCACGCGGTCGTGAGCCCCGATGGCCGCGAGCACCTGCTCGAGCAGGCATTGCAGCGCCGCGGCCTCGCGCGGCGCGTGGTGGTCGTCCTCTCGCATTTCATGAGCCTGCTGCCGATCATCGAGGGCTCGGACCTGGTCGCCACGGTGCCGCGCGACCTTGCCAACATCTGCGCGCACCACGGTGGCATCCGCCTCGTCGATCCGCCGTTCAAGTCTCCGGTGGTCGAGGTCCACCAGTTCTGGCATCGGCGCTTTCACCAGGATGCGGCGAACGTCTGGCTGCGCGCGCTGGTGCATCGGCTCTTTGGCGCGTAGGCCCGGCGATGGCCTCGCGGGCGCCCGGGTGCGCCCATGCCGGGATCTACACGGCGAAGCCCGCGGCCTGGACCCCGGCGATGCAGATCGCCTCGTCCTCGTCGCCGGTGCCGCCGCTCGCGCCCACCGCGCCCAGCACGCGGCCTTGTGCGTCCTTGATCAGCACCGCGCCGGTCTGCGGAAGGAACCGGCCCGCCGACGTGGCCGCCAGCGAGACGAAGAAGTTCGGATTGCCCTTGGCCCGCTCGCCGAGCTGGCGGCTCGAGACCCCCATGCCGACCGCGCCCCAGGCCTTGGCCTGGGCGACGTCGAAGCGGAACATGCTGGCGCCGTCCTCACGCGCGAAGGCCTTGAGGTGCCCGGCGTCGTCGAGGACCGCGATGCCCATCGGCTGGTAGCCGGCCTGCTTTGAATGCGCGAGCGCGGCGGTGATGATCTGGTTGGCTTGGTCGAGGGTCAATGAGGTCATGGTGAGCAGATGCGAGGTGGAAGGAGTCAGCCCGGGGCGGGCACCGGCATGAACGCCTCGAAACCGAAGCGGTTCATGCTGCCGAAGGCCGGCGCGGCTGGATGCGACACGAAGCGCGTGCGGCAGTCCAGCACCGACGGCAGGCCGGAGGCCAGCGCGCGGCCCAGCGCCGGCGCGAGCTGCGCCGCCTGGGTCACGGTTTCGCCGAAGCAGCCGAAGCCGCGCGCGATGGCCGCGTAGTCGGTGCCTTCGAGGCTGGTCGCGAATTCGAAGTCGAGCTGTGCCCGCTGGCCCGAACGGATGATGCCCCAGGCGGCGTTGTTGTGGACGATGCAGACCACCGGCAGTCCGGCGCGCCGCGCGGTGTCGAGCTCGTTCAGCGTGAAGCCGAAAGAGCCGTCGCCCGTGATGTTGAAAACAGGCCGGCCCGGCTGCTGCAGCTGGAGCGACAGCGCGTAGGGCAGTCCGAAGCCGAGGTGGCTCATCCCCGGTTCGTGAAAGCGCGTGCGAACCGCATCGACCGGCGTGAAGTCGTTGCTCCAGAAGGTGGTGTGGCCGCCATCGAACACGGCCAGCGCATGGGCGGGGAGGGCCTCGGCGATGGCCTTGGCGAGCGCCGCGGGGTGCATCATCGGGTCGGCATCGCGCGCCATCGCGTCGAGGCCCTGCGCGTAGCGGGCGCGGATCTCGCGGATGCCTGCGAGCCAGCCGGCGGCCGGCGTGGCGGCCGGGCCTTCGGCCTCGAGTGCGGCCAACAGGTCTTCGAGCGCCAGGCGCGCGTCGGCCTGCATGGCGACCTCATGCAGCACCGGATGGCCCAGCGCGGAGGGATCGATGTTGATGCTGATGGTGTGGTGATGCCGCCGCGCCAGGGGCCCGCGCGCATCCCACATCCAGGACGAGAACCGGCAGCCGATGCTCAGCACCACGTCGGCCTGTTCGAACGCCGCGCGGACCGCGTCGCCCGAGATCAGGCCGCCGTGGCCGATGAAGTGCGGGCTGTCGCTGGCGACCACGCCGAGCGCCATCTGGGTCGGCACCACGGGCGCGCCCAGCCGGGTGGCGAGCGCGCGGACCGCATCGACCGCGCCGCTCGTGACCACGCCGCCGCCGGCGACCACCAGCGGGCGCTGCGCGCCGCGCAGCAGGGCGGCCGCGCGGGCGATCGATTCGGCCGCCGGCCGGGGGCCGAGGGTGGCCCGGTAGCGGGCCGGCGGCAGCGCGAATTCGTCGTCGGGATAGTCGGTGAGGGCCGACAGCACGTCCTGCGGAA
>Ga0265327_10002260_pt1 | contig 20786 bp, 17 predicted proteins | sample 41621metaG_FD_202089 | JGI IMG/M metagenome (GOLD analysis project Ga0265327, IMG submission 202089) | Rhizosphere microbial communities from Carex aquatilis grown in University of Washington, Seatle, WA, United States - 4-16-21 metaG | ecosystem: Host-associated > Plants > Roots > Rhizosphere...
CGATCCGCCCGCAGACGGTCGGCTCCCTGGCGTCGGCCGGAAGCACCCTGGCGACGATGAAGATGTACCGGCCAGACCTGGCCTAACGTTCAGATCAACCCTCGAGCGCCTCGAGTTCTCGCACGGCCTGGTCGAGCTCGTCGGCCATCGCACCCGGATAGCGCCGCAGGAACAGGTCGGCGACGCTGCGGTAGTACCACATCTGGCTTGGCCGCCCGCTCCCGAACCGCTCCCACACCTGGTCACCCACCAGCTTGTGGTCGAAGAGGATGGCGCCGGCGTTGTACAGCTTGTCGGCGACGCTCACGCGCAGCACGTCGGGCGGCTCGGTCTCGAGCCGTTCCAGGTAGGCGCGCTTGCGCTGATCCCAGGGCGGCTTGGGCCGCACCTCGGTGTCACTGCAGGCGCGGACGATGCCCGCGACCCGCTCCCCGAACCGGTCGCGGATCTCCTCGAAGCTCGTTCGGTCTCCGCGATCCTCAAGGGCATCATGCAGCAGGGCGGCGATCGCCTCGTCCTCGGAACCGCCGTCCTCCAGCACCAGCGCCGTGACGCCGAGCAAGTGCGCCAGATACGGCACATCGCCGCCCTTTCGACGCTGGCCGGCATGGACATCGGCGGTGTACACAAGCGCGTCGGAGAAGCGGCTGGTGAGCACAAACGAGATGCTATCGAACGGCGCCCCGCGCATTCTCCAGACCCTGTTCGACTTCACCGGACGCCGAGTGAGGTGAGTGCCGAGCGGCAATCGCTTGTCCACCTGACCTCGAGGTACACGCTGAAGCCGTTCGAACACGCGCGGGTCACCGCGCCCAACTCGCACGACCTGGACCAAGAGCGCGCTGGTGTTACGCGGCCCGGCGCCACGCCGGGCCGCGTACCAGCTGCGGGACGTCGGCGGCCGGGACCGGCCTGCTGAACAGGTAGCCCTGGCCCAGCCGGCACTCGTGGGCGAGCAGGAAGTCGACCTGGCTCTGGGTCTCGATGCCCTCGGCCAGCGGCTGCAGGCCGAGGTTATGGGCAAGCTGGACGATCGCGGCCACCAGCTCGGACGCTTCGGCGCTGCCGGGGACGTCGCGCACGAACGAGCGGTCGATCTTCAGCGTCGTCACCGGCATCTGGCTGAGTCGCGCGAGCGATGAGTGGCCGGTGCCAAAGTCGTCGATCGCCAGCCGCACGCCGCGGACATGTAGCTCGGCAAGGATCGGCTCCACGCGCATGCCGCCTTCCATCACCGCCGACTCGGTGATCTCGATCATCAGCCGATCCGGCGCCAGGCCCAGCGCCTCCATCGTCTCGAACAGGTGGTCTCTGGCCTTCTCGTGCCACAGCGAAGGGGGCATATTGACCGACACGTAGAGATCGAGCCCCTCGTCCCTCCAGACGGCCGCCTGGCGCGCGGCCTCCTCCACCACCCACTCCGAGATCGGGCCGATCAGGCCGGTGCGCTCGGCGATCGGGATGAACTCGGCGGGCGGGATCAGCCCGCGCTCGCTGTCGTTCCACCGGATCAGCGCCTCGACGCCGACTGCGACGCCGGTCTCGAGGTCGACCAGCGGCTGATAATGCAGGAGCAGCTCCCGCCGCTCCAGCGCACGGCGCAGGCGAGCCGTGGCCGACAGCTGGTCGGCCGACCCCGACCGCTCCTCGACCTGGGCGAGGGCGACGCCGCGCGCTGACTGCTTGGCGCGGTACATCGAGATGTCAGCGTGGCGGAGCAGACCCTCGGAGTTGCCGGCATCCAGCGGATACACGGCGACGCCGACGCTGGCCCGCGTGAAGACCTCGCTGCCCGCCATCTCAAAGGGCAGTCCGACGGCGCCGCGGATCTTGTCGGCCACGGTCTCGCCGTCGACCCGTACCTGTTCGGGCGTCCGGCCGGGCGTGCCCGGCACCAGCACCAGGAATTCGTCGCCGCCCAGCCGGGCGACCACGTCGGAGGCGCGGGTCGAGCCAAGGATGCGCGCGGCGACCGAGCACAGCAGCTCGTCGCCCGCGGCGTGGCCAAGGCTGTCGTTGACCAGCTTGAAGTCATCGAGGTCGACAAACAGCACGGCGACCGCACCGCCGGTGCGGTCGGCCGACGCCAGCGCGAAGTCGAGGTGCTCCTGGAACAGCAGCCGGTTCGGAAGGTCGGTGAGCGCGTCGTGATAGGCAAGGTGCGACACGCGTGACTGCGCCTCGGCGAGCGCCTCCTCGGCCGCGTGTCGCGCGGTGATGTCGGTGACGACGCCCTCCACCAGCAGCCGCCCGTCCGGGGTGCGCCGGGGATGGGCCCGCTCCCACACCCAGCGAGTGACGCCGTCCGTGCCCACCAGCCGGATCTCGACGTCGGCCGGCTTGTCCGAATGAAGCCGGTTGTTGAACGCGTCGTACCGCTCGCGGTCGTCCGGATGGACGGCGTTCTCCCAGGCCTCCTCCTCGTTCGCGCCGGGCGGCAAGGGCCCCAGCAGCGCCTCCACGCCGGCGCCGATGAAGGCGTTGCAGATGTAGCTCTCGTCCGGCAGGTACTCGAGCTCGTAGATGTGCACGCCGGCGGTGGCCGCGACCCTGCGCAGCACATCGGTGGTGGCGAGCATTTCCGCCACCGAGAAATCGGGAATCGGATCTGGTTCAGGCACGGGAGAATCAGGTCGGGAGCCTGATATGAACATCGGCTGTAGAGCCCTATTTCGTTAGCAGCAGGCGGGGCCGGAAGTGACGATAGAGTCCCGCGAATGGACGCGGCCCTGACGGATCTGGGCGAGGGGATCGTGCGCGTCACGCTTCCCCTTCCATGGGCGCTTGACCACGTCCATTGCTACGCCGTTGCGGATCCCGGCGGCTGGACGCTCGTCGACGCCGGTCTCGGCTCCAACCGGACGCTCGCCGCCTGGGACGCGGCGCTCGCCGAGCTGGGCTCACCACCGGTGCGGCGGGTGCTGATCACCCACTACCACCCCGACCATCTCGGCGCCGCCTCCCGGCTCGCTGCGGCAACCGGCGCCACCGAGGTCATCCAGGGCCGCTACGACGCCGAGCTGTCCGAGCAGGTGTGGGGTGACGACGCCGACAACGAGGACTTCACGGCCTACCTGATCCGGCACGGCATGCCGGAGGAGATGGCGCGCCGGTCGACCGAGGACGAGAACCGGCTGGCGGTCTCGCCGGCCCCCACCACGCGCCTGGTCGACGAGGGCGACACCGTGGAGCTTGGCGGAGAGCAGTTCGCGGTCTACGTCCTCCCCGGCCACGCCGACGGCCACATCGTGCTGGTCGGCCAGAGGAGCGGCCGCGTCGTTGGCGGCGACGTGCTGCTGGCCGAGATCACCCCCAACGTCGGCCGCTGGCCGGACACCGCGGCTGACCCGCTGGGCTCCTACCTGCGGAGCCTGGAGCGCCTCGCAAGTTTCGACCCCACGCTGGTGCTGCCGGGCCACGGGCCGGTCATCAGCGACGCCCGGGCACGATGCGCCGAGATCGCCGAGCACCACGCCGAGCGGCTCGACACCCACCTCGCCGTCCTGGAGACCGGGGCGACGTCGGCATTCGACGTCGCCCAGAAGGTGTGGGAGGGCGAGCTCGGCTCCCACGAGCAGCGCTTCGCCCTGGTCGAGGCGATCTCACATCTGGAGCGGCTCGAGCGTGAGGGCCGCGCCCAGCTCGTCGCCGACGCCCGGTGGGCCCCGGTGCGGTGAGGCTGCGGCCACCTCCGCGCGAGATCCACCTGGTCATCCGGATCACGGTCTGCGGGGCGCTCGCGTGGCAGACCTCGCTGTGGGCCGGCGCGTCGCAGCCACCGGTGTTCGCGGCCCTCGTGCCCCTGGTGGCGATCAAGGACGACCCCTACGGGATCGTCAATCTCTCGCTCGCGCGGCTGGTCGGTGTGATCGCCGGGATCGGGGTCGGCCTGGTGGTGGTGAAGCACGTGTCCCACTCGACGGTCGCGCTGGTCATCATCCTGCTCGCCGGGTTCGCCGTGGGCGTCGCAGCGGATGGCCCAGGATGTGGCCGCCTACGCAACCCGTGACGACCTCGCCGCCGACTGGCACGCTGCGGGCGCCACCGTCCCGCAGTTGGCCGACGACACCGCCGAGGCGGCACGGCTGACGCTGCGCGGCGACGATCCGAGCGCCGCCGTCGCGCGGGCGGAGCAGGGTCTGGCCGGCTACGGCGAGGCCGACCCGGGAGCGCTTGCCGTGATCCTCCGCCGGCCGCTGCCGGCCCTGTTCGATGAGCTGACAGCGGGCAGAGCTGCTAGCGCCGCGCTGCGAGCACCGACTGTGCCGCAGCCGGATCCGAGCTGAGGACGATCCGCCGGCCGGGCCGCTTGCGGCGAGCCAGCAGTCCGGCGCGGAGGAGCACCTGCTTGGCCCGGGCGGCCACAACGTCGGAGCCGTCCACGACCGCCATGTCCGGGGCGGCGCGCCTGAGGTCCGCCGCGATCGCTCCGGCATGCGGGCAGGCAAGAACCAGCGCCGCAACGCCCCGCCCGCGGAGCGCCTCGAGGTGCGCCGCGATCAGCGCGGGGTCAACCGGCCGGCCGGCCTCCACCGACTCCCGCAGGCCGGGCCAGGCGTCCCAGATCAGGCCCGCTCCGCCCCGCTCCCGGCGCAGACCTCGCCCATACTGCAGGCCGCGGACGCAACTCGCCCCAGTGATCAGGGCTGCGGGACGTCCGCCTGCCCGGGCGGTGGCCTCGGCGACCAGCCGCTCCGGGCCCAGCACCGGCACCGCGAGCCGCGCCCGAACCGCCGCCAGCGCGTCCATCGATCCCTGGGCCGATGCGACGACGACCAGCTTCACCCCCATGCCCGCCAACTCGTCCGCCAGACGCGTGACCCGGTCGACCACCACCCGCGCGGGACGGCGGGCATAGGGCGCGTAGGCCGTGTCCGCCATCAGCACCAGGTCCTCCTTCGGCATCACCCGGGCCAGCGCCTCGCAGGCAACCAGCCCGGCCCCGCCGGCGGCCAGAACGCCGATCGGGTCGTCGCCACCGCTCATCTCAAGACCGCGGTCTCGTCTTCTGGGGGTCGTAGATGGGGAAGGAGTCGACCACCGCAGGCACCAGCCGGCCGTCAGAGAGCGCAACCTCGACCTGCGTGCCCTGCTCGGTCAGCTCTGCCTCGATGACGGCCATGCCGATCAGCTTGTCGACCGTCGGTGAGCGTCCCGACGACGGCGAGGTCAGCTTGCCGACGCCGCGGCCGTTGGAGTAGACCGGCGCGCCGTACTCGGGCGGCTCCTCACCGGCAACGACCAGCGTGACCATCCGGTGGGTGATCCCGGCCGCGAGCTCGGCCTCCAGCGCCACCTTACCGACGAAGCCGGGCTTCTCGAGCTTGATCATCCGGTCGAGGTTGACGTGGAACGGCGAGGTGACGCCCTGGAAGTAGTCGTAACCCAGGAAGATCAGGCCGGCCTCGATCCGAAGCGACTCCACGGCCGCCAGGCCGTACGGCCGGATGCCCATGGACGCGCCGTGGTCGAGCAGGCCCTGCCAGAGCCGGTCGGCGCCGGCGATGGGGCAGAACACCTCGTAGCCGAGCTCGCCGCTGTAGCCGGTACGCGAGACGTAGCAGCCCTCCACCCCCGCCACCGTCACCGGGCGCGGGATGAAGCGGAAGTACTTGAGCCCTTCCACGTCCTCGTCGGTGAGGCCAGAGAGCAGCTCTCGCGAGCGCGGACCCTGCACCTGGAGGTGCGGGATCTCGAACGTGTGCTCGGTGATCTCGACGTCGAACTGGGACGTCGCCCGGCGGAAGTGCAGCACGTCGGTGTCCAGCGCCGTGACGACGAAGATGTTGGTCTCGTCATCGCCACGGTAGACAACGCCGTCTCCGAGCATCTTGCCATCCTCGCCGAGGAAGGCGCCGTACCGGGCCTGGCCCACCTCGAGGGCGGCCATGTCCGACGTGAAGCAGTGGTCGACCGCGGCCAGGGCGTCCTTGCCCGAGAAGTACCACTTGCGAAGCGGCGACTCGTCCCAGATGCCGACCGCCTCGCGCACCGTGTGGTGCTCCGCGATCGGGTCGCCGAAGTCGGAGATCCAGTCCCAGCCCTCCCACTCCCCGAAGGTGCCGCCCAGCCGCCGCTGCACTGCATCGAACCCCGTCCGCAGCAGCCCGTCCGGGTACACCCCGGTGGGCGCCGGCACGTCTATGACGAGGGCCGCGGCGGCGGCCGTGTCAAAAGGGGCTGCGTCCGCCGGCAGCGCCGGCATCGGCACCTCCACCGGGAGGATCGTGGTCGGCGTCGCCCGCCGGGTCAGCTCCTGATGGCCGGGCGGCAGTACCTGCGTGACGCCGAGCAGCGCCCGCGCGGCTGCCGGGTTCGGCAGCGTCCGGTAGCCCTCGACGCACTGCTTCTCCTCGCGGTCGATGTTGCGGCGCAGCCGTCGCAGCTTGGCCTGGTACCCCGCGTCCAGCCCCGGCGTCGAGAAGATCGCCTGCTCGACGTAGCTCTCGACCACGCGGTTGCCGACCAGGTGGACGTCGGAGTCGCGGGCGACGCCGGTGCGCGCCGAGTACGTGAAGACCGACTTCACGTGCGCCAGGTAGGCATTCCAGGTGGAGAGCACTACCTCGCCGCGGCAACGGGCGCCGGTCTCGGGGATCGCCAGCAGGTTGACCTTGCGGTCGTTCACGGCCTCCAGCAGCGCTTCGGTCGTCGGGTTGAGGATCGTCACCCACTTGTGGAGTGGCCAGATGTCGAGCTGGTTGAAGTCGCCGGCCTCGCAGCCGACGCCGAACAGGTAGGTGTCGCAGTAGCGGAAGAAGTTGCCGGTGCCGAGCGTGGAGCGCATCAGGTCGTAGAAGAGCGTGATGGTGGCGCAGATCAGGTTCGAGCAGCCGACGGCGTCCATCGGCTGGGCGAGCACGACGCCGAGCCGGTCGCCCGGCTGGTAGCCACCGGGCCAGAGGTCGTGGAGGGGCTGCTGCTTGCCGTCTCGTTCGACGGCGAAATCGGTTGCGTCAAGCGCGTAAGAGGAATGCATGCGCCGATCTTACCGGCAGGCTCTTACCGCGACGAGTAGGAGGCCAAGGTGGCTCGCTCCTGTGCCTGCGCGCCCTTGCTCCACGGCAGCCGGTAGACCGCCCCCAGCTGGAAGATCGCCCGGTGGGCGAGCAGTTGGGAGCCCGCCGTCTGCAGGTGGATGCCGTCATCGGTGCGGATCTGGACGAGCTGGCCGGACTTCGTCCGCATGTACTGGCGGTAGCCCTGGTGGCGGTTCTGGAACAGCTGGTAGCCGTTCACGTACACCACGTGCGGGCGGCCCAGCGCGGCGGCCCGGATCAGATGGTTGATCGTCTGGTAGTGCCAGTTGCGCGACTCCTGGCGGACGGGAGGCGGGCCGACGTACACGACCGTGGCGCCTAGCCGGACGCCCAGGCTCATGGTGGCGATCAGCCGCCGCTCATACTCGTGCTGCCACGGGTAGGTGCCGAACGAGTAGATCTGCCCGTTCGGCGCCTGGATGCTCTGATCGTCGTTCAGGCCCATCACCACCACCAGCACGTTCGGGTGGTAGTGGTACATGTCGCGGCGGATCTCGGCCGGCCAGTTGTAGAGGTCTGCGCGCGTGAGCCCAGTGTCGATCTGGAAGTCGACCGGGCCGGCAGGAACCATCAGGTGGGTCGCCCGCGCGACCGTGTAGAAGGGGTAGCCGAAGGACCCTGCCAGCGAGTCGCCGATGACCAGCATCCGCAGCGGGTGCGTGTGGGTCGGCGCCGCCAGCAGCGCCGGCAGCTTGATCGCCTCGTGTCCCTTCGCCCCAGCCTTCGTGTGGGCGGTCCCGGTCCTCGGGATCGTCTTGATGCCCGCGAAGGGGTCGCCGGCCGCGCCCTCGCCGTGACGCCCGAGCAGCGACTCCACCGCCTCGCGCGGCCGCGTCAGCCGGAGCGCGCCCGCCACGTCGGCGATCGGCGTCATCACGTCGACCGCGATCTCGCGCTGGGTGCTGCCCAGCGGAAGCGACCGCGCGGTCGACAGCATCGCGTGGGCGTCCAGCAGCAGAGCGAGCGCAAACGCGATCAGGATGGCGGTCATCGCGTGCCCGATAGGCATGCCGCGCCCGCCCGAGTCGAGCGTCCGGTAGCCGCGTTCGCGGCCCGGCGGGCGCACCTTCGGCGGTGTCGGCTTGGGCGGTGTCTGGGTCGGCGTACTCACGTACTCATCTAGAACGCGTAGTAGATGAAGGGGCTGACACCCTGTGGTCCCAGCGAGTCGATCAGGAACAGCCCGATCCCCAGCGCGAGGCCCATCTTAGCGGGCGAAAGCCCCGCAAATGCGGTACGTAGCCGCTCCATCCAGTCGGCGGGGATGTACTGGCATGCGATGCCTGCAAACGTGGCCAGCAGCACCGAGCTGGTGACCAGCGGAGAGGGGCCGCTCCAGTGCTGCGGGATCTGCTTGAACACATCCCAGGCGTTCAGGAACGACGTGGCGCGGAAGAACACCCAGCCGACGCAGACGATGTTGAAGGTGACGAAGCGACGCACGATCCGGGCCCGCCGGTCGAGCACCGGCTCGGGGAGTCCCCGTGCCTCTCGCCGCTCCTCCCGCCAGTGGTCGAGGCAGAGGAAGCTGCCGTGCCACGCGCCCCAGACCACGAACGTCCAGCTGGCGCCGTGCCACAGGCCGCCCAGGAGCATCGTCAGCATCAGGTTGCGGTAGGTGTTGAGGCGGCCGCGGCGGCTGCCGCCCAATGGGATGTACAGGTAGTCGCGAAGCCACCGCGAGAGGGTCATGTGCCAGCGGCGCCAGAAGTCCTGGATCGAGACGGCGGCATACGGGGAGTTGAAGTTCTGGGGGAACCGGAACCCGAGCAGCAGCGCCAGCCCGATCGCGATGTCGGTGTAGCCGCTGAAGTCGCAGTAGATCTGGGCGGCGTACGCGTAGACGGCCAGCAGCGCCTCGGGCCCGGAGTGCAGCGACGGCGCGGCGAACACCGGGTCGACGATGCGCTGGGACAGCAGATCGCTGAGCACCACCTTCTTGAACAACCCGGACATGATCAGGAAGAAGGCCAGGCTGGCATCGACGCGGCGTGGATCGGGCCGCCGCCGCAGCTGGGGCAGGAACTCCGAGGCGCGCACGATCGGGCCCGCCTCCAGGTGCGGGAAGAAGGACTGGTAGACGGCGAAATCGAGCCACGAGGTCGGCTCGATCCGCCCCCGGTAGATGTCGATGATGTAGCTCATCGCCTGGAACGTGAAGAACGAGATCCCCACCGGCAGGGTGATCTGGTAGATGACCGAGCTCACGTGGATGCCGACGGACGAGGCCAGGTTCTCGCCCGACACGAGCAGGAAGTCGGTGTACTTGAAGTAGGCGAGCACTCCCAGGTTGCCGCCCACCGCGATCGCCAGCGCGAGCTTGCGCAGCCGCTGGTCCTCGAGGCGGTGAATGGTGAGACCCATCACCTGGTTCCAGACCGTGACCGCGATCAGCAGCAGGACGAACCGGGGGTTCCACCAGCCATAGAAGATGTAGCTGGCGGTGATGATGAACACCGACCAGCGCCCACGGTGCGGCAGCAGCAGCCAGTTGAGTGGCAGCACGACGACGAAGAACAGCGCGAACGTCACGGTGGGGAACAGCACAGGCAGAGCGGTTTCTATCGCAGTGAGTCCCGCTCCGTGGCAGCCTCTCGTAACGATTTCCCTGCACCTGGGCGTGTCTGGTGTGGCTACACCGCCGCGTACCGCGCCTGTGCGACGATGCGCGGCGAAGGATTGCCCACCCGAAGGAGAGGCGCGATGCAGCTTGGAATGATCGGACTGGGAAGGATGGGCGCCAACATGGTGCGGCGGCTGACGCAGGCCGGCCACGACTGCGTTGTCTTCGACGTACATCCGGAAGCCGTGACGGCGCTGGCCGGCGAGGGGGCGGCAGGATCGAGCTCGCTGGCTGACTTCGTTGCCAAGCTCGAGCAGCCGCGCGCTGTCTGGCTGATGGTTCCCGCTGCGGTCGTCGACCGCACGCTGGCCGACCTGACACCGCTGCTGTCCCGCGGCGACATCGTGATCGACGGCGGCAACTCCTACTACCACGACGACCTACGGCGCTCGCACGAGCTGGCCGGGGCCGGGATCCGCTACCTGGACGTGGGAACGAGCGGCGGCGTGTTCGGCCTCGAGCGCGGCTACTGCATGATGATCGGGGGCGACCCGGACGCCGTCTCCCACCTCGATCCGATCTTCCGCTCCCTGGCTCCCGGCAAGGACGCGGCGCCGGCAACGCCGGGACGCCCAGACGGCAAGGGCACGGCCGAGCTCGGGTATCTGCACTGCGGGCCGAGCGGCGCCGGCCACTTCGTGAAGATGGTGCACAACGGCATCGAGTACGGGCTGATGGCCGCCTATGCCGAGGGCCTGAACATCCTCCACCACGCCAACGTGGGCAACGAGACGCACGAGGAGGACGCCGAGACCACGCCGCTGCGACATCCTGAGCTCTACCAGTACGACCTCGACCTGGGCGAGATCACCGAGCTGTGGCGCCGCGGGAGCGTCGTCTCGTCGTGGCTGCTCGACCTGACGGCGATCTCGCTGCTGGACAGCCCCGACCTGAAGGACTTTGCCGGCCGGGTGTCGGACTCCGGGGAGGGCCGCTGGACGATCGCAGCCGCCATCGACGAAGCAGTCCCGGCGCCTGTTCTGACAACGGCGCTCTACGAGCGGTTCTCGAGCCGCGGCGAGGGAGAGTTCGCAAACCGGATCCTGTCGGCGATGCGGTTCCAGTTCGGCGGGCACCACGAGAAGCCGGCGAGCGACGCCTCGACGTGACCGCGGGGCCGGTGATCCTCTTCGACGTCGACAACACCCTGATCGACAACGACCAGGTGCAGGCCGACCTGCGGGAGCACCTCGACGGCACGGTCGGCCATGAGGCGTCCCTTGCCTACTTCGAGATCCTGGAGCAGCTCCGCAGCGAGCTCGGGTACGTCGACTACCTGGGGGCGTTGCAGCGCTACCGGGTCACTCACCCGCACAACCCGCGGCTGCTCGAGGTGTCCCACTTCCTGATCGACTATCCGTTCGTCGACCGCCTCTACCCCGAAGCGCTGGCCGCCGTCCGCTGGATGGCATCGGCGGGCAAAGTGGCGATCCTGTCCGACGGCGACGTGGTGTTCCAGCCGCGCAAGGTGCGCCGGTCGGGCCTGTGGGATGTCTTTGCAGGCAACGTCCTCATCTACATCCACAAGGAGGAGCAGCTGGCGGACGTCGAGGCGCGATTTCCGGCGTCGCGGTACGTTCTCGTCGATGACAAGCTGCGGATCTTGACCTCGGTCAAGCAGCAGTGGGGCGAGCGGGTGACAACGGTCTTCCCTCGCCAGGGCCACTACGCCGCCGACCCCGCGATCGCCGATCTGCCAGACCCCGACGTGAGCCTCGCGTGCATCGGCGACCTGCTCAACCACGACCCGGCGTCGCTGGTCGGCGAAGCCTGAGAGGAGTTCCGAACCATGGCCTCCACCCCGCTCGTGCCGCTTCGCAGCCAACCCGCCTGGCAGGCGCTCCGGGCGCACCACGCCGATATCGGCGGACGCCACCTGCGCGACCTGTTCGCCGCTGATCCCGACCGCGGCACGCGCATGACGCTGGAGGCCTCCGGCCTCTACATGGACTACTCGAAGCACCGGATCACCGACGAGACGATCCGGCTGCTGGCAGAGCTGGCCGGCGCGTGCCGGCTGCCCGAGCGCACCGAGGCCATGTTCCGGGGCGACCACATCAACGTGACCGAGGACCGCGCCGTGTTGCACGTGGCCCTGCGCATGCCGCGCGGCCGCTCGCTGGTGGTCGATGGGGTCGACGTGGTCGCCGAGGTGCACGAGGTGCTCGACCGGATGACGACCTTCTGCAACGCCGTTCGCGACGGCAGCCACACCGGGCACACCGGCAAGCGGATCCGCAACGTCGTCAACATCGGCATCGGTGGCTCCGACCTGGGCCCGGTGATGGCCTACGAGGCGCTCCGCGCGTACAGCGACCGGGGCCTGACAGTGCGCTTCGTGTCGAACGTCGACGGCACCGACATGGTCGAGGCGACCCGCGACCTGGATGCCGAGGAGACGCTCTTCATCGTCTCGTCGAAGACGTTTACAACGCTGGAGACGCTGACCAACGCGCACAGCGCGCGGTCGTGGCTGGTCGAACGGCTGGGCGGCGACGAGAGCGCGGTCGCCAAGCACTTCGTCGCCGTCTCGACCAACGCCGAGCAGGTGGCGGCGTTCGGGATCGACACCGCGAACATGTTCGGCTTCTGGGACTGGGTCGGCGGCCGCTACTCGATGGACTCCGCGATTGGCCTGTCGCTGATGCTGGCGATCGGCCCAGGGGCGTTCGGCCAGATGCTGGCCGGGTTCCACGAGATGGACGAGCACTTCCGCAGCTCTCCGCCGGACCGGAACCTGCCGGCCCTGATGGGACTCCTGACCGTCTGGTACACCGGGTTCTTCGGAACGCAGACGCTGGCGGTGCTGCCCTACGAGCAGTACCTGAAGCGGTTCCCGGCCTACCTGCAGCAGCTGACCATGGAGAGCAACGGCAAGCACGTGCGCCTCGACGGCGTGACGGTCGACTACCCGACCGGCCCCGTCGTCTGGGGCGAGCCCGGCACCAACGGCCAGCACTCGTTCTACCAGCTGATCCACCAGGGGACTCCGCTGATTCCCTGCGACCTGATCGGCTTCTGCCAGACGCTGAACCCGCTGGGGAACCACCACGACCTGCTGATGGCCAACGTCTTCGCCCAGGCGGAGGCGCTGGCGTTCGGGCGCACCGCCGAGGAGGTGAGCGCCGCCGGGACGCCGGAAGCGCTCGTCCCTCACCGCGTCTTCGAGGGTAACCGGCCGACCACCACCATCCTCGCCGAGCGCCTGACACCGGAGGCTCTCGGCCGCCTGATCGCCCTCTACGAGCACAGCGTGTTCACGCAGGGGACGGTCTGGGGGATCAACTCGTTCGACCAGTGGGGTGTCGAGCTCGGAAAGGCGCTGGCGCAGCGGATCGTGCCCGAGCTGGAGAGTGGCGAGCACGCGGCGCTGGGCCACGACAGCTCTACAAACACCCTGATCGAGCGCTATCGGGAGCGCCGCTCCGGAGGCTAGGAGACGATAGCCAGATCGCGTGGCGCCGACTGCAGCCGGCGGGCGCCTTCGGCGGTGACGACCACCAGGTCCTCGATGCGAACGCCGAACCTGCCGTCGAGGTAGATCCCGGGCTCGATCGAGAAGCACATGCCCTCGACCAGCGGCGAGTCGTCGCCCTCGACGATATAGGGCGGCTCGTGAATGGTCATGCCGACGCCGTGGCCGGTGCGATGCGTGAACGCGTCCCCGTAGCCGGCCTCCGCGATCACACGGCGGGCGGCCCGGTCGACGTCCTGGCAGGTGGCGCCCGGCCGTACCGCCTCGAACGCCGCCTGCTGGGCCCGGCAGACGACCTCGTGCACCTCGGCCACCTCGGCGTCGCGCTCCCTGACCGCGACCACCCGCGTCGTGTCGGACGCATACCCGCCGGCCAGCCCGCCGAAGTCGAGCACCACCGCCTCGCCCTCGGCCATGCGGCGTGCACCATGCGAGTGATGCGGGGAGGCGCCGTTCGGCCCGGAGCCGACGGTCACGAACTCGACCGACTCGTGTCCGTGCCGCTCGAGGGCCGCGGTCAGGTCGGCCGCGATGTCGTCCTCGCTGCGGCCCGCGAAGGGAACGCCGAGCAGGTCGTGGTAGGCAGCATCCGAGCCCGCAGCCGCGCGCTGGAGCTGCTCGATCTCGGTCGCGTCCTTGACCGCCCGCAGCAGGGGCAGCGCCTGCTCAGTGTGCACGAACGCCGCGTCGGGCAGCGCGTGCTGCAAACCCAGGAGATGCGCCGCCCAGGCCTGGCTGGCGATGGCGAACCGCCGACCCGAGCCGATCATCCGCGCCGCCTGTGCGTAGGGATCGTCGCCGTCGCGCCAGCTCGCGATCTCGGCCAGGTCCGCGACTCCGACCTCCTCCGCCAGGGCCCGCTCGAACTCCGGCACCAGCAAGGATGCAGGGCCGCTTGCCGGGACGATCAGCAGCGTCAGGCGCTCCAGCGGCATCGCGTCGTAGCCGGTCAGGCGGAGCAGGTCGGCACCCGGCGTCAGTAGGACCGCGTCAAGGCCGTGCTCGGCGGCAAGCGCGGAGGCCCGCTCCATCCGCTTCCGGTGCACCTCGCTCAGATCAACCCGTCTCTGACGGCGAAGGCGACGGCCTGCGACCGGCTGCGGGCGTGGAGCTTGGTGACCACGTCGTGCATTACGTTCTTGATCGTGCGCTCGCTGTAGCAGAGCTGCTCGGCGACCTCGCGGGTGGGATACCCGGCTGCCACCAGCCGAAGCACGTCGAGCTCGCGAGAGTTGAGCCGCGACAGCCTGATTCCCTGCGGTTCGAGCACCTCGCGTGAGACCCGGGTGATCCCGCGCAGCAGGGTGCCGAGCACGTCGGGCGCCATCACACCGGCCCCGACCACAGCTGCCCGCACGGCGGCTGCCAGCGATGCCGGAGTCAGGCTGTCCTTGCCCAGGTAGCCAACGGCTCCCGCCTGCACTGCTTCCAGCACCTCGGTCTCGTCGGTCGAGGGCGAGCAGGCAACGACGGGGATCTGGAGGTCGTGCAGCCGCCGGATCAACTCCCGGCCGCCGGTCAGCGACGTGTCGACCAGCGCCACGTCGACCTCCGCCAGCTCCGGATTGCCCGTCGCCTCCTGGACGCTGGCAGCCTCGGCGATGGCCTCGACGTCATCGAGCGCGATCAGCGATTGAACTACCCCCCGCCGGTAGATCGGGTGGTCATCTACCACGAAGACCCTCATCACCCTGCTCCTCGGCATGCACTCCGTTGCCCCCAGGAACCCCGTCAAGATACTATGCGATTTCAGGCACGAGGCGCTGGAGGGAAGCGTGCCCGCCTTGCTGACGACCAATGGAACCGTGCTGTGCAGCCACGGCGGCCGGGTGACTCTGATCCCGCGGCAGACACAGGTACAGGCCACGAGCGGCCAGGTGCTCTGCGAGCCCGACCTGGTGGGAGCGCCCATCGTCGGCTGCCCGGTGGCGCCGAGCCCCGGGAGCAAGCCGTGCACCACGGTGGTCTCGACGCTGCCCGGCTCGACCTCGCTGAAGGTCGTGGTGGGAGGACGGCCCGCCTACACGGCGAGCGTGAGCGGCCTCACTGACGGCGTCCCCCCGGGCAGCATCATGGTCGTCGACCCGGGCGCGCCCACCATCCAGGTATGAACAGCACACGGCAAGTCGGCCGCTACCTCGTGGTGCGCGAGATCGGGCGAGGCGGGATGGCCGTCGTCTATCTGGCGCGGCAGCCTGACCTCGACCGCGACGTCGCGCTCAAGGAGCTGGGCGCCTTCCACGCGGGCGATCCGGAGCTGACGGAGCGGTTCGTCCGCGAGTCCCAGATGGTGGGGTCGTTCAACCACCCCAACATCGTCACGGTGTACGACTACTTCGAGGACAACGGCGTCCCCTACATCGCCATGGAGTACCTGTCCCGCGGCTCGCTCCGGCCGTTCATAGGCCACACGACGACGGCGCAGACGATCGGCGTGCTGGAGGGGGCCCTGGCGGGCCTGACCCAGGCCGAGCGGCGAGGCATCGTGCATCGCGACATCAAGCCCGAGAACCTGATGGTGACAGGAGACGGAACGGTCAAGGTCGCCGACTTCGGGATCGCCAAGGCGCTCTTCGACGCCGCCAGCCGCCGTCACCTGACGGCCACCGGCACGACTGTTGGCACGCCTGCCTACATGGCGCCCGAGCAGGCGACCGCGAAGGGCATCGGGCCCTGGACCGACCTCTACTCGGTCGGGATCATCGCCTACGAGATGACCGTCGGCCGCGTGCCGTTCCACGACTCCGACACCCCGGTAGCCGTGCTCCTGCGACAGGTGAACGAGACGATCCCGCCGGCGGCCAGCATCGATCCCAAGGTCGACAAGCGGTTCTCGGACTGGATCGACCACATGCTGGCGAAGGAGCCCGCCGACCGGCTCCGGGACGCCCGCGAGGCGTGGTACGAGCTCGAGGAGATCGCGGTCGCCATGCTCGGACCGATGTGGCGCCGCGAGGCGGCGCTGGACGGCGGCGAGGGCAGCACACTCGATCCGGCGCGCTTCGACCGCCGTACCACCGAGCCGACGGGCGCCGATGGATACGAGACGTTCGGCGGTGGGGCGGCGGGCACCGCGGGCGCCGTCGAGGCCGCACAGCCGGTCACCGAGCCGGAGCCTGAGGCGGCCACCCCTGGGGAGGCTGCTCCCTCGGAGGCCGCCCCCGCGGAGGCCGCAGCAGCGGCGACCGCGTACGAGACGTACCAGCCGGATACGCCTGCGCCTCCTCCCACGCCGGCCGAGACCACGGCCCCGGAGGCGGTGCCCGTCCCGGAACCGGAGGCCGAGACCGAGCCGCCGCCTCCTCCTGTCGATCAGGAGCCGGCGCCGGCGGCCGACCAGGCACTGACGCCGACGACGGCACCTGCCGCGGTGAGCGGCTCCGGGACATTCCAGTGGCCATCCTCGTCGCGGAGCGGCGGCGGGCGGCGGATGGGAGTCGGGCTGGCGATCGTCGGCCTGCTGATCGTGGCTGCGGCGGCCGCAGTGTTCCTGAACTCCCGCGGCTCGAGCAGCACGAAACCGCCGGCCTCGACGAGCTCGTTGCCGACTTTGACAGCGAATCCGGCTGGGCTGGTCGCCGGCAAGCTCGACACCGCCGCGCCGTTCGACGGCCAGGCCTGGCTGGTCAAGGACGGATCCTCCCTGCTGAATGTCGAGGACACCAGCCAGACGGTTCAGCCCACCGGCGGAAACCTGAAGGGGCTCGCCGCCGGCAACGGCGGGCTGTGGGTGACGCTGGCGACGTCGAGCGGCGGCAAGCTCGAAGAGGTGAAGGCGCCCAGCGGGGCGACACCGGTTCAGCCGGTGTCGTTCTCGAAGACACCGTTCGGTGTGCGCCCTGTGATCCAGGGCAGCACCGCCTGGCAGCCTGTGGAGGGCGGCCTGCTGCGGATCTCGATCAACTCGGGAACGTCGCAGCCCGTCGCGAACATCGGGTTCACGCCCTACTCCGTGGAGGCGGCCGGCGACGCGATCTGGGCGACTGACGGCAAGGGGAAGCTCGCACGCGTGCCGGTCGCCGGCGGACCGGCCACAGTCACGTCCGTCCCGGGCGCCGGCTGGCTGGCACCGGCGCCGGGCGCCCTGTACCTCCAGACGACGAAGGGCGTCGACCGCATCGACCCCGCCAACCCAAGCACCGCGCCGAAGCCGCTGACCGGCCTCCCGTTCATCCCCCAGCGCATCACCTTCGCCGCCGGCGCGCTCTGGCTGGTGAACTACGAGAGCTCGGGCAGCACGGGCACGGCGACCGTGGTCGCCATCGACCCCGACCATCCGAGCAGCGGGTCGACCCGGATGCAGTACCCGGTGCCACCCCACAACATGAAGTCCAAGCTGGTGGACATCAGCGGAGTGTTCTGGGTGAAGGCGCTGGTCAACGGCCAGCAGGGCGTCGAGCCCCTGACCATCCACGCGCCTTCGTAGAACTGGCCGCTACGTGTTGTCGCCGAGCAGCCCCTGGGCCGTGCCGAGCTGCAGCTGGTAGCGGCCGCGGTACTGCTCCGCCGGGCGCTCGATGTCGGCCACCCAGTCGCCCCACTTCGACGGGTCGCTGCCGTAGCCGGCGTATCCCTCGGAGATCCGCCGCTGCTTGAGGGCGACCGCCTGGTCGATGAACCACTTCAGCTGGAGGTCGGGGTCGTGGGCGAATCCCTTGTAGGGGCCCTCGTCCCAGATCGACGTGCGCATCTGGAAGAACCCAAGTGAATCCCGGTCGCCGTAGGGGTCGTTCTTCAGGCCGGACTCGACCAGCGCCGCCATCACCGGCAGCTCGGGCGGTAGCCCGGCCTTGCGGGCCGCCGTCGCCATCCACTCCGCGATCTGCTGGTGCGATGCGCCGTCGCCCGGGTAGGTGAGGACGTCGCCGGCAGCCGACGCAGCGTGGTCGGCGCCGACTGCCGGCATGAACTGAACGGTGCTGCGGACGCCGGCGCCGGGGGTGGCCGTCAGCGGCTGGGCACCCGCGACCGGGGTGGAGACCGTCCCTCCTGCCGGCATGGCCGAGTCGGCGGCCCCCTGGCCGGCCCCGGCTCCGGCCGGCATGGCCGCGTCGGCGGGCATCGCCTCCCCGGCCCGCATGCCAACGCCGCCGCCACCGGGGATCACCCGGCGGGCGCCGACGAAGTAGTCCTTGAACCAGGACACCGGCTCGTACTCGACGTGGCCACCCGTGTGCGGCGCCGCGATCACCTCGCCGTGGCCCGCGTAGATCACGACGTGGGAGGCGCCCGCGCCCGGGCCCTCGAAGTTGGAGAAGATCAGGTCGCCGGGCTGGAACTGGCCCCACTCGACGGCATGCCCGACCTTGATCTGGTCGAAGGTCGTGCGCGGCAGGTCGACGCCGAGCTGCCGGTAGCTGTACTGCACCAGCCCCGAGCAGTCGAACCCCGAGTTGGGGCTCTCGCCTCCCCACACGTAGGGCTTGCCCAGGAACCGCGCCGCCTCGTGGACGACGGCCTGACCCTCGCCGTTGGTGCCTGGCAGGTTTGCGTCGGGCGAGAGGGCCGCGTCGTACGACACCTCGATGTGGCCGCTGTGGTCGGCGCCGGAGCTGAACCCGGAGCCGTTGATGTTCCAGGGCGTCGAGACCAGTGACGGTCGTGCGGATGGATCGATGTTGGCGAGATGCTCGGCGACGTCACGGGCCGCAATGTTCGAGGCGGAGACCGGCATCCCGTCGACCGCCACGATGCTGACCGTCCCCGGCCCGGACACCGACCCGACGGTCAGCTGATGCGCCTGTGAAAGCCCGAGCAGGAGGGAATCGACCCGCGGATCGACACCGCGCTGCGAGAAGGCCATCTCCGCGGCCTGCGACAGGTGCACATGCGGGTCGGCCAGCACCTGCGACGCCAGAGCGGCCGCCTGGTCGGGCGCCGAGCTGACGACGTCGGCTGCCCCGCCGATCGGCTGGGGCGCCGCATCCAGCGGGTTCGGTTGACCCTGCACCGCAGGCAGCCCCCGGACACTCGCCCGGGTGAGCGCGGAGTGCGCGATCCCTGCCGCGTGTTGGTCGCCCTGGGATCCCAGGTGCTCCAGCACGTGCACGGCGGCGATGCCCTCCGCGGCCGCGGCGATCACCATGCCCGCGAGGGCGGACTTGGACTCGCGCACCTCCAGCGTCTGGAAGGCGGCGCCGCTACCCGCCTCGCCCCGCAGCTCCGCCGCCAGGTCGCCCATGCCGGCGGCCGTGCAGGCGGCGGCGGGATCGCGCCGGAAATCCCTGCGGAACCCGGGATCCGTCAGCAGCCGCTCGAGCAGATCGGCCGCGCGATCCGAGTCATCCGGCCTGTGGATCACCGCGCCGCGAGCGCAGCCGCTCGGCCAGGGGCAACCCGATTGCCAGCACAACCGGTGAAAACAGCACGATCGCCATGACCGCCAATCCAGCCCACACGAGCCCCCGGTGATGAGTGATCGCAACCAGAAGCGGGACGTAACGCCTCGCCATGAGTATGGCGAACACCGCCGTGGCAAGCAACCAGACGAGTGAGGCCACGGCGTACGCCTCGAGCCCGCGATTGTCTCCAGGAGCGGGTTGACGCCCGGCCAGCCGCGCCGCGAAGCGTGCCCGTGCACGGCGGCGCAGGCCGGGCTGGCGCACCACGTCGACGAGGATGTGATAGCCGTCGCGGTCGAGCAGGGGATTGAGGTTGAAGAACGCCCCCAGGTACGCGCCGAACGCGAGCTGGAACATGATCTCGCGCCAGGTGCCACCGGTGGCCAGGCCGACGATCGAGCAGGCGCCGCCGCAGGCGAGATCGCTGACCGGGCCGGCCAGGCTGATCATGATTCGGCGCCTGCGTGGCTCCAGCCACGCCTCGGAGGTGTCGACGAAGACGTAGGGGAAGATCAGCAGCACCTTGATCCCGGCCCGCCGCACGCGCCGGCCGCAGGCCGACATCGCGAGGCCATGGGAGAGCTCGTGGAAGGCGGCGATCGCGAGCCGGCCCAGGATGAAGACGGCCGCACCGATGCTGACGCGACCGGCCACCACGAAGGGGGCAGTGTCGCCGCGCAGCACAAGGCCGGCGAAGGCCACCGCCCCGACGGCCGCCACGACACCGACGGCAACGGCGCCCGGCACCGTGAACAGGAGGAATCCACCCGCCCGGTAGAGCGCGTCGATCACGGTACCCGCCCCGCGCACCGTCCATGTGCGAGGGGCGAGCAGGCGGGCAAACCAGGGTGCCCGGCGCACGGCCGAGGGCTCGTCGCTCCCCTCCAGCAGCCCCCGGTCGCCGAGCTCCGCCAGCATCCGGGCAAGCTTGACCCCGCCGGTCGGCCCCAGCGCCGCGCGTGCCTGGTCGAGCAGGTCGGGGAGCGGGGCGCCCTCCTCCAGCAGCGGGATCAGCGTCGCCTCGTCCTGCCCGAGGCGGAGGAACCGGTCGCTGCGCAGGTCGCGCAGCACGAACCGCCGCTCCCCCTCGGATTCGTCCAGCCGCTTCAGCGCCCAGCCCGACCGCAGGCGCGGCTGCGGCAGCTCGGACGACGTCTCGACCTGGGCTACACCCACCGCCGGCACCACCATGCTGCGGCCGTGCGGCACCACCATCGTCCGCCCGGCCGCGCCCTGATCGCGCCGTCGTTCCACAATCAGCTCGACGTCGCCGAGCCTGATTCGCGATCCGTCCGCGAGCCGCTGCG
>Ga0265327_10002261_pt1 | contig 20777 bp, 19 predicted proteins | sample 41621metaG_FD_202089 | JGI IMG/M metagenome (GOLD analysis project Ga0265327, IMG submission 202089) | Rhizosphere microbial communities from Carex aquatilis grown in University of Washington, Seatle, WA, United States - 4-16-21 metaG | ecosystem: Host-associated > Plants > Roots > Rhizosphere...
GCATCACGGAGGCCACGAATGCCCTGGAGGAGGAGTTCGGGGCCGAGGCCCTCGCCGCCCTGATCACCCCGCGGCGGAAGGAGTCCCTGCTGGCCCTGGATGCCGCGATCCTCGGCGAACTCGATCGGTTCACCCAGGGTGCCCCCTACCTGGATGACCGAACCCTCCTGATGCTCCGTCGCACGTGAATCAAACGCCCCTCGCACAATTGAGATCGTGACGGGCATCAATACTTGAACATCTTTGTGACCCAGCCGATCCATAATGGCGCCACCTTTCCCGCATCGGGACGCCATGTCCACCACGCCCTGCCCATCGACTCCACCGCAAGCCTGGGGGCCCTACCTCGACCTCCTTCCCGTGGGGGTGATCCTGACCGGCCGGGATGGTCAGTGCCTTGAGGCCAACACCGCGGCCTCGAAGATCCTGGATTTGCCTCTGGAGGTGCTGCGGGACACCCGATGGCCGGACCCCCAGGCAAACCTGTTGACCCCGAGCGGCGCGAGGCTGACACCGGAGGATATGCCCAGGGCCGAGGCCCTTCGCCAAGGCAAGGCAGTCCCCCGACAAACGGTGGGCCTGGTAAAAACAGATGGACATGTGCAGTGGCTGAGGGTGTCCGCGGAACCCCTTCCCGAGGGACAGGTCCTGGTCACCGTGGAGGACGTCACCGAGCAGCGCGTGGTTGAAGAACGCCTGGCCTTCGCCCAGCGCGCGGCTCGGGCCGGGCTGTGGGAATGGGACCTGCGCACGGGACAATTCACCTGGTCGCCGGAGCTGTTCGAACTCTATGGCATGGATCCCAGCCGGGAGCAAGCCACCATCGAGACGTGGACCCGCATCCTGCATCCCGATGACCTCAGCATCACTCAGAATCAAACGGCGCAGATGCTGGCGGATTTGAAGCCCTTCAACGGAGAGTACCGAATCATCCTGCCCGATGGCCAGATCCGCTGGATCCGGGCCCAGGGATCCTTCGACTTGGACGACCAGGGACAGCCCCTCCGCCTGGCCGGCCTGTGCACCGACCACACGCAGCAGAAGGCCATCGAGCGGGCTTTGGCGGCCAGCGAGTCCCAGGCCCAACTCATGCTGAGTACGGCCCGGGACGGGGTCTGGCTGCTGGACCACCAGGGGCGGTTCAAAGTGGTCAACGAAGCCGCCGCCCACATGCTGGGCGGCACGGTCGAAGCTCTGCTCTCCCGGAAAGTCGCCGATTTCGAAGTCCTGGAAAGCCCCGACGAGGTGGTCCGGCACATCGAACGGATCATCTGCCAAGGCTGGGATTTCTTCGAGACCCGCCTCCACCGAATGGACGGCACGGAGCTCCTGGCCGAAGTCTCCGTCACGCACCAGTCGGAGCTGGATCAGATGGTGGTCTTCGTGCGGGACATTACCGAGCGCAAGCGGGCCGAACTGGCCCTGGTGGAGAGCGAGGCCAAACTCCGGGCCATCATCAGCCACTCGCGAGATGCCATCGGCGTCTCAAGGGAAGGCCTCCACGTGATGGTCAATCCGGCGTACTTGGCGATGTTTGGATTCGACCCTGGGGAGGACCTCGCCGGCAAACCAATCTTCGATCTCATCGCCCCGGAATACCGGGATCAGGTGACCCGGTACGCCCAGGATCGGATGGCTGGAAAGCCGGTGCCCATGACTTACGAGGTGCGGGGATGCCGTCAGGATCAGACCACCTTCGACATGGAGATCCAGGCCTCGACCTATGACCTGAGCGGAAGCACGCACACGCTCGTCATCATCCGGGACATCTCTGAGCGGAATCGGAAGGAAACGGATCTGATGGCCAGCGAGGCCCGCTTCCGCACCATGTTTGAGGGTTCGCCCATCGGCATCTGGGAGGAGGATTTCTCCGCTGTGAAGGCGCACTTCGATGGCCTCCGCCAGGCCGGTGTGGCAGACCTCCGTGCGCATCTGGCCGAGCACCCCCAGGAGCTCATCCAGATGGCTGGGTTGGTGCGCATCCTCAGCATCAACCAGGCGAGCCTCCGAAGCCTGAAGGCGGCGAGTGAAGCCGAGATCGTGCGCAACCTGCCGAACTACTTCACCGCCGAATCCTACGCCATGTTCAAGGAGGGGCTCATTGCGCTGTTCGATGGCGAGACCCACTTCACCATCGAAGGACCCCACCTCGATGCCCATGGGCAACCCCTCATCTTCGAGATCAGCTACGCCGTAGTACCCGGTCAAGAAGTGTCGCTGTCTCGGGTGCTCGTCTCCTTCGTCGACATCAGCGAGCGGAAGCATATTGAGACCGCCCTGCGCCACAGCGAACTGGCCACCCGCGAAGCCCTCCACTTCAGCGAGAGCCTGCTCTCCACCATGCCCATCGGCGCCACCGTCTACGAGGTGGCCTCCGGGCACTGCATCCTGGCCAACCAGGCCATGGCCCATCAGCTCGGTGCGAGGCGGGACGAGCTGCTGAGCCAGAACTTCCGGGAGATCGACTCCTGGAAGGCCAGTGGCATTCTGGACGTCGCCGAGCGCGTGATCGCTTCAGATCACAAGGAACGCGCGGAGTTCCGGATCAGGTCCACGTTCGGCAAAGACATCTGGATGTCCTGCGAGTTCTCCACCTTCTCCAGCGTGGAAGGCAAGCACCTCCTCGCCCTCGCCACCGACATCTCGGAACGGAAGGCAGCGGACCTGGCACTCTCCCGCAGTGAGCGGCAGTTCCGGGGCCTCTTCGAGTCCATGCGGGAAGGCTTCGCGCTGCACGAGATCATCACGGATGAGGCGGGCCAGCCCGTTGACTATCGCTTCCTGGATGTGAATCCCGCTTTCGAGGCGATGACAGGCATCGCCCGGGATCAGTGGATCGGTCGCACCATCCTGGAGGTCCAACCCGATATCGAGGCGCGCTGGATTCGCGAATACGGTGCCGTCGCCCTAACCGGCCAGGCCGTCACCTTCGAAGACGAGGCCAAGGGCCTGGGCCGCACCTACCGCGTAACGGCCTATCGCCCCGCGCCGGGGCAGTTCGCCGTGCTGGTGAGCGATGTCTCGGAGCAGAAACGAGCCGAAGACGACCGGCATCGGCTGGAACAGCACCTGGCCCGCACCCAGAAAATGGAGAGCCTTGGGAGCCTTGCGGGTGGAGTGGCCCACGACATGAACAACGTGCTGGGCGCCATCATGGGGCTGGCCTCCATCCACCAGGAGCAGGCGCCAGAGGATTCCCGCCTGCACAAGAGCATGGACACGATCCTGAGGGCCTGCACGCGGGGCCGCACCCTGGTCAAGGGCCTGCTGGGTTTCGCGCGTCAAGGCCTGGAAGAGGTTCGCGTCCTCGATCTGAACGAGACGGTTCGGGAGGAGTGCGCGCTGTTGGAGCGCACCATTCCGGCAGGTGTGCGCATCCAGCTGGACCTCTGCCACGACCTGAGATCGATCCACGGGGATCCGGCCTCCCTCAGCCACGTCCTCATGAACCTGTGTGTGAACGCGGTGGATGCCATGCCGACAGGCGGCACCTTGAGCTTGCGCACCCGGAACCTAGGCCCCGACTCGGTCTGGCTTGAAGTGGCCGACACTGGCTGCGGCATGCCTCCAGAGGTGCTCGAAAAGGCACTGGATCCCTTCTTCACCACGAAGGGCCAAGGCAAGGGCACCGGGCTCGGCCTGGCCATCGTGTACGGCACCGTGAAGGCCCATCATGGTCGCCTTGAGCTGCTGAGCACACCCGGTGTCGGCACCCAGGTCCAGCTGACCTTCCCTGCCACCGTCGAGCGCGCTGAACCCACCCTTCCCGGATCCGCGGACAGCTGTGTTCGACGGCAGTTGCGCGTCCTCGTGATCGATGATGACGAACTCATCCAGGACAGCCTTTCCGAGTTGTTGCAGTCCCTCGGTCACCTGCCAACCATTGCCAGCAGCGGCGAGGAGGCACTCTGGCTCCTGGAACAGGGGCTGGTGGTCGACGCGGCGATGCTGGATCTGAATATGCCCGGCCTGGGCGGCGCCGGCACCCTGCCCCTGCTCCGCGCCGGCCATCCGGATCTGCCGGTGCTGTTGGCCACGGGCCGGGCGGATCAGGACGCCATGGACCTGGTGGCGCGCACCTCCCGAACGATCCTGCTGCCGAAACCCTTCTCCGGTGAAGAGATCTCCAGCCACTTCCTGTTGCTGGGCCTGGGCTGAGGACCGCCGGGCGGGACCAGCAAGACAAACAGGAGATTTCGTCCGATCATGGGGACCCATGGAAACCCACGATCCCGAGACGCCCTCCGTCCCTCCCACATGGCCCATCGGGGACCCGCAACCACCGGAAGCGTCCCCGCCGATCGCCGTCCAAGAGAGCGATCCGCTTCCGCTGCCGGTCCCAGGCAACCCCTTCCTGAGCCATGTCCGCGAACTGTTCGACATGATCAAATTTGAGCACACGGTGTTCGCTCTGCCTTTCGCGTTGTTGGGCGCCCTGGGCGCCGCCCAGGGCCTTCCCCCGCTGCGGACGGGGTTGTGGATCCTGGTGGCCATGGTCGGGGCGCGCACCGCGGCCATGACCTTCAACCGACTGGTGGACGTGGATGTGGATGTGGAGAATCCCCGCACCGCCAGCCGCGCCCTGCCCGCGGGACGCGTCTCGCAGGCTGGCGCCATGGTGCTCATGGGTGCGGGCATCCTCCTCTTCGGCCTCGCCGCAGGCGCCTTGGGCCCGCTGACCTGGGCCCTGTCTCCCCTCGCCTTGGTGATCATCCTCGGCTACTCCCTCTGCAAGCGCTTCACCGCCTGGGCCCATGTGGTGCTGGGACTGTCACTCTCCGGGGCGCCCCTGGGTGCCTGGATTGCCGTGGCGGGCCACATCGAGGCACCTGCGCTCTGGCTCTCCGCGGGTGTGCTGACTTGGACGGCCGGTTTCGACATTCTCTATTCACTGCAGGATGAGTCCTTCGACCGGTCGAAGGGACTCCACTCGATTCCCTCGAAGCTCGGCACCCGCGGCGCGCTGTGGCTCTCGCGCGGACTGCATCTGGTCGCGTTGCTCTGCTGGGGGATGTTCAACCACCAGATGGGTAGCCACCTCTGGCCCTGGGCTGGATGGGGGCTGGTTGCCGCCATGCTCGCCCGGGAGCAGTGGCTGGTGCGGGACGGCGACCTCTCCCGGATCGACCAGGCTTTCTTCACGCTCAACAGTTTGATTGGACTCGTTTTTTTCGCGGGCCACGCTTTGGAATACTGGCTATCGAGGACCTTGTTGGCCCCGTTGTAGTCCCTAAGTTGTAATAAGACGATTCGCTTACATCGCCCTTCCCAGGTATGCTGGAGGGCCATGTCCACTCAGCAGCCTGAACGCCGTCGCGCCCTGCGCTCCAGCCGCCCCGATTCTGGGCGCTGGCTCACAGTGATGGTCGTCTTCAGCCACCGCACCTTCCGCTGGTCCCTCACGCGGCGACTGATGCTGTGGGTGCTGGGTTGCGTCGCAGGCTTCTCCGCCCTCGCCATGATCGGCTCGGGTTATGGCATGTGGGCCACGAAGAAGATCATGAGCTTCGGTCGGCTGCAGCGGGAAACCCAGGAGCAGCAGGAGCAACTGCGCTCCTCCCTGGATCAGGCCCAGGCACTGGAAGCCGAGGTGGCAACGCTCCGCAAGCAGCACACCGAACTCCTGAAATTGCTGGATCCCAAAGCGCAAACCGGCTCACCTCTGCCCACGCCGCCGGGGCAGCCGAATGGGTCGTCTCAATCCAACGCCGTGCCCCTTCCCCCCGGCACCCAGGAACGGCTGGCGCGCCTCCACCAGGACCTCGACTACACCGCCAAGCAGGCCGCAGTGGTGAGGGCCCGCATGGAACCCGTCATCCGCGCCTGGAGCCACACGCCTTCCATTCCGCCCACTGCCGGCTACCTCAGCTCAGGGTTCGGCGTGCGCGTCAGCCCGTTCTCGCGCTCCAACGAGAGCGGGGATGGCCTGCTCGGGTACCACTCGGGAATCGATATCAGCAATGTGGTCGACACGCCCATCCAGGCCACGGCCGACGGTGAAGTCGTGGAAGCAGGCTGGATGGATCGTTATGGCTGGGGCGTGCGCGTGCGCCACACCGAAGATCAGGAAACCCTGTACGGCCACCTGAACCGGGTGGATGTGAAAGTCGGGCAGAAGGTATCCCGGGGGGATATCCTGGGATCCATGGGACGCTCAGGCAACGCCACCGGCGTCCACCTCCACTACGAGGTCCGCCGGAACGGGAAACCCGTCAATCCCCAACCCTACCTCCGGCTCCAGCGCCAATGGCTCAGTGCCCTTGGCAGGCAGTCCTGACTCAAGGAGTGACCCATGGCCGTCTTCCGCAGCAGCAAACCCAAACCCGATGCCGCCCCGGCCATCCACTCCCTGCTGGGCAAGGATGTGACCTTCAAGGGCGAGGTGCACACCAACTCGCGCAGTTTCCGGGTTGAAGGCGTGGTGGAAGGCACCATCCACTCCACGGGCGAGGTCTCCATTGCCCCCGGCGGCGTGGTCAAGGGGACCATCTACGCCAAGCACTTGGTCGTCACCGGCCGCGCTGAAGGCATCATGAAGATCACGGAGTGCCTTGAGATCCACGGCACCGGCTACGTGGAAGGCGATGTGGAAGTGGGCTCGCTCGTGGTGGATGAAGGCGGCACCCTGCAAGGCGTCTGTGTCCGCAAGGATCAGGCCGCCGCCGTCGACGCCAATGGCGTGGCCAAGGGCGGCACCCTGCCACCTGGCAAGCACACCGACCTCGAGCCCAAGCGGGTCGACCTCAAGCGCTGATCGTCGCTAGCGAAACAAAGGACCCGGGTCGGATTTTACACCCAGGTACGCGTAGGCTGCGTCCGTGGCTTTCCGCCCCTGCGGCGTGCGGTCCAGGAAGCCCACCTGCATGAGGTAGGGTTCCACCAGATCTTCCAAAGCTCCCTCGTCTTCCCCGAGCGCGGCGGCCAGCGTCCGCAGCCCCACCGGGCCCCCCCGGTGCTTGTGGCAGATGGCCTGGAGGTACTCCCGATCCAGGGCGTCGAGGCCAAGATCATCCACCTCGTGCAGCTTCAGGCAGGCATCCGCGGAGGCTTCCGTAATGGTGCCGTCGCCCTTGACCTCGGCGTAGTCCCGGCAGCGGCGCAGCAGCCGGTTGCAGATGCGCGGCGTCCCACGGCTGCGACGGGCGATGGCCTCGGCGCCCTCCGTGGCGAGGTGGATGCCCAACAGGTCCGCCGAGCGGTTGGCGATGATGGCCAGATCGGCCCGGGTGTAGAACTCCAGCCGATGGACCATACCGAAGCGGTCGTGCAGCGGCTTCGAGATGAGCCCGGCCCGCGTGGTGGCACCGACCAGTGTGAAGGGACGGAGGTCGACCTTCAGGGTCTGGGCGCTGGGCCCCTGCCCGATCAGGATGTCCAGCTTCCGGTCTTCCATGGCCGCGTAGAGCAGTTCCTCGATGGGCGCGGACAGGCGGTGGATCTCGTCGATGAAGAGGAATTCACCCGCCTCCAGGTTGGTGAGGATGGCCGCCAAGTCGCCCTTCTTCTCAAGTGCCGGGGCCTGGATGACCTTGCAGGGCGCGCCCATCTCGTTGGCCAGCACATGCGCCAGGGTGGTCTTCCCGAGCCCGGGAGGTCCAAAGAGCAGGACATGGTCCATGACCTCGCCCCGCCGCGTGGCGGCTTGCAGGGCGATCTCCAGGCGCGCCTTCACCTTGTCCTGGCCGATATATTCCTGGAGCTTCTGCGGCCGCAGGGAGTATTCGGCGGGATCCTCGGAGGCACCGGTGGGATCGAGGTCGGGGTGTCGATGCATGACTCCTATTCCCTCACGGGACTTCCACTTGTGTCCAGCCGATGCGCGGATAATCTTGGAATCACGCAGTCCAACCCCGCCTTTCCCACCCCTTTCCCGAGAGATGCTGTGGCCCAGCGCTACCAGCTCGTGATCAGAGACCGCCATGGCTTCGAGCGCAGCGTGCCGCTCAGCCGCTCCGTGACCCTGGGGCGGCAGAGCCTCTGTGATGTGGTGCTCTCGGACAGCATGATCAGCCGCAATCACATCCGGCTGGAGTTGCGCGACGACATCTGGTGGGCCGAGGACCTGCAGACCACCCACGGCAGCTTCTACAAGGATCAGCAGCTCGGTCGTGTGGCCTGGGAGCCAGGGACGCAGCTCCGCTTGGCGGACGGCGCCTACACCCTCACCCTGCTGAGCCAGGATCAGACCAGCTCGGAGCTGCACCTCCAGGCCATCCTGGAGACCGCCCAACTGCTGGCCGAAGAGGTCGACCTCGAAGACCTGCTGGAGCAGTCATTGGATAAGCTGCTGGCCATTTCCGGCACGGACCGCGGCTTCCTCATGCTCCTCGAAGATGGCGAGCTCATGAGCCGCGTCCAGCGCAACCTGGGCAAGGAACTGGAAGGGAGCATCCAGCTTTCGCTCTCCAGCGTCCACAAGGTCTTCGAGACCGGCGATCCCATCTGGATCCTCAACGTCGCTGACGAACACCACCTCATGAACCACCTCTCCATCCAGCGGCTGGAACTCAAGACCATCCTCTGCCTGCCCCTGCTGCTGCAGGGTCGGCGCATCGGCGTGGTGTATCTGGACAGCCGAAGGCCCATCACCGAACCCCCGGATCGGGAAACCTTCGAAGCCATCGTCGCGCTCTGCGCCATCGCCATCGAGCGGACGCGGCTTTCCGAGGAGAATCTCCGCAGCCACGTGCTGGCCACGGTGGGCCAGGTCTCTAGCTCCATCGTCCACGACTTCAAGAACGGGCTCTTCGTGCTGCGTGGACATGCGGACCTGCTGGAGCTGTCCACCGAGGATCAGAAGGTCCGGCACCACAGCCGCAAGATTTTGGAGTGCGTGGACCGGCTGACCCACTTGAGCCAGGATGTCCTCGATTTCGCCAAGGTGCGCGAACCCAACCGTGAGACCGTGGATCTGCGTGCCTTCCTGGATGCCATCCTCGAACCCATGGTGCCCCGTGCCGCCGAGATGGGTGTGCAGCTCCGCGCCGAAGGCCCGAAGTGCCTGATCAAGCTCGATCCGGGCCGCTTCACCCGCGTGATGGAAAACATCATGGCCAACGCCCTCGATGCCACCACCGATATGAGCGGTGAAATTACCGTGTCCTGGACCCAGGTGACCGGCGGCGTCCAGATCCGTGTGAAGGACCGGGGTCGGGGCATCCCCCGCAAGGTCATCAAGCGGATCTTCGAGCCCTTCTTCAGCTACGGCAAAAAGAAGGGCACCGGCCTCGGCATGGCCACGGTCAAGAAGATCGTGGAGGAGCACGGCGGCACCCTGGAATTCCTCAGCGAAGAAGGCCATGGCACCGAGGTGATCATCACCTTGCCGGAACACCCCATCACCGGCACCTACAAAGTCTCGGATGAGTCCACGGGAAACCACCGGGTGCTGGGGAGCGAAGGCGCATGACCGGTTGCCGGATCGGCCAGGGCTTCGACGTGCACCGATTCGCCGCACCAGAGGATGCCCGGCCCCTGATGCTCATGGGCTGCGAAATCCCCAACGACCGCGGCCTCCTGGGTCATAGCGATGCCGATGTCATGCTCCATGCCCTCATGGATGCCCTGCTGGGGGCCGCTGGCCTCGGCGACATTGGCCAGCATTTCCCGGATACGGATCCGGCCTTCAAGGGCGCCGATTCCGCACGCTTGCTTGAGCGTGTCATGGGCGACCTGTCCGAACGGGGCTGGCGCGTGGTCAACGCGGATGTCTGCCTCATTGGGGAGCGGCCGAAGATCGGCGCCCACCGGCTGCGCATGCGCGATCGGGTGGCCCCCATCCTGGGCATTCCGGCTGAAAACCTGAACGTGAAAGCCACGACCACCGAGAAGCTCGGGTTCACCGGACGCGGCGAAGGCCTTGCGGCCCAGGCGGTCGTGTTGATTGAGGGCAGGTGAGACCTGTCCGGCTTTCATCGCATATGATGGAAGGTCCGGAGGGTTCATGAAGTTCCACCCCGCATTTCCCGCTTTGGTGCTGTTGGGCGCCGCGTCCTTCATGGGCTGCAAGAGGGTGCCCCTGACGCCCAGCCATCCGATTCCCGCGGGTTCTGCGGTCTTCCGCTTCACCATCAGCGTCAAGGGGCCTGTGGAATTCAACCTCGATGGCACCCGCATCCCCGTGCAGCAGGCTCCCAAGGGCGCCCTCAGCCTGCTGGTGAAAGGGCTCACTCCCGGCAAGCACAAGTTCTTCCTGACCAGCCAACACGAATCCTTCAGCCCTGACATGGGTGAACTGGACATGCCCACCGACAAGGGCGTGTACGTAGTCACGCTCACCCAGCGGATGGATTCGGTACTATATGGCAAGCCGGACCCACTGCCCACCGCCGAGGGACTTCCCGGCGTGACAGCCATCCTCGTCAAGTAGCCGTGGTCGCGGTCGCCCGGACCCGCCAGCGGGATGTTCAGCTCCCGGGCCTGGGTACGCTCATGGATCAGTGTCTGGCCGTGGGTCTGCCGGTCGCTTCGGCGTGTTCCGGGCGGGGCGCCTGTGGCAAGTGCGTCCTGACCATCCTCGAGGGCGGCGAGTCCCTGGGCCCCATTTCCGTCCACGAGGCGGAAGTGCTCCAGAAGAACGCGGCGCCCCCCGGTAGCCGCCTGGGATGCCAGTCTGCACTTCTTCATCCGCAAGCCGACCTGCTCATCACCACGGGCTACTGGTGAGGCGCGCGACCTGGATGGCCCTTGGACTCACCCCATTACTCGGGGTGAGCGGCTTCGTCGCCTGGAAGACCCGCGCCGTGGCTCGGGAGCTGGTGGACCCGCCGTTCTATAAGGCCCAGCCTCTGACCCGCGTGGAGGGCACGTATCGTGAGCTGGCGGCCGGCCAGGACGGCGACCCCGGCGGCACCTGGTCCAGCGAGGAGGTCGCCAACCTGCAGCTCTGGCGATTCCAGCGGCCCACTCCCGCCCCGGGTGTGGTGCTTCTCCTCCATGGCTTCGGGGACGACCGCTGGGGCACCAGCCCAGCGCTCAAGTGGTTCCCCAGACTGGATGCGGCCATCTTCACCTACCGTCGGCGGGACGACGCCATGCGGCGAGGCGGGCCCGTTCCTCCCGTGACGTTTGGCGTTCGGGAATCGGAAGACGTCGTGACCATCGTGCATCACCTTGAGGCTTCTGGCGTCCCCCGCCGCCGGATTCTGCTGCTGGGCCGCAGCCTGGGAGCCTCTGTGGGTCTGCTGGCGCTGGCCGACCTCGAACGGGAGGGGAAAGGCCCCCTCGCCGGGATCATCTGGGAAGGCGCACCTGCCAGCAGCCGCAGCTTTGCCGAGCGGCTGGTGCGGGGACCTGAGGACCGCTGGTGGCATGTGCTTGCACCCCCCATCGGAGCTGGGGCAGCCTGGGCCGCCGGACGCATGGGAGGCTATGCCCCCTCCGGTACGGACCTCTCCGGACGCATCGGCCAACTCCGCCTGGCCACGCCGAGCCTCTGCTTCCTGGCCACCCAGGATCGCCTGGCACCTCCGGCCGTCCAGCGCACCATGGCTGCGCATTTCCAAACGGGCCGAGTCATTGAAGTGCCCACCTGGCACCTGCACTGCGCCGACGTGTTGGGACCGGCCTACACCGACGCCATCCGGGATGCTGTCAAGGCGTGGCTGCCGGCCGGTCCCCAATAGCAAGGGGCCCGAATGGGCCCCTTGCATGTCAGGCTGAACGCGATTTACTCGTCTTCGTTGGCTGCCACAGTGGCGCGGAGAAGCTTGGGCGTGATGCGGGCCACGATGGGCTCGAATACCTTGTTTACCAGTTCCTCGTCGTACTGCACCTCGGTGCCGCCACCGGCCACCTTCACGCTGGTGTCATCGAGCTTGTCCTCATCCTTCCAGGCGCCGAGCACTTCGCCCGTTTCCACCTCGATGAGGCGGATGTCCAGGCGACCCGAGAACGAGGCCTTCTTCACATTCACGCTGCCAGCCACGGCGCCGGCCATCCCGCTGCCGGTAACCTTGCCCACGAGCGCGCCCACGCCCCAGCCAGAGCTGAAGCCGCCTTCTTTGTAGGCGAAGCGGGTGACCTTGCCGGTCATCACATACTTGACGCCCAGCAGCTTTCCGATCTTCTGCACGGTGGCAACGTCCACTTCGCCGCTCTGCTGGAAGTTCAGTTCACCGCGGATGTCTGCCAGGCGCTCACGCTCGACCACGCGGATCTTGTTCTTGCCCTTCTCCACGATCTCCGTGGTGAAGAGGTCGCGCAGCTGGTTGGAGATGGTGCCCATCTGATTGCCCCAGCCGCCGAAGCGCCAGCCGTGCCATGCATCGGGCGCGGCCTTGAAATCCAGAATGGCGATGCGCGGAAGCTTGGCCTTCTCTTCTTTGGTGAGCTTCTTCTGGGCAAAGGCGGGCGAGGCGAGGGCGAACACCGCCAGGAGAGAAACGAGCAGCTTGCGTAGACGCATGGAGACTCCGTTCAGTTCCGAAAGGTTCAATCGTCGATGAGCTTGCTGCGCAGTTCCTTGCCCAGCTTGAAGTAGACCACCCGCTTGGGCGGTACCTGGATGCTCTCGCCGCTGCGGGGATTCCGGCCCTGGCGCGCCCGGCGATCTCGCAGGCGGAAGCTGCCGAAGCCGCGGAGCTCCACGCCCTCGCCGGTCTTGAGGGACTCGATGATGCTCTCCAGGAAGGTGTTCACCAGGAGGTCAGCATCTTTCTTCCCCAGTTCCAGCCGCTCCATCAAGTGTCGGGAGAGATCGGCCTTGGTGAGGGTCTCCATCGATTCCATGGGAACTCCGAGGGGTGAGGGGGCTTAGGTGACGTGAGGGCAGTCCTCAATAAATCCCCATCCGAGGCTCGCGGTCAAGGGGGACATCTCCATCTATTTGAAAAAAAGGGGGACGGAGGCCCCCCTTTCGAAGCGGACCGGCAGATCCATCAATCCATGAGCCATTCGAGGAGCAGGCGTGGGCCTTCACCACTCCCGCCATGGGTGCGATAGTCCCGCTCCTTACCGGACCAGCTGCCCGAGAGGTCCACATGCGCCCAAGAGGACTGGCCCACGAACTCCCGCAGGAAAAGACCGGCGGTGATGGTCCCGCCCCAGCGGATACCGGTGATGTTCTTCAGGTCCGCCAGAGGACTCTTCAATAGGTCTGTGTATTCCTCCACCAGCGGCAGCTGCCAAAGGTACTCGCCCACAGATCCGCCCGCGTCCATGAGGTGGTCCACCAGCTTCTGGTCCGTGCCCATCACGGCAGACACGCCATCGCCCATGGCGATGAGGGCCGCGCCGGTGAGGGTGGCCAGGTCGACCACGTGGTCGGCGCCCAGTTCGGCGGCATGGTGCAGCAGATCCGCTAGGACAAGACGCCCTTCGGCATCCGTGTTCAGCACTTCAATGGTTTTGCCACTGCGGCTGCGCAGCACGTCCCCCGGCTTGTAGCTCGACCCAGACGGCATGTTCTCGACCAGACCCATCAGCCCGGTCACCTGCACGGGGACCTCCAGTTGGGCGCAGGCCACCAGCGTTGCCAGGACAATGGCTGCCCCGGTCATGTCGTCCTTCATGGTCTCCATGCCGGATGCGTCCTTGAGGGAGAGACCGCCGGAGTCGAAGCAGACCCCCTTGCCCACCAGGACCACGTGCTTCTTGGGTTTCTCCTTGGGCTTGTATTCCAGCTTCACAACCCGGGGAGGACGCACACTGCCCTGGCCCACTGCCAACACCGACCGGAATCCGCCCTTTTCGAGGGCCGGCACATCCAGCACTTCGCAGTGGAGTTTGTGCTGTTTGGCGAGCTTGACGGCCGTATCGGCAAAAACTTCAGGAAAGAGGTCGCCCGCGGGCGTGTTGGCCAAGTCGCGCACCCGGTGGCAAGCGGCCACACCAGCCTCCACGATCGGCAGCTTCCGGCGCGCCTTGCGCGTGTCATCACCGTTGGTAAAGATCTCGATGGAAGCGAACTGTTTGGCTTCCGGTTTCCCGCCCTTGAAAGTAACGAAATCATAATTCGCCAGCAGCGCACCCTCGGTGACCGCCACCTGCACAGCGTCGTGATCCAGCGTGGAAGTCGAGGGTGAGAGCACACCGATCTTCTTCCACTTCTTCTTGAGGCAGAAACGCCCCGCGGTACCCACCGCCTTCCGGATTTTATTGAGGGTGACCTTCTCCTCGTCACCGAGGCCCACCAGCACCATCCAGCGGCTTTCCTTCACGCCATTGGGATGATGCAGCGGCACAACTTCAAGATAGTCCGCCTTGAAATCCTCCTCATCCATCACCTGCCGAGCCACCTTGCTGATGGCGAGGGGCAGTCGATGGCGCTCGCGCCCTGAAAACACCGGTACGATTAAGGCATCTCCTGCAAAATCCTTCCCGGTCTGGGAGCTGATATCCACTGAAGGCATGGGAGTTCCTCCTGGCCAAAGAGACTAGGTGGAATCAACAAAAAAGAAAAGAGCATTTTCTGTGCATTATTTGTCACAGAAATATAATTCATTAGTGCCATCTTTTTTAACGCTAGCCCTTGCACGCACCATGGGATTCCGATGGGATCATGGCTCCATGGACCTGAATCCCAGGCATCGACGCCCTTTCCCACTCCCGGGCCCCTGGCCTGCATGCGCCCAGCAATTGCTGCGAGAAGGAGCTGCCTGGCTCCATACCGGAAGCACGGGAACCGGGCTGCTGGCCCTGCCCGGCCCACCCTTGACCTCGCACTGGGATGGCGCGCGCTGGAGCACCCTCCATGCGGGGTATGCCCTTGCCGGGTCGCCCTGGGAGGCCCTGGAGGCGGCCGTGAGGGAAAGAGCCCTGCCCTGGATCGGAGCAGCCTCCTTTGAACTGGCCTGTGACGAGGCGGGGCTGCCACGGAAGCCCCTGCTGGCGGGTCAACTGGGCCAGCACTGGAGTCCCGTCACGGAGGCCCTGCATGTCGGAGCAGATGGGGCCGAACTTTGGTCCTGGAACGAAGTCCCACTCAATCCCCAGGCTTGGATGAGCTGGCTTTCGCCCGCCTGTACTCTGGGTCGGGCCACGCCGAACCTCCAGGCCGCATGGACTGAGGAGGCACATCACCGGGCCGTCGAGCGAATCCAGGCCTGCATCCTGGAGGGGGACTTCTACGTCGCCAATCTCTGTGTACCCTTCACTGGCACCTTGACCGGCGATCCGGTCACCCTGGCCTTCTCCACCTTCCGACGGGCCCGCCCCCCCTTCGGGGCCTGCCTCAGTCTGGATGGGCTGCGGCTGGTCAGCCTCAGCATGGAGCGCCTCCTGGCCCGCCGGGGGGATCGCCTTTGGTCCCAACCCATCAAGGGCAGCGCCCCACTGACCGGGGATACGCACCAGGACTGCGTCGCTGCGGAGGCGCTGGCCGCCGATCCAAAGGAACGTGCCGAGCACACCATGATCCTCGACCTTGTGCGCAACGACCTGGGGCGCGTGGCACGTGCAGGATCTGTGCGAGTGCTCAAGCCCATGACCGTGGAACCCTACCCCACCGTCCAACACCTCGTGAGTACGGTGGAGGCCACTGCAAAACCCGACCTCGGCCTCGCGGATTTACTGCGTGCCGTGCTGCCGGGCGGAAGCGTCACGGGGGCCCCCAAATACGCGGTCTGCGGCCACCTCGCCCAGGCCGAGGCAGGACCCCGGGGCTTCTACTGCGGCGGCGTCGGCTGGATATCCGCCAACGGCGACCTGGACCTCGCCCTGCCCATCCGCACCGCCCAGATCGAGGGTGAGCGCCTCACCTACTGGGCCGGTGGCGGCATCACCCGACGCAGCGACCCGGCCCGCGAGTGGGCGGAACTGCACCTGAAGACTAGGGCGCTGATCGGCGACTAGGCGGCGCTGGCCCGCTTCAGCAATTCCTCGAACTGCTCGAACAAATGGGCCCGCGGCCCCTTGGGCATGCGCTTCAACACCATGCCGGCCTGCTCCGGAGTGCGCCCCCCCTTGGTCTGGTTGCAGGAGAGGCAGCAGCCCACCAGGTTCTGCCAGGTGGTGGAGCCGCCCTGGCAGAGGGGGACCACGTGGTCCACCGTGGTGGCCTTCCGATGGCATCCCTCGTACTGGCAGAGGTAGTGGTCCCGCCGCAGGACCCGGCGCTCCAATCGGCCCAGCAGCAGCTTGGAATCACTGCAGGCCTGGGCGTGCGGGAAGATGATCAGTTCCAGTCGACCCTCCAGGTTGCCGTGGCGCTCAAAGGTCGCGGGGTTCAGCACGTGGGCCCGTCCGGACACGACGGCACAGAGGGCACGGCGGCGGCTGACTTCCTGCATGGGGACGTAGTTGCGGTCGACGGCAATCACTTCACCAAGCCCGTTCCGTTCACGTCCCTTCAGCATCTCACCCCCGGGGTTGGCCCGAATCCTAAGGCATTCCCGCGAATTGTGAAGTGAATTATTCGTTCCGGTACGGCAGCGCCGGGGGTTCCAGCTCCCCCACCTCCGGCAGGGTTTCGACGCCGGCCAGACGCTTCTCCATGAGTTCCTTCCGCTTGGAGACATCCCCCAGCTTGGAACTGGCCTCGTCCAGTTTTTTCTGGACCGAAGCCAGAGACTCGCCGAATTTACCGAATTCCGCCTTCACGTGACCCAGCAGTTTCCAGACGTCTCCACTTTGCCTGGAAATGGCCAGGGTCTTGAACCCAACCTGAAGGCTGTTCAAGAAGGCCGTCAGAGTGGTGGGTCCCACGAAGGTGACCTTGCACTCCCGCTGCAGCCGCTCCAGCAGGCCCGGTCGGCGCAGTGCCTCCGCATAGAGCCCCTCGAAAGGCAGGAACAGGAGAGCGAAGTCGGTGCTGTGGGGAGGCGCGATGTACTTGTCGCGGATGTCCCGGGCCTGCCCCAGCAGTCGGTTCTCCAACGCCTTGGCGGCCGCCTCGACGGCGGGCAGATCGCCCAGTTCATAGGCCTCCATGAGCCGCTGGTAGTCCTCCAGGGGGAACTTGGCGTCGATGGGGAGCCAGATGGTGCCACCCTCCTCGGCACCCGGCAGCTTTACCGCGAACTCCACCACCTCCGCCGAGCGGGGCTTGATCTTCACATTGGCAGCGTATTGACCCGGCGAGAGGAACTGTTCCAGCAGGGCGCCCAACTGGGCTTCGCCCAGCACGCCCCGCGTCTTCACGTTGGTAAGGGCCCGCTTCAGGCCACCCACGTCCTGGGCCAGGGACTGCATCTCCCCCAGGCCTTTCTGCACCTGCTCCAGCCGCTGCGCCACCAAGTTGAAGCTCTCGCCCAAGCGCTTCTCAAGCGTTTCATGGAGTTTCTCATCGACGGTGCGTCGCATCTGCTCAAGACGGACCTCATTGGAGGCCTGGATGGACTCCAGACGCTTCTCCACCTGCTGTTGGACCTGGCTGAGCTGCAGGGCCTGTTCCTCACGTGAAGCGCGCAGGGCCTCCTGGGTGGCGACGGAAAGCAGGCGGAAGCCTTCCCCCAGTTTTTCGGCCTGCGTGGTTCGAAGTGTTGCCAGCTCAGCCATCAGCGGGCGCATTTGGGCCACCAGCTGCTGCTGGGCTTCGCTGCGATCCCGCGAGGCGAGGTCCTCCGAGTGTCGACGCAGCGCCTCGAAGGGCGCCGGATCGAGGGCCTTTCGTCGCAGACCCGCCCAGAGTGACAACGCGGCAAGCAGACAGGTGAGGAGGGATAAGCCAAGGAGGGGATTCATTCCCCCATCATCAGGCTGGGGATGCGTCAGGGAATGTCCATTCCGCCTGACGCCCTTCGCCCTTCGGCACCAGTCGCAGCCGGGCAACCCATCCAGTCAGCCATGGCCCCTCGCTGCCCGCCCACTCGACCACCAGACGGTCGGCGGGCAGCAGCGTCTCCTCCAATCCCAGGTTCCAGGCGCCTTCGGGGCCTGGACGGTAGAGGTCCAGGTGGAAGAGCCGGCCCAGGGAAGCCTCATAGCGATGGAGCAGAGCGTACGTGGGCGAGGCCACTTCGTCGGGATCGCCGCCCAGCCCCCGGAGGAAGCCGCGCGTCCAGGTGGTCTTGCCTGCCCCCAGCTCACCCTGGAGCAGCCAGGTTCCCCCCGGAGGTGTCAGTCGGGCCAGGGCCTCACCCAGGGCCTCGGTGGCGAGGTCATCGGGCAGGAACAGATCAGGCACGCAGCAGCTCCGGCAGCAGCGCGGCGAGATCTCGGGGCAGCAGACCTGCGCCGGGAAGGCGATCCCCTGCGGCGCCATGCAACCAGGTCGCTGCGGCAGCCGCCTCGCGCATGGGCAGGCCCTGGGCGCGGAAGCCCGCCACCATGCCCGCCAGCAGGTCACCGCAACCGCCCGTGGCCATGCCCGGGTGGCCCGTGGGATTGATCCACAGCTCGTGCTGAGCTCCACCGGCGATGACAGTCTGGGCCCCTTTGAGCACCAGCACGCCGGGCTTGCCCATGGCCACCTGACGGGCCTGGGCCAGCCGCTCGTCCATCAGCAGCGGGCGTGAGAGCCGGAAGAGCCGGGCGAATTCACCAGGATGAGGCGTGATCGCCGTTCCCGGACGATCCATCCAGCGCCTGCCCTCACCCTCCTTGAGGGCCGAGGCGTCCACCACCAATGGGCCATCCCAATCTGGCACCTGGGCAATGCCGCCGCAGCCCACGAGGAGCACATCCGCTTCCTTGGGCACCGCACCTTTCCATGCCTGCACCATGGCTTCCGGGATCTGCGTCGCGATCTCGGCGCGCACCTCGGGTTCGGTCAGCACGGTCACAAGACCGGCCCCCACCCGCAGCGCACCCAGGGCCGCCAGCACCGCAGCTCCACTCATGCCGAGGCTGCCCGCCCGGATCACCACATGGCCGAAGCTGCCCTTGTGAGCGTCCCAGGCTCGGGGTGATAGTTCGGGTCGCTCAAGCACCTGGATGCCAGCCTTCAGCGGCTGGTCAAGGGGGATGGGCACCACGGTGACATCACCGCAGAACGCGCGCGCCGGCAGGAGCCCATGGCAGACTTTGCGCGCCCCGAAACAGGCCGTACGCGTGGCCCGGACGGCCTCGCCAGGAACCTCCGCCGCGCTGGGATCCAGCCCGCTTGGCAGATCCAGGGCAAGCACCGGGAGTCCCGATGCGTTCAGGGCCGCCACCCAGCGGGCCTCGATGCCTTCCAGGGCCCGCGAAGCACCCAAGCCGAAGAGGCCATCCACGCACCAGCCCCGCCAGGTCTGCATGAGCGCCACGGGGTCATCGGCCGTCAGCACCTCGCCCCCCAAGCCCGCCCACAACCGAAGTTGCACCGCGGCATCGCCTCGCCACTCGCGCTGACCGGAAGGGGACCAGACACTGACTTCGCGACCCCGAAGCCGTGCCAGGCGGGCCAGGGCAAGGGCATCGCCGCCATTGTTGCCCGGTCCTGCCAGCACATGGATGGGACCTTCGGGTGGCAGAAGGGCCAGCGCCCCGAGGGCCGCATGTTCCTGGAGAACCAACGAGGACATGCCCCAGCCCTGAATGGCCTGGCGCTCCGCGGCCCGCATCTCGATGGCGGTGAGGAGAGGGATCATAGAGACAGTCTAGGCGCGTTCAGCGAGGTATGCCGACAGAGCCCTGGGAAAGAGCTCCATCTCCGCGGCGTAGACCCGCTTTTGAAGGTCTTCCGCCGTGTCACCCGGTTGCACCGGCACGCGCTGCTGGGCAAGGATCCGGCCGTGGTCATATTCGCCATCCACCAGGTGCACGGTGGCCCCGGATTCGGGTTCGCCCGCCGCCAGCACGGCGCGGTGGACGTGCATCCCGTACATGCCAGGGCCGCCGTACTGCGGCAGCAGCCCCGGATGGATGTTGATGATTCGGCCCTCCCAGCGACAGGGAACACTGAGTTTCTTCAGCCACCCGCAGAGGCAGATGACCTCGGCACCGGCCGCCTCGGCGGCCTGGTAGCAGGCCTCCGAGAAGGCTTCGTCGGAATCAAAATCACTCCGGACCACGGTGAGGATGGGCAGACCTTCAGCCTCTAGACGGGCGATGCCCGCGGCCTTGGCCGTGGAGGCCAAGCTCAGGACGGGCTCACCGGGAACTTGACCCTCACGGCAGGCCCGGATCAGGTTCAGGGCGTTGCCGCCCGCCCCGGAGATGAAGAAGGCAATGCGCGTCACTGCAGGGCCGTCAGCACGGCCACATCGGCGATGTCCTGGGGGCTGCAGCCTCGGCTCAGGTCATTGGCCGGACGGGCCAGCCCCTGGAGGAAGGGCCCGATGGCCGCCGCACCGCCCATGCGCTCGGCGATCTTGTAGGAGATGTTGCCCGCGTCCAGGTTGGGGAAGATCAGCACGTTCGCCTTGCCCGCCACGGTGGAGCCCGGTGCCTTGCGCTGCCCCACGGATGGAACCAGCGCGGCATCGGCCTGCAGCTCACCATCCACAGCGAGATCCGGTGCCTTCTCCCTGATGATCGCCAGCGCGGCGCGGACCTTGTCCACGCAGGGGTGCTCGGCGGAACCCCGAGTGGAGAAGCTGAGCAGGGCCACGCGCGGCTCTACGCCCATGACGCTGCGGGCGTTCTCGGCGGCGGCGATGGCGATGTCCGCCAGCTGCTCCGGCGTGGGATCAGGCACCACGGCACAATCCGAGAAGATCACCGCGCCCTGCTCCCCGAAGGAGGCATCGGGGTGGATCATCAGGAAGAAGCTGGAGACGGTCTTGATGCCCTTGGCGGCACCGATGGCCTGCAGGCAGGCGCGCACCGTCTCGGCGGTGGTGTTCAGGGCACCGGCCACCATGCCGTCGCAATGCTCGGCTTGCACGAGCATCGCGCCAAACCAGAGCGGGTTGTGCACGGCTTCCAAGGCCTGGGCCTCGGTGATGCCCTTGGCCTTGCGCCGCTCGTAGTAG
>Ga0265327_10002262_pt1 | contig 20769 bp, 14 predicted proteins | sample 41621metaG_FD_202089 | JGI IMG/M metagenome (GOLD analysis project Ga0265327, IMG submission 202089) | Rhizosphere microbial communities from Carex aquatilis grown in University of Washington, Seatle, WA, United States - 4-16-21 metaG | ecosystem: Host-associated > Plants > Roots > Rhizosphere...
CTGATGAATGTCCGCACCACCCTGATCACGCTCACGGCAATTCCACTTTCGATCGTCATCACGGGGCTGGTGTTCTATTTCACGGGTCAATCGATCAACGTGATGACTCTTGGTGGCCTGGCGGTGGCGATGGGGGAACTGGTCGATGACGCGATTGTTGACATCGAAAACGTATTCCGCCGACTCCATTTGAACGCACGGCTTCCGCATCCCAAACCATCACTTGACGTGATCTATCATGCCAGCATCGAAGTCCGCGGGTGCATCGTCTTCGGCACGATGCTGGTCATTCTGGTCTTTCTGCCGCTGTTCGCCCTGTCGGGTGTTGAAGGCCGGCTGTTTGCCCCGCTGGGGATTGCCTACATCGTCTCGATCCTGGCATCACTGCTGGTTTCGCTGACGGTCACGCCAGTCCTGGGCAGCCTGCTGTTGGCTCGGCAGATAGAGCGGCAGGGAAAGCAGTCGTCGAAGGGGGACGGCCACGGCGATCCTCATACCGCCGATAGCTTTCTCCTGCGCATCCTGAAGCGGGCCATCACCCCGGTCATTCAATTCAGTATGAATCCGTTCGGATTGAAATTGATACTGATGACCGTGGTCGCGGCGATCGTCGGCAGCGGAATCCTGATTGTCAGTCTCGGCACGGATTTTCTCCCGTCGTTCGACGAAGGGGCTGCGCAGGTCAATATCACGCTTCCTCCCGGATCGTCACTGGAGACATCCAATCGAGTGACTCGCATGGTCGACAAGGCCTTTCGCAGGCACATGGCGCCGGACACTGGCGAGGAAAAGTCTGCGGAAGCTCCGACTCATGCTCCCTCATTTCCGTTCAATCTGCTGGCGTCTTCCAGCGCCGGACCAGTTGACAAGTCCTTGATTCGAGCGTTTGTTCGGCGCAGTGGCCGTGCGGAAATGGATGAGCATGCGGAAGGAGTCAACGTCACGGAATACATCCTGACCATGAATCCGCACAGCGGTGTTTCCCGGCAGGAGGCGCTGGCCATTCTTCGCCAGGATCTTGAGCAGATTCCCGGCATTGAATACGAGGCAGAGCAGCCACTGGCCCACTTGATCAGTCACATGCTCACCGGTGTTTCGGCTCAGATCGCCATCAAGGTCTTCGGCGATGATCTGGATACACTTCGCAAGACGGCGAATGAAATCAAGTCCGCCATCTCTGGCATCCCCGGCCTGGCTCCGCCTGTCGTGGAAGCCCAGACGTTGATTCCCCAGCTGCGCATCGAGTTGAACCGTGAGAAGCTGGCGCACTGTGGTATCACTCCCGGGCACGTCAATCGGCTGATTGAAACCGCTCTGAATGGCCGAACGGTCTCCACGGTGCTGGAGGGCTCACGCACGTTTGACCTGGTCGTCAAGATGGATGACGAATCCAGGACGAATGTGGATGCCATCCGTCGGCTGGTGGTTGATTTGCCGAATGGAGGGACTGTCCCGCTGGCGGCGGTCGCCCGGATCTATGACGGCGCCGGCCCGAACTCGATTAGTCACGAACGGACGAAACGTCGGATTACCATTCGCGGAAATACAACGGACCGGGACCTGGGGAGCGTCGTCGCTGACATCCAGACGGCCGTCAAGAAGAACGTCCGGCTTCCCGAAGGGTACTTCATCGAATACGGTGGTCAGTTTGAAGCGCAACAGGACGCGACGCGATTGATTTCCATCTTGAGCCTGGTGTCGCTTACGGGGGTCTTCCTGGTTCTGTACACGCAATTCCCTTCGACTCGCATCGTGCTGCAGATCATGCTCGCGCTGCCGACCGCCTTTGTCGGTGGCGCCGTGGCGCTTTGGCTGACCGGTCAGACGCTGACGGTTGCGAGCATGGTTGGGTTTATCTCGCTGGGCGGGATTGCGGCTCGCAACGGTATCCTGCTGGTCGCGCACTACGTGCATTTGATGAAAGAGGAAGGGGAGCACTTCACGGAATCAATGATCCTGCGAGGAAGTCTCGAACGGCTCGCCCCCGTCCTGATGACGGCCCTGACCGCCGGGATCGGATTGGTGCCACTGGTCCTGGGAGGTCAACAGCCGGGTAAGGAGATTCTCTACCCTGTTGCCACGGTGATCCTTGGGGGATTAATCACTTCGACGATTTGCGAGTACGTGGTTCACCCAGGCTTGTTCTGGCGATTCAGCGGCAGTGCTGCGATGCGTCTATCCAAAGCCACTTCACACATCGAATGACATTTCCCTGCCGCGCCCTTGCGACGAATGGAGGGCACATGCTCTCGCAACGCTCCTGTAACCCTGAATTCGATGGGGCGATGTTTTGCGGTCGTGCTTCCGGGCTGAAATCGCCGACGGGTTTGATTACCATCTGGCCAGATCAGCACTTCCCAGGAGCACCTCCATGCAAAATGATTCGACGACTTGTCATTCCTCAACCCGACGTGACTTCCTGTACTCGATGGCCACGACTGCGGCGGCCGCATCCGGTCTGGCCGCTTCGACAACTTTTGCCAAGGACGAGATCGTGTCCGAGACGATTCCCATCATTGATACACACCAGCATTTGTGGGATTTGAAGAAGTTCACGCTCCCCTGGCACGCCGCGGAAGACGTTCCGTCACTCCGACACAGTTTTGTGATGTCGGATTATCTGGAAGCGACAAAAGGGCTGAACGTCGTGAAGACGGTTTACATGGAAGTCGATGTGGCCCCCGAACAGCAGGTGGCGGAAGTCGACTATGTGACGGATCTCTGTGAACGTGGCGACAATCCGATGAAGGCCGCGGTCGTCTCGGGCCGACCCGGGACGCCGGGATTCGAAGCCTATGCCCGCAAGTTGGCGCAGAACAAATACATCAAGGGGATTCGCCAGGTTCTGCACGGGCCGTCAACACCTGCCGGCTTCTGCCTGCAGCCGAAATTTGTGGAGAGCATTCAGCTGCTGGGGGAACTTGGTCTGAGTTTCGATTTGTGTCTGCGATCCGGTGAAGTCATTGACGCAGTGAAGCTGGTTGACCAATGCCCCAAAACACGATTTATCATCGATCACTGTGGCAACATGAGCGTCACATCGACGGATGCGGACGCGCGGGCGAAATGGCTGGACGGGATGAAGCAAATGGCAGCTCGCAAGAACACCGTCTGCAAGATCTCGGGAATCATCGTGACAGCGAACAAGGACTGGAAGCCGATGGATCTTGCGGCAAACGTCAATGACACGATGGCGACGTTCGGCGAAGACCGGATCATGTTCGCCGGAGACTGGCCGGTCTGCACTCTGAAGGCAACATTTGCCCAGTGGGTCGGTGCGCTGAAGCAGATCGTCAAAGACCGGCCAGTGGCGTTCCAGAAGAAGTTGTTCCACGACAATGCCGCGAAGTTTTACGGGATCTAGGCCACTTGCTGACGGCGTGGTGGATTGGCCAGACATGACATGGACGGTGTTGGATCAAGGGAGTGTTCATGACGAAGTTGTTGATCGTGGGTGGGGTGGCGGGAGGTGCATCGGCAGCGGCTCGCGCGCGGCGGTTGTCGGAAGAGGCCGAGATCATCCTGTTCGAACGCGGTCCGGATGTTTCGTTTGCCAACTGCGGTCTTCCGTATTACATCGGGGGCAAAATTGCCCAGCGCGAGAAACTGCTGGTGACAACGGCTGGGCGGTTGAGAACCCGGTTTCGCCTTGATGTTCGTACCAGTTCCAATGTCCTGGCGATTGACCGAGCCAGCAAGACTGTTCGAGTTCGAAATCTCGCGACGGGCGAGGAGTATCTTGAGTCGTACGACAAGCTGATCCTGGCCCCCGGCGCCGCACCATTGACACCTCCCATTCCCGGGATTGACCTTCCGGGGATCTACACTCTGCGCAACCTGCAGGATGTCGATCGCATCAAAGGGGCTGTAACGGGTCACGTGCAGCATGCGGTCGTCGTCGGCGCCGGTTTCATCGGACTGGAACTGGTCGAGAACCTGGTTCACCTGGGAATCTCAACGACGTTGATCGAGCTTCAGGATCAGGTTCTTCCGCCGCTGGATCGCGAGATGACGACGCCGATCGTCGACAAGCTGAAGGCCAAGGGGGTCACGCTGCTGCTTGGCGAGAGTGCAGATGGATTCGAATCAACGGCCGATGGTATTTCGATCCAGCTGAAGTCGGGAAGAAAACTGCAGGCCCAACTGGTAATCCTGGGGATCGGCGTTCGCCCCGAGAACAAACTGGCCGTGGAGGCGGGGTTGGAAACGGGAGTACGTGGAACCATCAAGGTCAACGAGTTTCTGCAGACGTCGGATCCGGACATCTACGCCGTCGGTGACGCGAGCGAAGTTCGGGACTACGTTCTGGACGCGCCGACGATGATCCCACTGGCTGGCCCGGCCAACCGACAGGGCCGCGCGGCCGCAGACAACGCCCTGGGTCGGCAGGTTCGATTCCGGGGAGCGCAGGGAACCGCTATTGTTGGCGTCTTTGAACTCACCGCCGCAACGACCGGCGCGTCGGAGAAGACACTCAAGCGAGTTGGCCGTCCCTTTCGCAAGATTTACGTCCATCCCGCCAATCACGCAGGTTACTATCCCGGCGCCGAACCGATGGTGCTGAAGTTGCTGTTTGATCCCGAGACCGGTCGTGTCCTTGGAGGTCAGGCGGTCGGTGGAGCAGGTGTCGACAAACGGATTGACGTGATTGCGGTGGCGATCCAGGCGGGAATGACCGTATTTGACCTGGAGCAGGTGGAACTGGCCTATGCCCCTCAATATGGCTCCGCCAAGGACCCGATCAACATGGCCGGGTTTGTCGCGGCCGGATTGATTCGCGGCGACCACCCGCAACTGGATGTGGAGGCTGTGCTCGGGAATTCCCCCGACAAACGCCCGTTTTTGCTGGATGTGCGAACCGCCGAAGAATTCGCTCAAGGCCATCTGCCCGGAGCGGTCAATATCTCCGTGGACGAACTTCGGACTCGGCTGGAGGAACTGCCGCGTCAATCTTTGATCGCCGTGTATTGCCAGGTCGGTCAACGGGGTTACCTGGCGACACGAATCCTGCTACAGCATGGGTTTCAAGTCGCCAATCTGGGCGGCGGGTATAAGACCTATCGCCTGTACTTTGCAAGTTGAGGGACATTTGCATGTGCCTGGCTGTTCCTGCGCGGATCTATGAATTCCCGATCGAAGACGAGTTGTTCGCCATCGCAGACATCCTGGGTGTCCGACGCAAGATCAGCTTGCAACTACTTGAGGATGATCTTCCCCAGGTGGGAGACTGGGTGCTGATCCATGTGGGATTTGCGATGAGTCGCATCAGTGATCAACACGCCCAGGACCAGTTACGGATGCTGGCTGAGCTCGGCGAGGCTGCCCCGGATGTTGACGATGGCCATGCACAACTGGCGGAATAGAGAATGACCCGTATGGCGCCAGATCGGAATCGACTTACGATTTGGCAGTCAGGTCGATCCCCATATCCAGAAACAGGAACTTCATGTCTTCCCATACATCCTTCTTCGCTGCGGGATTTCGCAACAGGTACGAGGGATGATAAGTGCAGATAACCTTGGCTCGACCATACTGAAAGAACTTGCCGCGCATCTTGCCGATCGGAGATTCGGTGGCGAGCAGATTCTTGGCGGCAGTCGATCCCCAGCAGACGATGTACTGAGGATTGACGATCGCGATCTGCCCATCGAGATACTCGCGGCAGTTCGCTGCTTCCGTTTCGGAGGGAAGTCGATTCCCCGGCGGTCGGCAGCGCAGCACATTGCAGATGTAAATATCCTCTCGCTTCAGTCGACAGGCTTTGATGATGTCGTTCAACAGTTGCCCGGCGCGACCAACGAACGGTTCGCCCTGCTTGTCCTCGTCTGCGCCGGGGGCTTCACCGACGAACAGAATCCTGGCTTCTGGATTCCCAACCCCAAACACCGTCTGCGTCCGGGTACCAGCCAACTCCTGGCAGCGAACGCAGGCTTTGACCTGATCGCAAAGCACGTTCAGTCGTGCGATTCGTTCGTCACGCGGCAGGTCCAGCGGTTGGAACGTAACGGGATTTGGCAACACAGGTGCTGCGGCAACAATCGGGGGCGGCGCCTTGATCGGCGTGGCGGCGGGAATGGCTGGTGACTCGTGCGCGGCAGTCTGGGCCAATCGCTCGGGCGACTGTCCGGTAGATCGAGGAGGGCTGGTCATCACCGTGGGGGCGGGGCGGACCTGCGGAGACGTGACTGGAGGATTGATGGCAACAAAGGGTTCGATCCGCTTCCAGTGGGTCAGGCCAGATCGACCGAAGTCCTGCAATCTCTGAATCACGGCCCGTCGAATCGCGGCCTCTTCCTGTTCATCCATCCGAATACCAACTCCCTGCCCAACGATACAACATTGCGACGACGTGAATGACGAACGGAGACCGCCATTCATGGTCTGGGGATATCACCTTCGCGCACAAGATCCCTCCGCGTAGTCTGCCATTCGGAAACCCGATATGCCAGTCCGTCCTTACCGCGTTTGCGACCGCGACAAAGGTCCTCCACTTTACATCCCCGTTCAGAACAAAGCACATACTTGATGTCTCCAGAGTCCCTTCTGGGAAAACTGCGATTGCTCGGGCCATCAAGTCCTGTCAACGTTGAACATCGCGGGCCGAACGTTCATCATCCCCATCGTCTGACCGCCACGTATTCCCCGGGAGTCTCCGATGCAGGTTCGAGTTGCCACGATCCAGGATGTTCGCGATGCCGCCCCTGTGATTTATCAGCATGTGACTCCGGCGCCACTGATCCGATCGTATGCACTGGAACGCGAGCTTCAACTTCCCGCTCATCGCCGCGTCTGGCTGAAGGACTACGGGTGGACACCCGTCGGGTCGTTCAAGCTGCTCGGCGCGTTGAATTGGATGAATCACAACCTGCCGTCGATTGGTGAGCGTCCCGTCGTCGCTCACTCCTCCGGCAATTTTGCATGCGGGATTTCGTTTGCCGGGATGCGGTATAAGAAACGCGTGATCATCGTCATGCCCGATACCGCTCCGCGAGTCAAGTTTGAACTGGCACGTTCGTTTGGCGCCGAAGTTCGAACGTACAACATTGCACGCGATCACGAAACGGGAGAACGCGACCGAATGACGCGCGAGATCGCCGAAGTCGAGCGCGCTGTCCAGGCGTCACCTTACAATGACCTGCACGTCATCGCCGGGAACGGTGTTGGGGGACTGGAAATCGTGCAGGACCTGCAACAGGCGGGACGAACTGTCTCCCACTTCCTGTGCCAGGTGAGCGGCGGCGGAATCATGGCCGGACACGCGCTGGCGATTGCCGACGGGTTTCCTGATGCGGCGATCATCGGGATTGAACCGACCGGCGCCGACGATTTCTGCCAGTCCCTGCGAGCCGGTGAACGAGTCCGAGTCGATCGGCCCGTCAGCATCTGCGATGGGCTGTTGTCCTACGATGTGGGCGAACACAACTGGCCGATCCTGCAGCGATGCGTCAAAGGGGCCGTGACGGTTCCAGACCTGCAGACACGCCAGGCGATGAAATGGCTGTATGAGACGCATGGCCTGCGAACGGAACCGTCGGGGGCCATTGCCACCGCGGCCGCATTGGGTGGAGATGTCGATCTGGACGGAAACGGCGATATCGTGATCGTCGTCAGTGGTCGCAACGTCGATGAACCTCAGTTCCGCGACTGGATCGCACTGCCAACCGAGGTTCCCGGACCATGAAGGAACTCCTCATGCCATATCGATGCTTCGCTGCAGTCATCGGCGCCATCCTGGCCTGCGTGATGATTTCAGGCCTGCATGCTGCCGAACCGGAACAAGGAAAGTTGTCACCGCGTCTGGTGCATGGAATCAAGGTTTTGCCGGACAAGGCCCCGGATTGCTCATCACTCAAGTCGATCGTCGAGAGCGTCACGCGCGATTGTCGAACGAACGATGAGAAGGCGATTGCCATCTACAATTTCATGCGGTTGACCCACTATCACCGCGCGTATCCTTCCGAACCGGGCGGCATCCCCGTGTTGAAGGAGATTCACTGCTATGGATGGAGTCTTTGCGGTGGCTTACACGCCGAGCAATCCGCCCTCTGGCGCGAACTTGGCTGGAAGTGGCGATTTGTCGGCTGGCCGGGCCACACCACCGTCGAAGCGTTCTACGACGGCCGCTGGCATTACCTGGACGTGTTCCTGAAATTCTATGCCTGGATGCCAGACCCGAATTCCCCTCAAGGACGAACCATCGCGGGTGAAGACGATCTCGCCTCGAATCCCCGGGAATTGCTGCTGGATGCCTTCGTGATGGATCCCGCCCGCAAGGTCATGTACGCGCGGGGTAATGAATTCAAGCGGATCGGCAACGACGTCAACTGGCAGGCCCCAGCCTTCCTGGTCTGCGGAGATGACCTGCCTGGAATGATCGAGGCGTTGCGTCAGAAATCGCATGTCGGACCGGAACCGGGTTGGGGAGGGATGCTGCATGCGACGGGAAGCTACTCGGCCGATGTTCATCTGGCTCCCGGTACTGCCCTGACCAATTCCTGGGACAAGGCTCCTGGCGCGTGGTACTGGGCCGGATCGCAGATCGCCCCCTGCCATACCTGTGGAGATAAGGAGATCCGCAATTCCCCGGAAAAGGGACCAATTGTCGAACCGTACCTGGGCCCCGACTGGAACTGTGAAAGTTACGCCAACGGTCAACTGACATTTCGGCCCAACCTGAGCCGCCTCGATGCGTTGCAGTCATTTGCTTCCACCGAAAATGTGACAATCCGGGATCAGAAGCTTGTTCCTGTTGAGACTGGCAAAGTGGCTCGAGTCACCATTCGCCTGGCCTCGCCGTATCTGCTCACGCAGGGGAGTGGTGAGGTTGATGGGGTTGAAAGGTGTGAACTGAGTGTGGATGCGGGGAAGACCTGGGTGGACGCGGAACTGAAGGATTTTGGCCGAGCAGTGGCGGGACGAACTGAGGCGCTGGTCCGCCTGACAATTCCGGGACCAGTGAAGTCGATGTCATTGACGGCCACAGTGCAGAACAATCCTTTTGCCCTTCCCTATTTGTCACCCGGGAAGAATCGGATCACAGTTGCGGTTGCGGATCCGGGTTCGCTGGGTGACAACCGTCTGGTTGTCACCTATGCCTATCGCACCGGGTTCAGGCGAAAGAGCTACGAACAGTTGTTTCAGGAGGGGAAAGAGATCGCACGTGGGCACTCTGCCACGTGGGAGCCTGCGATCACGGTGGTTCAGAAGTCATTCGGCGCCGCAGACCTGCCAGCCACTTTTGAAATCGATATCGCCACCCCGCGCGACAAGTATCCTGTTTTTCCGCGCATGGTGTTTCTCAGACGCGAAGTCGTGAGCCCCGGCCAGCAGCCTCTGCCTCTTCCTGAAGGATCTCTGGCGCCGCAACGCCAACCGGGCGACGAACTGAAGTCACTGCCGAATCCCCTGATGGTGGGGACCCAGCCATCCCCTCAAACGGGAACAGACTGAAGATTCATCGTGGTGGATCACCACCTCATATCCCACATTCGGTCATGAATCGCAGAATCGGTCACAGTCTGAAGGAACATCATAATGGCTGATCTGGATGACGGAGATTCCATTCAGGTCCAGGGGTCAGGGAGTTCGGTTTACACGCTCAAGAATGTCGGTGGCGTCTATTCCTGCACCTGTCCTGCCTGGCGCAATCAGTCGACGGGAATTGAAGCCAGGACCTGCAAGCACCTGCGCAAACTTCGTGGCGATGCTGCCGAGGAAGCGCGACTGGGGACTCCCATTGCCGCCCCTGTTCGGAAGAAATCGGCAGACGGCGAAGTAGAAGAGGGGACTGAAGCTCCCGTCCTGCTCGCGGAAGCCTGGGATGGAATTGTTGACGTCACCGACTGGTGGATCAGCGAAAAGCTGGATGGCGTGCGCGCCTATTGGGACGGAACTCAGTTCCTGTCACGGCTGGGAAACCTCTATGCGGCTCCAGCCTGGTTCACCGCGGGACTGCCAAACGAACCGCTGGATGGCGAGCTTTGGCTGAATCGCAAGCAGTTCCAGAAGACCGTCAGCATCGTCCGGCGGAAGGATCAAAGCGATCACTGGCGGCAGATACGATTTGTCGTCTTTGACGCGCCGGGATTGAAAGAACCCTTCGAAGCACGCGTCGAATACCTGGAGGATCTGGTACGCAAAAGAGGGCCTCAATTTGCCGTCAAACACGAACATGCGCGGTGTCTGGGGATCGCCCATTTGAAGGAGGAATTGCAGCGAGTCGAAGCGCTGGGGGGTGAAGGGTTGATGCTGCGACAACCCGCCTCGCTGTATGTCGCTGGTCGGTCTTCCACGCTGCTGAAGGTTAAGACGTTCTCGGATGCGGATGCCGTGGTCATCGGGCATCAGGCGGGAGCGGGACGCCACAAGGGGCGATTGGGGGCGCTGCAGGTTCGGCTGTCAGACGGGACCGAGTTCTCGGTCGGCACCGGCTTTTCCGATGCCGAGCGAAACAGCCCGCCTGAGATCGGCTGCACCATTACATTTCGATACCAGGAATTGTCGGATGCGGGCGTCCCCCGCTTTCCGTCGTTTGTCGGGGTTCGCAAGGAAGAACCCAATTCCCTTCCAATCCCTCTGGCAGGGAAATCCGCGAATACAGGAACGACACCACCGAAAACCGCCAAGGGGGATTCCGCGTCCAGCAAGAGAGGCCCCTCTGTTTCCGCCGTTCCCGCGACTGCGGCGACTCCGCGAGCCTCTGCAACTGAGTCCGTTGTCCGAGTGTTTGAGTACCACGATGACAAATCTGCCAAATTCTGGGAGATCCGAACGGACGGAACTGATGTCACCGTTCGGTTTGGCAAAGTGGGAACTCAAGGACAGTCGCAAACCAAATCCTTCCCCGATGCGGCGGCGATGCAGCGGCATGTAAACAAGCTGATCGAGGAAAAGTCGGCAAAGGGATATGTAGAGACCTGAACACGGAAAGACTTGCCGCAGACCAGCGGCCGGATCGGAAGAATTCCTTGTTTGGATCTGATGAAGACCGCCAGGCAATCGCCTTTTTCAGATGAGCGGAAGGACGGTCGTGACCACCTAATTTGGCGACTGAGCAATGGAGTCTGACGGATTTGCTGACTGCTTCTGCGGCTGTGTGAGATTGCCATCGAAACAGAACGGCCCCGGCGATAAGCTGGGGCTACTTCGTTTGCAGGGGCAGTAACCGTTCACGGGTCGGGGACTGACGCATTTTCACGGCGAAAAACAAACAACTTCCATGGACGCGATAAGACTCCGAACCGCCGTTTGTCCGTGAAAATGGGTCTGTCCCCCTCGCTTGCCCGTGAACAGTTACCTTTCTGATCATCTACCCGGCGAGTTAAACAGGCGATACTTCGGCGTTTTGGCTGGAATCCTTGGTGGCGGCGTTGGTTCGAGCGTATCGGCCCTCGGTCTGGTTGCCGCCAGTGATCGCTTTCGCTCTCGGCGGATTCTTTGGGCGGCACCACTCGCAGGTGCCGCATTTGGAGTACCATTTTTTGGCCTGTTTGGATTGGACACCATTAATCCGCTTATTCTCTTGTTCCCATACATGATTTGGCAATTGGGTGTCGCATCTGTTCTCGCATGGACAGCAGAATCAAGATTTGAAGAATGAGTCGCGGTGGCCCGCCCGCTTCATGCCCAGATTAACTTGTCACTTACCGGAAGGACATTGGGTGGGCGGGGTTGGAGCGTTTATCGTTACCCACATCTCTCTGCAACCCGCTCCGCTCTCGCCCCCCCGTGTCAGTGCACACGGCGGGGGGGCGGAACAGATGACTTTGCTTTCGCGTGCGATTTACTCCGAAGGAGTTCCGCCTCATAGCCCGGGGTTGCCGCGCTTCGCGGCTACCCCGGGTCGCCGAAAAACAAATGCCGTACCCCAAGGGGGTTCCGTCCGGTTTCGTCGTCTTCGAATCTCAATCCCAGTCAAATCATTCGCCCCCGGCGATCGCATCGCGATCCAACAATGTGGACCAGCACAGCAATCAGAGATTGTGGGATCTCGCTCTCTCCTGTTGGCAGTACCCTTACAGGGTACGGAGGTGTTTTTGTCTCAACCCGGGGTAGCCGCGAAACGCGGCAACCCCGGGCTATATGCCGGAACTCCTTCGGAGTACAGCGGATCAGCCGACCAACGGGAAGCCCCAGTGGACGGTCGATGGGACGTGACACACCATTTGGTCAAGTTGAATATTGACCGCCATTCGCCCGCCCTCAAAAGACATCTCAACTTTCTGCAGAGATGTGGGTAATGACAAGGGCTCAAGCCTCTGCCATCCCAGACTGAAAAATGCGATGGCCCTGCAACGAATGCCAAGAAATCTTGACATTCAGCGGCAATCCATGTCCTAATACCCGCGACGGTCACCGCGCTCGTTGGCTGTGAAGCGTCGTCAACTCCCATCGCATTCGATTGACAGGGATTCCATTTCACCATGCGAGTTCTTTTTCTGGGCATGATGTCCATTGCCATCAGCGTCGTTTCAACCTCATCCCTGAGTGCGGCTGAAATCAAGACGCCGCGTGCGCCCGGGTCACCACCGGCGGCGCCCGGGGTTGCAAAACCAGCCCCTGCTCCCGCCGCCGACAAGAAAACCGAGACGGCGGTCTTCGCCGGAGGATGCTTCTGGTGCACCGAGTTCGCATTCGAACAACTTGCCGGTGTCATTGACGTCGAAAGCGGTTACTGCGGTGGAACCAAGGCCACGGCGAATTACGAGCGAGTGCACCGCGGGACGACCGCCCACGCCGAAGCCATCCGCGTAACCTATGATCCGGAAAAAATCACCTACGACAAACTGCTCGATGTCTTCTTCGATTCCCACGATCCGACGCAAGTGAATCGGCAGGGGAATGACGAGGGACGGCAGTATCGGTCTGCGATCTTCTTCGCCAATGAAGATCAGAAGAAGCAGGCGGATGCCAAGATCGAGGTCTTGAATGCCAAGCGGGTTCATAAAAAGAAGATCGCGACAAAACTCGAGCCGCTCACAGAATTCTTTCCCGCCGAGGCCTATCATCAGGACTTCGCTCGCCGGAATCCACTCGCCCCGTACATTCAGCACCATGCGGTGCCGAATGGACTGCAAGTCCGTTCCAAACATCCTGAACTGATGCGGAAGGAAGATTGATTCTGCGGTCGCTACGAATCCAACTCGTGAGCGACCAGATCGGCATAGGTTTCCCGACGACGGATCACCTTGACGTCGCTGCCATCGATCAGCAGTTCGGTGGCCCGTGGGCGTGAGTTGTAATTGCTGCTCATCGCCGTTCCATACGCCCCCGCGCTGAACGTCGCCATCAGGTCGCCGCGCTGCATCGGGGGCAGGTATCGATCTTTCGCAAAGTAGTCGGACGATTCACAGACCGGCCCCACCACATCGGTCTTTTCACAGCCGGCGATCTCGCCTTCGACGTTGTCCGGCATTTCCACAGCAGGTTGGACCGGCCACAGTCGGTGAAACGAATCGTACATGGCCGGGCGGATCAGGTCGTTCATCGCCCCATCCTGGATCACGAACAGTTTTCCACCCTCACGCTTTGTGAAGACCACGCGGCTGACCAGGATGCACGAGTTGCCCACAACAAACCGGCCTGGCTCCAGCGCCAGTCGGCACTTCGCTGCTTTTACCGCGGGGACGATCACTTTGGCATACGCTTCGGCCGGCAGGCCTTCGTTCCCGCGATAGCTGATCCCGAATCCGCCCCCCAGGTTGATCCAGTTGATGTCGTGTCCATCTTTGCGCAGCGCATCGACGACCTCGATCGCCTTCTGCCCGGCCGCTTCATACGGGTCGGTCGTCAGAATGGGCGACCCCAGGTGCATGTGGATCCCCTTCAGGGCCAGTCGCTTGTCGCGCAGAACCTTGGCGGCCAGCTCGCGGAACCGTTCGATATCCATTCCGAACTTGTTCCCCTTTTTGCCAGTCGTCGTCTTGGCATGCGTCTTGGCGTCGATATCGGGGTTCAAGCGCAGGGCGACGTTCCCCACCACGCCCATGGAACCGGCGACGGCCGCAATCGCGTCCAGTTCCTGCTCGCTCTCGACATCGAACATCAGGATCTTGTTTTCCAGAGCGAATCGAATCTCTTCGTCAGTCTTGCCAACACCCGCGAAGACGACCTTGGAGGTATCGGCCCCCGCAGTCTTGACCCGATAAAGTTCCCCGCCCGAGACAACGTCAAAGCTGCTGCCGGCATCGCGCATCACCTTCAGGATGCCGAGCGTCGAATTGGCCTTCACCGAATAACAGATCACCGGATCCACCTCGGCGAACGCCGTCTGGATTTGCTTCAGTTGACCCAGTAGAAACGACTTGGAATAGACCCAGAGTGGTGTCCCGTACTGTTCTGCCAGTCGGGAGACAGGGACTTCTTCACAAAAAAGCTGGCCATCGCGGTAGGAAAAAGGCTGCATGTCGCCGGGTCTTTCTGGGGGGTGAACGGGAGATGCCAGAATCGGAGCACAGTCAGGGCGATCCGCAGGATGCCCGCGACACACGTGACCAGGGGAATGCCAGGCATCCAGGCGATCCCCTGGTCGTCGATCAGACTTTGTGCCTGGAGAGCAGTTCGGCAATTTGCACGGCGTTCGTCGCGGCCCCCTTGCGCAGGTTATCGCTGACACACCAGAACGTCAGGCCGTTGGGATGCGACAGGTCGCGGCGGATTCGTCCGATGAAGACTTCGTCCCGGCCCGTGCAACTCATCGGCATCGGATATTCCCCCTTGGCCAGGTCGTCCAGTACGACGATCCCGGGGAACGATTCAAACAACTGCCGGGCTTCGGCAGGTGAGACTGGTCGTTCGGTTTCCACCCAGATTGTTTCGCTATGGCAGTTGGCGACGGGAATCCGGATACAGGTCGCGGAAATCTGAATGGACTGGTCGCCGATGATCTTGCGGGTTTCGTAGACCATCTTCATTTCTTCACTGGTGTATCCCTCTTCCTTGGGGCCGCCGATTTGAGGAATCGCGTTGAAGGCGATGGCGTGCTTGAATGCTGAGTATTCATAGCTGCCGCTGGACAGGCTCGCCTTGGTCCCTTCCAGCAGATCGGTCGTCCCCTGCAGGCCGGCGCCACTGACCGCCTGGTAGGTGCTGACGATGACTCGCTTGACCCGGGCCGCATCGTGCAGCGGCTTTAGCGCAATCACCATCTGAGTCGTGGAGCAATTCGGGCTGGAGATGATCCCGCGTCCCACGGCAAGCTGTTTCAGGGCATCCTGCGGATTGATTTCGGGAATGACCAGCGGCACTTCCGGGTTCATGCGGAAATAGCCCGATTCGTCGATCACCAGGCATCCCGCTTCCACAGCGGCGGGAAAGTAGTCGCGTGCGGTTTCGTCAGGAGTGCTGCCGATGACCAGGTCATGACCGCGGAACGACTCTTTCGTCAGCTCTTGAACGGTGTATTCGCGTCCCTGAAATGTCAGTTTGGTCCCGGCGCTGCGCTTGGAGGAAAGAAATGTCCATGAACCTGCTTTGAGCCCACGCTCTTCGAGCAACTGGCACATGATCCGCCCCACGGCACCGGTGGCCCCGACGACTGCAACAGACTGAAACACGGTCAACTTCCTTTGGAAAAAATCCGCTCGACTGCACCTGAAGCCAAACTGAGGGACTCGATTGTCCAACACAGGTCTCAACCGGTCCGCAAGAGCCTGATCTCGGACCAACTCTGTCTCGATGGAAAGAGTGCCGGTCAGGATACGTCATACCGCGGCGACTGGACGGAAATCATAACGGACAGTCAAGTCTCCATTCAATCGGCCCGAACCCGTCCGAGGCCTGATCTGACAGGTTTACTGCCGGTCTTTTTGCGGAGGGGGGTCGTATTCGGGAGTTTCGCTGCAATCGGATTGATTGTCCTCGTTTGACAGCGGGCGAATTGCTTTTCCGCGTTGCTCGGGCGTCGCTACGATGGGGACTGTTTTAACGGCAGAAATGGACCGATCCGGTTGATTGGAGTCGCCGAACCTACAGTCGCAGCCCACCCGCTGGTATGATACGAACCAGCCGATTGGCGGGCCGCGGACGGATTCGTTTCCATCGAACGTCGTGTCGGGCCGTCATCCATGCTGTTCGTCGTGAGAATCCAGTGGGCTGCTCCGTCAGAAGGCAGCCTGGATTTCGCGGCGAAAGTTCCTACTTTCACAGGATGCTCCTCGGGTTATGAAGATTCTTGTCATTGGCAATGGTGGTCGGGAACACGCGATCGTCTGGAAACTGAAGCAATCCCCGCTGGTCACAGCGGTTTACTGCGCGCCGGGCAACGCCGGAACGGGGCTGGACGCGATCAACGTCGACATCAAGGCAACAGACATTCCGCGGCTGCTGAAGTTCGCTCAATCGGAAAAGATTGATCTGACCGTGGTCGGCCCCGAAGTTCCGCTCGTCGCTGGAATCGTGGACGAGTTCCTGAAGGCCGACCTGAAAATCTTCGGCCCCACGAAAAAGGCGGCCGAACTGGAAGGCTCCAAAACGTTCGCCAAGGAATTGATGAAACGGGCAAATGTGCCGACCGCCGAATTTCGAGTTTTCACGAATGCGGCCGAAGCAATCAGCTACGTCGATGAGAAGGAAAACACCGAGCGATTTGTCGTTAAAGCCGACGGACTTGCGGCCGGCAAGGGGGTCGTGGTCTGCTCCAGCAAGGAAGAAACCCGCGATGCCATCCGCCGGATGTTGCTGAAAAAGGAATTTGGCGAAGCCAGCACCCGGATCGTGATCGAAGAGCGACTGGAAGGGGAAGAAGTCAGCCTGCTCGCGTTCGTTGACGGCAAGACCATCATTCCGCTGGAAGCGGCTCAGGATCACAAGGCGGCATTCGACGGAGATACCGGTCCCAATACCGGGGGCATGGGAGCGTACTCGCCAACGCCGATCATCACCCCGGAATTGATTGATCTCGTTGTCGAAAAGGTCCTGGTTCCGACGGTCCATCAACTGAAAAAGGACGGTCGTCCATTTCGTGGCTGCCTCTATGCCGGACTGATGCTGACCAATCAGGGCCCCAAGGTCCTGGAGTTCAACGTCCGGATGGGTGACCCGGAAACTCAGGCAGTCCTGATGCGACTGAAGACGGATCTTGCGCAATTGCTGCTGGCCACGGCCGAAGGAAATCTGGATTCCATTGAAGCAGTCGAGTGGGATCCCCGTCCGTCGGTCTGTGTGGTCATGGCTTCGGCTGGTTATCCCGGCGATTACGAAAAGGGAAAGCCCCTGCGCGGCCTGGACGAGGCTGCCGAAGTCCCGAATGCCAAGGTCTTTCACGCCGGTACCCTGAAAGTGGGCGATCAAATCGTCAACGACGGCGGTCGTGTGCTGGGCGTCACAGCCCTGGGAGAAAACCTGGCCGAAGCGAAGCTGCATGCCTACCAGGCGGTCAAATGCATCCGCTGGGATGGCGCCTGGTGCCGCAAGGATATTTCCGACAAGGCGGCGGGACGATAAAACTGTCGTGAAATTCGGCTTAAATATTTATCTGAGAATGGTTTGCGGTGCTTTCGCGAGGCTGGGGTCCGACTCCGTTGGAGCACGCCCCGGCCAACTTCCTGTTCGTATTAAAGTGGCCATCATCGCTCCTGCGTGATGAGCCTTGCGGTACCCGCTTTCCAAAAATCGATCGCGTGCCACTAGCAACCACACCAATTGACGATCTTCGCCCAGTACTAGCCCGTGGAACTACTGATGGTGTTAAGGGATATTCCCCGTTCCCCTGTTCCGACTGCTGTGATCAGCTATAGTTGGTTTCCAGATACTGCTTTGCATGCGCGTCAAGGTACTCTTGTTCAAGAGTCGTCGTACTCCATGTTGTGGTTCGCAGCAGGAATGTTTCTGACGGCAATCGCCTGTTGCTTCATCCCTTGGGAAGTGCGAAGTTTTCTTGGTCGAGGGCCGAAGGTTGTCTATTTCATTGCTGGCGGATTTGCATGGGGCGGCATCTGCGTTGTTTTGGGATATTACATTCGCAACATGCTGATACAGTCGATCATTATCGACATGCGTCTGGAACAAGTCTCGATTGAAGCAAGCGACTTTCGGCATCAATTTCCGATGATCGATGTGATCGGCGTTCAGCTTTGCAAAGGTGATTCCCGCTGTTTTCAAGCCAATCTAGTCTACAACTCTCTAGAGGGTGAGATTGCGCGACATTGCCTGTACTGCAACGGATCCAAAGGACCGTGTAGACGACTGGCCCGCCAGTACCACGTTCTTTGCGGATTCACGATTCTCGACCACATCGAATGATAGGATCGCGGATGGATCCCCCGGATAGAAACGATCGGCCAGGCAAACCTGGGATAACAACATGATCGCAGGACGCAAATTGTGAAGTCGCGTCAGGGATCGCTTGTCGCGGTCGGGTGGCTGGAGGTGGGTGAGGGTTCGCTAGTTGTTGTCCTGCATGAGCTTGCGGTGAGGCTGATCTGTCTCGCGTTCCGCGAGGATGTCGATTGCGTCGGGTATCGGCGATCATTTCCGGACGGCGCACGCTCGCATTCACGCTCCCGTGTGAGTTAAGCCGGTCGCGGTAAGTGCATGGGTGTCACACCCATGCTCCAACTTCAGCATTGTCTTCTGCAGAACAAACAGTGAATCGACCGAGTCGGTTTATCATCAGTGCCTCTCAGCGCTTGGGCCACCGGGGCGCCAGGTTTGGAGCGGTTTCGAGTTCCGAAGCGGGACCGTGATTTTGCCCGTCCCCACCTCGCCACATCGTCTGTCAGTTCGATCGTGGACCTGCTTGGCCGTCATAAGTCGTACAACCGCTTCAAGGCGTGCGGACGACATTGCCCGAACAAATTGCATTTGTGGATCAAGAGGCAAATCCGGACCGCATTCCCGTCTCTTTCGTTGCCCCGTGCCTTGCTGTTGCAAACCGCACAACAGTTCAGCCGATTCATTCAGGTACAACCGATTCACCCCGATGGATCTGGAGGGCCGGTGAAATCGGTATCAACGTCACATGCGGAGGTGCGATTGTGCATTTCAAGTTAGCCTGTCTGAACCTGGTGGGAGTTCTCGCGCTGGCGGGCTGCCAGCATTCTGGCGGAGCCCGGTGTCCTCATTGTCACCAGGTTCATGCGACAGCCGAGGCGCCAGCGAGTGCGCTGCCGCCGGCGGGTGTCAGCCCCGCCAACTATGCGAACCTGAACGAACCCCCTGCGCCGTTGCCACATGCGCCGATTGCGGCAGCACCGGTCTTCCTGGCGCCGGTCCCTCCTGTGCCGGGTGTCGAGGAGTAGGCTGACGGAAAACTCCCCTTCTGCCAACCGCTGAAAACCGTACAATTCGCGCCGCAACCAGGATGGTTGCCATCTGTGGGTTCCGGCACATGGCCCCGCGATGCAAGCGGTGTGCGGAATTGCAGCGGGAGGCAGCCATGCAGGGATGCAATCGGCGGCGAAGCGGGCCCATTTTCTATCTGGGACTGTGGCTCGTCGCGTTACAGACCGGCGGTCTGCCTGCCGCAGACCTCGCAGCGACGTGGCGCGATGATGCCACACTGCATTCCGTTCAGTTCGTGGGCTCAAAAAGCGGCTTCGCCGTGGGAGCCCAGGGAACCATCTGGAAGACCGGCGATGGAGGTCGCTCCTGGCAACCGCTCGCCAGCGGAGTCACCTGTTCACTCCAGAGCGTCTGTTTCCTGACGGACCAGGCCGGCTGGGTTGCCGGGAGCGAAATCTCCCCCTTCACTGGACTCGATTCCGGCGTGCTCCTCTTCACGGAAGATGGCGGCAAGTCCTGGAAGCGGCTCGGTGAAGGAGTCCTCCCTCCTGTTGTCCATGTGAAGTTCTTCGGGCTGGACGAAGGGGTCGTCGTGGGGCGGCCGACCAGCGAGATCCCATCAGGGATCCTCAAGACCGCAGACGGCGGAAAGTCGTGGCAACCGGTGATTGGAAGCACCGAAGCGACTTGGCGCACTGGCTTTTTCGCGGATCCGGAAGTGGGACTTGTCGCAGGACCCGAAGGTCGCGTTTCACTCGTCGGTGAGAACCAACTGCTGGCATCAAAGCTCCCTCCGCAGGGATTGCGAACGATTCGATCCATCACGCTGTCTGCCGACGATTCCGGCTGGCTTGCCGGCGATGGAGGGTTGTTGCTTCGCACGACCAGCGGCGGTGTTGTCTGGGAATCACCGGAACGGATGCTTCCCGATGAATTGCGGCTGGGGATGGATTTTCGCTCCGTCGAGTCGCGCGGCAACAATGTCTGGCTGGTCGGTTCGCCGGGAAGCGTTGTCTGGCACAGTCGCGATGCCGGTCGAAGCTGGCAACGATACTTGACGGGTCAAACCACCCCGCTCAATTCCATTCGCTTCGTCAACGAGTCGATCGGGATTGCAGTCGGGGAATTTGGAACGATTCTGCGCACCGAGGATGGCGGTCAGACATGGCAGACCGTGCGTGGCAGCGGGCGTCGCGCCGCGGTTCTGTCGCTGCAGTCCCGCCCTTCTCAAGTGACTCCCGCCTGGATGGCGAAGCTGTCGGGGGAGCAGGGGTATCGCAGTGCTGTCTGGGTCGCGAACCGGCAGGACCTGGGTCCGGCCGCGTCGAGCCAGGACGGTGAATCACGGTTGCGCGCCGCCGTCGAACAATGCGGCGGAAACGCCAGTGAGATCTTCTGGCAACTGCCGGTCCTGATTCCCGGGTTGGAGTTTTCCTCCGACAAACTGGTTGCCGACTGGCAGAAGCGAACGGAAGGAAAGCTCGCCCCGTCACTACTCAGCGTCCTGGTACGAGAACTGCGGACCTGGCGTCCCAGTATCGTGATCCT
>Ga0265327_10002263_pt1 | contig 20751 bp, 16 predicted proteins | sample 41621metaG_FD_202089 | JGI IMG/M metagenome (GOLD analysis project Ga0265327, IMG submission 202089) | Rhizosphere microbial communities from Carex aquatilis grown in University of Washington, Seatle, WA, United States - 4-16-21 metaG | ecosystem: Host-associated > Plants > Roots > Rhizosphere...
CTGAATACTGAATACTGAATACTGAATACTGAATACTGAATACTGAATACTGAATACTGAATACTGAATACTGAATACTGTTTACTAAATACCAATGACAGAAATTACTGATCAACAACTTTTGCAAAATTTTAAGGCTGGCAACAAAGAGCAAGCCTTTGAAATGATTGTGAAAAAATATCAGGAGCGACTTTATTGGCACATTCGTAAAATTATTATCAGCCACGACGATACTGACGATGTTCTGCAAAATGTTTTTATAAAAGTCTGGAACGGATTGCAGGATTTTAGAGGCGACGCACAGATTTTTACATGGCTGTATCGCATTGCAACCAACGAGTCGATAACATTTCTAAATTCTAAACGGACAAAATTTTTAGTTCCGATTGTTAATGTCGAAAAACAATTAAGCGAAACACTCGAAACCGATCCGTTTTTTAATGGCGACGAGATTCAAAAAAAATTGCAAAAAGCAATATTGACTTTGCCCGAAAAACAACGGATTGTTTTCAACATGAAATATTTTGAAGAAATGAAGTACGAAGAAATGTCTGAAATTCTCGAAACCTCAGTTGGTGCATTAAAATCGTCGTACCATTATGCGGTACAAAAAATAGAAAAATATTTCGAAATAAACCAATAATTATATTCCCAACGATTGTGCAACCAATTCAGCAATATCATAAGTCTTTACCTGTTCTTCTTTGTTTTGGTATTTGATGCCGTCAGTAATCATTGTCATACAAAATGGACAAGCAGTTGCAACAATATCTGGATTTGTTCCGAGCAGTTCTAATGTTCTTTCGGCATACACTTCGGCAGTTCCTTTTTCGGCTTCTTTAAACATTTGCGCACCGCCGGCACCGCAACACAGCGCAAAACTTTTGTTGCGTTTTGTTTCGGTAAATGCAACTGACAAATTATTGAGCACATTTCGCGGTGCTTGATATTCGCTGTTTGCGCGTCCCATGTAACATGGATCGTGGAATGTTATTTTTTTGTCTTTCAACACGCCGGAATCAAGTTTTATATTTCCCGACTCAATCATGGAACTTAAAAATTGTGTGTGATGGACAACTTCGCATTTCAAACCTAAGTCAGGATATTCGTTTTTAAAAATGTTGTAGCAATGTGGGCACGTCGTTATAATTTTTTTGATGCCGTATTGTTCAAAAATCTGAATGTTCATCAAAGCTTGCATCTGATAAAGCATTTCGTTTCCGGCACGTTTCGCCGGATCGCCGGTGCAGGTTTCTTCTTTTCCAAGAACAGCAAAGTCAACGCCCAAATGATTCAAGGTTTTTGCAAACTGACGTGCAGCTTTTTTGTAACGGTCGTCGAAAGCGCCAGCGCAACCAACCCAGTAAAGATATTCCGGTGTTTTATTTTGTGCTGCCAGATTTGCCATAACCGGAAGTTCAAAACCAATATCATTTGCCCAAATCAAACGGTCTTCGGGCGAAAACTGCCAAGGAGCGCCGTTGTTTTCGATATTGCTGAACATCGCTTTTATTTGTCCGGGCGCACTGGCTTCTTCCATAACCAAATACCGGCGCATGTCAACAATTAATGATGGATGATTTATATTGATAGGACATTCGTTTGCGCAAGCGTTGCAAGTTGTACAAGCCCAAAGTTCTTCTTCGCTGATGTAATCGCGCAACAAAGTTTTTTGGTCGTCGAAAGTCGCACCATTGGCGAGCAATCCGCTTCCTTTTTCGTACATACGTCTGCGGAAATCCATCATTATTTTTCGTGGCGACAATTTTTTACCGGTTATATTTGCAGGACAAACTGATGTGCAACGTCCACATTCGGTACATGCCAATGAATCCAGATAATTTTTCCAAGTTCCATCGGTTACGTCTTTTACACCGAAACGTTCTGGCGGTTGTTCGTCTGCTGGTGCCGAAGCATAAGCAGTTTCTGGATTCATCATCATTTTTACTTCTGTCGTAATTCGTTCCATCGTATTTAATTTCCCTAATGGTTCGAGTCTGCTTAAATAAACATTTGGTATTGACAAAAAAACGTGGAAATGTTTTGAGTAAGGAAGGATGTTTGCAAAAATAAAAATAAGTAAAATGTGCATCCACCAGCTTACTTCGTGCAATGTGTGTGCTGTTGAAAGCGGTGTTCCGGCAAACATACCTGCAAAATATTTACTGACAGGATAAGTTCCTTTGCAGATTCCATCGCAACTTAAATAATAAAAAGTATTCATGCCGAGTAACGAAATCATCAGCAAAGTTATAATTGTCAAAGCTATCAACGCGTCGTTATGCGAACGGCTTTTCATTTCGATTCCATGAAACCGTTTGATGTTTAAAAACAAACGTCGCACTAAAAAAACGATTAACGAAATTAAAACAATCAATGCAAACACGTCGCCCGAACCGGTAATAATGTCGTACAAAATACCAAGAATGTAAAACGACCGATGTAAACCGAAAATGCCGTCGATAATCATTTCTAAACTGCCGATTGTTATGACACAAAATCCCCAGAAAACCAACGCATGAAGCAAACCTATTACCGGCTGTCTAAAAATTTTGGTTTGTCCAAATGCGACAGTCATCATAGTTTCGAACCGTTTGCCAAACTGACCGATTGGAAATGCTTTTGTCAGAGAAAAGAAAAATTTAATTTTATTGACAGTGTAAGCAAATACACCGGCAGTTACGATTAAGACAATCAGGAAAATGATTTGTTTAAGCATGGCTATTTATTTTTAATTTTATCGTTGGTATTGCTGGCGAAAATACAATATATTTTCGAAAAACATAATTTTTTCCGTATGTTTAATAGTCATTTTATCATTCATTTTTTTCAATAAAATTTATACATTTGCAACATACCAAATACCAATCATTATGCAGCAAAATATATCATACACACCCAAAAATCACATTCGCATTGTTACGGCAGCTTCGTTGTTCGACGGGCATGATGCAACCATAAATATCATTCGCCGGATGTTGCAGTCCACAGGTGCCGAAGTCATTCATCTTGGGCACAACCGCGCGGTTCAGGAAATTGTCGATTGCGCCATTCAGGAAGACGCACAAGCAATTGCCATTACGTCTTATCAGGGTGGACATCTGGAGTTTTTTAAATACATGCACGATTTACTTGCAGAACAAAATTGCGGTCATATCAAAATTTTTGGCGGTGGCGGCGGCGTTATTTTACCCGACGAAATTGAAGAATTGCAGAACTACGGAATTGCGCGAATTTATTCGCCCGACGATGGACGCACAATGGGTTTGCAAGGAATGATTAATGATGTGTTAGAAAAATCGGATTATCCAACCGGAAATATTTTTATTGAAAAACAGGTTGACGAAAATTTGTTGGTAAAACTCAAAACTAAAGACAAACAAATAGTTGCCAAATTGATTTCTGTTGCCGAAAATTATCCTGTCGAATCTTCGACATTATTAGAAACAGTTGCTAAGGAGGCACAACAGTCTAAAATTCCGGTACTTGGTATAACTGGTACAGGTGGTTCAGGCAAATCGTCTTTGATTGACGAAATTGTGCGTCGTTTTTTGCACGACTTTGCCGATAAAACAATTGGAATTATTTCTGTCGATCCATCGAAACGAAAAACCGGAGGCGCATTGCTCGGCGACCGAATCCGCATGAATTCGATTCAGCATCCCAACGTTTATATGCGTTCACTTGCGACACGTCAATCCAATCTGGCATTGTCGAAATATGTCAAGCATGCAGTTAATATTTTGAAAGTTGCGAATTTTGATTTGATAATTTTAGAAACATCAGGCATTGGACAATCTGACACCGAAATTGTTGACCATTCTGACATTTCGTTATATGTAATGACGCCCGAATTTGGCGCACCGTCGCAACTCGAAAAAATTGACATGCTCGATTATGCCGACATTATTGCACTCAACAAATTCGACAAACGCGGCTCGCTTGACGCATTGCAAGCCGTCAAAAAACAATACCAGCGCAATCATCAGTTTTTCAATAAAGATTTAGAAACCATGCCTGTTTACGGAACTATGGCATCGCAATTTAATGATACCGGAACAAATCAATTTTACAAAGCATTAATTGCGAAAATAAACGAAAAAACAAATTCGAATTTTATTTCAAATATTTCTGACGACGAAGCGTCTGAAAAAATACATATTATTCCGCCACAGCGCGTTCGTTATTTGTCCGAAATTTCAGAACAAGTGCGTCATTACAACCAATGGTCAATTGCTCAGGCTGATGTCGCACAAAAAGTTTATAACATTCACGAAACTATCGAAACGCTTAAAAATGACGATTGCGAAAATCAGCATTTAATTGACGAATTAACAAAATTGAAATCTTCCATTGAAGACGGACTTTCGGGTGAGAACAAAAAAATCATAGAGAACTGGCAGTCAAAATTAAAATCATATCGCGACGAATATTTTATTTATAAAGTCCGCGACAAAGAACTTAAAATTGTAACACACACCGAAACTTTGTCGCATTTGCAAGTATCTAAAATTTCTTTGCCAACCTACAAAGCGTGGGGCGATATTTTAAAATGGAATCTTACAGAAAATGTTCCGGGCGAATTTCCGTATGCTGCTGGTGTCTTTCCTTTTAAACGCGAAAACGAAGATCCAACGCGCATGTTTGCTGGCGAAGGTGGACCCGAACGCACGAATCGAAGATTCCATTATGTATCGCTTGGAATGCCCGCCTTACGACTTTCAACTGCTTTTGACTCTGTAACACTTTATGGTGAAGACCCGCACGTCCGACCTGATATTTATGGAAAAATTGGCAACTCAGGAGTTTCAATTTGTTGTCTTGACGATGCAAAAAAATTGTATTCCGGTTTTCATCTTGCCGATGCTAAAACATCTGTATCAATGACAATCAACGGACCAGCGCCGGTTATGGTTGGCTTTTTTCTAAACGCTGCCATCGATCAGGAATGTGAAATTTATATCCGTCAAAACGGACTTGAAAAAATGGTCGAACATACATTGGTTGAACTTTACGACAACAAAGGAATTGCGCGACCAACTTATCAGGAAAAATTGCCCGATGGCAACAACGGTCTGGGTTTACTTTTGCTCGGTTTAACCGGCGACAAAGTGTTGCCCGCCGACGTTTACCATAAAATAAAAACTAATACGCTTTGCGTGGTGCGGGGAACTGTGCAAGCGGATATTTTGAAAGAAGATCAGGCGCAAAACACTTGCATTTTTTCGACAGACTTTGCATTGAAAATGATGGGCGACGTGCAGGAATATTTTAATAAAAATAATGTACGCAATTTTTATTCGGTTTCCATTTCGGGTTACCACATTGCCGAAGCCGGTGCGAATCCGATAACGCAATTGGCTTTGACATTGGCTAATGGTTTTACCTACGTCGAATATTATTTGGCGCGCGGCATGAACATCAACGATTTTGCGTCGAACTTATCATTTTTCTTTTCAAACGGAATTGATGCTGAATTTTCAGTCATCGGTCGGGTAGCGCGTTTGATTTGGGCAAAGGCAATGAAGTTTAAATACAAAGCAAACGCCCGCGCACAAATGTTGAAATATCATATTCAGACTTCCGGACGTTCGCTGCACGCGCAGGAAATTGACTTTAATGATATCCGCACAACATTGCAAGCATTGTACGCCATTTATGACAACTGCAATTCTTTACATACCAACGCTTACGACGAAGCCATCACAACGCCGACCGAAGAATCTGTCCGTCGTGCGATGGCAATCCAAATGATTATTAACCACGAATTGGGTCTTGCTAAAAATCAAAATGCGTTGCAAGGTTCGTTTATCATTGAAGAATTAACGCAGTTGGTTGAAGAAGCTGTTCTATCGGAATTTGACAGGATTACTGAACGCGGCGGCGTTTTGGGTGCAATGGAAACAATGTACCAGCGCAACAAAATTCAGGAAGAATCGCTGTACTACGAAAATTTAAAACACAGTGGACAATTGCCAATCATGGGTGTCAATACATTTTTGTCGTCGAAAGGTTCGCCAACAATTATTCCAAAAGAAGTTATCCGAAGTACAGAAATTGAAAAACAATATCAAATAACGATGTTGGAAAATTTGCATGGCGCTAATGAAACTGTTACCAGTAAATTGTTACAAGATTTGCAGCATACTGTCAGAATAAACCAAAATGTTTTTGAGAAATTGATGGAGATTACAAAATATTGTTCGCTCGGTCAAATTACAAACGCGTTGTACGAAGTTGGCGGTCAATATAGAAGAAATATGTAAATGCAAACATTTTAGAGCATAATTTCGACTTCATTTTTATCAAAATAATGATAGTCAAGATAGCTGTAAGATGAATCTGGTTGGATTTTGATGCGTGATTTGTATTTGAGCCACCATTGAAATTTTATCGACCACCAGCCTTTATTCAAAAATGCTGCGACATAAGGATGTACTTTCATTATTATTTGAGAAAGTTTCAGGTCGCGGATAATGTAAGATAAATGATTTTCAAGTTCGTCGATAAATAAAATGCTGGGTGTAACTTCGCCGCTACCACCGCAAGCCGGACAAGTTTCGGTAGTTTCGATATTCATTTCTGGTCTTACGCGCTGACGGGTAATTTGCATAAGCCCAAATTTACTAAGTGGCAGAATGTTGTGCTTTGTTCTATCGGGCGCCATAAATTCGCGCATCTTTTCGAAAAGAAGTTGCTTATTTTCATTGGTGTGCATATCAATAAAGTCAACAACAATGATACCACCCATATCTCTAAGCCTGAGTTGACGCGCAATTTCTTCGGCAGCCGTAACATTCACTTCAAGCGCATTTGTTTCCTGATCGTTTGCTTTAACTGCACGGTTACCACTGTTTACATCAATTACGTGCAACGCTTCTGTATGTTCGATAATCAGATATGCGCCATTTTTAATTGTAACTGTTTGTCCAAAGAGCGTTTTGATTTGTTTATTTATTCCAAATGATTCAAAAATTGGAATTTTATTATTGTAGTATTTTACGATTTTTTCTTTCTCTGGCGCAATTGTGCTGATGTATTCCTTGATTTCATGATAAACGCTTTCGTCATTCACATAAATGTTTGCGAAATTGGCGCTTAGAATATCTCGCAAAATGGCAGATGTTCGGTTTAACTCGCCCATTATTAATTGTGGTGGCGTCGATTTACGAATCTGGTCGCAAGCTAGTTCCCATTTTTCAACTAACAGACGCAATTCCTGATCGAGAAGTGCAACACGGCGGTTTTTGGCAACGGTGCGCACAATTATTCCGTAATTTTTTGGTTTGATACCTTGCAGCAAACGTTTAAGTCTGTCGCGCTCTTCGCTCGATTTAATTTTTTGTGAAACAGATACCTTATTAGAAAACGGCATTATCACCAGATTGCGTCCGGCTAAAGAAATTTCGGAACTTATTCGGGGACCTTTTGTCGAGATCGGCTCTTTAGCAATCTGCACTAAAATAGATTGACCGACTGTTAGTACGTCAGAAATTTTACCATGCTTATCAATGTCGGGCAAACAGCTAAAATTTTCAAGTTGCGGTAAAGGACCTTTACTGGTAAGAACTAATTTTGTAAATTCGCGGTGCGATTGAAATTGTGGTCCTAAATCAAAATAATGTAAAAACGCATCTCTTTCGTGCCCAACGTCAACAAAGGCTGCATTGAGACCCGGCATTATCTTTTTAATTTTTCCGAGATAAATATCGCCTACCGAAAATTGTTTGTTACTTTTTTCTTTATTTAATTCAACTAATTGCTTATCTTCTAATAATGCAATTACGATTTCAGAGGCTTTTACATCAATAACTAATTCATTGTTCACTATTCCAACTCCTTCGTATTTAGGTATTGAGAAAAAAATTCCATATAAACAGGAATCTTCGATTAATAATTTTAATTTTTGGATACAAAATTTCGAAATTATAAGAGTTGCATAAAATGGCGATAATCAAAATCTCTCGAAATTTCGTTACGATATTGATGATTCAATTGAGGTAATACAAATTGCAGAAAACGAATTGCGAATTGCGCAATATCATTCTGAAAATTACTACTTTAAAATGCTATAATTAATTTAGTTCAAAGAACAACAAACTAACAAAACATAAATAAAAATATACCTAAAGATCACAAGGATCTTTAGGTCTATTTTATCACTTAAAAACCATCAAAAAATGACGTTTATCGTCCTCGCTTTTTATGGCGATTTTTTCTTAGACGTTTTTTCCTTTTGTGGGTCGCCATTTTATGTCTTTTTCTTTTCTTTCCGCTTGGCATAATTTAATTTTTTTATTTGCTAAAACTACAACGTCAATTTATTTTACGTTGTTCTTTACCTTTACCACAAAAGTTTTTGCAGGTTTAAATGCAGGAATATTGTGTTCCGGAATAATAATAGTTGTGTTTTTAGAGATGTTACGAGCAGTTTTTTTCGCACGTTTCTTTACGATGAAACTACCAAAACCTCTTAGGTAAACATTTTTACCTTTTATTAATGAACCTTTTACGGTTTCCATAAATACTTCAACAGTTTTTTGAACTGTTACTTTCTCAATTCCTGTACTTTTAGAAATTTCGTTAATAATATCTGCTTTTGTCATTTTAGTAAAATATTTAATTATCAATAAATTGCTTTTTTCAAGTGCGCTACAAATATAAAGACTTTCTTTGATTTAGAAAATATTAATCAAATTTTTTTGTTAAAAAAAATAAATTTTGTTCTTTTGATGGTATGAAAAATTCATTTAGCAATTTAATAATCAATTGGTTTAATCTTAATAAAAGATTTTTACCTTGGCGTCAAATAATTGACCCTTTTTTTATCTGGCTGTCCGAAATTATTCTTCAACAAACGCGTGTTAATCAGGGTATGGATTATTACAACCGTTTTGCAGCGCGCTTTCCCGATGTTAAATCGTTGGCTGAAGCGTCCGAAGACGAAGTGCTTAAACTTTGGCAAGGTCTTGGCTATTATTCGCGTGCACGAAATTTACACACTGCTGCAAAACAAATTGTGAATAACTTTAGCGGCATTTTTCCTAAAACTTATGACGATATTTTAAGTTTGAAAGGCGTTGGTGAATACACTGCGGCTGCTATTGCTTCGATTTGCTACAAACTTCCTTATCCGGTTGTTGACGGAAATGTTTTTCGTGTGTTGTCGCGTGTGTTTGGAATTGATGTTCCAATTAACACGTCGCAAGCGAAAAAAATATTTTACGAAAAAGCAAACGAATTAATTGACCGTCAACGACCCGATTTGTTTAATCAAGCCGTTATGGAATTTGGTGCGCTTTATTGTGTCCCGCAAAAACCTGATTGTTCGAATTGCATATTCCGTTCAAATTGTTTTGCTTACATTAATAATATGGTTAATGAGCTTCCTGTCAAAAAGAATAACACGATTGTGAAAAAACGTTTTTTCTATTTTTTGATAATCCACTTTGATTTATACATATATATATGTAAACGTTCGGAAAATGATATTTGGAAAAATCTGTATCAATTTCCTTTAATTGAAAGTAATGACAACATTGACGTCGAACAAATATTTACTTCGAAAGAATGGTGCGAAATTATTGGCGAAAATGAAATTATTTTACAAAAAATTTCGTCTCAAATAAAGCATCAACTTACACATCAACAAATCTTCGCACGGTTTATACATATTCAGGTTGACGAAAAATTTATACCAAAAGAAAATTGGTTGATGATTAAGAACGACGAATTTGCTAATTTTGCAATTCCAAGAATTATTGACAGATACCTTAATAATTGATAATTAATAATTGATAATTAAAAATATGAATGCTGAATCAAAAAAAAATCGCTACGCGCGAATGTACGAACAAGTTAAAGAACTTACTGCTCCAATTGCCGAGCCTGTAGCACGCATGGCAACGTTGGTTGCTGTGTTGCATCACAAAATGGATTATTTTTTCTGGACAGGTTTTTATTGTCTTAAAAATGGTGAATTGTTGGTAAACGCTTATCAAGGACCGTTGGCATGTCTGAGATTAAAAAAAGACACCGGCGTTTGTTGGGCAGGCATCAATCAGCAAAAAACAATTGTTGTTGGTGACGTGCATGATTTTCCCGGACACATTGCTTGTAGTTCGCTTACAGCATCAGAAATTGTTGTTCCGTTAAGAAATAAAGTTGGCGAAATTGTTGGCGTGTTGGATGTGGACAGCAAAAGGTTAAATTCGTTTGACGACATTGACGCTGCCGGTTTAGAAAAATTAGTCGATCTTATTTATTTGTGAAAAACTTTGATTTGCGATAACGCTAAAATTTTTTACTTTTGTTTCGCAAATTCAAAAACAAAACAATAATTCAAAACACGCTCGACATGAAATTATTAGAAGGAAAAACAGCCGTCATAACCGGCGCAAATCGCGGAATCGGACGCGGAATAGCTCTAAAACTTGGCGAACATGGCGCAAACATTGCCTTTTCGGATATGGCTTACGACGACAATGCAAAATCGCTCGAAGCAGCGCTGCATGAAATGGGCGTAAAAGCAAAAGGCTACGCATCGGACGCATCGAAATTTGACGATTCGCAAAAATTTGCCGACGAAGTTGTAAAAGATTTCGGACGCATCGATATTTTGGTGAACAACGCCGGCATTACGCGCGACCAGTTGCTCATGCGCATGACGGAACAATTTTGGGATTTAGTTATTAATGTAAACTTGAAATCAGTTTTCAACCTAACCAAAGCTTGTCAATCAATAATGTTGAAACAACGCAGCGGCTCGATTGTAAATATAAGTTCGGTTGTTGGTGTTGGCGGAAACGCAGGGCAGTCGAATTATGCAGCTTCGAAAGCCGGAATTATTGGCTTTACAAAATCGATTGCCAAAGAACTTGGTTCGCGTAATATTCGCTGCAATGCAATTGCTCCGGGCTTTATTATTACTGACATGACGCACGCATTGCCTGAAGATGTAAAGAAAGAATGGATTGAAAAAATTCCGTTAAAACGCGGCGGAACACCCGATGATGTTGCCAATGCAGTTTTGTTTTTAGGTTCTGACTTATCTTCATATATCAGCGGTCAAGTAATTCCGGTTTGTGGCGCAATGACTACTTAAATAATTTTTGACACGATCGACAAGATTTTTCACGATGGCCAAGATTTTTAAATCGTTTAAATCTTGAAAAATCTTGTCCATCGTGTCAAAAAAAACATATAAAATAATATTCCCTTGAAAGTAAGTTTAGTAACCGAATATCCTATTTGGCTGATAATTTTTTGCATCGCACTTGGCATTGCGGCAGCATATTTTCTTTACAACAAAGACAGCCGTTTAAAAGACATTGACAAAAACAGAATTTTACTTTTAGCTGCGTTACGTTTTTTGACAGTAACTTTTTTGTCGTTTCTATTATTGTCGCCACTAATTAAATACGTCAAAACGACAATCGAAAAACCAATTATCATTTTTGCACAGGATAACTCGGAATCAATAGCCAGTCAAAAAGATTCGGCGTTTATAAAAAATCAATATCCCGATTTGTTATCGAAAGCATTTGCTGCGTTGTCCGACAAATACGAGATAAATTATTTTACTTTTGGCGACAAACCCAAAAAATCGTCAACCTATAATTATAAAGACAAGCAAACAGATTTTTCGAATTTTTTCGATGAAATAAAAACTTTGTACGCCAACAGAAACGTAGGCGCAATGATTGTTGCCAGCGATGGAATTTACAATCGCGGCATCAATCCGGTTTTTGCGTCAAAAGATATTAATTTTCAGATTAACACAATTGCACTGGGCGACACCGGTTTGCAAAAAGATATTATTTTGTCGAACGTAAAAGCAAACAAAACCGGTTTCCTGAAAAATAAATTTCCAATTGTTGCAACGGTTGACATCAAACAACTAAAAGGCGCTACGACAACATTGAAAGTCTTTGAAGAAAACAAAGAACTTTTTAGCAAAGAAATTAAATCGACCTCAGACAATTTTTCAGAGAATGTTGACATCGAAGTTGAACCGCAGAAAGTTGGTTTACATCGTTATCGTTTGCAATTAAGTCCAAACCCCGAAGAAGTTACAACCAAAAACAATTCGCGCGAAATTGTAATTGATGTAATTGACGCAAAGCAAAAAATTGTAATCATCGGCAATTCACCGCATCCCGACATTGGCGCCATCCGAAGCGCATTGCAACTGAACGAAAATTTTGATGTCGAAAGTTATATGGTCGATAAGTTTTCGAAAAATCTGAACGAATACAATTTGGTTATTCTGCATCAGATTCCGTCGAAAAATAATGCGGCAACGCAATTGTTGCAAAACATTGCAAAGGCTGACGTTCCGGTTTTGTACATTCTTGGTTCGTTGAGTTCGATTACGAATATGAATAATCTGAAAGCCGGTTTGCAAATCAATCAATCGTCGGCTGCGTTTGACGATTGTTCGCCGGTTGTAAACCGCAATTTTGCACTTTTCGAAACGAACAGCGATTTGCCGGATTTTTTAAATAACGTTGCGCCATTGGTTTGTCCGTTTGGTGATTATAAAATTACAGGCAATTCTGACATTCTGTTTTATCAGAAAATTAAAAATGTCAGCACGTCGAAACCAATGATTTATTTTACGTCGCTTGGCAATAATAAAATTGGTTTTATCACCGGCGAAGGAATCTGGCGCTGGCGTCTGGCAAATTTTGTGTTGTATAACAACGAAGATATTTTTAACGAATTGATAAATAAAATTGCTCATTATCTGGCGCTAAAATTAAATAAAGAAAATTTTGTTGTTAATTCGAAAAAAATTATCAACGAAAACGAACCGGTAGTTTTTGACGCCGAAGTTTATAATCAAAGTTTCGAATTGATTAACACATCTGACGTTAGTTTAGAAATTAACAATGCACAAGGAAATAAAATGCCGTACATGTTTGCAAAAACGACAAATGCGTATCAGCTTGATGTTGGGGAAATTCCTGTTGGCGATTATTCTTATGTCGCTAAAACAAAAATTGGCGACAAGGAATACAAAAAGGAAGGCAAATTTACAGTTGTGGCGATAAATTCCGAAAGTCAGAATACAATTGCAGACCATCAGGTTTTGTATCAGTTGGCGTCGAAGCACAACGGAAAAATGTATTACGCAAATCAATTGGATAAAATGATTCAGGAATTGAATGATAACAAAGATATTACTCCAATTTCATATACCGACAAAAATTTACAAGACTTGGTTCATCTCAAATGGTTGTTTTTTATTTTCCTGATTTTATTGTCGGTCGAATGGTTTTTGAGGAAATTTTGGGGAACGTATTAATTGACAACGGACAATAAAAAAAAAGCACAAAGTTGGTTGATTAAACTTTTCTTTGTGCTTTTGAACAAAATAAATTGGTTGAACCGGTAAAATTATAAGTAAGACGTTTACCGGTTTAAAAAGTTACAGCAAAATGAAAAAAAACTGAAAAATATTTTCTTCCATTTTAAACATCTTGATTATTAACTTCCTCCTTCACCGTCACTTTTTTTCATGTCGTCGTTATTAATTCCATTTTGTGGCTTTTTAATTTGTTTATTCATTTCGCCAAAACGGAAACTGATGTTAAAGCTAAATGATCTGCCCGGTCGGTAGTTTGTAGTTTCTTGATAATAGTTGGGATCAATCGTTTGGCTTACTTGTTTGACATCGTGCCAGAAAGGATTTCGCGCCGACAGCGAAAAAGTAAGTTTGCCGTCGAAAAATTCTTTATTTACTGTCGCGCCGCAATTGTAGAAAAACGAACTTTTGGTTTCTAATCTTACAGCGGGTTGGTACATCCAGCCCCAGATTGATGCGCGGAAACCTTTCACAATTGTATATTGCAAATTTGTATATGTGTTGAAACCCCAGCCACCGTTCGATAAATTTGTTTCGTTGTTGCTTTTCATCTGGTTATGATTGACAGAACCATTGATGTTGGCAGTAAATTTTTGTCCAAGTTTTAAAGATAAATAAGTTGATAATCCCCAAGTCTGAACAATATCAATATTTTGGAAGGTACTTATTATTGTGTCGCCTTTTGTCTGGCTGATACGGTCGATTGCATTGTCAGAAAAAGTATAATATAAATCCATGTTAAGATTTCCAAACTTTCCGAATTTATTGAAGTTCAAATCGAAATTGTGATAATGTTCCGGAGTAAGGTTTGGATTACCGTAGCTAATATTTAATGGATCGGTTTTGTTGACATAAGGATTCAAATACCAAATACCGGGACGTTGAATGCGCTTGGTATATGACAAACCAAATGTTTGCGACGGCGACGATTGATACGAAATATTTGCCGACGGAACGTACTCTAAACTTTTGTTCGAAAAATCTTTGTACGGACCTGATGTAAATATTCCGTCGATGATTGAATTTTCGACGCGCAAACCGGTCTTAAAACCAAAATCGTGATATTTTACATTATAAGACAAATATCCGGCGGCAATATAATAGTTGTTATCGAATTTGACGGAGTTAGTTGAATCTGGAACATATTGTTTTAATGTCGGATTGTAAATATTTGCGTCGGTAACACTGCTATTTTCGCGTAAAATATATTTTACACCGACGTCTATCTTTCCAGCTTTATCCATTGGTTGCACATAATCAGCCTGAAAAGTTTGCTCAATCATATACGCCTGATTATTTGAATTGATATTCGGATAAGTTGCATTGTAAATGCTGTCGTACTTTGTTGCGCTTTTGGTTGTTGACGGATTGAAATTTATTTGATAGGATAAAGTAAAAATCTGTTCTTTATTTTGTTTAAAAGTATGTTGGTAGTCAATGTTTCCACCCGGATTTCCAAAAGTATAATCGTTTGACGAATACATTCCGTAACGCTGATTTAAAAATTTGAACGAATCCAAAGCCGTAACTGTTGAATTTGAGTTTCCCTTGTTGCGTCCAAGCCAGAAATTAAATGAACCACTGATAAGATTCAGCGTGTCAAATTCGTAACTTAATTCGCCGTTGCCCCACGGAAAATAGCCGGTATAATTTGACGTACCATCGTAATTGATAAATTCTTGTTGTTTGTATAAATAATTTGTCCGGTCAGTAATGCTCGGCAGCGTGGGGTTTTTGTTATAATTTCCCGAAACATTAAACGAAAATCCAAATTTGCCGATAGTTGCCGATGTGAATATTCCCAGATTTGCGCCACCAAAAGAATTTGCGCCTGCATTGACCGAACCTGTATAACCATTCACTTTTTTCTGCATAGTAATAATATTGATAATTCCACCTACACCTTCGGCGTCATATTTTGCGCCGGGCGATGTAATTACTTCGATATTTTTAATCATATTCGCCGGAAAATTTTTCAGGAAGTCTGACGGATTGTTGGTTATCATGGTTGAAGGTTTGCCATTGAGAAAAATCTTAAAATTGCTGTTGCCTTTCACCTGAATATTATCGTCGCCATCGACCGTAACAAGCGGAACTTTGCGAAGCATATCCAAAGCTGTGCTTGTTTTGGCTTCGGGGTCAGACTCAGCGCTATAAGCAATTTTGTCAACGTCCACTTTAACCAATGGTTTGTCAGCAATAACTTGTACAGTTCCAAGTTCGGTGTTTGCTTCGTGAAGCAAAATTTTACCGAAATCAATCACGTCATTGTCGCCTTTAATAATAAAATTTTTTGTAATCGGACTCAACCCAATTGAATTAACCAAAAGTTCGTAATTTCCTTTTATATTGACATTTGTTTCGAAGCGACCGTCAACGTCGGCGGCAAATTTCTTCACTACTTTTTTATCCGCTGATTTTGTAATTGTAACTGTGGCAAACGGGATTCCTTGTAAATTTAACGAATCGGAAATCTGACCTTTGATTTTAAAACTCATTTGACTCATTGCCAAATAAGGCAAAACAATTATCAGAAATAAAATTGAAATTTTCTTCATGTTTTTTTAATTTATATAGAATTTTTATGAACAGATTTTTTAAAACGATTTATTGTCTGTTTTGTTTTGCGCAAATAAACATTTATTGTACCAGAATGGTTAGCTGTCAAAAAGTAAACGGTTTATAAAAAATGTCTTGCCTTGGAATGTTTTATTTTTGTCCGAAAAAGAACAATCATGTCCGGTTTTGAAACAGAAATGATTTCTATTTTATTATGGAAAAATTATCTGCCCAATTCTTTTATTCGTTTTAGAATTATCATCAGGTCAGTCCAGATGCGGTAATTTTTTGCGTAAAACATATTTAATTTTTCAATGCTTTCTTTCGAATGTTTTTTTGCAACCACAATATCGTCGGGGCTGAGAACGCCGGTTTTTATTTTCGGTAAAGAATAAATGTTGACATTCTGTTTTGTAGAATAACCAACCCAACTCAAACTGCCGATAATAACATTAAAAATATTTTTTATAAAACCCAAACGGCGGTTTACAACAATAATCATAACCGGCAATATTACCAGCATTAATAAGGCAATCAGCAAATCGAACATTCTTTTGTTTCGAACGTTTTCGCTTTTGGCAATCGAGTTGATGTCGATGGTATAAAGTTCTCCGGCAGTGTCGATTGAGTTGCTGCCGATGATGGAAACGCTGTCGGGTGAAGCAATTTTGTAAGACACGTCGGCATTGGAAAGTTTAAGCATCGTTTTGATTATTTTTTGCGACGAAATGTCTTTCGAACAAAAAATGATTTCGTCGATTTTATTAATGCGCGTCATGTCTTGTATTTGATTGAGATGACCAATAAAACCGCTCATTTGCGTCTTACTGCTCGGACTTACAAACCCCAACAGATTATAATGTAAACCGGTTTGTTGCAACATTTCACTCACGCGCGCACATTCGACGTTGCGTCCCACAATAATTATTTTTTTTAAATATTTGATGTGCAATTGAGCGTTCGGGAATTTACTAAAATGTAAGATAAGTCTGACAGCAAACGTAGAGATTAATGCCCAAAAAGAACCTAACAAAATTAACGCGCGCGAAAAACGGAAATCTTCGCGCATCAAAGAATACATCACCAAAATTAAAATTGTTCCAACTCCCAATCCTTTAATTGTTTTTGGTATTTTGATTGGTTTGTCGTATCCGCCCGAAAATAAAATTGAAATTATCCAGATAAAAATATAAAGCGGTACCATAAAATGCAAATAGAATGGCTTGTACGAACCGCCAACGGGAAATTTGTAATGTTCCCAAAAAGGTAGGAAAAACCAATAACCTAAATAGATAACCAAAAAATCGATTACCGGAATGAAAATGTTTAATAAAAAGCGTTTTAAAATTGACAATCCGGCTCGAAAATAAATTGCAAAATTAATAAGCAAATTAAATAAATGTGCGCGTTTCTGGGTAAAATGTTTCCGAGCAAAAATTATCATGGCATTGTAAAACACCAACACATAATTGATGCTGCCTTTCTTTGTACTTTCGCCTTTGTAATGAATAATTGTCGTCTTAGGAAAATAATAGTTCTTGTATCCTGCTTTCAAAATACGGTACGACAAATCAATGTCTTCTCCGTACATGAAAAAAGTTTCGTCGAGCAGACCGGTTTTGTCTAAAGTCGCTTTGCGTATCAACATAAATGCACCCGACAAAATTTCAACTTCGTTTATGTCGTCTTTGTCAAGAAATCCCAAATGATAGCGATTGAATTTTGCCGATTTCGGGAACAAACGCGACAAACCAAATATCTTATAAAATGCAACCCAAGGCGTTGGCAATCCGCGCTTCGATTCGGGCAGAAAATTTCCGTTGCCGTCAATCATTTTCACGCCAAGACCGCCGGCGTCGGGATGCATGTCCATAAAATCGCAAATCTTGGTAAACGTATCTTCTTCGACAAGTGTGTCTGGATTTAATAATAAAACATATTCGCCAGTCGAAATTTTAATTGCCTGATTATTGGCATACGAAAAACCGTAATTTTTTTTGTTCTCTATTAAATGTATGTCAGTAAATTTATGGCGCAACATTTCGCACGAACCGTCAACCGAATTGTTATCAACTACAAACACTTCGCCCTCAATATTTTTTAACGCACGTTGCACCGAGTACAGACATTGCTCCAAAAAATATTTGACATTGTAGTTTACAATAATGACGGAAAGTTTCATAAATAGTTATTGACTGTATTGCACTCTATTCAACAAAGACCGTCCCAAAGTCAGTTCGTCGATATATTCCAGTTCGTCGCCAATAGAAACGCCGCGCGACAAAGTTGTGATGTTGACATTGTATTTGCCAAGTTTTTTAAACAGATAAAAATTTGTTGTGTCGCCTTCCATAGTTGTACTGAGAGCAAAAATTATTTCGGACACTTCGCCGGTAGCGACTTTGCGTTCGAGTGTTTCGATGTTTAAATCTGCCGGACCGACGCCATCCATCGGCGAAATGATACCACCCAAAACGTGATACACACCGCGATATTGTTGCGTATTTTCGACTGCAATAACATCTTTCACACTTTCGACGACGCATACAATTGATTTGTCACGTTTCGTGTCGCTGCAAATGTTGCAAATGTCAATGTCCGAAATGTTGTGGCAATTTTTACAATACTTTACATTGGTTCGCAGGTCGATAATTGCATTGCCAAACAATCGCACATCAGCTTCGTCTTGTTTAAGAATATGCAAAACCAATCGCAATGCTGTTTTCCTGCCAATACCCGGCAGTTTCGAAAATTCGTTTACGGCATTGTCCAATAATTTTGACGAAAAACTTTGATTTATCATAATTGTTCAAATTAAATAAGTCTTCACCGCAAAGACGCAAAGGAGCTAATTTAGTATATTGTGAAATTTCTTTGCGCCTTAGCGTCTTTGCGGTTAATAACTTTATTTTTCAATATTGTAACATCAAAAATATACATGGTTTTTTTTGCAAATCGATGGTTTGTTTTTTCCAATCTTTTATTTGCAAGGTTTTTATAAATTCTGCGGGCGACGTAATGTCAGCGGCAACGCAAAGCCACGTCAACGGACTGCAACTTTCTAACAAATCGTTATAAAGGTGCATGTTTCTGTATGGCGCTTCGATAAAAATTTGCGTTTGATGTTCCTGTTGCGAGCGGCGTTCAAAGAATTTAATTTGTTTTGACCTTTCGGGATTTCTGACCGGCAAATAACCATTGAAAGCAAAATTCTGTCCACCCAAACCCGACGCCATCAATGCCAGCAAAATAGACGAGGGTCCAACCAACGGCACAACCTGAATATTTTTGGTGTGCGCCAGATGCACAATGTCTGCACCCGGGTCGGCAACTGCTGGACAACCAGCTTCGGAAAGTAAACCAATGTTATTGCCGTTTGCTATTGGCGACAAAAATTCATTAATTTCTGTTGACTTTGTATGCTCGTTTAAAATAAAAAATGTAAGGTCATCGATGGCTTTTGTTAATCCGGCTTTTTTCAAAAACCGTCGTGCCGTTCTTATTTCTTCGACAATATAAAAGTCAATCTGATTAATGGTTTGAGCAATTTGCGCAGGCAGCACCAAATCAAAACTTTCGTCGCTTATGTTTGTCGGGATTAAATACAGTTTTCCATTCATACAATTGTTTTTGCAAATGTAATGATTCTTGCGAAAAATTGAATAATTTGATTAGATAGTCGTAGAGAATAAAATTACATTTAACCAATTTATGCTTGTTTGTTATAATTAAATTTTTTGTAAGTTTGTAGAAAAATAAATATTATGCAATATTATATAGATATAAAAGAAAATCAGGAAGCCGGCGCGCTTATTAAATACCTTCAGTCGTTAAATATTGTTAATAAAGTTGAGCAAATTTGTGAATTTGATGACGTTTTTTCAGATGAAATAAAAAATGAAATAAGAGCACGTTACGAGTTTTCAAAACAAAATCCTGAAACCAGAATTGATTGGAATGTAGCTAAAAAGAAACTTTATGACAGAATACAAAGTATTTCTAAGTAAAGATGCAGAACTTGAAATAAATGAAATTACAATCTGGTATGAAATGAAAAGCGAAAGTTTAGGTCTTCGGTTTTTCGATTGCTTTGATAATTACATATCGCAAATAATTCAAAACCCTTTTATTTATGCAATTGCATTTGACAATTTCAGGAAAGTTTTTATGATATCGTTTCCGTATTTAATTATTTATGCAGTAGATATAGATAAAAGGGAAGTTGAAGTATTGGGCGTTTATCATACAAGTCGAAATCCAAAAACAATCAAAAAGAAATTGAGAAAAATATAAAAATACCTGTAAATTTTTATCATATAAAAGTCACAAGCTATGGGCTAAGCCAACTTTTGCTTCTCTATTCATACAATAATTTTTGCTAATGTAATGATTCTTGCTAAAATTTTAATTATTTGATTAGTTTTGCAGCATTACTAAAAAAATATATCTATGAATCGACGTAAATTAAAAAAGGCATTTAAACGATTAGCACATCTTCCTAAGAATCAATATTTCTTTTATTATGCTACAAATAAATTCAAGCATTTCTATTCGAAATTTATCAAATCGACAAAGGTTGCATATCCTTCTATAATCATGTTGGAACTGACAAACCAATGTAATATAATAGAATAAGTATTTTTCAATAATTTTACCAAAAATTAAATACAATGAGTAACCATCCAATTATTTTAGTTAATCCTGGAGGAAAACCAGAATTAGATGCCTTGGAAAAAAATAGAGATTCCGGAATTTTTATGTATCCGTATAGTTTACTGTTTTTGCAGAATTATTTAATTACAAATAATATACAATCTCAAATA
>Ga0265327_10002264_pt1 | contig 20747 bp, 19 predicted proteins | sample 41621metaG_FD_202089 | JGI IMG/M metagenome (GOLD analysis project Ga0265327, IMG submission 202089) | Rhizosphere microbial communities from Carex aquatilis grown in University of Washington, Seatle, WA, United States - 4-16-21 metaG | ecosystem: Host-associated > Plants > Roots > Rhizosphere...
CAAGCCGCTTTCGTGCCGCGTATGGCCTTCGGATTTAAGCGTCGGGGAGGCTTCGATCGACATCGCGACTTGCGCGGCGCGTTGCTGGCAATAGTGTCGCTTGAGACAAGAGCGGGCGCCTGCACGCCCGCCGGGAGGACTTTGAGATGATCCTGCGCCGCGCCCTGCCCCCAGTTCCGGCGATCGTGGGGGCCTTCGCCGCCGCCCTGCTCTGCGGCTCGGCCGCCTTTGCGGTGGTCGACAACAGCCCGCCGCCGCCCAAGGTGTCGGCGGTGATCCAGAAGGCCATCGACAGTCCCGACCGGGCGCAGAAGCAGAAGGACCGCGACGTCGGCCGCAAGCCGGGCGAGACCCTGGCCTACGCCGGCCTCAAGCCCGGGCAGAAGGTGGTCGAGCTGGCCTCCTTCGGCCAGTACTACACCGACATCATGGCCCCGGTGGTCGGCCCCAAGGGCCATATCTGGATGTACGACCTGCCCTATCTCGACAAGAACTTCGGCCAGCCGTCCCGCGACTTCGTGGCCAAACATCCGAACACGGAGTTCGCCGAGGCCAAGTTCGACGAGATGGACTGGCCCAAGAACCTCGATCTGATCACCATCGTGCTCTACTACCACGACCTGCAGTACAACGGCGTCGACACGGCCGTGCTCGACCGGAAGATGTTCGAGGCGCTGAAGCCCGGCGGCAAGCTGCTGATCGTCGACCACAAGGCCGACGCAGGCTCGGGCTGGCGCGACTCCAAGACCATCCACCGCATGGGCGTGGAGACCATCGTCAAGGAACTGACCGCCGCCGGCTTCAAGCTGAGGATCGACAGCGACCTTCTGGCCAATCCCGCCGACGACCACCACAAGATGGTGTTCGCTCCGGGCGAGCGCGGCCACACCGACCAGGCCCTGTTCGTGTTCGAAAAGCCGCGCGCGCTCAAGTAGCCGAAGGCGATAGCGCGAACAAGAATGGGGCGGCCTCGCGACCGCCCCCAACTCTCTACTTCCCCGCGTGCGCCACAGCCCACAGGTAGGCCGCGATGTCGGTCGCCTGGGCGGGCGTCAGTTGAGCCCCGCCCATGGGGGGCATGGCCTGGCGGTATTGCTTGGGCATGGCCACGCCCGAGGTGATCGTCGCGCTGAGCTGAGCCACGCTGCCGTCGCCCCACAGATACTTGCCGGTGGTCAGGTCAGGGCCGACTGGCGTGCCGTTGGCCGCCGTCCCGTGACAGCCCGCGCAGCTGCTGGAGTGGTAGAGCTTGTCGCCCGAAGCGACCTGCGCGGCGCTGCTTCCCGGCGGGACCGGCAAGGGCGCGCCGCCGCCGGCAGCGACGGCCTTGGGCGCCGGCGCCGCGGCCAGGGTCTTGAGGCCGGCGGGGCCGTGGTAGGTGACCCGCCACAGGCGGCCCTTGACGTCGTCGGCGATGTAGAGCGCGCCGTCGGGCGAGGGGAGCAGGCCGGTGGGGCGCAGCGCGCTATTGGTGAAGCCGTCGGCGAATACGATGTAGGCGCCCGTGGCCTTGCCGTTCTCCATCGGCTGGAACACCACGTTGAAACCGGCCTGGGGCTCGGGCGCGCGGTTCCACGAGCCGTGGAACGCGATGAAGGCGCCGCCCTGGTACGGGCCCGGGAAGGCTTTGGCGGTGTAGAAGGCCAGGTCGTTGGGCGCCCAGTGCGCCGGATAGGCCGCCACCGGCTCGGTCTTCTGGGCGCACACGCCCACCGCCTTGCCGCCGTCGCCGCCGTATTCGGGAGCCAGGACCAGCTTCTTCTGGAACGGGTCATGGTAGCACATCGGCCAGCCGTAATCGCCGCCCGCAGTGAGCATCAGCAGCTCTTCGGACGGCAGTTCGGTGGCGTGCTTCAGGTCCGGATAGAGCTTGGGCCACAGGGCCGGCAACTGGTCGCGGCCATGCTGCGTCACGTAGAGCCGCCCGGCGCCGTCGAAGGCGTAGCCCTCGCCGTTGCGGATGCCGGTGGCGTAGCGCTCCTTGGGCGAGAAGGCCTGGCCCAGCTTGTTGGCGTCGTATTTCCAGGTTCCGCCTCGGGTCTCAAGCTCCGTACACGGATTTAAGCCCATCACGTCGGGCTTGCGGTCGCCGTCGTCGCCCTGGCAGGCGTTGGTCGCGGTGCCCATGTCGACGAACATCTGGCCCTTGGGATCGATGACGAAGGGATGCATCGGGTGGTTGCCGCCGAGCGGCATGCCGCTGAGCACCACCTCCGGGGTCTTGCCCACCGGCGAGTTCCCGCCCGGAGGCAGCTTGTAGCGCACGATCTTGTCGTCCACCTCGGCGTAGACATAACCCTTGTAGACGGCCACGCCCGTGCCCCCTGCCACGCCGTCCGCCGGAGTCTGGCCGAACCGGCTGACCTCGGCCTTGCCGTCGCCGCGCGGCCTGATCGCCACCAGGAAGCCGCCCGGCGGCGGGGGCTGGCCCACATAGTACATGCCGCTCCAGGTGTTGGCGTAGATGGTCCCGTCCGGCCCCATCGCCAGGTGGCGCAAATGGCCGAGATTGTCGGCGACCACGCTGGCGCAGAAGCCCGGCGACAGCGACAGCCCGCCGTTGTCTCCGGCGCAGCCCGGGGCGTCGGCGGCGCGAGCGCCCGGATGGCCGAGCGATGCGACCGCCAGGACCGCCACGGCCGCGCCGGCGGCGAGATAAGCGAAGGACCGGCCGCGGCCGGACGCCAGACTCGTCATAGTGCCTCCCAGGGTCCTCGCGGGCCCGTTTCGTCCTGTTCGGATCTGGCCGGACCCTAGCATATCGCCGCCGATACGACGCAACGGCGGCCATCACCCGGCGCCGGATGACCGTTGCCCCGCGCGGGCCCTGTTGCGAAGGTGCGCGCCGCCAGGAGGAGACCAAGAGATGCCGATCTACGCCCTGGGCGACGTTACCCCCGACCTGCCCGCAGATGGCGACTACTGGGTCGCGCCGGGAGCCACGCTGATCGGCCGGGTGGTGCTGAAGAAGAACGCCTCGGTGTGGTTCGGCGCGGTGCTGCGCGGCGACAATGAAGCGATCGTGATCGGCGAGGACAGCAATGTTCAGGACGGGGCGGTGATGCACACCGACATGGGCACGCCCCTGGTGCTCGGCGCCGGCGTCACCATCGGGCACATGGCCTTGCTGCACGGCTGCAGCGTGGGCGACAACTCGCTGATCGGCATCGGCGCGGTGGTGCTGAACGGCGCGCGCATCGGCAAGAACTGCCTGATCGGAGCCAAGGCCCTGATCCCCGAGGGCAAGGAGATCCCCGACAACTCCCTGGTGGTGGGCGCGCCCGGGCGGGTGCTGCGCGAGGTGTCCGACGCCCAGAAGGCGTTCTTCGCCCACAGCGCCGCCCACTATGTCGCCAACTGGAAGCGCTACGTCGCGGGCCTCAGGCCCGTCTAGCTATCCCGCTTGCGCGAGATGACGAAGGACTCGTCGTTGAACCACAGGCCGCCGTGGCGCTGCAGCACCTCGCGCGTGGACTCCAGGTAGCCGCCGTCATTCATGGCCGCCGCCAGCCGGTCGTCCTCGACCTGGCAAACGTAGGTGGCGTTGTTCCAGGCCGCAAACAGGGTCGAGGTGCCGATCGACGGATTGTCCGAGTCGATCTCGCCGGGCAGGGTGTGCATGTCATAGCGGAACAGCGAGCGGGCGTCGGAATAGGAGCTGAAGTTGTAGTAGCGGGCCTCGGCCCCGAGCTCGGCGCGGGTGGCCTTGAGCAGGTCGTGCCGGTTGGTCTCGAAGGGATGTTCGCCGGGCCACACCGCCTGCACGATCTCCAGCGCCGGATCGCCGCCGCAGGAATGGATGCCGATCAGCCGGCCTCCCGGCGCCAGGGCGCGGGTCAGGGGCGCGATCACCCGCTTGGCCTTGAACGCCGTCGACGCCCGCGCGCGGTAGGGCTGGGAGGCCATCACCAGGTCGTAGTCCGCCCGCACGGCGCCGCGCTTGGGCAGGACGTGATCGAGCAGGAACTTGCAGTCCTCGCGGTAGATCACCAGCACCACCGGCTTTTCGTAGACCGGGTTGCCGCTCTTCTTGGAGACCCTGGCGCCCCAGTTCTCGGCCAGGAACGGCTGCATCTCGGCGATCTGCTCGTCGAACTCCGCCGCCGAATTGCCTCGCAGGGCGACTTCCTTCCACACCAGGCTGGACGCAGCCACCACCGAGCTCGGCGTCAGCCAGGGCGCCTCGGCGTAGTGCATGTTGGTGATCACCAGGCAGGTGGCCGGATGCTCCTGGAAGCGGTCGGACATCTTCTCGATGCTGAGCCGTACGTCCTCCAGGCTGATTTCCTTGCCCACCACATAGAACGGCGCCCAGGGAAACTTGTGGTGCAGGGTGCGCATGACCCGCGTGAGCACCGTGCCGTCGCCCACGCCGGCGTCGAACAGGCGGATGGCGGGCGGGCGCGGATGCAGGTTGGCCAGCTCCAGGGCCACGCGCTGGGCCACTACCCACTTCTCGCTGCAGGTGTTGACGAACATCAGGTATTTCTGGCGGTTGTCGTAGAAGCGGAAGTTCTTTTCCGGCTCCGGTTCGGCCCTCGGACCGCCCTTGCCCTGAAGGATGGGGATCACCCGGCCCGCCGTCTCGGGCTTGGCCGCGGCGCCGCCGCTGCGGATGAAGGCCCTGACCCGCTCAACCGTCGACTCATTGACCTTGCCGCCGTAGCGCAGCCGGTTGACGAACTTGCCGTCGTTGACGGCGCGCCGCCCGAACGTCGATTCCGCCATGCCTTCCCGGCGGCAGAATTCGAAGATTTCCTCCAACACCTCGTCGGCGCGCATCGGGTTTGACCTCTTGTTGATGGCGGCTCCGGAACCTTTTTCCCAATCGACCGGCCCGTAAACCATATTCGGTCCCACGCTAAAGTGGGGCGTTTGTGGGACGAACGATAGTGGGATCATCACCATGCGCCGCGCCGTTCTTGAGCCCGATCAAGGCCACGGCGCCAGCGCGGCGCCTAGGATGGCGATCATGGACATCAAAGACATCCTGGTCCCGCTCCACCCCCACCGCGACGATCGCGCCGCCTGCGGATTCGCCGCCCGCCTCGCCGCCGTCCACGGCGCACGGGTCCTTGGCCTCTGCCTCACCCCGCTGCCGGAGCTCGAGGTCGAGGACTGCTACGCGATGGGCGCGGCCGCGGCGCATGAGGTCATGAGCCGGATGGAGCGGGAGAAGGAGGCCGTGCGCGCCAAGGCGGAGGCCGCGTTCCATGCGGCCATGGCGGCGTGCGACAGCGACTGGGACGTCACCGATCCGGGCGAACTCACCGCCGAGACCGCGCTGCGCGCGCGCGTCCAGGATCTCGTGGTGCTGACCCGCCCGGCCACGCCCGATGGCCATGACCTGCGCCTGGCCGAGTGCCTGATCCGCCTGGGCGGGACGCCCTGCGTCATGGTCCCGCCGGAATGGGACCCGCGCGCGCCGGTCGATCACGTGGCCGTGGCCTGGAACGGCAGCCGCCAGGCCAAGCGCGCGATGGACGACGCCCTGCCCTTGCTCAAGGCCGCCGACAGGGTGAGCGTCGTGCTCCTGGGACACGCCGACAGCCTGCCGGCCCCGCACCAGGGGCTGATCGACCACCTGAGGCGCAAGGGTGTGAACGCCGACATCGAGTTCGTCCCGAAAGGTCGCGACACCGTGGGCGTGGCGCTGTTACGCTGGTGCGGCGGACACTGCGTGGACCTGCTCGTCATGGGCGCGTTCGGCCACACCCCGCAAACCGAGCGCTGGCTCGGCGGAACCACTTGGACGGCGCTGACCAGCGCCCATTTGCCGGTGTTGATGTCATGCTGAAGATGCTCGCCCCCGCCCTCGTCGCCGGCCTGGCGCTGGCCACCGCCGCCGCGGCCCAGGACGTCTCCCTGACCGCCGGGCGCCGGCTGGCCGCCGCCCAGTGCGGCCGCTGCCATTCGGTCGATGCCGAGGGGACCAGCCCCAATCCGCGCTCGCCGCCGTTCCGCACCCTGGGCGCCAAGTTCCCGTTCGATGGGCTGAAGGACGCCATGACGAGCGGCATGATCGTCGGCCATCCGGAGATGCCGATCATCCATCTGAGCCCGGTGGAGGCCGGCGACCTGACCGCCTACCTCAAGACCCTGCAGCCGGCCGAACAGCCGCGGCGCAGGTCCCGCCCGCGCCCCAGCGTCACGCCGGCGACCTGACCGTCCGGCGCAGACCCAGCGCCTCAACCGCGCCTGAGGCGAGCGTGGCCTCCTCGTCGGTCGGCGTCACCCAGACCGAGACCTTCGAAGCCGGCGCGTCGATGCGTTCAGCGCCGGCCGCGTTGGCCGCCTCGTCGAGCTCGAGACCGAGCCAGCCGAGCCGCGCGCACACCTGTCGGCGGATGGCCGGCGCGTTCTCGCCGATGCCCCCCGAGAACGCCAGGGCGTCGAGCCCGCCCAGGCAGGCGACCATGGCGCCGGTCTCGCGCACCACGCGGTGGACGAACAGCTCGACCGCCGCCGCGGCGGCCGGCGTCGGGCTGGCGAGCAGGGTCCGCATATCGCCGCTCTCGCCCGACACGGCCAGCAGGCCCGAACGCCGGTAGAGCATGTCCTCGGCCTCGGCGCGGCTCACGCCCCGGTCCATCAGGAAGAGCAGCACGCCGGGGTCGAGCGATCCGCAGCGGGTGCTCATCACCAGGCCGTCAAGGGGCGAGAAGCCCATGGTGGTCTCGACCGGCGCGCCGTCGAGGCAAGCGCAGAGGCTGGCGCCCGAGCCCAGATGGGCGAACACCACCCGCCGCGCCGCCGGCGCCCCGCTTCGCAGCTTGCGGTTCAGATAGTCGTAGGACAGGCCGTGAAAGCCATAGCGGCGCACGCCGCGCGCGCGCCACTCCGCAGGCACCGGCACGCATTGCGCCGGTTCGGGGAGGGCATTGAAGAACGAGGTGTCGAAGCAGCCGACTCCGGCGAGATCGGGGCGGCGCAGCGCCACCGCCCAGGCCATGGCGAGATTGCTCGGCTGGTGAAGGGGCGCCAGCGGAGCCAAGCCATCCAGCGCCTCCAGCGCCTCGGGCGTGAGCCGGATCGGCCCCGGCCGGTCGCCGCCGTGGCAGATGCGATGGCTTACCGCTGCGAGCCAGTCTTCGCCGAGGCGGCTATCGACCCAGTCGAGGATGTCGCCGGCGAATTCGGCGGGCTGGCGTGCGGGCTCGTCCGGCCAGGCCCGTTCGTCGACGACCGTTCCAGAGGCGTCGCGCACGCGCAGGCGCGGGGCCCTGCCGACGCCGTCGATCAGGCCCCGCCAGAGCGGGCGGGGCTCCTGCTCCAGGGTGAAGACGGCGAACTTGACGGTCGACGAGCCGGCGTTGAGCGCCAGGACGAGGTCAGCCATGGGCGGCGGCCTCGATCCGCGTCAGCAGGCCCAGATTCTCGGCCACGAGAACGGCGAGGGCGCAGGACGTGACCCGGGTCCGCTCGCTGTCGGCGCGGCTCGTCAGGATGATCGGGACCCGCGCGCCCAGCACTACGCCGGCCGCGAAGGCGCCGCCCAGGAAGCTGAGCTGCTTGGCGATGATGTTGCCCGCCACCAGATCCGGCGCCATCAGGATGTCGGCCGCGCCCGCCACCTCGGACAAGATCCCCTTTTCGGCCGCCGCCTCGGCGTTGATCGCGTTGTCGAAGGCCAGGGGCCCGTCGATCAGGCCGCCGGTGATCTGGCCGCGGTCGGCCATCTTGCACAGCGCCGCGGCGTCCAGCGTCGACGGGATGCGCGAAGAGACCGTCTCCACGGCGGACAGCACCGCCACCTTGGGTCGGGCGATCCCCAGCACATGGGCCAGGTCGATGGCGTTCTGCACGATGTCGCGCTTGTCCTCGAGATTGGGGGTGATGTTGATCGCCCCGTCGGTGATCAGCAGCGGCTTGGGATAGTGCTCGGTCTGCATCAGATAGACGTGGCTGACCCGCCGCGCGGTGCGCAGGCCGGTGTCGGGCGCCAGCACCTCGTGCATCAGCTCGTCGGTGTGCAGCGAGCCCTTCATGATCAGCTCGGCCTTGCCCTCGCGGACGAGGCATACGGCTCGCGCCGCCGCAGCGTGGCTGTGGGGGGTCGCGACCAGGGTGAGGCCGCTGATGTCGACTCCTGCCCGCTCGGCAGCGGCGTGAATCTTGTTCGGGGGTCCGATCAGAAGCGGCGTGATCAGTCCGCGTCTGGCGGCGTCCACCGCCGCCAGGATCGCCGTCTCGTCGCAAGGATGAGCCACCGCGGTGCGTGCAGGCGGAAGGCCCCGGCATCGCTCGACCAGGCCATCGCCGAACGGCCATGCCGCCTGGGGCGACTCGATCTGAGCGTCCATCACCGGCCCCTTCGTCCGAAGCGCCGCATCTGGCCGAGCCATCCCGCCCGTTTGGCCGCCGAGGCCGAGCCTACGCCCCCAATGAGACGAATCCTGATCGGCCAGAAGCCGCTGATGAAGAAAGCCATCGGCATCAGGGCCTTCAGCCCGGGGCCGCCGAAGGCCAGGCGATAGGCCATCGCCGGCATGCCCATGGTCACGACGAGGCGGATCGATCGCCCCTTCAGCAGGCCCCGCAGCCGCATGCCCTCGGCGGGCAGGGCGAAACCATAGCGCAGAACCTGTTCCAGGAAGGCCTTGAGCATGGCCGGCTCGCTGCCCAGCCACAGCGGATGCACGAGAACGACATGGTCAGCCCAGGTGAAATCCTGCTGGGCGTCCAGAATGGTTTGGTCCCGGGCCGGGGCGGCGAATTCGGTCGCGGTTCGAACCAGGGGAAAGGTCATCTCGCCGATCGACAGCCGGCGCACCTGCAAGCCCGCCTCCATGGCCCCCTCAGCGTAGGCCCTGGCCAGGGCGGAGCACAGCCGATCCGGGCTCGGGTCGGGGTGCCCGTTGATCACTAACACCTTGCGGGCGGGCGCTGAGGCCATGACGGGCTCCGGAGAAGACGACGCTGTTTGCCCCGCCCGCCCGTGGGTCGCCTTGATCCGCCTCAACCGCTTTGCAGCGCAGCTATTTGATCCGCCTCATGGCGGCGGCCGGCCGGAGGGGGACAATCGGCGCATTCGACATGAGGAGACGCGCCATGACCGTCGAGGTCCGGATCGACGAAGGCCTCTGGGAAGGGGCCATGTGCCAGGAGGCCATCCTGCTGGGATGGGCCGCGGCGCCCGGCTCGCGGGTCGAGCAAGGGCAGAAGATCGCCGAGCTCCTGGTCGAGGGCGCGCGCCACGAAATCACCGCCCCCGTCGGCGGCCGATTGAACGAGCCCGTCGCCGTCGAGTCCGTGCTCGAGCCCGGCGACCTCATCTGCCGCATCGTGGAGAACTGAACCATGCGCCACCGAAACATCCTCCTGCTCGTCGCCAACGGCGCCCACGCCCGCATTCTGCGGCGCGACGCGGAGTCCGGCGAACTGCATACCGTCGTTCGCCTCGAGGACGGCCCCGCGGCCCGCGACGGCCACGCCCCCTACACCCCCGACCAGCGCAGCACCCGGTCGGAGGCCTATGCCAAGGTGATCCTGGCGCAGGTGGCCGACGTCCTTCGCCAGCATCCGGCCGAAGGCGTGATCGTCTCGGCGCCCGCGCATCTGATGCATGCCTTGCACGAACCTCTGGGCCACCTGTGCAAGGTGATCGCCTCCACTCAGAAGGACCTGGTCAAGCTGGCCGATCACGACCTCAAGGCGCAGCTGGCCTCTGAACTAAATCACGCCGACCTGGGCTTCGCCTGACGGTCAAGGCGATCCACGACAAGGAGAATCCATGAACCGCTTCGCTCTTGTCGCCTTCGCAGGCGCCGTCCTGTCAGCGACCGCCGCCCTTGCCGCCGGCGGCCCCGCTGTGCTTGACCAGCCGGCCCAGACCGTCGCCCTCGACAGCCAGACCACCATCAATGGCGTCGCCGTGGCCTGCACCGGCATCGGCGACACGCGCGCCGACGCCAAGTGGGCGACCTATCCGATCCGCGTCGAGTTCTCGGGCGCCAGGAACGAATACATGAGCGAGGCCGTGGCCGCCCTCATCGACGGCAAGGGCAAGACCGTGGCGGTGGTCCGCTGCGACGGACCCTGGCTGTTGTTGAAGCCGGCGCCTGGCGACTATTCGGTCTTCGCCAAGCTGGTCGACAGCCCGGCCAAGCCGCGCAGCGCCCGCTTCACCACGCCCAAGTCCAGGCAGCAGCGGATCGTGCTGCAGTTCCCCGACTCCTGAACCGGCCCCGGGCCGAGCGGCCGATTGCGGTCGATCAAGGCGCGCCGCGTCCGGACATCGTCTCCTGCATCAAGGAGACCTGCCATGACCCACCCCCTGCCGGCCAACTTTCGGCTCATCCACCTCGACCTCGCTCGTGAAGCGGGCCACCCCGTCGGCTCGATGCGCGACGGCTATTCCCTTGTGCTTCCGATCGCGGACGACGGCCGGATCGACGAACAGGCCGCCCACGCCCACGGCGAAGCCTGCCGCGTGAGCCGCATCGCCGGAGGCGAACCGGAACTAGGCGGGGTGATCAGGCGCGGCCCGGGCGGTCACTGGACGTTCGACTACGGCCTGGAGACGGAGACGCCGCTGCGGCTCTCGGAGCACCATTTCCAACCGGGCGAATACCTGTCGGTGCGCCGCGGCGAGGACGAACACACCTACGTCGTGATCTCGCTGCAGCCGATCCCGGCGGGCTCGCGGGTCATGGACGCCACGGCCTAGAGCGCGTCAGGCGAAAGTGCATGCGGTTTCGCCGCTCGAACGCGCTCTCATTCTAGAATTCTAGAGCACGATTCAGCGGTCAGGTTGGTCCAACCTGACCCCATCGTGCTCTAGGCGTCCGCGGAAGCCTGCGCCTTGGCGTGGGCCGGCAGACGCACCTTGAACACCGCGCCGCGGGGCTCCGCCGCCTCCACGCTAATGACCCCGCCGTGGCTTTCGACGATGGACTTGGAGATCGCCAGCCCGAGTCCCGTGCCGCCTTCCTTGGTGGTGAACATGCTCTCGAAGATCTGCGAGCGCTTGTCCGCCTCGATTCCCGGGCCCCGGTCCTCGACCTCGAATACCAGCATGCTCCCCTCCCGGCGCGAGCGCAGGAACAGAAGCCGCTCGCCTGGAACCGTCCGCATCGCCTGGACCGCGTTGAGGATCAGGTTGATCATCAGCTGCTGGAACAGCACACGGTCGCCCCGCAGCCAGGGATCCTGGGCCTCCAGCCTGGTGTAGGCGGTGACGGCCGAACGTTCGAATTCGCCCGCCGTGAGGGCCACGATCTCCCCCACCGCCTCGTGCGCATCGAAGCGGTCCTGCCGGGCCGCGTCCTTGGTGACCAGCGACCGCAGGCCTCCGACCACATCCGCCGCGCGGCGCACATCGTCCACCATCCGCCGGGTGGCCAGCAGGCCCCGCTCGTAGTTGGGCGGCTCGGCCGAGAACCATCTGAGGGCCGCCTCGCCGCTGACCGCCGCCGCCGCCAGGGGCTGGTTGATCTCATGGGCCAGGGAGGTGGCGAAGGCGCCCAGGGCCGAGGCGCGGGCGACCCGGCGCAGCTCCAGGCTGAGTTCCTGCATCGCCGCCTCGGCGGCCTTGCGCGCGCTGACGTCGCGCATGACGTTGACCACGCCCAGGAGCTTGCCGGCTTCGTCGAGGATCGGCGAGGGCCGGCTCTCCAGCCACACCAGGCGCCCGTCGGACGCGCGCACCCGTGACTCAAGGGGCGGAACCGCCTTGCCGCTGAGCAGGTCCTGGCGCCGGCGCACCACCTCCGCCTTATCCTCGTTGTCGACCAGCATGGCGGTGGGGCGGCCGATGAAGAACTCGGGCTCGTAGCCGAGTTGGCGCACCGAGGGCGACATGTATTCGACCAGGCCGTCGGCGTTGAACTTCTGGATGATGTCCGAGGTGTTGTCCGCCAGCATCCGGTAGCGGCTCTCGCTATCCATCAGGGCGGCCTCGGCCTCCTTGCGCTTGAGGATGTCGCGCAGGACCAGGACCACGCCGGCCACGCTCCCGTCCTCGCCCCTGATGATGGCAGGATTGCTTTCGATCCAGGTCCAGCTGCCGTCGGCGCGGCGGATGCGCGCCTCCACCGACTGCACCGGCTCCCCGCCGAGCATGGCGTTTCGCCGCTCGGCGACCCGGTCCCCATCCTCGGGATGGACGAATACGCCGGCCTTCTGGCCGATGAAGTCCTCCGGCGTGTAGCCCCACTGGCGCACTGACGGCGAGACGTAGTCGATCCGCTGCTCGGCGTCGTAGCGGAGCAGCACGTCGTTCATATTGTCGGCCAGGATCCGGAAGCGGGCCTCGCTCTCGATCAGCGCCTGTTCGGCTTCCCGCCGCTCGCTGATGTCGCGCAGGGTCGAGACGAAGCCGGTCACGGCGCCGTCCTCGCCGTGCACGGGGTTCAGGGTGCTTTCGTACCAGATCCACTCGCCGTCGCCCCTTTGCAGCCGCCCTGTCGTCGGGCGCACCGCGCCCCCGGCGCTCACAGTCTGTCGGCGCGATTTGGCCAGGCCCCGGTCGTCCGGATGCACGTAGTCCAGCAGGGTGCGGCCGATCAGGGAGGCGGGATCGTGCCCGAGCTGGGCCACCGATGGCGAAACGTAGAGCGCTCGGAACTCGGTGTCGTAGTGGATGATGATGTCGCTGGCGTTGTCGGCCAGCACGCGGTAGCGGGCCTCGCTCTCGCGCACCGCGGCGTTGGCCTCCTCGGCGTTGTGTCGTTCCGCCTCAGCCTCGACAAGACCGCGCCTGAAGGCGCTGAGGGTGGCGGCGATGCGGCCGGTTTCGTTGCGGTCGCCCAGGTAGGGGATGTCGACGCTGGTGTCCCCGGCGTTCAGCCGGTCCATGACCTCCAGCAGCGCGCGCAACTGAGCCTCCAGGGCCCGGGCCAGGGCGGCCGCCAGGGCCCCCGCGGCGCCGAGGGTCAGCAGGACCAGGCCCAGGTTCACCAGCAGGCGCTCCCGCGTCAGCTCCTGGCGCGCCTCCAGCAGCCGCTTGAGCTGGCCGCTGTCGGCTCGCCAGGCCTGATCGACCGCCGAGACCAGCTGGCCGCGCAGCTCGGGCGACTGGGGATTTGCGGCGAAGGCGTCGAACGCCGCGCGAACGCGCTGCGGCTGACCGGCCAGGGCGGCGGCGGCCTTGCCCGTGCGATCGTGGTCGATCACCTGCTCGAGGTCGCGCAGCGCGGCCTGTTCCAGCGCCAGGCCGCGGCCGAGCGCCATGGGATCTCGGGCCGGTCCGGCGGGCGGCGTCACCGCGGCCAGCAGCCCGGGCAGGGCCACGGTCGCTGCGTCCATGGCGTAGTAACTGCTGAGGTCGGTGTCCAGGGTCAGGTTGGAGCCGTCCGCCACCGCCTGGATCAGGGCCGCGCCGCGTCCGGCCTTGGTCTGCGCCGTCGAGGAGAAGAAGGCGCGCGCCTCGTCGGCCGCGCCGAACGCCTGGGCCTGGCCGCCGGCCGGAGCGGGAGCGCCGGCGCCGGACACGATCTCAGGCCACAGCTGGTCGATATAGGCCGCGCCCTTGAGCTCCTCGGCGGTGAAACGATATTCGCGCGTCGCCTGCTGCACGAACAGGAAGGACAGCAGGGCCACAGGCGGGGCGGCGCAGGCCGCCACCAGCAGCACCCGCCTGGGCACGGACAACCGGCTGCTCAGATGATGCAGCATCGCCGGAGCGCTCTTCTCCTCAGGCCCCGCGGCCCGCCAACGGAACTGCGTCGAGCTTGGCGTAAAGCCTGTCCGAAACCAGTGCGCTCATCGACGCACCGAGTCCAGACGGGCGCAGGAGCACGCCGGCGGGCCAGGGGCTCTACAGACGCCGCGATCCGGCCAGGCGGCGACGGCATGTCGCGTTCTGAAAAATCCAAGTCGCGAAATATCAATTTCTACACTCTGAATATTCGCCGATATGTCGCATAGATACCAAAGTATATTCGTGTGGGCCGATATAGTCATCGTCAATTAACCGTTCTGCTCCAAATATTTCAATGCGAATATTGGAGCCCCCCCGATGTCCATGCAGAACGTCAGCGTCTCGAAGAAACTGATCGCCGCTTTCGGGATCACCGTGTTCGTGGTCCTGGCGATGTGCGTGACCGTCAGCATCGCCATGCGCCGCCAGGCCGTGCTGGAGCGCAACAACAATGACTCCGACGAGGTCCAGACCAGCATGGAGCGCGCTCGCGGCGACATCTATCGCGCCTCGGCCGATCTGCGCCGCTACATGCTGATCGCCGACGCCTCGGCCAAGCCGGACCTCGACGGCGTCTTCGCCGGGTTCGACAAGGAAATCGCCACGATCCGCCAGCTGACCCAGCGCGCGCCGGAGCTTCAGCCCTATTTCGACGGCATGAACGCCGCCGCCCTGGCCTGGCGCCACGACGTCGCCGAACCGGAAATCGCGGCCATGGCCGAGCCCGGCGGCAAGGACAAGGCGCTCGCCATGTTCTCGGCGGGCCAGGCGGTCCAACGCGTGGCCGACCTCGACAAGGCTACCGACGCCGCGATGAAGACGACCAAGGTGTGGGTGGATCGGGATACCGTGCTCCAGGAAGAGGGCCTGCACATGGTCAACCTCACCCTGATGATCGGCGGCGGCCTCACCACGGTAATGGCGGCGGCGATGGGCTTCGCCCTGTCGCGCAGCCTGGTGCGTCCGGTGCTGGGCATGACGGGGGCGATGCGCAGGCTGGCCGACGGCGACAGCACGGTGGCCGTGCCCTCGCTCGGCCGCGGCGACGAGATCGGTCAGATGGCGGCGGCGGTGCAATCGTTCAAGGATGCGGCGATCGACAAGGCCCGGGTGGAAGCCGAGGCGGTGGCCCAGAGGCGTCAGGCCGAGGCCGACCGCAGCGCCAACGAAGCGGCGCGCGCCGAATCCGCCCGCGAACAGCAGGCCGTGGTGTCGGCCCTGGCCGACGGCCTGGAGCGCCTGTCCCAGGGCGACCTGGTCCACCGCCTGAACAGCAGCTTCGCCGCCGAGTACGAAAAGCTCCGCGCCGACTTCAACGGCGCCATGGAGAAGCTGCAGCAGACGGTGGCCGCCGTGGCCAGCAACGCCGACGGCATCCAGGCCGGGGCCAACGAGATTTCCAAGGCCGCCGACGACCTGTCGCGCCGCACCGAGCAGCAGGCCGCCAGCCTCGAAGAGACGGCTGCGGCGCTCGACCAGATCACCGCCACGGTCAACAAGACCGCCGAAGGCTCGGGTCACGCCAAGCGCATCGCCGACTCGGCCAAGGCCGAGGCCGAGCAGTCGGGCGAAGTGGTCCGCCAGGCGGTCGACGCCATGAACGGCATCGAGCGGTCCTCCCACCAGATCGGCCAGATCATCGGCGTGATCGACGAGATCGCCTTCCAGACCAACCTGCTGGCCCTGAACGCCGGCGTCGAAGCCGCCCGGGCGGGCGAAGCGGGCCGCGGTTTCGCGGTGGTCGCCTCCGAAGTGCGGGCCTTGGCCCAGCGCTCGGCGGACGCCGCCAAGGAGATCAAGACCCTGATCTCGGCCTCCACCCAGGAAGTGGAAGCCGGCGTCGGGTTGGTCACGCGCACCAGCACGGTGCTGGACGCCATCGTCACCCAGGTGACCGAACTCAGCACGATCGTCACAGACATCTCCGCCTCCGCCCACGAACAGGCGTCCGGCCTCGCCCAGGTGAACACCGCGGTCAACCAGATGGACCAGGTCACCCAGCAGAACGCCGCCATGGTCGAGCAGTCCACCGCCGCCAGCCGCAATCTGTCGCACGAGGCCAACGAACTGGGCCGGCTGATGGGGGTGTTCAAGGTGCAGGCGGCCACTCCGGCCCGTCGCCAGGCCTCTCCGGCTCAAATTCAGCCTCAGCCCGCGCTCCGCCCGGCGCTCAGGACCATGGGTCGCGGCGGCGCCGCGGCCAAGCCGCTGGCCGGCGAGGAGACCTGGGAAGAGTTCTAGACTACGCCGCGCCGCGATCCTCCCGGCGGCGCGGACGCACTGGCCCTCGTCGGACTTGGGTCCGGCGGGGGTCTTTTCTGGTGAGGCCTCAGGCCAGGGCCGTGCGCAGCAAACCGACCAACTGATCGGCGTCGAACGGCTTGCCGAACACCGCCAGGGCCCCGGCGGCCCGCGCCCGCTCGCGCAGCGCATCGTCGTCGCGCGAGGTGACGAACACCGCCGGCGCCTTCACGCCGCGCGACCTCAGGCCCTTGAGCACCGCCAGGCCGTCGAGACCGGGCATCTGCACATCGAGAAGGAAGCCTTCGAAGGCGTCGAGGCGCGGGGAGCCGAGCACCGCCTCGCCGGAGGCGAAAGCCTCGACCCGGAATCCGGCGAACATCATCAGGTCGACGAGCGCCTCCCGGAACGACGAATCGTCGTCGACGACGGCGATCAGGGGCGCCACGCTCACTTCGGTTCCTCGCCAAAACACTGGGACAGCGTTCTACCGCCCAGGAAGGTTACAAGCCCTTGTCCCGGGTCGTTCACCGCCGTCCAGTTAGCGGGCATGGGCGTTCCGAGGGATACCTATACATTAGTACATCGATCAATTCTTCGGGGTGAGTCCGAGCTGATCGGCCATCCTGACGAGGTCGGCCAGAGAGCGCGCCCCCATCTTGCGCATCACCTGGGCCCGGTGAACTTTTACGGTGATCTCGGCCACGCCCAGCTCTCCGGCGATCTGCTTGTTGAGCCGGCCGCTGGTGACGAAGGCCAGGATTTCGCGTTCGCGCGTGGTCAGTTCTGCGAACTTGCTGGCCAGGGCCTGATCACTGGTCCTCTTCTCCCGCGACCGCCGGCTTTTTTCGAGCGACAGCTGCACGGCGTCGAGCAACTCCTGCTCGCGGAACGGCTTTGGCAGGAATTCCATCGCCCCGGCCTTCATCGCCCGCACCGACATCTGCACGTCGGCATGGCCGGTGATGAAGATGATCGGCACGTCGACCCCGCTCGAGGTCAGGCGTTGCTGCAGTTCCAGGCCGCTCTGGCCGGGCAGACGCACGTCGAGCACCAGGCAACAGGGGGCGTCGGGCAGGCCGTCCTTCAGGAAGTCCTGCACCGCAGTATAGGTGCGCACCCCCATGCCCATGGATTCCAACAGGTCGCTCAGGCCGTCGCGAATGCCGGCGTCGTCATCGATGACGATGACCATGGGCGCCCGGTCGGACATCAATCGCCCTCCCGCAGGCGCGCCCGGCGCTGGGCTTCACGCACGTGTCCAGCCCCGGACCCCACGGCCGCGGTCGCCCGTCTCGTTCTTCGATCGGTCACGCCGATCATGCGCCTTCACCCGTGTGGGCGCGCTCGGCCGGCTTCGCCCGGTTCGGCTTCCTACCCATCTGGCTAGTGTTAGGCCGCGTTGTCGCCGACTGCAAAGCTGCAATCGTCTCGGTTGAATGGCGCAGGTCGGCGCGGGACGGCTGCGCGGCCGTACGGCAAGATCCAGTTCGATCATTCGTCGAAATGACTGGGCGCCTTTATCTCTTGAACAGCAACATTGCAGAATAAATTCCGCATTCATCCATCACATCTGCCGATTATGACGCAAATTTGACGTCAAATAGCGCAATTACAGTTTCACTATGACCTTGCCTTTGGATCACTTTAAGAGATTTTTTCGAAATCATACGCCACAATCGACCGATCACAGGCAAGTCTACCAGAAATATACTGCGAAACGCGACATTTTGGCACGACCTGACATGAGCAGAGCCCCTCTGGACGGCCCCGAACTGCGCGCAATGGTCGACGCCTGCCCACTGGCCGTGTGGGCCCTGTCGCTGGACGGCGCTGTCCAATGCGCCAACCGGGCGGCCGAAGAGGTGAACCTCCCCGGCGCCGTCTGGCGCGATGGCTGGCCGGAGGAGGCGCGGCTTTCCGCCGAGCGGGCGCTGGAAGCGGCGCGCGCCGGCGAGACGGCCGTGTTCAGGGCCTGCATCGCCTGGGGCGCGCGCGGGCGCGCCTACGTGGAGACGACCGTCAGTCCCGTGCTCACCGCCGACGGCGGCGTCTGCGCCCTGGCCGCCTGCGCGCGCGACATCACCGCCGAACGCGACCGCTCGGCGTTCCTCAACTCGATCATCCAGATGCTGCCGATGTCGCTGACGGTGCGCGATCTGGTCACCGGCCGCTACGTCCTGAGCAACCCCTTCGCGGAGGAGCTGTTCTGCAGGCCGCCCGGCGCCCTGATCGGCCGGACGGTGGAGGAAGCCTTCCCCACCCGCGCCGCCCGCATCCTCGAACTCGACGCCGAGGCCATAGACACCGGACGCTCCCGCATCGTGGTCGAAACCGCCGCCCGCGACGCGCACGGCCGGCTGCGCAAGCTGGCCGCCACCCGCGTGGCCACCTACGACGACACCGGGCCGCGCTACCTGATCAACCTGGCCGAGGATATCACCGAGGCCGAGGCGGCGGCCGAGTCATTGCGCGCGGCGCTGCGCGAGGCCGAGCAGGCCAACCGGGCCAAGAACGCCTTCCTGGCCAACATCAGCCACGAGATTCGCACGCCCCTGCACGGCGTGATCGCCAGCGCCGACATGCTCGCCCAGCGCGATCCGCCCGAAGCCCTTCGCGAACTGATCGACCTCATGCGCACCTCCAGCCTTGCGCTGGAGGCCAAGCTGCAGACCGTGCTGGAACTGGTCGATCTGGACCAGGAACGGATCGCCCTCAACGTCGCGCCCTTCGACGTCGGGCGCCTGATGGAGGCGGTGGCCGCGGCGGCCCGGCACCAGGCGCGGACCAAGGGCCTGGAGGTCGCGCTCGAGATGAACGGCCTTTCCGGCGTGGTCTATCGCGGCGACGCCAACCGCATCCGGCAGGTGCTCGACCAACTGCTCGACAACGCCGTCAAATTCACCGACCGCGGCGGCCTGACCCTGGCGGTCGACGCCATGTCCGACGGACTGCGCTTTTCGGTCAAGGACACGGGCATGGGGGTGGACGACGGCGCCGAGGCCCGCCTGTTCGACCGCTTCCGCCAGGCCGACGAGAGTCTGACCAGGGCGCACGGCGGCTTCGGCCTGGGCCTGGCCCTGTCGCGCGAGCTGGTGGCGCTGATGGATGGCCGGATCGGCTGCGAGCCGCGCGCCGGCGGCGGCTCGGTGTTCTGGTTCGAAGCGCCGCTGCAGAAAGAGGCCGCCCCCGGCGGATGCCCCTGGAGCGCCGGCACGCCTCAAATCCTGGTGGCCGACGATCATCCGACCAACCGCCGCCTCGTCGAACTGGTGCTGGGCCCGCTGGCGCACGTGCATTCGGTCAACGACGGGCTGCAGGCGGTGGAGGCGGCGGCCGGACAGGCCTTCGACCTGATCCTGATGGACATCCAGATGCCGGTGCTGGACGGGGTCTCGGCCGTCGCCGAGATCCGCCGGTTCGAGACCGCCCAGAGGCGGCGGCGCACGCCTATCGCAATGCTCACCGCCAACACCGATCCGGTCAATCTGGCCGCCAGCCTGGCCGCCGGCGCCGACCGCTACATCGCCAAACCGTTCACGGCGGGCCTGTTGATCAGCTCGGTGCGCGACTTGCTTGGCGGGGCGGCCCAATTTGGGGCGAATATCCTTTAGTATACCCCGGATATTTTCCAGGATAGCGGTTCGAATACCTATAATTACTTATCTTTTCGCGACGTTTGTGGTCTTTATGGCCAAGACGAAGTCGAGCCCTCTCGACGTCTTTTCGCCTTCCCCCCGGACTCCACAATGCCCAACGATTGCTCCTTCCAATCCTTCCCGCCGCGCCGGGGCGAAACGCCCTCAACGGACTTCGCCGTGCGCGCCGGCTCCCTCGCGCCCCTGAAGGCCGTGGCGGCCGCGATGGCGCTCAACCTGACGCCCCTGCTGCGCGGCGCGGGGCTCGAGGCCGACGCCCTCGACGACCCGGAGGCGCGGGTCGCGGCCGGCGTCGCCGCCGCCCTGCTGGAATCCGCCGCCTCGGTCTGCCGGCGGCCGGACCTCGGCCTGTGCATGGCGCAGACCTGGACGCTGGCCGACCTGGGACCGGTCAGCCTGGTGCTGGTCTACCACGACACCCTGCGCGAGGCGCTGCGCGCGCTCGCCGGCCATCGGCCGCTCACCTCCGACGCCATCCAGTTCGAGATCGAGGATCTCGGCGAACACGCCCGCCTGCGCCTGACGTCCGCCCTGCCGACCGGCGTCGAGGGCCGCCAGTTGTCGGAGTTCGCCGTGGGCGCCGCGGCCAAGCTGTGCCGGACCTTCCTCGGCAGCGGCTGGCTGCCGATCACCGCCGCCTTCCGTCACGGGCCGCCGGCGGAGACCGCCCTGCACCGGCGCATTTTCGGCCGCGATCCGGAGTTCGGCGCGCCGTACGACGGACTGCTGCTGCGCCGGACGGACCTCGACACCAGGGCGCCGCGCCTGGTCGATCCCTCCCTGCGCCAGCACGCCGAGGCGCTGATCTCACAGATTCCCTCGCGCAAGACCGAGTCGGTCGCCGAACGGGCCGCGCGCCAGATCCGTCAGCGCCTGAGCAACGGCGACGCCAATCTGGCCGGCGTGGCGCGGGCCCTGGACCTGACTCCGCGCACCCTGCAGCGCCGGCTGCAGGCTGAGGGCGTAGTGTTCTCCGACCTGCTCGACGCGGTGCGCGGAGAGGTGGCCAAGGCCTATCTGTCCGAGCGCAGCATGCCGCTTGGCCAGATCGCCGAGCGCCTGGGCTACGCCGACGGCAGCGCCTTCACCCGCTGGTTCACCGACCAGTACGGCGAGCCCCCCTCGCGCTGGCGCGAAGGCGCGCGCCGCCCTGACGGCGGCGGCGGCGGCATTGGCGGCGGTGGCGGCGGCGCGGCGGCGCCGGC
>Ga0265327_10002265_pt1 | contig 20725 bp, 17 predicted proteins | sample 41621metaG_FD_202089 | JGI IMG/M metagenome (GOLD analysis project Ga0265327, IMG submission 202089) | Rhizosphere microbial communities from Carex aquatilis grown in University of Washington, Seatle, WA, United States - 4-16-21 metaG | ecosystem: Host-associated > Plants > Roots > Rhizosphere...
ACCTTGACCCTTGACCCTGAAACCTCTTCATCATTTGAAACTGAACACTGAACACTTTTAAAATCTGTGTTCCATCTGTGCTTATCTGTGGCTACAGCCGTGCTGATCCCATTGAAAGTAGCTTTCGCTGGCGGTTGCTTGGTGGTAAAAAAGGGGCGTGCAAGACCTCATCGCAAAAGCCAATACGCTGCTGGAAGCGTTGCCGTACATCCAGAAATTCAGCGGCGAAACCTTTGTCGTCAAATACGGCGGCAGCTTCATGGATTCGCCGGATGAAAGCGTGCGCAGCGGCGTGGCGCGCGACATCGTTTTTCTCGAAGCCGTGGAAATCAACCCCGTGGTCGTTCACGGTGGCGGCAAGGCCATTACCCGCGCCATGGAAAAGGCCGGGCTCAAGGCCAACTTCATCCAGGGCCAGCGCGTTACCGACGAAGCCACGGCGCAAATCGTGGACGAAGTGCTCTCGCGCGAAATCAATCCCGAGGTGGTCAAAACCATCAATGCGCTCGGCGGCCAGGCCGTGGGTTTTGCCGGACCGGACATTTTCAAATGCCGGAAGTTGTATCTTGATGACAAGGATAACCCCGGCAAAAAAATCGACATCGGCTACGTGGGCGAAGTCATTGAAGTCAACGTGGCCCCGCTCAAGGAAAGCATCTGGTGCGGCTTCACGCCCATCATCAGCCCAACCGCGCGCGGCGAAGATGGAAAAATTTACAACTGCAACGCCGACGTGGCGGCGGCCATGTGCGCCATTGCGCTCAACGCCAAGCGGCTGGTCTTCATGTCCGATGTGCCGGGCCTCATGCGCGATCCCAAGGATGTTTCCACGGTCATTGCGCACCTGCAAACCAGCGAGGTGCCCGGCCTGAAAGCCGCCGGCATTGTGGACAAGGGCATGATTCCCAAGGTGGACAGCGCGGTGGCAGCCATTAAATCCGGCGTGGAAAAAGTTTCGTTCGTCGACGGCCGGACGCCGCACGCGGTCATGCTCGAAATTTTTACCGACAAAGGCGTAGGCACCGAAGTCGTGCTGTAAGCTCCCGCGCCATGATTGCTCGCTAAAACAAAGGACAGGATTGATTCAAGGGTGCAACTGGGGTTTGGGAGTGCGCGGACATGTCCGCGCTTCGGGCTGTAGGCCCGAGAGATTACAGCCCAAGGCTCCGCCTTGGGTAAATCGTTTCCAAAATAAATTCCCCGCCCTGTAGGGGCGACAGAAAGCTCCGTCCAGTCCACGGCCAATGTCGCTCCTACGGAGCTTAGGAATTAAAGGCAATGCGATACTACAAATATGTCGCGCCTGACGGCGCTCAACACCCAGCCCAACGTCCACGCACCTCGCGGAGCGTTTGGACTGCGACGATTCACCGCCGTTTTGTGACCGCCCCGAGCTTCGGGCTTTAGCCCGCCTCACCGTGCGTGGGCATAAAGGCCCGTGATTTATTGGAACGCACCCCGCAGTTAGAATATTGAAGCGGCGTAAACGCCGGCAGATTGCGCAGGATGCCAAATACCAGCATCACCACGAACACCGGCAGCAGCAGGCGGGGTTGATTCAAAGGTGCAACTGCGGTTTTGGAGTGCGCGGACATGTCCGCGCTTTGATGCTGGCAGACATGTCTGCCAGCCGTATTTAGCGTGATCCCACCCGCGCAACATTGCCCGCAACCTATCGCAAAAGGGCAAAAGCGCAGACTTGTCTGCGCATTCCAAAACGGACGCTCTAGCCACGCTGCAATTTTTCGATTGCCTTCAGCGCAGACTAACTTCCTCCAGTTCATTTCACTACGGCGAGAGAAATGCAAACGCCGGCAGATTGCGCAGGATGCCAAACACCAGCATCACCACGAGCACCGGCAGCAGCAGGCGGGGCGGAAAAAATGGGCCATTGGCCCGGCCACGCAAATGATTTGCCAAAAACCAACCGCCCCGCAAACCGGCCAGGGCAAGTCCAACCACAAACAAGACGTTGTCATGCACCGCCGTGGCAATGTTGCCATGCAACAGCGCGTACATGGCCCGCGTAGCGCCACAGCCCGGACAATTCAAACCCGTCAACCGGTGAAACTGGCACACGGGATAAAAATGATGGGCAGACGGATTTATAAAATAGATGAACGCCATCACCGCCAGCACAACCATGACCAAAACCAGCGCGGCAAAGCGCGTGTTGGTTTGGGAAATTTTGGGCGGGACGGTGTTCATGACCGGGCTTGGTTAAAATCGGCCTACCCTGAGAATACGTCGGAGTTGGTCAATACTTGCAGGACCAGCGCGAAAGCCAGCACTAAAATATTTCCCAACACCAGCAAGAGGGCGAGGATGGCAAAGAGACGGCCTTCCTGGGGTTCGGGCTGTTGACTGATTTGCACCAGGGCTATCAAGGCAAAAACAATGGCGAACAGGTTAAAGGGAACGCAGCAACAACAGCATACCCACGACAGCAACGCGCAAATCAGCGCACTCACCGCAAAGCCATTGGTCCCGCGGGCGCGGGCAGGCGCGGAAGCAACCGGGGCGGCCGTCGCACCGGCTGGCGCCAGATGAACGAACTCCGGCAACCGGTCCAGCACTGTCCATTGGCTGGTGCCATCCACAAACACCGGCGTGCGGCCCTCAATGCGGCCCTCGGCCAGCCACTGGCGCAGTTGTTCCAGGCCGATGGGGCCGTAGACCTTGCCGTCGACCCCGACGATGCGGTATTTCGTCTCGTTCATACCAGTAGCTTATTCCTCATCCGCGCCGTGCCGGGTGCCGGTGTCAGCACAGACACCGCGCTTGGCAGCGGCAATGAATTCTAACATGACCTTGGCACCGGGGCTGGAAAAATGTTCCCGCGCCGATACCAGGGCCTCGCCCAAATTTTTCCCGCTGCGAAACAACGCGCGGTAAAGATTTTTCAATTCAAGCCGTTCCGCCGCCGCATAACCGGCGCGCCGCAGGCCAATGACATTCAAGCCGCAGATGCCATTGTTGCCGCGGGCAACGGTGAAGGGCGGCAGGTCTTTGCTGATGCCCGAACCGCCTTGCATGATGGACAGCGTGCCGACCCGGACAAATTGATGGACAAGACAGGCACCGGAAATAAACGCCCGGTCAAACACCGTGACATGCCCGCCCAGCATCGAGGCATTGGCCATGATGACGTAATTGCCCACCGTGCAATTGTGCCCGATGTGCGCCGTGGCCATGATGAAATTGTGCGAGCCAACCACGGTCTCGCCTTCCGGGGTGGTGGCGCGGTTGACGGTCACACCTTCACGAAAAACGTTAAGGTCGCCAATTGTAACCCGCGTGGGCGCGCCCTTGTATTTCAAGTCCTGCGGGGCATCGCCAATGACGCAACCCGCATGAAACTGGTTGCCCGCGCCGATTTTAGTAACGCCCGTCAGATAAACATGCGGGCCCACCACGCAGTTGACGCCAAGCTCCACATCGGCATCAATCACCGCATACGGCCCGACCTGTACCGTGGGGTCCAGTTTCGCCTGAGCATGAATGACAGCCGTGGGATGAATCATTTCGCAGACAGAGTCACATAGTTGGCCGCGGATGAAAATAGATTTTTACCAGGGTGGCGGGTTTCATTAACACCCTGCTTTAGCTGGGTGTTCGGACCAGTCGCCCTGCCCAGAACCGCTTCAGCGGTTTATCCATGCAGGTAAACCGCTAAAGCGGTTGAAATTCTAAGCCTGCGCTCAACACCCAGCTAAAGCAGGGTGTTAATGAGATCCTTCAGCGGGTGCTCATTTTTTTATGCGCCCTTTCCGGCTCCGCATGGCTCCATAATTTTTTAATCCGCTCCAGCAAATTCCATTGACGTCCCTTGGGGTTAAAAATGATACTCCAGCAAATGGCAAGTCCTGCTGACACCAAGGAAATCAAGGAGGGCAACTGGCCGGAGGACGGCTTGGAAAAGGTTTCCCAATGCCCCATCTGCGGCAGCAGCCAGCGAAAATTACTCCATGCCAATCTGCGCGACCGCGTGTTTTGTTGCGCGCCGGGCAAATGGAACCTGCACGAATGCGGCGGCTGCGGCACGGCCTATCTCGATCCCCGGCCCACCATGGCGACGATTTGCCAGGCTTACCGCAATTACAGCACCCATGCGCCGATTGGCGGCGTGGATTATGCCAAGGCCCCGCCGTGGCGGCGGTTTCGCATCGCCCAGCGCAACGCCTATCTCAACACCAACTACGGCTATCAATTAAAACCGGCGGTTTGGAATCCCCTCTTTCTCGGTGCCGCCCGGCGGCGGCGGTTTGATACATTCACCGGCTTTTTTAATTTTCCCGGCCCCGGTGCGCGCGTGCTGGATATCGGCTGCGGCAACGGCAGTTACCTGTGGCAGATGCGCTCGCTCGGCTGGGAAGTCTGCGGCGTGGAACCTGACCCGAAATCGGCCGCCCATGCCCGCGCGGCCGGTCTGGACGTGCGCGATGGCCTGCTCCAACAGCAATCGTTTCCAGAAAAACATTTCGACGGCATCACGATGACGCACGTCATCGAACATCTGCACGACCCGATGGACACGTTGCGGCGTTGCTGGAAATTGCTCAAGCCCGGCGGCCAAATCACCATCACCACACCCAATTTGAGCGCGCGTGGGCATCAAATTTTCGGACCCGACTGGTTGCCGCTGGACCCGCCACGGCATTTGATTGTCTTCACAGAAGCGTCGTTGCGCCGGGCGATGGAAACGTGCGGGTTTGTGGTGTCGCGCCCGCCGCAGCCCAGCCTCAAGGCGCGCGAACTCTTTCACACCTGCTTTCGCCTGCAACTGGCCGGCCCGGACAAGGGCCGTTTGAACGACTTGCCCTTCTGGGTAAAAATAAAGAAAGACCTGCTCGCCATGGAAGCCGACATGGCCACGCGCACCGATCCATCATTGGCCGAGGAATCTTTGTTGCTGGGAAAAAAGCCGGCCTGATTTTTAACGGGCTGGTTCCAATCCCCCGCCGGCTATAAGAGAGAAGATTACGAGGCCACCACTTACGCGGAGACATCCAGTATGCGGTTTGACAACATTTGCAAACTCGGAGATGAACCTGGGGCATTCTGGGAACCGGTTGCGTCATTGGCCGTTTTCCCGGTGGAACTTTTGCCTTCAGAAGTTTTTTTGGCGGCTTTAGCTTGAGCTTGTTGCAATTCAATCTGTAGCTCTTGGATTTCCATCTGCAAGGTCTGGGTCGTTTTCTCCTTGGTTTTGGCGTCGTCCTTGCTTTGTGCCTCCTTCTGAATTTGCTGCTGGAGGCTTTGAATTTGTTTTTCGATCTCAGCCACGCTGCTGTTGCCCGAGGTATTCACCGGGGTGACAGTTGTGGTTGGGGCCGAGACTAAACTGGATGAAATTGTCATGATACGCTTTGGCTTGATCGTTTATTTTTAAAGTCAGGCGATGGCGTTTGAAATAGCCGTGAGAGCGGGGAGGAACACAGCGAGCCATCGGGTTCTCTTCCGTAACTATGTATCGGTAAAACATACGCGGGCTTTATAATTTTATTAAGGTTTTATTAGTGGCCCCCCATCCGGCCTGCGGCCACCTTCCCCCGGTTTCCGGGGGAAGGGAAATATATTATGGGATCGATTACCCAGGGCAGGCGTTCCTCGCCTGCCGGCTCGGTCCTCCTACCCTGGGCTATACTCTTCCGGGCCTTCAGCCCGGAGCACGGGGCTGGCCAGACGTCTCTTTGTTATCCGTGACAATCAGTGCCATCCGTGTCTGAGGTTTTGAGTTGGGGACTCATGTGGTGGCCGTCTGCAAGGACCGTCCCTCCGACTTATATTTGGCAGCGGCAACTTGCCGCCGGTTCGCGAGGACGCTTGCCCACCATGACTGGCCAGACGTCTGTTTGTTATCCGTGACAATCTGTGCCATCCGTGTCTGTGGCTCTGATGTTGGGGACTCGTGTAACTCGTCCCTCCGATAGTGGCCGTCCGCAAGGACCCTTGCCGCCCTGAAACCTCTTGATCACTTGAAACTGAACACTTCACACGGCGCAGGTTCAGAACATAGGTAACACTTCGTTTTCTTGGCTCCCTTCTGTTAAATTCGTTTTTGCTGATCCACGCTAGTGATGCTGGCGCAACCGCGCTTCCGCCAGATCGATGTCCTGTTGAATGCGGCGGAGCACTTCATCGTTGATCGTCGCTTCATCACGCAACCGGATGATGGTCCGGCGCTCCACCTGCAATGCTTCCAGCGAGAGCCGCTCGAATTCGGTTGAGAAGAGCCGCAACGGCGCGCCCGACTGCTGCGGTTCGTCCGATTGCAATTGCACAATGTGGTCTTCGTATTCCAAGCGCAGCCGGTTCAAGGCTTCGAGCCGGGGAGCATCCGGTTCCGTAAGCTCATTCAGGCGGGCCAGGGCCGACTGGTTGGCTTGCAGCCGCGCGTCGCGCTCTTCCCGGTCGATGGCACCGTCGTCCTCAACGCCCAGCCACCGGATGAGAAATGGCAGGCTGAGTCCCTGCACCACGAGGGTGGCGAAGATGATCACGAACGTAAGAAACAAGATCAGGTCTTTGCCCGGAAACGGGGTACCGTCCGGTTTGTCTGCCAATGCCAGCGCCGCCGCGAGCGAGACCACGCCGCGCATGCCCGTCCAGGCCACGATGGCGACGTGCTGCCATTTGGGCGGCGGGTCGTGCCGGCAAAGCTTTTTAAAAATCAGCCGCGGCAGGTACGTTGCGGGAATCACCCACAGAATGCGCAGAACAATCACCGCCGTGGTGATCAGAATCGCGTAACCCAGCAGCACCCGCACGGGAAAATGTTCATCCGCCAGCCGGTGCAGGATGTCCGGTAGTTGCAGGCCGATGACGATGAAGACAAACCCGTTGAGCAGAAACTCAAGCGTTTCCCAGACCGGCCCGCCGTGCAGGCGCGTTTGGAAACTGAGTATCTGGGGAGTGCGCCGCCCCAGGTAAAGTCCCGCCGTCACCACTGCCAGCACGCCGGACCCTTGCAGCCGTTCCGCCAGCAAATAAGCCACGAACGGCGTCAGCAACGAGAAGGTGATCTCAATGGGCGCGTTGTCCACACGGCGGTGAAATTGTTCCGCGAGCCAGCCAATCAGCAGCCCGGTCAGAATACCGCCCACGCCAATGAAGACGAATTTTTCCCCGGCCTGGAACCACGAGAAAGTGCCCGTCGTCACCGCCGCGACCGCCAGCCGGTAAACCACCAGTGCCGAGGCATCATTGACCAGGCTTTCGCCTTCCAGAATCGTCACGATACGCCGGGGAATTTTGAGGCGCTCCGCAATGGCGGTGGCCGCAATTGCATCCGGTGGCGAGATGATGGCCCCCAGCACAAAGCCGGCCGCCAACGGCAGATGAAAGAAATATCTGGCCAGATACGCCACGACGATCGTGGTAAATAAAACCAGGCCGACCGCCAGCAAGGAAATCGGGCGCAGATTCGCGCGAAAATCGCGCCAGGAGGTGAACAGGGCGGCCGGGAACAACAGCGGGGGCAGCACCAGCAGAAAAACCAACTCCGGGTTCAACGGTATCTGCGGCAATCCCGGCATGAAGCCGAGAATGGTCCCGCCAATGACGAAAAAGATGGGGTACGGCAGCTTGAACCGGCGCGCCAACAGCGCGAGCACCACCACGGCGAGCAACATGCCCACAAAAATTTCAACAAGTCCTTTCATCCTCGACGGACTTTAAATTCGAAACGTATCATGCGCAAATTGGAACTTGGCGTATTTTAAGTAAGGTCAGCCCACGCGCACCGATGCATCGCTGGCGGAGGAATTTTTGTCGCTGGGGAAAAGCGGGCGTGATTGGTTAGCCTGATTTTTGGCAATCAATTCCGATCCTCGCCTCCAACCTATACCATTTGAGCGGCAAACATTTTATGGCAAAGGATCAAAACAGACATCGGTTTAACTACCCTGCCACTCCTCAACGCATGACACCCCTGCAAGACAGTCCATCGCACTTAAGTAAAACGGGGAGCTTGCAAGAAAAGTCTGCGATACGACTTGCAATCAACATTGCCCCAGCGAGAACTGTCGGCAAACTTCAGAGGCATCACGCAAACAAATTAACGTCTGGTGAATATAAACAATTCAGCAAGGCGAACGCCGTGAACCCAAGCGAATCCTTCAGGGCAATCGTGAAATAATGCAAACTCAATGTGTTCGGCTCGCTAGTTGGCCAATTGTCAAACATGATGCCAAAATGAAATGGGCACCATTTGACGTTTTGGATTTTACAACCCATACTCAGTCGCAATGGCCAAGCAAAACATACTTGAGGAATTGCCGAAGCACACACGCAAAGCCATTAGCTTTTATTGGCGAACGCGTGCTTTGCAAGTGGAGAAGCAACGCCAGGCCGGCGGATTGGACCAAGGGCTGCGTGGCGCAGTAACGGGCGGTGCACAAATGAACGGATTTATCGAACTGCTGACCAGGCTTGTTAATGAAGCTGGCATCGACAGTTCACATATCTTTTACAGGGATTCACTGGAATTGCCTGGTTATTTTCGGCCGAGCAAACGGTGGGATTTTCTGGTCGTCGTCAAACGGCAATTGGTGGTCGCGCTTGAAACAAAGTCTCAAGTCGGTCCTTCATTTGGAAATAACTTTAACAACCGCACTGAGGAAGCGATGGGGAGCGCGCTCGATTTGTGGACCGCCTTCCGCGAACAAGCGTTTGGTTCAGGCGTCCGCCCCTGGATCGGCTACATGTTTCTACTTGAAAACTGTCCGGCATCCGTAAAAACCGTTGGCGTGAAAGAGCCGCATTTCAAAGTTTTTCCCGAATTCCGGGACTCATCATATGCAAAACGGTATGAACTGTTCTGTCGCCGGCTTGTTCTCGAAAAGCATTACGATGGCTCGGCATTTCTTATGTCAAATTCCATGAAAGGGATTAAAGGTGATTATTCAGAGCCCGCTTCTGATCTCACTTTTCAAAAATTCGCAAATTCACTTGTCGCCCACGTGGCCGCATTTTCGGGCCGTATTAAACAATTATGAAGCACACTGTTGCGGACCAGTCCAGCATTGACCAAATCGCGACCAGGCACCGGCTCGTTCAAGGTGATTCACGTGACCTTTCGTTCATACCCGATGAATCCATTCACCTCATCATCACTTCGCCACCCTACTGGACTCTCAAGCGTTACAACGAGGCAGAAGGACAGTTGGGCCATATCCGCGAATACGAGCAGTTTCTCGGCGAACTACAACTCGTGTGGGCGGAAGCATTGCGCGTGCTCGTTCCCGGAGGACGTCTCGTTTGTGTCGTCGGTGATGTCTGTCTCTCACGACGCGAGAACAATGGAAGACATACCGTCGTTCCGTTGCATGCGGACATCTGTGTTCAATGCCGCAAACTTGGTTTTGACAATCTAAACCCAATTATCTGGCACAAAATTTCGAACGCTAGTTACGAGGTAAGCAACGGGTCTAAATTTCTTGGCAAGCCATACGAACCAAACGCAATTGTCAAAAACGACATAGAATTCATTCTTATGCAGCGCAAGCCTGGTGGCTACCGAAAGCCTACTGAGGAACAACGCCGGCAGAGTATGATTTCTAAAGACAACTTTAGTAAATGGTTCCAGCAATTTTGGAACATCACCGGAGCGTCGACGAAAGAACATCCCGCACCCTTTCCATTTGAGCTCGCTTCACGACTTGTGCAAATGTTCTCATTCACTGGCGATACGGTGCTCGATCCGTTCTGCGGCACCGCCACAACGATGGTTGCCGCGCTCAAACATGGACGAAACAGTATTGGGGTGGAGCTGGACGCAGCCTACTGCAAATTGGCGGTCGCGCGCCTTATGAATGAAAACACGTCGCTGTTTAGCAATGCGCAACTCCAGATCAACTTAAAGCCAGAAGAATCAATTGAAACAGCCTACGTTCTAAATGAATCAGGATCGAAATTTCGAGAGACAAGGCTGGGCAAACATCGGGCAGTAAACCGAAAGAAATTGCGAAGCATTTAACGAGAAAGAATTAGTATTTGTTACAGCCATTTTGGTCAGCGGCGCAGTGCCGCCAGCAAATTCCCGTGACCAGCCATCCGCCCGGACGCTGGGAAAGCTCGGTCAAGGTGCTAAGCCACTTTACCTTCTTCAGTGCACCCCACGGCATCTACCACTGCGATTCGGAAACAGCAAAACGATGCACTCATCCCGAATGCTTGCTTAAACTCGACAACGAAATTTGACGGCAATTTCTCACCGTTCGCAAGCGTGCCTCCTTCCCGAATAGAAATCGGAAGTCCGAGCATCGCATTTTGATAGTTAAACCCCTCCATCTTGAAATCATCCACGTCCTCAAATCTCAAGGTTGCCAAGGTGTATTGTGAATTGACGTTCTCAATGAAGATGTGAATTTTAACTGTAAGTACCGGCAATACATTGCTGTTATCCCAACCGCCGGGCTTCATTTGCCCGCGCCAAAAATGAAGCTCAACGACTTCAGCATCGTGAAATGATGGCCAGCCACCATAGATGAACGTCAATTTTTCGCTGTTTTGAATTTGCGACTCGATATTAGGCATGGGTTGCTTGTGCTGTACGTAAAAAATCTATCCAGCTAAATGCTTGAACTACGTTAACAGTTAAGCCTGCTCTGTCCAATAGGCGTATGCGAAATGGGTGTTAATGAAAACTCCGTCGAGGTAGGAATACAAAGCAAAAGCAGCAGGGAAAATCATGCCAGCAACTTAAGGAGCGCCACGCATTAACAGAGAAATGCCGCGCAGCCTGCCGTTCTTAAATATTTTCCGCTCGGGTTTGCTCGAATCTCTCACGAAAATAGGGAACCCGGCCATGCAACTGCATCGTTTGTGTGGCTCTTTCCAGATTCCGCCAATAACCTCCTCGACATGGCACTATATCGCCAAGCTCCTGCAACATGTCCATGGCTTGTTCTAGCTCGTTGTGATCGAGATATGCCCTGTATGCCATAAGCAGTCGCTCATACTCGGGTGCAACCTCCGGTGAGGGTGGTGGGAGCAATCCGCGAGCGTGTTCCAAATTTACCTGCATCACTCGCCGGCGCTTCAATAACTCGGGAGAAGCCATGCTTCAAAAATAGCATCCGTCATTGCATTTTACAATACATCCAGCCTATGTGTTTCGTGACATCGCACCAATTATCAAGCAAGCAAATGCAACAGTTTTCAAAAAACGCACTGTTTCTTAGGTTTATACAATCGCACCTCCGCTCACAGATTTTCCCACGCCTCACTTCGTCGGTTTCGTGGCCAGGTGTTCGCGGGTGACTTCCCAAATGGCGCGATATTGGCGGTGCTTCAGCCAGGCCTTGGAGCGCGGCGGCTGGATGCGCGCGAGCAGGCCGTTCCAAAACATGCGCCAGCGGGCGCGGCGTAAATCGCGTAGCGCGAGGAACCGGCAGTCCTCCGGGGAATAATGTTTCACGCGGAACAGCAGCAGGCCCCGCAATTTCCGGGCGGAAACTGCGTAGGGATCGCGCGGGTCTTCGCTGGCCCCGCCAATGTGGCTGACGGCCACCTCGCTGATGTGCCCGAGCTCATACCCAAGCTCGCGCATGCGCAGGCATAAATCGGTCTCCTCGCTGTAGAGAAAAAAGGCCGGGTCAAAGCCGCCCAGTTTTTCGTACAGCTCACGCCGGATAACCATGCTGGCGCCCATGAGCCAGGCAAGCTTGCCAGGCAGCTTGGAGAAATCGCGCTGGATGTGGCGGTCGCCGGGATAATCCGTTGCCGGCGCGCTTTCATCGTGGCCGTCCGGGGAAAGAATCAGCGTGCCCGCCATGCCCCAGCGCGGTGTGGCATCCATCTGGCGGCACAATTCGGCGAGGGCGTTTTGCGCCACGAGTTTGGCATCGGGATTCAGCAGGTAAATGTAACGGCCAGTGCTGACGCCAAAGCCCAGGTTATTGCCCCGGCCGAAACCTAAATTTTCGGGACTGGCAATGACGCGACAGGCCAAGGGTTTGAGCCGGGCAAGGGTGTCGTCGGCGCTGGCGTTGTCCACCACAATGACCTCGGCGGTAACGCCCGTTTGCGCGAGCACGGATTCCACACACGCGGCGATACAATCGGCCGAGTTGTATGTCACAATGATTACGCTGATGTCCACGACTGGCATGAGGCGGCGACATCATTGGCCCAGCCTGCGCCGCCGTCAAGCCGGTTATCGGGCGGGCACGGGCACAGGGCGCTGGCATCGCAAAAAACGTGGGATGCATTTTGATATTGCCCCAGGGGAGCGGCCTTCAGGCCGCTTCAATATGGCGAATAAGTTAATGAACCGATTGATTTTAGGGCTGGCAACGCTGAAGCGGCGTAAACGCCGCGCCCCAAACGCCTTTGTTGCAGGACCGTGTCAGCTACGCCCAAAAACGCGTTAATTTTGTTTGCCGAGTTGACGGCAAGTCGGGGATGATGAATATGTTAACCATCCGGGGGCGCGAGGCGTCCTGAATTGCATGAACCAAAGTTCCACGTCGCGCGACCTGATTCTGACGCTCTTACACCGGCAGAGTTTTAACGCGGTTGCACCCTTCGTCCGCTCGCTGAAGCGCACGGGTTTTCAAGGCCGGCTGGTCATGTTCACCAGCCAGGTGGGCGGGGAGACGGAGGCGGAACTGCGGAAGCTGGGCGTAGATGTCATGTCCTTTCATTTCTCGGGCAAAAAAGACCGCCAGCCGCTGGCCCGGTTGTGGCCCATCTGGAAATGGTATTTTGCCTCCGGGGCCTCGGCGGAATCCAAGGCGCGGCTGGCCCATCGCGTATTGCATGTGCGCTACCGGCGTTACCTGCTTTACTCGGAATATCTGCAACAGCCCGGCGCGGATTTTGACCGCATTCTACTGGCGGACAGCACCGACATTATTTTTCAAGCCGACCCGTTCGCGTGGGAATGGTCGCCGGGCGTGCATTATTTTTTGGAGGAAGCCAAAAACAAACTGGGTTCCTGCAAATTGCACCGGCTCTGGCTGGGCTGCCAGTTTGGATCCGATTTCGTAGACCGGTACGCCCAAGAAATTGTTTCCTGCTCGGGCACCACGTACGGCGACACGGCAAGCATTCGCGCCTACCTGTCGCAGATGGTGGCCGCCATGCTGCGCGCGCGCAACCTCGCAAAAATTTCCGGCGGCGACCAGGGCATCCATAATTATGTGCGGCTGGAAAAGAAGCTGGATAACATCATCCTTCATCCCAACCGCAGCGGCGCGGTCATGACCATGGGCGTGATGCAGGCAGGCGATTTTCGGTTGAATGGTTCAGAGACGGTGTTGAATGAAGACGATACGGTGCCGCCCGTGTTGCATCAATATGACCGGTTGCCGGAATTGAAAAAGAAACTGCAAACGAAACTCGCCACGGCCTGACGCGGCCTGAGCGGGCCAAACTTACAAGTCGAATTACAAGCCGTTCACGCCCAGGTTAACGCCCAGGTATTTGTTCAGGAGAATCTGCAAATGTTCCATGGAATTGATGGGCCCGGCGCTCACGGCATCGCCCAAAACAATTTGCGGCAGCGCTGAATCATCAATGGCCAGCCAGTCGGCCCGGTGAAGTTTGCAATCGGTCAGCATTTGTTTACCCACCCATGGGTCGGCCATGGCGGCATCCAATTGATCGGCCCCCACCAGCTTCACCGCGTAATCGTGCGCTTCGTTTAACGGCGCCGGCTTGGGTCCCGTAAACAACCAGTCGTCGAATTGATGAAACACCGCAGGATTGGCCCGCCAAACCGCCAGGCCGAGCCGGGCATAATCACAGGCGATGGCATCGGCCGTGGAGGTGGCGCGCGGAATAAACGGATTGCACTTGCCCGACAACGATACCGGCAAACAGATGATGCCAATCTGATTGGAAAATTGCTGGCTCAACTTCACCAGAATGGGATGCAACGCGCGGCAATGAACGCACGTGTAATCCACCAGGCACACAATCACATGCGGCGCATCCGGCGAGCCCATGAACGGCACCTCGTCGAACTTGAGGACAAATTCATTGCTGTAAAGCGACAACGTGTGCGGCGCTATCAGATGGGCATTGGGCGATGCCGGCACAACTTCAGCCGGAAACGAGGAGCCTTGATGCAACTGGTTTGTACCGGACGGCGCATGATTGCCAACTTTGACGACATTTAATTCCTTTTGCACCGCGAGTTGTCCGCCTGCCAGCACCGCCACGCCCGCCAAACCCATAAAAATCAGCGAGAGCATGGCGCGGCGCGGCACACCTGACTTGCCCGAACCAGTGCTCCACATGGGCGTATCCGGGTCCGTGGCGTAGGGGATGTTCAACAGGCAAAGCAGGGCCGCAATGAAACCGGCAACGTGGGCGGTAAGACAGTATTTGCAAAACGCCTGAATGACGAATACTTGCAGACTGACAAACCAAAAGGCGGCCCCGACAATGGTAACGGAGAGAACGATGATGGCCGCCCATGAGCCGCGTTGGTCATCGGGTAAGCGGCGTTTTTGAAGCAAAAAGGTAAATGCAAACAAGGCGACGTACACCAGCACGGCGGGCACGCTCACGGGATACCCCAGCCAGTAGGCCCAGCGGCTCTTTAAAACGGTGCTGCAGCCGGAACCCACGCCACAGCCAGCCGCCGACTTATTGGTCAGGGAAACCCAGGCCAGATAACTGCCCACCGCCATGGCAACCATCAACAAAACCCGCGCCCAGATCAACCAGGCTGGTGTCCGCGCTCCCGCAGTTTGCGGTGGGTTGTCGTTGTCCATCTTCCTGGTTTGTGCAGCGGCTGACTAATTGTGGCGAAAAACTTATTGCGGCTGTCCGGCGGGCGGGTTTGGCTGTCCGGCGGGCGGGAGATTATTTCCGGGATTGGTATTGCCGGGCTGCGCTCCGTGATTGAAGCGCGGATTGCGGACAAAATGGTTGGTCCGGCTGGCCCAATTATTCGTGTTCAACAACGCATAATTGGTGGCTGTCTCCGGCGGTAAATCAGCCGTGGCACTGGGCAGCTTGATATAATCAATGGCGTCCAGAATAGTCACTTTTTCATGCGCGTCTTGCATGTTATCAGCCGCCTTTTGCAGGCCGGGAACCGCATTGGTGTCATTGATTTCCCGCAACGACTGAAGCACTGCGGCGCGCACTTCACGTTCCGGGCTGGAGAATTTTTCCAGCAGCGCGGCAATGATGACGGCATTGTTGGTGCCATCAATTTCATTCTGCAATTCACGGATTTGATCCGTCTCTTTTTCCACCAGGGCGGCATGCAATTCGGGCGAAACCTGGGGGACACCGTTTGAACCTGCGACCGTTACCTGGCTATTATTGGCATTAGTGTCACTGCTCGTCGCCTGGGTGGTTGGCGATACCGGCGGGTTATCCACGGTAGCGGGATTTTTTCCCGTCATACCCTTAAACACGGCGATTATTCCGAGCGCACCGAAGGCAACTACCAGGATTAAGATGACAACTTTAGGTCGCATAATTCAAACAACTCATTTCAAATAACTTTTATCTATGAAAATGGCGCAGCCCAAAGTGGCCTTTCGGCTCCGACCTTGGGCTGCGCGTGAATTGGTAACTAAGTTACGCGTTGATCAAATCAATAGGGCGTAACAACCGTTTCCCAGACGTTCTGCAACACAGCCGGGCTCGGCCAGGCAGCCGGGAACGTCGCATCGGTGGCGTTCTTGGTTTCATAGCCACCACGATTGAAGTTTTCGTGGTAGGTGAGGCTCGTGGAGACGTTGAGCGGGGTCGGATACAGACCGGCATCATACAAGGTTTCGAAACCAGAGATGGTGTCGGCGGTGTCGAGGTATTCAGCACCAATGCCATACCAGCCAGTGGTATAGATCGTGGCGGAACCGTCGCTCCAGATTTCACCCGTGCAGCAGCTGCCGGCCTTGACCAAGCGTTCAGCAAAGGTGGCGGTGCCGGTGAACAGATTGCAATACAGACCAATGAAGCCGTAACCATTGGCAACATAGCTGCCAGTGCCGAGGAAATCCGGGGCGATGTCAGTCTTGTTCAAGAAGTTAAGGGTCCAGGTGTAGGTCAAGATACCGTTCAAGGTGAAACGAGCCACGTAGGGTTCGTTATGACCGATGTGCGAGAGGATCGGATCGCTGTAGGGGATGGCGTCAGGAATGATGCCGTCGCCGGGGATGGTCGAGGCGCTCAACACACCGAAACCATAATCACCAGCCCAGTTCAAGCTGTCGGGATTGAGGTAAGGATTGTTGGCGGTGTTGTCGAAGCTCAGCGTCAGGTAATAACGGTCACGGCCTTTGCCGATGAGCGTGGAACCAACGCTACAGCACGGGGGACCAGCTTGTGAACCAGCCTTGGTGGTGAACACGGCATCGCTGATGAAGCTGTTCAGGTAGAAGCAGTCATAGCATTCTTCGACCTGGAGGGCGAAGTAGTAGGTCACGTTTTCGCAGGTGAGATCACCAACGGAATCCGTGAACTGGACGTAGATCTGACCCCAGGGCTGCATATGGCCCGGAGGAACGAGCAAGCCATTCACAGGGTTGTTGGTGATGTGACGGCCGTCAGACATGGTCACATAGGTCGAGTCAAGGGAGTTGGCCAGCGAGGTGTTCGCGTCCGAGTCATCGGAGCTGAAATCACCGTCGAGGTAACCAGAGGAGTCGTCCACTTGAGAATGGCCGAGGTCCGGGGTCACATTGAAGAAGCCAGACAGTTCACCTTGCACGAGGACGAGGTGAGCAGCCTTGCCGTAGTAGTTGGCATTGCCGTGCTTCACGAAGCCGATGTAATGAATGACGTCTTGGTCAGTCACCTTGATGCCACCGGTCTTGTAGTAGTGCGGCTGGGCGCTGAAATTGCCCACGTTGTTGCCAGTCGTCGTGCTGACGCTGGTCTGCTGTTGACCAGCCAAAGCGAAGGTAATGATGTCCTGCTTAACCTGCGCGTACACTTGCGTGCTGACGCAAGCCGCCAGTGTGACAGCTGCTGCTAATGTTAGTTTCATTTTTTTCATAATCTTTTCGTTTATTGTTTTTCTCTCGGTTCTCTGTTCTCTTGGTTTTTTGTGTTTGTGTTAACTCCATCCGCTACGTGCCCGTTGAGGCCTGCGCTTGCGGTAATTCAAGCACAGGCATCAACGGGCGTCAACCACTTTCAACTTTTTTTTAGGCCCGTTTTAGCCCTTTTTTTGCCCTATTACCCGGGCTTCACCCAGCTTTTCGCCGTTCATTTATCATGCCTGCAAGCCCCCCGTCAATACCTTTAAACAACTTTTTTACCGGCCCATTTTCATTAACAAAGGTTCTGGTGCCCAGTTTTTCGGCAACACCAACGCCCTGCCATGCAGACTTTGCGGACCACTCCGCCTTTTAACCTTTGAACAAAATTGAGACACGCACTTGACCGCTCCTCACGCCTGCTTGCATCAGCTTGATAACTGCTGGCCACCGGCCGTCGGCCCGCCATTAGCCAGCTTGGGGATTTCCTACTCGAGAATGATACACCACCAAAAAAACTATTTCAAGCCCGCTTCAGGTGCCTGGCATCACTGAATCGAATAACGCCAGCCAACGCTTGACTGACCCGCCAAGCCGGTTCGCGAGTCAAACCCAACGCGGTCTTAAGAGCCAGCCTGAAAATTGCGCGGGGCGCGGCGTTTACGCCGCTTCAACTCACTAACCGCAGGGTGCGTCTAAATAAACCCCACCTCGTCGTGCCAATGGACGATGAAGCGGGCTGAAGCTCGCGCTCCGACCGTATTTCAACTGAATCGTTCCGGCTAAGGCAACGGTGGGCAGCGCTGAAAATCTTCCCGTTATTTTTCCGAAGCCGATTTTACCGGGAGCGCCGTGTTGGTACTGGCACCGTGGACCTGATTGGTCGCAGCCAGTTCAAGCCGCGCCTGCATGGTGCGCAGCAGCTTTTGCACGTTCGTTTTCAACAGCGGACTCTCCGCCGAAACCATCGCCTGCGTGGCCAGGGTCATGCCGGCGTTTTCCTTGCCCGATTCATAAAGCCATACCGAGCGCATCAGCATGACGCCAGCCTTGTCGTCAGCTTTTTTGGTGGCGGTCAATTGCTCAGCCTGGTCCAACGCGCTGCCCGCCAGCAGAAAGTCACGCTTCTTCAAGCCCGGAGCCGTCGATATCTGATAAGCCATGTCACACAGCAGCGGCACGTCGTTGGTGCGATTGGCCAGCAAAAGCCTGCCCGCTGACTCGATGCGAAAATCCCCATGCTGGGCCAAAATCAAATATTGCACCATTTGATGATGGGCGGTCTCGCGTTTTTCAAACTCCTTCACATCAAATTTGCCGGCGATGATTTGCTGCAAAACAATTTCCAAACCGCCAAGGGAGAAACCGCGCCAAAGCACGGTCCCGTTGGTTCCAATCACAAAGGTATACGGCAGCCCGACTTGACCGATGGGCGACATGTAGCTGGTAACCGTCTTCTTGCGCAGGTCGGCAACCACCCGGTAGTTGATGCTGGTGTCAACCACCTGCATGAACTGCTTGATCTTTTGCGGTTCTTCATCGCTCAAACCCACCACGATAACGCCGTTGGTTTCAAAGCGCTCTTGGATGTTATTCAAGCCCTTGATCGCTGCCCGGCAGGCAGGGATAGCCGTTTCCCAGATTTCAACCACAAATATATTGGTGCCGGGTCCCACTTCCACGGGGCTTCCCTTGATCCACTCACTGACTTGCAAGGGCGGCGCGGGATCACCAATATCTCCGCTTAATTCCCCGCCCCAGACAACTGGGGGGACAAATCCGGCCATAAGGAGCAAAAATAGAACGGCATATTTTATCATGATGTCACGCCAGTTTATTCAGCAGACCGGCAACGCACAAGTTTTCAATGCGCCTCACCTGGCTGCCACCGCAAATAATAGGCAACAAAATGACCTAAAAATCAGCATAGTGAACAATTTGCCTCCACTTCCAGTGGCAATCCGTCTGCCTCAAAATCACCCTCACTCAAACACCTTTCGTAAGTTGTTGATGATAGGCGAATAATACATTATTAAAAACAGCCATTACACCCTCAAAAAAGCTGGCCCGACATTTGCTTGTATTGGCGCACACGTCCAAAAAATGTGTTTGCCAGAACCTTTAATTAATGATACTCTCGCTGGAATTAACTCGAAAAGTTATCGAAAATTTATTTTCAATTTCGACAATTAATAAAGTTAATTATACGTAAACATAAATAATAAAAAATAAGTACAAATGACGACTAGACTTCACGTAATCTTTTTTGCCGTTCTCCTCGGCCTGGCCGGGGCGTTGAAGGCCCAATCTACTGCGGGTGACATGGTGGACATTCCTGCCGGCTGGTATCTGCGAGGCGACTCGACCGATGCCAACGTCAACCGCGATGCGCCAACCAACATGGTTTACGTCAGCGATTTCCAAATCGATTCCCTTTTGATTTCCCAGACGCTCTGGAATCAGGTCTATCAATGGGGCACCGGCAATGGCTACAGTTTCTCAACGAACGGTTTCGCCTTTGGCGCTTCCCATCCCATCATGAGCATGAGCTGGAATGACGCCGTGAAATGGTGTAATGCCCGCAGCGAAATGGATGGCTTGACCCCCTGCTATTATACTTCCACCAGTTTCGGTTCCGGCACGGTTTATCGCACCGGCAACGTGGTGCTGGCCACCAACGAAGTCAACTGGGCGGCCAACGGTTACCGTCTCCCCACCGAAGCCGAATGGGAAAAAGCCGCGCGCGGCACGCTGGTGGCCAATCGGTTCCCCAACGGCAATTCCATCAGCCACTCGGCGGCAACTTATGTGTCGCCCTTGGTTCCAGTTTCCTATGACGCCGGCCCGGTGAGCACCGGCGGCACCTCCACCACCCCGGTCGGAACCCTCACTCCCAACAGCTTCGGTTTGTATGATATGGCTGGCAATGTTTGTGAATTTACCTGGGACTTTTACAGCACCACCTATTTCACCAGCACCACCACCAACAATCCGCACGGACCGAACACCGGCAGCTCCCGCACCACCCGTGGCGGCAATTACATTGAACAGGCCGGTTCGCTTCGTATCGCTCGCCGCACCGTCTGCGTGGCCACCTTTGATACCTCCGGCAATGGTTTCCGTTGCGTGCGCGCCAATGCCACGGTCGTGGTCACCCAGCCCCAGAGTGTCAGCTTCACCGCTGGCAACAATCTGACCGGCCTGACCAACAGCCAGTCGATTTCGCTGGTGGCCTCCTCCACTTCCGGACAGCAGCCGAGCTTTACCATCACCAACGCCAATCCGTCCAACGTGGCCACCCTCGTGGGCACGAGCTTGACGGGCAACACCCCTGGCTCCTTCACCATCGTTGCCAGCGTGCCCGGCGGTTTGGTTAACAACGTGACCTATGCGCCGGCCTCCGCCAGCTTGAACTTCACGGTTACCGCCCCGTCCTCCGGCGGCGGTGGCGTCGTGGACATCAACGCTTTGACGGCCCTCATTGGCAATAATCAAATCAGCCTGGCCGACCTTTACGTGGTGCTGGCCAACTTCCAACACACCGGCACGGTGGACGAAACGGCCTTGGTCAGCTTCCTTGGCTCCGACTCCGTCACCGTTCCCGACCTGCTGGATTTCCTCAATAACTATAGCCCCAACGGCAAAGTGACCGTGGCCGCCCTCGCCAGCGTCCTGGGCGCGACCACTAACACCGTGGATCAGGCCGGTGTGAACGACGTGCTGACTCATTATTGGAGCAGCAATCCCCCCTGCATCACGAATTACGGCGT
>Ga0265327_10002266_pt1 | contig 20718 bp, 25 predicted proteins | sample 41621metaG_FD_202089 | JGI IMG/M metagenome (GOLD analysis project Ga0265327, IMG submission 202089) | Rhizosphere microbial communities from Carex aquatilis grown in University of Washington, Seatle, WA, United States - 4-16-21 metaG | ecosystem: Host-associated > Plants > Roots > Rhizosphere...
ATCATGACGGCGGTGGCCATGAACATTGACCGGATCACCGCCTGGCTGGCGGGCAGGCCGTTGGCGGAAACGCGGACCTCGCGCTTTGCCGAGTTGGTGGCTTAAACCAATTCGCCAACAGTATCCGGTCATTTTTCAGACAAATTGCAAACCACATGAAATCAATGGGTTGCGCGTCTAACAATCTTGTCTAACAATGAACGCATGAAATACGGCTATGCGCGGGTTTCGACCGACGATCAAAAAGCAGACTTGCAGATTGCCGCCTTGAAGGCGGCGGGCTGCGCGTATGTCTTCACCGAAACGGCCAGCGGTTCGGCCAGCAAGCGGCCAGAGTTGGCCCGCTGCCTTGCCTCGCTGCGGGCGGGGGATGTGCTGGTGGTGTGGAAGCTTGACCGCCTCGGGCGGTCGTTGTCGCATCTGGTGGAGGTGCTGACCGGCTTGCAAAAGCAGGGGGTGGCCTTTCACTCGCTGACTGAAGCCATAGACACCGAAAGCGCGGCGGGGCGGCTCATGTGGCATATCCTCGGCGCTCTCGGGGAGTTCGAGCGGTCTTTGATCGTGGAGCGCACACAGGCCGGACTGAAAGCGGCCAAGCAACGCGGCCAAAAACTTGGGCGCAAACCCTCACTGTCGGAGGATCAGCGCAAACACGCCCGCGCCTTGCTGGACAAGGGCGAGAGTCCGGCGGCAGTGGCGCGGCTGCTCAATGTCTGCCGCGCTACGTTGTACAAAAGCCTGAAAGATTAAATGGCACGGACATATTCAAAATATAACTTAGTGCGGCTCGGCACGAAAATGGGCTACCCAAACCGCACGGGTAAGGCGGTCATACTCTGCAAAACTCAACGCGGGGGAAAGCCGATAGAGAAACCGGCTCATGGTCTTGGTTGGAATGGTGATTTCCTGCTCTCCGGCGCGGAAGGTGCAAGGATGGTGATAGGTCACGCCCGCTGTTTCACGCACAGCGGCGATAAAATCTTTTTGCGTGATACGCTGGTATCCCATGCTCCAAACAAAGCACAGGGCGACGGAAAAATAAAGTTGGCCTTCTAGGGGCAATTAGGTCAAATCCATGTGAAATAAATGCGTGAGTACAAACCAAACGATCCAAACGATGATAACAGACCCCACTGTAGCGCCAACCAAATAGGGATACGCAAAGCCTTTACCTGTTCTTTTTAGATGCGGATCGAGAGTCCAATAAATGAAAGGCCACAAAACAATCACAAGAGTCCCCAACAAACGTTGGCCTGTCGATGCGGTATGTACTGCTGCATGATGAAGAACGACAATCGTATCAGTAGCAGGATACCCCATATTGACGATCAACTTTCTATTGCGGTCTATTGGCTAACTGGTTAATTGGTTGCAATTGTAATGGAGCAATTACTATCGACGATTGCTCAACCATATGACCTATTTTTACCCAAGAATCAATCTCATATTGGCGCTCAACGGATTCCTTTCGGCAAATTTTCCAGCCCTCTAATAATGGCTCAATTACTCCTTTCTCAAATGCTTTTTCGCCGATTTTCGTCGTGATTTTTCCTGCATGTAATGCCCCAGCAACTGCTATACCAAAAGGTTCAGCGATGACAGGGCCTGCCAATACAGCGGCAACGTCTTGTCCAAGTGTTGGTGTATATTCAACTGAGTCTCCTGGGCCTGGTGCATTAGCAGGGTGTATCAGTGCGATATACATGCCACCAGCAACAACTACTACTTCTAGTATAATCCCTACACTTTTACCTTGCGGATCAATCCACTTAACCGGATTCCCCCCAACATATCCATACAGGTTAATTCCCCCCGCCTCGCGGATAGGATCACGGTTCAACCAACGGCCCGTTCCCGCGTCATAGAAGCGCGTGGTGGCAAGCGATAGGCCGACATTGCCATCCCACAGCAAACCGGCATAGCGGAAACTTGGCAGTGTGCCTATAGCCCTGGTCGCCGCCCCATAAGGCGTATAATCCAGAGAGCCAACAACCGCGCCCGTCGCCGTGTCCACCACGTCGCGCACACTGCCCAGGTGGTCGGTGACATACAGCAGTTTTTGGCCGTTGCGAACTTCGCCTTCTGGATAAAAGCGCGTCTGCGCCACGTTCAGCCCGTTGCGCTGCTGGCAGAGGCTTGCGCCGCACCAGAGATACCGCGTTTCGGTCGTGGTGCTGCCGCTGGTGAACAGGCTTTTCACGCGACGGCCAAGCCCGTCATAGCGGTATTCCGTGGTATTGCCGCTGTCCGCCGTTACCTTGATGATCCGGTCGGCGGCGTCATAGGTATAGCCGCGTAGCGTGGTGTTGGCTTGGTTGTATTCCCGCGTGGTGTTGCCGTTATCGTCGTAGTCGAAATTCTGCGACGGCCAGAATTGCTTAAGCTGGTTCAGCCCGTTGTTATGCGGCGTGGCCGTCGTGCCGTTTTCGTCATAGCGGGTGATGTTGTCCAGCTTGTCATAGCCGTAGCCGTAATTCCCCAGCGTCGCGCTGGTGGCCGACAGCAACCGGTCGGAAGCGTCATAGCTAAAGGCGCGGATTTGGGGGTTGTTCCCCTGCACCGTCTCCGTTATCTGTATGAGGTCGTAGGGGTTCGCCGCCATGCTCGGCGGTATCAGGTAATCCAGCGCATAGCTGCGCGTGGCCCCGCCGTGGGTGATGCTTTTCAGCCGCCGGTCGTTGGCGTTGGTGTCATAGCCCCAATTGGTCGTTAGCGTCACCGTGCCATTGGTCAAGCTGCGGCTGGTCGGCTGGTGGGTGTTGCCCAGATAGCCATAGGTGATGCTGCCCAGAGCGGTGACATGGGTTTTCAAACGGCCCAGCACGTCATAGCCGAACGTCTCCGCCGCCGCGCCCGCCACGGTCAGGCTGTTCACCCGTCCGGCGGCATCGTAGCCATAGCTGGCCGTGGCATTGGCGAAGGGCGGGGTTTCCGTATCCAGCCGCAACGCGCCGTTGGTGCCGACGGGCTTGTATGTCCAGTTCGTCGTGCCGAACTGGTCGGCCATTTGTTTCAGGCGCGGAAAATACGGGTCATAGGTGAATCTCGCGCCCGCCGTGCCGGGTGTGTTGGTATAGGCATAGAGCGCCAAGGTGTCATCCGCGTTATAGGTCTTGGTCAAGACCTGGCCCTTGGCATCGGTGACGGTCTTCAACCGCCCCGACAGGTCATAGCTGTAGCTCTCGGTCTTGGCGTCCGCCGTGCCGTAGGCGTAGGTCTTGCTGGTCGGGCGGCTCTCAAGGTCGAACTCCCAATGGGTGATAGCGCCGTTCGCGTCGATCAGGTTCTTAAGCGCCCCGTTCGCGTAATATTCATAGCGCGTGGTGCGCGTCGTCGCCACGTCGTCCACCGTCACGGGTTCCGTTATCGCCGTCCGGCGGCGGTTCTGGTCGTAGCTGTAGCTCGTCACCCGCCCCAGCCGGTCGGTGGATTGCCACAGGTCAAGGCTTGGCTTGCCACGGGCGGAGGCAACCGGCCAAGTGATGGGAAAGACATAGCTATATTGGTCGGTCGTGCCGTCGGGGTATTTAACCGTGGTCACGCGGTCGAGCGCGTCATACTGGAAGCACAAGGTGCGCCCGCCGCTGTCGGTGACAGAGATTGGCAAATTGATATTGGCGGGCGGCGTGACACCCGCGCAGGCGGCGGTGTAATTCATCGCCTCTTCCGCCGCCAGTCCGGCATTCGTCGTGCCATAGACCACGGCGGCAAAGGCAACCGCCTTGGGGATTGTCACCTTGACCAGCCGCCCTTGCGGGTCGTATTCCCAAAACCGCGTTTGGTTCAGCGGATTGGTGGCATAGATCAACTGCCCCGCCGCGTTATAGGCGAAGTTCCACACTTTCCCCGCCGCGTCGGTATAGCTCTGCGGCAAATGCTGGCTGTTGTAAGTCAAGCCCGCAATTGTGGTTAGCGTCCCGCCCGCGCTGGTCTGCTGCCGCACGGCGGTCAGGTCAATACCGTTGCTTGCATAGTTAAAAACGGTCTTGCGGCCTACCGCGTCGGTGCGGCTGGTGATGTTGCCATTGCCAATGTAATCCGGGTCTGGGAATGATTCAGCAATATTATAGGTTGCCCGCTGGTCTTGGACTGTCCCATCATCCAAAACACGGGCAATATCGGTAGGGCGAGTGATCGCGCCCGGCCCAGTTCCTTGATAAGGATAGGAAAACCATATTCTTCTCTCCAATGGCTTTTTCAGACTCAACACTTCCGGCACAGAAAAACCATTAGAGGCCCAATGGAATGCGACCGCTTTTGTATAGTCAGTATGAGTGGCAGGATAGACATACCTATCCCAATAAAAGGTATTGCCTTGATTAAGAGCGGTGTTGATTCCATTCGGCGGTGTAATGTTATCTGGCTCACTACCCGGAAGTGTCGGCAAATAGCTGGCAAACTCAATGCGTTCACTCTTGCCTAGCGGGTCGGTTGTTTCCAGCCAGCGGCGGACATTATGCCCTTCAACGATATTGATTAGACCATAAGCAAAATGGCTGGTGCCATAGGGAGTCTTGAGTACATTGATTAAACTGCTGGCATCATAGCTGAACGATGAGGTAATGCCGATGGCATCCGTGATAGATTCAAGCCGTTGACTGGAATCGTAATTCAGCGTGGTGAAACGCCCAAAAGGGTCGGTGACTTTGGTAATCAGCAACGGATAGCCCGCCCGTTCGTAGCTCAAAGTCGTTGTGCGCCCTCCTGCGTCGGTCAGGCTGGTCAATCGCCATTGCGCATCGTAATTCAGGGTGACGGCGTTACCCTGCGGGTCAATCGCCTTGGTTAAAAACCAGCGGCGCGGGTAAGTATGTGAGCCGTCCGATTTTCCATAAACTTCCTTGCTGCCATCAGGAAAGCGGCGCTCATAAGAGGTTGCAACCTTATTGGACGGCAAACGATAAAGCACCGCCCCAGACTGTAACTCTGGGTCGAGATAATTGACGGTTTGAAAACCATAGGTGGAAACATTACGGATGAAGCCGCCGCCACGCGGATATGTGACCGGCATCTGGGCGTAGAATGATGGATCATCCTCGATATAAGCCAGCCAGTTATGTGTCCATTTCGGGCTGACATTCGAGAAGGTGAAATTCGCCGGTTGGCTGGCTTCACGCTGATTGTAGGTGAGGGTGAACATGACCGCTGGCCCCTTCGGCGGAACATAGCCAACCGGCGTGTCGGTCAAATTCAGGCTGGTGGTCGTCATGTGCGCGTTATAATTACACATGCCATGACTTTGGCAAGCGCCATACATTTTCGGGTCGGTGGTCTTGGTGCCGCCTGGATCGCCGTCCGTGACATAGCCCATGCCATAAACGGCCCCGGCCTCGTCCGACTGCGCCATAACCTCACGCCAGCCGCTTTGCGCATGGTTGACCGCCTGCTCCGTCAAAACCAGAAAATATCCGCTGCTTTCGGCATCAATCGCCGCTTGCGTCAGCCACAAATCGCCGCTGGCAAACGTCGGGTCTTTGAGGTGATATTTGCCGTTCTTGGTTTCGATGATCGCCGCGTAGTGGTGGACTTTCCAGTTAATGACCGACGGCACCGGCACCGGCTGTTCTGGCTGGCGATAAATCAGTTTGTGCGCCAAGCCCGCTTTGTCCGCCAGTTCAGAAACTTGCGTAAGGCTAAAGCCATGCGGCCCGGATTGCGCCGCATCGGCAACCTTGATCTGCTCCGGCGTGGCCTTTAATTTTCGCAGCACATTCCCCAAGGCTTTTGGCCCGCACAGATAAGCGATACCTGGGCGATTGCGCATGACCGCAATACCTTCCTGCGCCCCCGTTATGAATTCCGTCGCTGCCCCCGTAATCGGGCGGTCGCCCATATCGGCAAACAACGCTTCCAATTGGTCGGCATGGCCGATTCTGGCGTGCATCCGCGCCAATTCGCCCACGGCGCGGTCGGTCAGCCTTTTGGCCTCCAACACGGTGCTATGACGCCCCAACTGCCATGCCTGCTCCCACGCCGCCAAGGCCCGCGAGAAATATCCCGCATGATAATAGCCCAGCCCCAGATTGGTTTGGATCGCCATAGTCCAGCCGGAAGCGGGATAGTGCGCTATATACTCAAGCAACGGCTTCGCGTTGTCGGCAAAATCATTCGGCGCGACAGGCGGATTTTGGAAGGCCGTTATCGCCGCCGTCAGTGCGGCCTCTTCCTCCGCTGTCGTCGGCCCTGTCGCTACTAGCGGCTCTTCCAGGCCCGGCACAATCCGCAACGCGGCGGGTTGCGCTGTTATGGCAGGGGCAACGGATTCTGTCGTCGGCACGGCGGGGGCTTGTGTGTCGCGCTGGGGTATAGCCGAAACGTCCTGCCTCCAACCTGGCGCAATCAGCATCGTCACCAGAACGATTGCGGCCATCCCAACCATGCTCCACGGCATAGCCTGCTTTATCAGTCCACGCGCCATCATCCGTTCCCCACTATCATGTGCTGCCGGTATCGAGTCCCCAAGCGCGTGGCAGGCACGGCAGGCTTGCGGTCATGTCTGGTTAATCGGGCAACCGCCGTAGAAAACACAGGCGGGTTGCGTCAAGGAGCCGTCAGGGCGGCGGCTGGCCGTCGCCCGCTGGGCCTTGCTGGTTTGGCACATTTTCAATGCGTGGCAGGGCGCTTGTAAAGGTCGGGCGCTCAATCGGGCGCGGGCCTTGCGGCTGGGCCGTTTTCAGGCATCGCAGACAGGCGAAGACAGCGCGGCCTTAGCAGGCAAAGGGCGCGGTGTCGGTGCCTTCCGGTTCCCCGTGCCGGTTAATGATCTGACCGGATTTCAGCCGAAACCACACGCCCGCCCCTTCGCCCTCCTTGTGGGTGTAAATCTCGGCCACCTCGGCGGCTGCGAAGCCGAAGCGGGGCCGCTGTCCGCCCCCGGCGGGCGTGGCCTGCTCAAGCTGCTTGAGGAGGGCGCGGGTTTCGGCAAGGCTTCCGGCCTCCGGCACGGGGACGCCTCGGCGTTTCAGCCGCACGGGGTAGGGCTTGCCATGGTTGCGCCAAAAGCTTTGCGTCATGCTTCGACCTGGCGCGGGCCTCTGGGCGGCATCGGCTCAAGCCGCTGGGCATTCAGCGCGGCGTGGTAGCCTTCCGACACGATGGCAAGCCGCTCATAAATCTTTTGCCGCTGCTGGTGGATCATTTCCTCTTGCAAGTGGCCCAGGCCCAGCATGAGGGCCAGCCGCAAATATTCCTCAAGCGCAACGCTGCCGCGCACGGTGTTTATCATCGCAAGGTAGGCGTCCGCTATTTCGGCTTTCACTTCAATGCTCGGCATGAAACACCCTTTCCCCGTGGTAGCGGCAAACCTAGCGCGGCGGCGCGTCGCTGACAATTCCAAACATGCGGTAATACTCGTGCAAGGTGCCGCGCTGGCGGTGATATTCGTAAAGCTCGCCCTGGCTGCTCACGGCGACGGGCCGGGTCGGCGCGGCCTGCCGGTCGCGGTCGGCGGTGAGTTCGGCCAGCAGGCGGGCGAGTTGCGCGGCGGCGCGTTGCTGTTTCTTGATCTGTCTTAGGCCGGCTTTGGCGGCGGCGAAGTCCTGCGCGGGGGTCACTGCCGGCGCGATAAGGCGGGCCGCGTTCAACAGGCCCACGCCTGCCGCCCGGAAATAAGCCACGGGGCGCGGGCGCCAAGTCGGGCGGTCGGGGCGGCGGTGGCTGTAACGCCGAGGTGTGGCAACGGGGCCGTGGTGGGTTGTCTTGGCGCGGCTGGCGCTGTGGTGGCTGCTGGCGGGGCCGTGGGCCTGCGGGGCCGCGCCGTGATAGGTCGGGCGCGGCTGGGTCGTGGGTGTGCTTATCCACCGCGTGTGCTGCGGGTGGGTGGTGCGCGGCTTGGTCTGCGCCGTGGTGTCGGCGCGGCGGTGCTGCGCGTGGTGCGTTGGCGGTGCGGTGCGTCGTGGCGGGCCGCTGCCGCGCTCTCTGGCCTTTCCCTTCTTCCCTCCCGCACGGTGGCCGTGGCGCGGTCGGGTTAGCGTTCGCGGCCTCCGCGCTCTCGCTCTCGCTCCAATTCCTCGCGCAGCAAGGCGCGGTTGCGCTTGATCCGCTCGGCCATGTCCATGTCAAGCGGCGGCGGGGAACTGGCGGCGGTCTTGTCCGGGGCTTCCCGTTCGCGCTGCTCAAGGGCGGGATGTTTCGGCGCGTCGCCGGGCGCGGCTTCGCTGCCGCGCAACAGTTCCGCCTCTTGGCGGCTACGGTCTGGCGGGGCCGTCTGCGGCGTGTGGCCCCGCTGCAAGGCTTCCGCAACCTGCGCGTGGGTTTCGCGCAAGGTGGAATAGTCGCGGGTCGGGTTGGCCTGCCGTGCCGCTTTGCGTTCCCCGTATGCCTCCAAGCGGCGCAGCGCCAACGGCGGCGGCTCTTGCTCAATCGCGGCTCTCTGGCTGTCGATGGCGGTAAGTTCGGCCTTGATCTGCTGCCGCTCGGCGTTGCGGGCCTGGATGGCGCGGTTTTCGTTGCCGATTCGGGTGGCTATCCCTTGCCGCTCAAGCTGGGCCGCGTCGTGGCCCATGTGCTGGGTCGTCTCGCGTCCGTCGCTCCATGTGAAGGCGATTTTCTCGTGAACACCCGCCCGCTCTAGCATTTTGTTGGTTTCGCGTTCGACAATCCCCTTGAACGCCGCCATTTCTTTCTTGCTGTTCCAGTCGCGGGCCTTCTCCCCGAAACCGTCCGGGTCGGCGGGGTCGATCTCCCGCATGGTCAATATGACATGGGCATGGTGGTTCCGGTTGTCGCCTTCGCGGTCGGGTTCATGGATCGCCCACATTGCCACCATACCCTTGCGGGTCGCGCCTTCCTTGATGATGTTCTTCAACAGGTGTTCGCGCTGCTGGGCGTCGAGTTCGTGCGGCAACGCAATGACATACTCCCGCGCAAGCTGCGCCTCGTTTCGGCGGGTGCTTCTGTCCTCGCGCCGTTCAATGGCATTGGTCAATTGCTCAAGGTCGCGCATCCAATCGGGCGCACCCTTCGGGAGTGCTATCCCTTCGGCAAGGATGCCCGCCTTGCGGGTGTAATCGTGCGTCTTGCCATACCGTTCGTCGTCGATGCTTTTGCCGTGGCGATAGGCCGCACACGCCGCAAGGCTCCGGCCTTGCGCACGGCCTATGATCTGTGATCTTGCAAAGGCGATGCCCAGATTGTCACCCGTTTTGGTTTAGTACGTCGTCTGCGTTCTTGGTGTTTCACCGCGCCAGGATGGCGCGGCCTGTCTGCCGGATGGCAGACCGCAAGACATTAGGCGATAGCCTAATGTATATTGCGCCCTTACTCCTTTCGTCGTCGGGATGGCTCCCGCTCTTTGGCATGATACGCCGTTCTTTGATTCGCTTGGATAGGTGCTGTGGTGTTCGCTTCGCTCACACCGGATTTGTTGCCAGTCTTCCCGTTCCTCCCCCGAAAGAGGCGCGGGCAGTAGGGAAAAGAAATGTTGGCTGGATGAGTTGACAGGATTTTTTGTTCCGTGATTCAATCGGGGCGCGGTCGTGGGACAGTCCAAGACCGCCAAACGCTCATGGGCCAGTGGTGAAGCTGGCCCATGCCCCTTCCCCAGCACGGCAACGCGGTAGGCTATGGCGAAAACGAAAGCGGAAAGGCTGGAAGCACTCCGGCAACAAGAACTTGCCCTGAAAGCAAGGCGGCAGGCGCTTGAGGCTTCCTTGAGCCAAGAGGAGCGCAAGCGCGACACCCGCCGCAAAATCTTGGCCGGGGCCGTCGCCCTCGCCCATGCCGCCCATGATCCGGCTTTCGCCGCTGCGCTCCGTGCGGCGCTCGATGCCGCTTTGAGCAAAGATGCTGACCGCGACTTGTTCCAGGACTGGCTAACCGTCGCCAAAGAATCCCACGCCGAAAATCAGCCCCCGCCCGCCTCGGCTTCGTTTATTCCAGCCCCACCAACCGAGATTAACAACACAAACGAAAGCTGAGGCTCATCATGTATGAACAAAACGAAAATTATAAAAAGATCGCTGCTGGCTATGATGATCGGCTGGCCGCTTTTTTATGTCCTAAGTCAACCGGGCGTTGCCGCCTTCCTTCTCAAAGGTTTGGCAATGGCGGCGTTGCTCATAGGTTTTATTGCTTTGATGCTGTGGCTTACGGATTCTTTCAATGACAAGAAGCCTGAGCTTGTCCCTGAAATCAAACGCAAGCAACGCAATGCGGGGCCGTTCGGCGATGCCGGGTGGGCTTACTTCGGGGAAGTCCGCAACTGCGGGCTGTTCCCTGCCGACATGCCCGCCCGTTCCGGCGTGTATCTGCAACGCTTCGTCGATTCTTACGGCGACCTTGCCCCGCCCGATCTTGTCGAGGTGCCTGATTTTTCCCTGACAGACTGGCCGCTGACCTATGGCGGGGAAAATTCCTTGCTGACGATTGCCCCCGCTGGCTCCGGCAAAAACGCGGCGGCAATCATGCCGTCCTTGATGCTGTGCGATGACTCCGCCTTCGTCCTCGATCTCAAAGGGGAAAATTGGTGGGTCACGCGCCATGTCCGCGTCAACCGAATGGGCCATAGGGTTTTCACCCTCAACCCGTTCAATATTTGGGGTGACGAATTGGGCTATGATCCGGCGCGGCCCCTCACCCACTGTTTCAACCCGTTGGAGTCGCTCGATCCTGCCGCGCCGGATTTTGTCACGGCGATAGACGGGCTGGCCGACGCGCTGATTGTTCAGCATGTCGGCTCGGACGGCGGGCATTTCGACGGTCGCGCCCGCGACTTGGTATCCTGCGTGATGGCTTTCGTGTGCAGCGATCCGGCGGAACGCCAAGCGGGCAACAACAACCTTATGCGTGTCCGCGAAATCATCGCGCAGGACAAGGCGGTTTTTTGCGCCTGGGCGGAAGGCGCGGCCACCAGCCCTGTCCACCGTGTGCGCAATATTGCCGCCTCCTTCGTCAATGTCTTGAGCAAAGAAATAGACAGCGTGTTAAGCACGGTCAACCGGCAAACAAGCTGGCTGGACAATCCCCAAGTACGGCATTTTTTGCACAAGTCGGACATCAATTTTCCCGACATGAAAAACCAACCGCTCACGGTCTATGTGATGATCGCGCCGGAACTGGTCAAGACCTACCGGCCTTTGGTGCGCCTGATTGTCCAGAGCTTCTTTAACGCGATGAAGGCGAAAATCGCCAAGGCGGGGGATCGGCAAGTGTTGGCCGTGCTGGATGAGGTCAACCAGTTGGGCCGCATGGAGGCTATCGAACAAGCCCCGTCGATCATGCGCGGCTATGGGGTGCGGGTCTGGAATATTTTCCAAGACTGCAACCAGATGAAGCAAACCTATGGCGATGCGTGGCAGACTTTCGAGTCAAACGCGGACATTATCCAGGTGTTCACACCCAACGATCTGTTCACGGCGGAACATTTTTCCAAGCGCATCGGCAACACCACGATGCTTGCGGGGTCAGTATCAACAACGGTGTCGTCATCGCGGGGCACCAGTCCGGGCCAACTTGGCGTCAGCAACACCAGCACCATGGCAAGCGGTACAAGCTATGCGCAACAAGGGAGGCCGTTTCTGTTGCCGGATGAACTCATGGGGATGAATAAAGACCTTGGTATCGTGTTTTTCCGTGGGATGAAATACCCGGTACTCACGTCGCGCCTGGCGTATTTTCAGGATATAGAAATGCTGCACCGATGGGACATGCCTTATTTCCCGTTGCCGCATAAGGACGGCCACAATTATCCGGGGCTACCTCCTGACCTTATCGCCCACGAGCGCAACCGGGCCGAGGAATGGCGGCAGGCTTGGGCCTCGGGCCACCCGCAAGGGCAATACTGGAACGGTGAACAGATTCCCTAAATAAACCTGACCAAGCCAAGTTGAACGCCTAGCCCGCCTTCCATTTCGACGCCAAAGCCGATACGAAGGCGGTCTTCAAAAAGCACAAACCGTTGCCCCAATGACTCTAGCCGCGCATCAAGCCATGCGCGGCCAGCCTTCACGCCGCACTTGCGGACGATGGCGGCGCATTGATGGGCTTCGTCTTTTTTGGCGTCTGGGTTAATCGCCGCCATGTGGGTTTCAATTTGCGCAATTTGGTGGGCATAGGCTTCAAGGTTTTCTTCCTCGCCCAGCCGGTGCGCCTCGTCGAACATCAGTTTGATTTCAAAAACGGCGGCGCGGCGTTCCGGTGTGCTGCGCAGAAACTCAATTTCAAGCTCAGACATATTTTCCCCCAATCCTGAGAGGCCAATTTTATGGCTGAATCCATACCAAACCCTGAACAGGAAAAACAAGCGGAATTACTGCGGCAACAGCAGGAGCAATGGGAATTGCAAAAGAAGGAACTCAACGAGAAATTCGAGGATTACTGGCAAAAGAGGCAGCAAAAAATTCTTGAGGGTATCAAGGAAAGGGCGAATGGATTGCATTTTAGGCCGGAAGGCGAAAACCCTGAGCCTATTTTAGACGTGGCCGGGGACACACAAGCACGGAAAGCCGCTAAAATCGAGGCGGATAGGCAGAGATTCGAGTGGCTGAAAGCCGAGCAAAAAAAGTTTTTTGAGGCACAGAAAGCCGAAAGAGACAGGCAAGCCGCATTAGAACAGGAACGCGCCGACAAAGGGCCAGAGGTCGGGGCGGACGCCCCCCAAAACCTGCCCCCGCGCTCCCATAGGCCGGACAGAAGCCTAGGGCAGTCGCGCTATGAAGTGCTGCGGCAAGCGGAGCGGGAGGCCGTTGCCAAAGAACCGGCGCAGCATGACAAAGACATGGACGAACGGGTTAAGCGCAACCGCGCCTTGCTCCGTGAGGAACTGGCAAAAGACCACGAAAGAGAGCGTTAGGGCGCTAGGCTGGCCTGATAGCGCCGTTCGGCCCGTTGGCTGGCCCGTCTGACGGCGGCGGCGTGGCGGGCGGATTCGGGGCTTCCGGCCTCGGTTTGCATGTGGCGGCTGTGCAGTCGGGCGGTCAGTTGCTCGGCTTGGGCGTGGAGCTTCTCGCGCTGGCGCTGTTCGTCGCGGGTCATGGGGGCTTCCTTGCCAGTTGGCGCATGGTTTGAGCTTACGGGCGGGCAACGGGCCACGCAAGCCCTAAAAACCGCCGCCGTGACTGCGCTGTGGGCCGTTGGGCGGCGTTTCAAGCATTGGCGGCTAGGGGTGTGGCTGCTTGCCCCTTTGCTGCGCCCCTGGCCTTCCTAGAGGCTTTTGCGGCCACTTCCTGAAAAGCGTTGTTTTCTTCCCCTTCTTCACAAGTCTAGCCCTGCCAACAGCGGGAAAGCCCCTCGCTGCGCCAAGGTGTGGCGTAGCGTGTCGTTCCAGTCCTTGCCGGTCGGCGGTCGGGCGCGTCTGGCGTCGGGCCGGTAGGATTCGACCAGGGCCGCGAACACCTCCCCTTGCGCGTCGGCGTCCGTGGCCGTCACGATCTCGGCGGCGGGGTGGCGGGTGAGGACGTGGCGCAATAGCTCCGGCTGTTCGGGGGACAGTTCCCCGCCAAAGGACAGCACCAGGGCGGGGGCCGGGTCGTGCTGGTGGTAGCTCATGGCGTCGATGGCGCTTTCCGCCACGATCAGGCGCGGCGGGTCGTCGGCGCGGTCGATCCCCACCCGGCAACCGAAAAGCCCCTTCTTGCCCCCTGCGGCAAAGCCGGTGAAGCCTCGGTTCTTGACTTCCCAACCGCTGAGGCCGTCGCGGTCGTCGTGCCGGAACACCGTGTTGCCGCGCCCGTCCGTCCGTATCCGCTCGGCAAAGGCGGCAATCGTGGCCGGGGCCAAGCCTCGGCTTTCGAGGTAGGCGGGGCGGCAGGGCTGGAAACCGTGCCAGAGGGCCACCAGGGCGGCGCGGTCGTGGGGGATGGGGCGCGGCTTGGGGATGGCGGCGGGATGGCCTGTAGGCAAGCCAGGGGGCTTGGTGCTGCGAAGGGTCTTGCGGGCGTGGCCAAGGTTCCCGCCCTGCCGGTGCATGACGAAATCCAACACGCTGCCGCTGGCGTCCGCCCGCTTCACGCTGAAAAAAACCGCGTGGCCGTCCTCGCCGGTGGCGATGATGATCTTGTCGCCGTCCGCGTGGCGCATCACAAGACTGGCCCGGCTGCTTTCCCGCCGGTCGAGCTGGTAGCCATAGCTTGCTGCCAGCTCCCCAAGGTTCAGCCGCTTGAAACGCTCTAGCTCCGGGTCTTTGCCCATATTCTTTTCCCTACTGCCCGCTCTTGATCTTTGCTTTTTGCGGCCTGTGGCAACACGGTAAAGCTTCTGCCCTCCTTCGCGCTAGGAAAAAAGTTGTGCGCGGTAGCGCACTCCTTTTGCCTTCGCTTTCGCCTTACACGGGCCTGCCTTGTGCAGGCTGGCTAAAAATTAGCCAGCCTGCGGTTCACGGATAAGAAGAAGGATAAAAAAAGGATAAAAGAATAAGGACGAAAAAATAGCGTTTTTTATTATTAAAATCAAATAGTTGAAAAAGTGACCCGTAACCTATTCTCCCTGTCCCGTAACCTATTCTCCCTGCCTTGGCCCTGTTTTGAGGGGGGGCCGGGGGCCAACAAATCTGACCCGTAACCTATTCTCCCTGCCTTTTCGCCGACCCGTAACCTATTCTCCCTGCCTTTTCGCCGACCCGTAACCTATTCTCCCTGCCACCCCCCCTGACCCGTAACCTATTCTCCCTGCCTAAAAACGACCCGTAACCTATTCTCCCTGCCACCCGTAACCTATTCTCCCTGCCTTTTGCCTCGACCCGTAACCTATTCTCCCTGCCATTCGTCATCTAACGCCCAAGTTATCCACAGGCTTGGGGCCGTCGATGGCTAGGGACTGGCGCTTGCTGGCAGCCTTCACCTCCCCCATGAATTCGCGGGACGGGTACAGCGTGTACACCACGTCCAGAATTTTTCCGCGCTTCCCTTCGATCACCTTTTTTCCGGGCTTGCAGCCCAAAAGAGGCGGCTGGCAGTCCTTCAATTCCTCAAAGGCCGCATCGACAGCAGCCACGGCAAGGCGTTGCAGGGCATACCCGTTCAGCAAGCCGCTGTCCCGCATGATGGTGGAAAATCGCATTTCAAACGGGCGTAGAGGGCTGGCGTTGAGGTATTTGAGGCTCAAGACCTTGTTGAGCCAGCGGGCCAACTGGCTTTTGTGGCCCATCAGCCGGGCGTAGTTGAATTGCCGATAGGTCAGTTCATCAAAGGCGCGGCTGGCGAAGGGGTGGAAGTCGGCGAACCATTTGGAGTCTGGGTCTTCGGCCAGCCTGCCTTTGGACACCCGAAACAGGTTGTTCAGGTAAAGGCTGTTGCTGGTGAATTCGCCTTCCTTGCCGTCCGCCATGCTGGTGACGATGACGGAACGCGCCATGATCTCAAGGCTTAGGTTGATTTCCTTGTAGGTGCGCCCGTGGCCGCGTCTGCTCAACTCCTTGCGCACCATGTGGAGCGTGAAAACCACGCCGCCGCGCTTCTCCCTCGGGTCGTAATAGCCGTTGTTTTGATCGGCTGCAATTTTCCGTAACACGTCCTCGATCAGTTCCTCGTTGGCGCTGGGGAAGTAGCTTCGGACAACCCCGTCGCAGCCCTTCACCGACGCCGGTTGAATGGTCGCCATGAGTTCACGACCGCGATAATGAAACGGCACTTCATGCAAGAGCGGGAACGTTCCAGCCTTGCGCCATTTTTCCTGTTGTTGCCGCGATACGACATAGCGCGGGATGCTGTCCCAAAGGTCGAACACGTTGGACAGCGAATTCCGCTCGGCATCCGTGTTGCAGAGCAAGTTACGAAACATGTCCATCTGGCGGCTTCTGAAATCCTCCGGCTTGGGCGGCACGGGCGGCTTATTCTTTGCGGTCGTGGTGGGTTTGGCGCACATGCGGCCCCTTCCTTTCCTCGGCTTATCTAAACATCTACAAGTAGACTTATCCAACAATCAAGGAGTCTAGCCCCTCCGGTGGTGTGGCTCCGTGCTTGATGAACCAGTCGGCCAAGGATTCGGCAAGAGCTTGCTGCACGGTCACGCGCTGCCCTTTCTGCCGCGTCAGTTTTCCGCATAACTCATGCACGGCAAAGGAAACGTCGGCATCAAAATGACCGGCAATCATCACGGTCTTGGCGCGGCTCGGCTGGCGGCGCGTGGCCGGTTGCTGGTCGGGAACGGGAACCGCCGCCGTTCGTGATGCAATGCGTGAAGGGATAAGGTTTTCAAGGCTGGTGTTGGGCTTGCTCATGCTTTGCTGCTCCGACGTGTGGTTTCATTCGACTGTTCTACTAGTGTAGTTGGCGACAAGTATAACAGTCTACTTATCCAATCCAAGAGGCTTAGAATTTCCTGCGCGGCCTTCCCTGCCGGTTCAAATTCGGTAACACCAAGCCCAGCGGCAATGGCGCGTTGATAGGCAACAGCCTTGGACAGGTGCATGGGCGAGAGAGCCAGCCCAAGCTTGGTGATGAGGGCGCGGGCCTGCTCCGTTTCCGGCAAGCGGGGTTCAACCTGATTTAGCACAACGGCGGCGGGCTTCTGGTGAGCGGCCACAATGTCTGTGGTCGCGGTTAGATATTGAACGTCCTGCGCGGTCGGACGGCAGGGGATAAGGATGAGGTTGGCGACGTGGACGGAGGCGGTCAGAATTTTTTGCTCGAAGGCTGCCGTGTCGATAAAGATAAGTTCAGCCCCGCCGCGCTCGGCCTCGGCGATGGCTTGCGGCAACCGTGAATAGACGGCGGAAAGAACTGGCGGGCGCGCGGCGGCGCGGCTGTCGCTCCATTTCGCGGCGGCTTGCTGGTCTGGGTCAATGTCGATGATCGCGGTTGGGATGCCCGCCATTTGGGCGGCGGTCGCTAAGTTTATAGTGGTGGTCGATTTTCCGACTCCACCTTTTAAGTTCGCCACTGTGGTGACTGTTGCCATATTTCCCCCTGTCTTGATGCGCTATGCTCTACTCCTCTAATGATCGCATGTAAAGACTCATAGAGCAATAGACAAGTATACTTGTTGATAAGTGCAATGCTCTAGGCCGCGACTCCTCACACCCTTAGCCCGCCCAAGGCCGCGCCTTGGGCGGCGCGGGCCTCTGGCTACAGAAAGCACTTAGCATCCGGCCAACCGCCTCAAACGGCGAGTTTGCCCAGAAAAAGCGGAGAAAAGTAGCTTGCATCCACCTCAATTGCGTACTATGGTACGCAATGACAGTGATTGATAGGGAACAAGCTCGTGACAGAAGCAACAATGCCAAAACAGGTGATCGTCTATGCCAAGGAAAACGGCAAGGAGCCTTTCACCGAATGGCTTTACAGCTTGCGGGATGTCATGGGACGGAAACGCATCCTTGCCCGCGTTTCCCGTCTGCAACAAGGCAATTACGGGGATTGTGAGCCGGTCGGGGAAGGGGTGAGCGAGCTTCGGATGTTTTTCGGCTCCGGCTACAGGGTTTATTTCGGGGAACAGGACAACGCTATCGTCGTCCTTCTTTGCGGCGGCGACAAGGGAAGCCAAAGCAAAGACATTGAACAAGCCAAAATCTTTTGGAAGGAGTATCTAAGCCATGAGTAACTATAGAACGATTGGTGAAGTTGAAGAGCAATACCTCCGTGACCATCCCAACGAGGTGGACGATTACATTACCGTCCTCTTCGATGAATATGCCGAGAGCGGAGACACCGCCGCCCTACTGTCGTCCCTGCGCGTGGTAAGCCGCGTCAAAGGGATAAGCCGGATTGCGGAAATCTCCGGTCTGAGCCGGAAGGGTTTACAAAAAGCCCTGTCGGAGAACGGCAATCCAAAATTTGGCAGCGTGAACGCCATCATGCACGCGATGGGCTACCGTCTAGCCCCGCAAAAGCTACCCTCGCCAAACTGAACGAACGAGGATAACGCCATGCCGAAAAAATATTTGCCGCGTATCACTGCTGTCTCTGCCGGAGAGCGCCCTAATACTTTGCACATTGTCTGGGAGCGCGACGGCGACAGTCTCGTTGACATATCCGGTCTGATTGAAACCTTTCGGGCCTATGCGCCACTTCGGCAGTCTGCTGAGTTGTTCCGTCAGGTGCGTGTTGGCGAATACGGAACGGATATTGTTTGGTCGGATGAACTGGACATGCCAGCCGATACGCTATGGAGACTCGCACAAGAGCAATCAGGCGCGACAATGACCGCCGAAGCCTTCCGAAACTGGCGTGAACGGAAAGCCTATACTCTCGATGAAGCGGCCACCGCGCTCGGCATTAGTCGCCGCATGGTTGCCTATTACGACCACGGCAACAAACCAATTCCCCGCGTCGTCGCTCTCGCTACTCTGGCGCTTGATCCAAATTCAAAGGCTGGGTTATCTCTCGGTTTGTAAGAGCAAATCACGGCTCCCACGGGGCTTTGGTTGCCATCAATTTCCGCAGCTTGGGATTCTCGCTCGGCGGCGCGTCCAAAGCCGCCATAAAAGCTTCCCATTGTTCAGGATTCAGACTGAAGTGTGACCGTTCGGCAAGGCCAGTCACTGCAAAACCTCTCTCAATCTCCTGAGCCGGTTGTTGATGCCTTGGAACGGAAGATGACATTCTCTCGTCAACATAAGGCGAAACATCCTCATAGGCGGAATTAGCCTCTCTGGCGATGTCGCTAATGAGTGCTTCTTTTTGATGTGTGACTGATTGAAGCCCCGCCAACGTTCTTTGCACATAAACAAAATTATGGGCCAAATCCTCATAGCCGACGTGAGAGGCTTTTTCAAATTCCCTGTCATCCAAGTGATCGGCCAGTTTATCCAATGACTCCCGCAGCTTATCTAAAGCCATGGCAACCCCAACCGTCTCCATTAAAATATCGCTATCAAGCGTTTCGATGACAGCGGCGCGACCGTCAATTATCGAAGCGATTTGTTTTGGATCGACGTTCATTTTTACCTCTGTATTGCTACCCAGACAAACCCGCATTTATCGCCTTGCCCACCTCAAGGCTTCATCAACAGCGTTGTCAATATCTGCTTGTGAATGACCGGTATTTTCACGCTTTGTTTTATCGGCAACTAAATCAAAACTTTCTCGGTCTAGTTCCTCAATCAGGTTTTCAGCCCTTCCACTCGCCTCGCCTTCCTTAAGCGTCTGTCCTAATGCTTCGCAGCATTCTGGATTTAGCAATGGCTTTTTCATAGGTAATCCTTCACGAGCGGGAGGATAAGTTGCCTGGAAGCGGAACCAAAGCTGACAAATCCATGATGGCGGTAAAAGCTCTCGGCCTGGTCGTCCTTGGCGTCAACCACAAGAGCAAAAACAGCCACTTCGGAACGCAAGGCCCGCGTCATGGCATCCCATACAAGAGCGCCGCCAAGGCGGCGACCTCGATACCCTAAATCAACGGCAAGTCTACCCAAGCGGGCGACAGGTACGGACGGGTAGCGGGGCAAACGCTTGATGATCGGCTCCGGCATGTCCGCCAAGGGAACGCCGCTGGCGGCAAGCGTGTAATACCCGGCCACCTTGCCCGTTGCGGCCTCAAGCGCGACGTAGCAAGCCGTGGCCCTGCGCCGCACGTCCTGGGACGCCTGCGCCAGAAAGTACCGGTCTAACGCTTCGACGCCGCAAGAAAACCCTTTCCTGACGTGGTGGGGGCCAAGTGCCTCAATGAGAAACGGCCCTGTCACTCTGAACCAAACAACGCGGCGTGGGCTTCTTTTGCGCGTACCAAAGCAGGCGCGGGCGGTGGCGGATTAAGCAAAAGATCGACAAAGCGGCGTTGATCTTCGACGGAAAGGCGGATGATCTGGTTTTCTTCAATGGCGCGGTGCGCCGCCTCTTGAGCGGCGGAAACCACAAAGTCGCTAATGCTGCGGCCCTGCATTTCGGCGGCGTGTTTCACCAGGGCAAGCGCATCAGGGGCGATACGCGCCTCAATGCGGGCCGTTCGGGCGGGTTCATGGGGCATCATGGTAGCCTCTCTTTCTGGTTAAATGTGTACGGCATTATACAGTACATTGTCAAGTCCCATGGCTAAAACAGGCGTTCAATATCCCGCGAACCATGCAGGACGCGGACAATATCAACGCCGTCCTCAAGCGGAAAAAAGAAAATCAGGTAATTTCCCACGGGATGGCAGCGCAAGCCCGTTTTGAGTTCGTCGCGGCCCGTTCCCATGTGCGGGAAGTCGGCCAAGGCCCAACAGCTTTCTTGAATACGCTCAAGAAACCTGTCGGCGTTGTGCGGGCTGTCCTGCGCGATATGCAACCATATTTCGTCAAGGTCGTTTTCGGCTTCGGGCTTTTTCAATAAACGCGGCATCGGGAGTTCATCCTTCCCCTTGCTGCGCGGCCAGCCGCTTGCGGCCCCGCGCCTTGATCGCTTCAAAGTCCAAAGGGGTTGACTCGCCGCTGTCCATCCCTTTCTGGATTTCCCGCCTTAGCTCCTCAAGCCGCAACTCGCGCAACTGGTCGCGTTCCTCCAACAGGCGCAGGGCATCCCGCATCACCTCGCTTGCCGAGTTGTAAAGGCCGCTCTCGACCTTGCCTTGCACCAATTTTTCAAGGTGGGGGGTGAGGGAAATGTTCATGGTCTTGGCTCCTCCGCTTTGGCGGCTAATGACAAAAAATAACAAAGATTGTTATTTATAGCCCAACCCTGTGGGAAAATCCACCCAAAGCAGGCCCGCGCCCAGCCCGTGGCTTGTCTAAAAAACGGTCAGATACTGTTGGCGAATTGCCTGTACCGGCGCAGGATGGAATAGTCTAATGTAATCAATTCATTGCACTACACTTCCGCAGGGGGTTTGCCATGTCTCTCAATCCCAGCCTGGCCGTGCCGGTTCCCG
>Ga0265327_10002267_pt1 | contig 20718 bp, 24 predicted proteins | sample 41621metaG_FD_202089 | JGI IMG/M metagenome (GOLD analysis project Ga0265327, IMG submission 202089) | Rhizosphere microbial communities from Carex aquatilis grown in University of Washington, Seatle, WA, United States - 4-16-21 metaG | ecosystem: Host-associated > Plants > Roots > Rhizosphere...
GAGACCCCGGCCCGCTGGAACGACTACGTCGCCCTGCTCAAGCCTCGGGTGATGTCGCTGGTGGTGTTCACCGCCTTCACCGGACTGATGTGCGCCAGGGCGCCGATGTCGCCGACCCTGGCGGCGGTGGCGGTGCTGTGCATCGCGGTGGGCGCCGGCGCGTCCGGCTCGCTCAACATGTGGTACGACGCCGACATCGACCGCCTCATGCGTCGCACGCGCGGCCGGCCGATCCCGATGGGCCGGGTGCAGGGCGCCGATGCGCTGGGCCTGGGCGTCGCGCTGTCGCTGTTTTCGGTGATGCTGATGGGCATGGCCGCCAACTGGCTGGCCGCGGGCATGCTGGCCTTCACCATCCTGTTCTACGCCGTGGTCTACACCATGTGGCTCAAGCGCTGGACGCCGCAGAACATCGTGATCGGCGGCGCCGCGGGCGCCCTGCCGCCGGTGATCGGCTGGGCGGCGGCCACGGGCCACACGCCGCTCAACGCATGGCTGCTGTTCGCCATCATCTTCCTGTGGACCCCGCCGCACAGCTGGGCCCTGGCGCTGTACACCAGCGGCGACTACGCCAAGGCCGGGGTGCCGATGATGCCCGTGGCCAAGGGCGCGGCCTCTACCCGCCGGCAGATCTTCCTCTACTCGCTTGCCTTCGTGCCGGTCGCGATCGCGCCGGCCTTCACCGGCCTGGGCGGGCCTGTCTATCTGGCGGTCTCGGCCCTGGGCGGGCTGATGTTCCTGCTGATGGCCTTCCGCGTCTGGCGCTCGCGCGCCGGCGACGACGTCAACGGAGCGGAAAAGGGACTCTACGAGGTGAAGACCGGGTCCAAGGATGCGCGCAACCTGTTCGCCTTCTCGATCCTGTATCTGACCCTGCTGTTCGCCTCCCTGCTGGTCGAGCGGACTATCGGGCTTGAGTCATTGGTCTGGGGGCGCTGATTATGGCGGACACTCCGAATTCCTCGGATGACTCGGAGTTCGAAGAGGCCGAACTTTGGACCGGTCCAGTCGACCCATCAAATCCGTGGGACGAAAGCCCCGAGGCCCGGAAGGCCCGCAGGCAGCGCAGCCTGCTTCTGGCGTTGGGGCTGGTGGCCTTCGTGATCCTGGTGTTCATCGTCACCGTCGTGAAGTTGAAGGGCAACGTCTTTGACGGCTCCCATCTCTAGTCTCGGCAAAGCCAAGCGGCGCACGGCGCTGTTCGCCGCCGTGGTGGTGGTCGCCATGACCGGAGCGGCCTTCGCCGCGGTGCCGCTGTACAAGACCTTCTGCCAGCTGACCGGCTTCGACGGCACGGTGCGCCGGGCCGAGTCGGCGCCGACACAGGTGCTGGAGCGCAAGCTGCTGATTCGCTTCGACGCCAATGTGCGCGGCGTGCCGTGGGACTTCGCACCGGACCAGGCCACTCAGACCGTGCAGATCGGCAAGACCGGCCTGGCCTTCTTCCGCGTGACCAACCACGGCGACAAGCCGGTGACCGGCCACGCCGCCTACAATGTCGTGCCCGAAGGCGCGGCCAAGTACTTCGAGAAACTGCAGTGCTTCTGCTTCACCGATCAGACGCTGCAGCCTGGGCAGACCATGGATTTCCCTGTCGTTTATTTCGTCGATCCGAAGTTCGCTTCGGATCCCGACACGAAGGACGGCCAGGACATCACCCTGTCCTATACGTTCTTCCCCGTCGCGGCTCCGGCCGCGGCGAAAAGCGCTTCCAATACGCCCGCCAGGCCGGTTTCGGCTCTTGGCGGAAACGCGAAGGCGGCGCTATAGGCATGCGCACCAACACCATGCTGCACGCGCAGCAGGCGATTTGAGGGGTTCGGCGGATCGATGTCCCATCCTGGCGTCAAGCACGACTATCATCTGGTCAACCCGAGCCCCTGGCCTCTGGTGGGCTCGATCTCGGCTACCATCATGGCCATGGGCGGCGTCGCCTGGATGAAGGGCCTGTTCTTCATCGAGAAGCACAACCCGCTGTTCTTCTTCCTGGGCCTGGCCGGCGTGCTCTACACCATGGTCGGCTGGTGGATCGATGTGACCCGCGAAGCCAACCAGGGCGACCACACCCCGGTCGTCTCCATCGGCCTGCGCTACGGCATGATCATGTTCATCGCCTCCGAGGTGATGTTCTTCGTGGCGTGGTTCTGGATGTTCTTCGAGATGGCCCTGTTCCATCACCACAGGACGCTGTCGGCCATTCCTGAAGTGCAGGCCGCCTGGCAGACGTGGCCTCCCAAGGGCATCGAGACGGTAGCACCCTGGCATCTGCCGCTGGTCAACACCCTGACCCTGCTTCTGTCCGGCACGACCGTGACCTGGGCCCACCACGCCCTGCAGCAGGGCGACCGCAACGGCGCCAAGTGGGGCCTGATCCTGACGATCCTGCTCGGCTGCCTGTTCACCTCGATCCAGGCCTACGAGTACCACGAGATCTTCAGCGAGAATTTCTTCTTCGGGAACCCCGAAGCGGCCAACTCGGGCCTGTTCGGCTCGACCTTCATCATGGCCACCGGCTTCCACGGCTTCCACGTGCTGATCGGCACCATCTTCCTGACCGTGTGCCTGCTGCGCCTGCTGGGCGGCGGCTTCACGCCGCAGAAGCACTTCGGCTTCGAGGCAGCGGCTTGGTACTGGCACTTCGTGGACGTGGTGTGGCTGTTCCTGTTCGCCTTCATCTACGTGATATTCGGACGCTAAGGACCCGCACATGGCAGGCGTGAATCCGGTCCTGGCCGGCATCGCCTGCCGCTGCCCCAAGTGCGGCGAGGGGAGCCTGTTCTCGGGTTTCCTGACCGTCTCCCCGGAATGCGAGGCCTGCGGCTTCGACCTGCGCAAGGCCGATAGCGGCGACGGCCCGGCCGTGTTCATCATCCTGATCGTGGGCTGCATCGTGGGCTTCGGCGCCCTGATCACCGAGGTGGCCTTCCACCCGCCCGTGTGGCTGCACCTGATCCTGTGGCTGCCGCTGACGGCGATCCTGTGCCTGGCGCTGCTGCGGCCGTTCAAGGGTGTGATGATCGCCCTGCAGTTCCACAACCGGGCTTCCGAGGCCGGCGGCAAGGATGTCTGAGGCCAAGAGGCCCGGACTGGGCACGGCGGCGCTCGTGCTGGTGTGCCTGGGAATCCTGATCGGGCTCGGCGTCTGGCAGTTGCAGCGGTTGAAGTGGAAGGAAGGCCTGCTGGCGCACATCGCCGCCCTGCAGAACGCGCCGGCGCGGCCTCTCACGGACATCCTGCAGGCGGGCGGCGACCTCGACTTCGTGCGCGTCAGCTTCGACTGTCCTGACCTTGAGCGCCGTCCGACCCTGCGCCTGTTCTCCGTGCGCGAGGGCGTTGCCGGCTACCGCCTGATCGCCGCTTGCGCCGCCAGCGGCGGAGGCTACGCGAGCATCCTGGTGGACCGGGGCTTCACCCCGCTGGAACAGGCCGCGGCGGCTGGACAGCCCGGGCGGGCGGTTCTACCTGGGCCGGTGACCGGCGTGCTGCGCCAGGGCGACAAGGCCAATTTCGCGACGCCGCCGAACCGGGCCGGCGAGAACCTGTGGTACTCGCGCGACGTGGCCGCCATGGCCGGCGCCCTGCACGCCGCGGCGCCCGCGCCGGTCTATCTGATGATCGAGCGGCCTGCGCCGGCGAGCGGCCTGCCGATTCCCGCGCCCATCCCCGCCGACATCCCCAACCGCCACTTCGAGTACGCCCTTACCTGGTTCGGGCTTGCGGCCTCCCTGATCGGCGTCTATGCCGCCATGCTCCTACGCAGGCGGCGGACCTAAGATGCGCTACGTTTCCACCCGGGGGCAGTCCCCGGCCATCGGCTTCTGGGATGCGGTGCTGGCGGGCCTGGCGCCCGACGGCGGCCTCTATATCCCCGAGGCCTGGCCGCGCTTCGAGCGGGAAGAGATCGCCGCCTTCGCCGGCAAGCCCTATGCCGAGGTCGCCGCCGCGGTGATCGGCAAGTTCGCGGGTTCGGATATCGCCCCGGACGAACTGCTGGAGATGACGCGGGCCGCCTACGCCACCTTCACCCACGCGGCGGTGACCCCGGTCAAGCAGCTGGGCGACGACCTGTTCCTGCTGGAGCTGTTCCACGGCCCGACCCTGGCGTTCAAGGACGTGGCCATGCAGATCCTGGCGCGCCTGTACGACAAGGCGCTGAAGCTGCAGAACCGGCACATGACCATCGTCGCCGCCACCTCGGGCGACACCGGCGGGGCGGCGATCGAGGCGTTCCGCGGGGCGTCCAACGCCAGAATCCTGGTGCTCTTCCCCGAGGGCCGCATCAGCGAGGTGCAGCGGCGGTTCATGACCACCACCGGCGCGGCCAATGTGGCCAACATCGCGCTGCAAGGCTCGTTCGACGATTGCCAGGCCATCGTGAAGGACATGTTCCAGGACCCGGCCCTGCGTCAGGCGGTGGACCTGTCGGGCGTCAATTCGATCAATTGGGCGCGGATCGCGGCCCAGGCCGTCTACTACTTCACCAGCGCCGTGGCCCTAGGCGCGCCGCACCGGGACGTGTCGTTCGTGGTGCCGACCGGCAACTTCGGCGACGCCTTCGCCGGCTACGTCGCCAAGCAGATGGGCCTGCCGATCGAGTCGATCACCGTGGCCACCAATTCCAACGACATCGTCGCACGGGCCATCACCACCGGCCGCTACGCCCGCGGCGAGGTCATGGCGACCCAGAGTCCGGCGATGGACATTCAGGTGGCCTCCAACTTCGAACGGCTGCTCTATCAGGCCTCGGGCCGGGACGCGGCGGCCACCAGCCAGTTCTTCAAGACGTTCGCCGAGACCGGCGAGGCCGTGGTTCCGGGCCACGCCCTGGAGGATATGCGCCGCCTGTTCTCGGGTCAGTCGGTGGACGAGGCCGAGACCAGCGCCACCATCCGCCAAGTGTTGGAGGAAACCGGGGAACTGATCGATCCGCACACCGCCGTGGCGATGACGGCGGCCCTGCGTCCGCGCCCCGGCGCGAGGCGCGCGGCGCCCGCGCCCGTGGTCGTGCTGTCGACCGCGCACCCGGCCAAGTTCCCCGAGGCGGTTCTGGCCGCCGCCGGAGTCGAGCCTCGCCTGCCCGCCGCCGCCGTGGGCCTGGACGCCAAGGCCGAGACGTTCGACCGGCTGCCCAACCAGCCTGACGCGGTGAAAGCCTATCTGCGCGACTTCGCCGGCGCCGCCGCGACCGCAAGCTCTTGAGCGGGCGCCTGCATCGCCTGTCCAACGGCGTCCGGGTCGTGTGCGACCCGATGGCGGATCTGGAGACCCTGTCGATCAGCGTCGTGGCCGGACGGGGGGCGCGGGCCGAGGGGCCGGACCAGTCGGGCTGGGCGCACCTTCTGGAGCACATGGTGTTCAAGGGCGCCGGCGAGCGCACGGCGCGGGACATCGTCGAAGGCATCGAGGCGGCCGGCGGCCAGATCAACGCCGCCACCAGCTATGAGCGCACCAGCTTCCAGGTGCGGGCCCTGAAGGGCGGACTGAAGCTGGCGACCGAGGTCCTGGCCGACCTGGTGCTGCGGCCGACCATCGATGCGCAGGAACTGGAGCGCGAGAAGCAGGTCATCGAGCAGGAAATCGCCGAGGCGGCCGACGCTCCGGACGACCGGGTGTTCGACCTCGCCCAGGCCTCTGCCTTCGCCGGACAGCCGCTTGGCCGGCCGATCCTGGGGCAGCCGGCCACCATCGAGACGGCGAGCGCCGAGGCGCTGCAGGCCTTTCGCGCGGGGCAGTACGCCAGCGACCGGCTGGTGGTCAGCGCCGCCGGGGCGGTGGACGAAGACGAACTTCTGGCTCTCGCCGAGCGGCTGTTCGGCGCCGAGCCGCACACCACCGGCCCCGTGAGCGATCCCGCCGGCTTCACCGCCGGCTTCCATCCTGAGGTCCGCCGGCTGGAGCAGGCCCACACGGTGTTGCTGCTGCCGGGCGTCGGCGCCCGCGACGAGGCCTATTTCGCCCAACGGCTGTTTGCTGAGGCCCTCGGCGGCGGCATGTCGTCGAGGCTGTTCCAGGAGGCGCGTGAGCGCCTTGGGCTGGCCTACGCCATCGACGCCTACGGCGAAAGCTACGCCGAGACCGGGCTGGTGGGGATCTACGCCGGCACGGCGGCCGACAACGCGGCCCGCACGGCAGAAGTCGTGGCGCGGGAGCTCGTGGCGCTGACCCTGGGCGCCGAACAGGGCGAGCTCGACCGCTGCAAGGCTCAGCTCAAGGCCTCGCTGTTCATGGGCCGGGAGTCGAGCCTGTCGCGGGCAGAGCAGTCCGCGGGCCAGGTGCTGCTGTTCGACAAGCTGTTCACCCCTGCCGAGATCGCCGAGGCGGTCGACGCGGTTTCGGCCGCCGACATCCGCGCCTTCGGCACGCGCGTGCTGGACGCCATGACTATCGCCGGCGCCGTGCTCGGCCCCAAGTCGGCGCTCAAGGCCGGCGAGACGTTCCAGCGGGCGCTGTTCGGCTAATCGATGTTGAGCATCTGCTGAAAGCGGAGCAGGGGCGCGCTGTCCTGCCCGGGGGCCCTGCCTTCAAGTTCATAGAGCCGGTTTCCGGCGATGAACACGGAGGCGACGGAGCGGCCGCCGTCGGTCCGTTCGACGCTGATCTGGCGCCCGTGGGCGAGCCTGATGCGGGCCTCGGCGTAGGTGCGCAGCTTGCCGTCGCCGACGAGGCGGCCGATGGCCGTGCGGATCACCGCCTCCCGGTCGAAGGTCTGGCCCGAGATGTCCGCTACGGTCAGGCGATAGGCGGCCTTGTTCCACTCGGCGGTGTAGGTTTGGGCAGGCACGCTCGTATGTCCGCCGAGATCGTAGCGAGATCGAACCATCATGGGCGCCCCAGGGAACTGAGCGGTGAAATGATCCTCGGGACGGACGAGGTCGCGCCACACCGACCCCTTGCTCTTCGCGATCGGGGCGGAGGCCCGATGCGGCTTGCCGAGGCCCTGGTCGAGCTCCGCGCGGGCGCTGTCGAGCATGTAGCTCAGCTGGCCGGAGTCGCTCCACGGGTCGGGGTCGCCCATGAGCTGGGACTCGTGGCGCCCGATCACGTCGGCCACTTCAGGATGGCCCGTGAGGACGACCTCCGCGCCGTTGTACGACTGCAGCCGCTCGAGGCTCTTGCGGTAGTCTGTGGCGATAGCCGGATAGGCCTTGTTGCCGACCAGGACATTGCCCGCCACGGTGATGCTGCACAGGAAAAGCACGTGGTACGAGGCGTCGCGCTCGCGGAGCTCCATGGTCCAGCTGGTGCAGCCGGGGGTATGGCCAGGCGTGAACAGCGTGTTCAGGGCGATCGGCCCTAGCCGGACGATCTCGCCGTCCCTCAGCAGGCGATCGACCTTGGCGGGGGGCCATGGCGTCTGACTGACGGGATTGTCGCCGCGCGGGCGACCATGCTCCAGCGCCCACACGTCGCCCGGGGAAGCCAGCAGCTGGGCGCCGGTGTCCTTCTTGAGCTGGGCCAGGGCGCCCGCGTGATCGTGGTGGGCGTGGTTGTTCAGCAGGATCTTCACGTCCCGCAGTTGGAAGCCCAGCGCCTTGATATTGGCCTCGATCAGGGGAGCGTTTTCCGCGACGGTGCCATCGATCAGGATATGCCCCTCGGGCGAGGTGATCAGATAGGCGGCCAGACCCCTGGAGCCGACGTAGTAGATGTTCCCGACGATGCGGAACGGGGCTTGAGGCTGAGTCCAGGTCGGGTGGTCGTCGGCGAGGCTGACGCGCGGCGCAGCCAGGGCCAGAGCCAGAGTCACGCCTGCGACGTTCAAAGCCCAGCGCTTCATGATCCCCCGTCCCCAGCCAGACCCAGCTTGGCGATGGACGATAGGACAATCGCCTTGTGGCGGCGACATGGCCATCTCGCGTTCCGCCTTGGCCTTTGACGCCGGTGAGATGCGCGCTAGCCTCCCCCCATGGCCCTCTTGGACTGGATCACGCCGGAAAGCGGCCTAAGCCTGGAGGGGCAGGGCGTGCGCCTGCGCGCGCCGCGCTGGCGCGACTATCAGGCCTGGTCGAATCTGCGCCGCGCCTCGCGCGATTTCCTGCAGCCCTGGGAGCCGGTGTGGCCCGAGGATGACCTGGAGCGCAGCGCCTATCGCCGGCGGCTGGCCACCTACGCCCGGGAAGTGGACGCCGGGGCGGCCTATCCGTTCTACATCTTCCGCACCAGCGACGAGGCCTTGGTGGGCGGGGTGACGATTTCGAACGTGCGGCGGGGCGTCGCACAGATGTGCACCATCGGCTACTGGATGGGCCATCCCTACGCCGGACAGGGGTATATGACCGCCGCGCTCAAACCCTTGGTTGCATTCGCTTTTGGCGAACTGGGCCTGCATCGGGTAGAAGCCGCCTGCCTGCCGGAGAACCGCGCCTCGCATCGCCTGCTGCTCAAGAGCGGCTTCCGCGAGGAGGGCATGGCTCAGGCTTATCTTAAAATTAACGGCAGTTGGCGAGATCATCTCCTGTTCGGCATGGTGGCGCCGGGCCCGTCCATTCGCGTGGACGCCTAGCCGCCGAGCCGGGCAGGGACGGTCAGAACGACCGTTTCTTACGCGCGAGAATGGTGCGAAGTGATGGACGCGCAGGCTATCTGCGGCGTGAGTGTTGTGTGACGGTCCGGCCTTCGGAACGGTTCCTTTGGGACGCGACCGGGACGCTGGAATCCCTCGGGGCGGCGGGAGTCGTCCTATGGATGTGGGATCCGGACCGCGACAGCATGCGCTTGACTGGCCCCGCCCGCAGCCTGGGCCTGGGTCCGCTGGCGCCCGAATGTTCGACCGCAGCCCTCATGGCCCTGGCCGCGCCGCAGGATCGCATGCTGGTGGAGTCCCTGCTGCAGCCCAAGGCGCCCGGCGAGGAGTTCGTCGCCAAGGTGCGCATGCGCGGCGCGCCGCCCTGCATCTGGCGGGGGGTTTGGCTTGAGGAGGGCGGCCGGGCGGCCGGCGCCATCGTCGCCGAGACACAATTCGCGCCGGAGCCGCGCGACGCCCTGACCGGCCTGCTGGACCGCCGCGCGTTCCTCGCCCAGGCCGCCGAGAAGCTGCAACTGCCGCTGTCCTACGTGCTGATCGTCGCCGACCTCGACCGCCTGCGCCGGCTGAACGAGGCCCTAGGCCACGAGCGCGCCGACCTGGTGCTGTCGGCCCTCGGCTCGCGCCTGACCGCCGCCTTCGCCAAGGATGCGCTGCTGGGGCGCGTGGGCGAGGACGAGTTCGCCATCCTGGCCCCGGAGGCCGGACGCTCGCCTGCCGAATTGGCTCGCCAGGTGCTGGAGCAACCCCTGCGCGTGGCCGGCTTCGATATCTATCCGACCCTGACCCTGGGCCAGGTCCGCGCCGAGGGCGGCGAGGAAGCGCCGGACGTGGCCGAGCTGCTCCGCCGCGCCGCGCTCGATCTCGAAAGCGGCAAATTGGCCCGGCGCGTCCCAACCGCGAGCAGCAGCAAAGAGGGCGACACCGACGGGCTGTCTCGCCTGGCGCTCGAGGCCGACCTTCGGGGCGCGCTGCTGCGGGGTGAGATCGTGCCCTACTACCAGCCGATCGTGCGGCTCTCGACCGGCGCGATCTCCGGCTTCGAGGCCCTGGTGCGATGGCAGCACCCCCGCCGCGGCCTGGTCGCGCCCGACCAGTTCCTCAACCTCGCCGACGAAATGGGCCTGCTGCTCGACATCGGCGCCTACATGATCGAGACCGCCGCCCGCCAGCTGGCGTCCTGGCGCGCCGCGCACAAGGCGGCGGGGGAACTGACGGTGAGCGTGAACCTGTCGACCGTCGAAGTGGACCGTCCGCATCTGGTGTCGGACGTCGGCCGGGTGCTGCGCGACACCGGCCTGCCGCCGGGCGCCCTGAAGCTGGAGATCACCGAGAGCGACATCATGCGCGACCCTGAACGGGCCGCGAAGATCCTGCAGGCCCTGCGCGACGTGGGGGCGGGTCTGGCCATCGACGACTTCGGCACGGGCTTCTCGTCGCTGCAGTACCTGACGCGCCTGCCGTTCGACACGCTCAAGATCGACCGCTATTTCGTGCGGACCATGGCCAGCAACGAGGGATCGGACAAGATCGTGCGATCGGTGGTGAACCTGGGCCGGGACCTCGATCTGGAGGTGGTGGCCGAGGGCGTCGAGAACGCCGTCATGGCCCGCCGGCTGCTGCAGATCGGCTGCGACTACGGCCAGGGCTTCGGCTATGCGCCGGCGCTTTCGCACCAGGAAGCCGAAGTTTATCTCAATGAAAGCTACGCTGACGGGACCGCGCCGGTGAAGCTTAGAGGTTGATTTGGCCGTATCGTAGAGCTTACGGCCTTGCAATTGCTGCAGTGCACGCTGGAACCATAAGTAATTCCCTCAATTAACATCGCATCACTACGCGAGGCATGGCGCCGAGCGGGGCAAATTTCTGAGGGAAAAGCCATGAGCATAATCGCTTGGTTGGTGGTCGGCCTGATCGCGGGCTGGATCGGCAGCCTGATCGTGAATCGCAGCGGCGAAGGCCTGGTCATGGATATTGTCCTGGGGATCGTCGGCGCCCTGGTGGGCGGCTTCATCTTCCAGTCGCTGGGGCACTCCGGCGTGAGCGGGATCAACCTCTACAGCATCGGTGTGGCGGTGGCCGGCTCGATCGTGGTGCTGCTGATCTATCACGCCGTCGTGCGCCGCCGGACCTATTGAAGACCGGCTGAGAAAGTCACGCGGACGGGCGGCTCAGGCCGCCCGTTTTCGTTTGGAATCAGCGCTTGCGCAGGCCTTGCAGGGCCTTGACCAGGCGGCGCGCGGGTTCGCGGCCGGCGAAGATGAACAGGCCGGAGCCAAAGATCGCTCCGATCAGGAAATAAGGATCCATCGGAACCCCCGAACTGCGCACTGGAAAAACAGGATATCGGTCAACCGCTTAAGATGAGGTAGCCGGCCGTGCAAGGGGGCGGAATGTCTCAGCCGGAGCCGGTCAGGCGCGTCCGGCGAGGGTCGACAGGGTGGCGGGACTGACGCCGATCTTGGCCAGGGCCCTGGTCCACTTGAGGTCGTGGTCGGCGGCGAACAGCAGGTCTTCGTCAGGCTCGCAGGTGAGCCACACGTTCTCGTGCATCTCGCGCTCCAGCTGACCGGGGCCCCAGCCCGCGTAGCCCAGGGCCAGGAGGGCGTGCCGCGGACGCCGGGCCGCGTCGGCCATCGCCTCCAGAACGTCGCGTGTGGCGGTCCAGGCCAGGCCGTCGCCGATCGGCAGGCTCGACCCCTCGCACATGTAGTCGTCGGTGTGGGCCACGAAGCCGCGCTCGCGGTCCACCGGTCCGCCGAAGAGCACGGGGTTCTCGTCCATGTCGTAGTTCGGCTCCACGCCCAGCCGGCGCAGCAGATCCGGCGTGGAGAGGCCTTCGACGGGCCGGTTCAGGGCCAGTCCCATGGCGTGGTCCGCGCTGTGTGCGCACATCAGGATCACGGCGCGTTCGAAGCGGGGATCGTCGATGCCGGGCATGGCGATGAGCACCCGGCCGGCGAGAAAATGACTGCTCATGGCCTTAACGGAACGCCCTTCGCCGCCGGCGCGCAAGCGCGACGACAGCGAAATCCATCACGTCGGCCTTGATCGGCGCGCTCTTTTGGCGTGACAAGAGCGCGCAGTCTTTCCGGAGAGCTCCCATGACCATCAAAGTCGGCGACCGCCTGCCCGAAGCCACCCTTCGCACCATGACGTCCGATGGGCCTCAGGCGAAGACCACCAGCGATATCTTCGCCGGCAAGACCGTGGCCCTGTTCGCGGTGCCGGGCGCCTTCACGCCGACCTGTTCGGCCAAGCATCTGCCGGGCTTCGTCGAGCACGCCAAGGACCTCAAGGCCAAGGGCGTCGACCTGATCGCCTGCGTCTCGGTCAACGACGTGTTCGTGATGGACGCCTGGGGCAAGGCTCAGAATGTCGGCGACGTGCTGATGCTGGCCGACGGCAACGGCGAGTTCACCAAGGCGGTGGGCCTTGAGCTGGACGGCTCGAAGTTCGGCATGGGTCCGCGCTCGCAGCGCTATTCGCTGGTGGCCAAGGACGGCGTCGTCACCCAGCTGAACGTCGAGGCCGGCGGCGAATTCCGCGTGTCGGCCGCGGATTACATGCTGGAGCACCTCTAAGCGTGAGCACGGTCTCGGAGGCGGCGGAGGCGCTCCGGCGCGGGGGCCTTGTGCTGATGCCCACCGAGACCGTCTATGGGCTGGCCGCCGACGCCGCCAACCCGGCGGCGATCGCCGCGGTGTTCGAGGCCAAGGGCCGCCCGCGGTTCAACCCGCTGATCGCCCACGTGACGGGAATCGAGGCCGCCCGGCGCTTCGCCGACTTCGACGAGCGGGCCCAGCGCTTGGCCGAGGCCTTCTGGCCGGGGCCGCTGACCCTGGTTGTTCCGATCACGGATGAACGCGCCGTCTGCGATCTGGCGCGGGCGGGGCTCGACACCGTGGCCGTCCGCGCGCCGGGGCATCCGAAGGCCCAGGCGCTGCTTGAGGCCTTCGGCGGTCCGGTCTGCGCCCCGTCGGCCAACCGCTCCGGCCGGCCGAGTCCGACGACCCTGCCGGACGCCCTCGACGAGACGGGAAGCGCCGCCGCGGCGTTTCTTGACGGAGGTCCCTGCCATGTGGGCCTGGAGTCCACGGTGGTCGCCGTGCTGGAGGGCCCGGTGCGGCTGCTACGCCCGGGCGGCCTGGCGCGCGAGCAGATCGAGGCGACGGTCGGGCCGCTGGCCGAGGCTGAGGACGATGCACGCCGCTCGCCAGGACGGCTGGTGCGCCACTATGCGCCCGAGGCCAAGGTCCGGTTGAACGCGACCTCGGCCGGGCCCGGCGAGGCCTTCCTGCGCTTTGGCGACGGGATCGACGACCCGCTCAGCCTGAGCCCCTCGGGCGATGTGCGCGAGGCGGCCCAGCGGCTGTTCTCGGCCCTGCGCGCCGCCGACCGGCTGCATCCGACGGGCATAGCCGTGGCTCCCGTGCCCGAGACCGGGCTCGGTGAGGCCGTGAACGACCGCCTGCGGCGCGCGGCTGGGTTCGTCGGCTAGCGGAGGCTATGATCGCGACATGATCGCCGCTGTCCCAGCAGACGTGATTTCCCGGCTGAAGGCCGTGCTCGGCGAGGGCGGCTGGAGCGAGGACCCGTCGAAGCTCGCGCCCAAGCTGGTGGAGGAGCGCGGCCGATGGATGGGGACCACGCCGTTGCTGGTGCTGCCGCGCACGGTGGAGGAGGTCGCCGCGGTGGTCGGCGTCTGTTTCGAATCCGGGACTCCGATCGTGCCCCAGGGCGGCAATACCGGTCTGGTGGCAGGCCAGGTTCCCCAGGGCGAGATCCTCCTATCGCTGGAGCGGATGAGAGCGGTGCGCGAGGTCACGCCGCTGGACGACGTGCTGGTGGCCGAGGCGGGCGTGACCCTGGCGGAGGTGCATCGGGCGGCGTCGGCGACGGACCGCTTTTTCCCATTGAGCTTGGCCTCGGAAGGCTCGTGCACCGTGGGCGGGCTGGTTTCGACCAACGCGGGCGGCACGGCGGTGCTGCGCTACGGAACCATGCGCGACCTGGTGCTGGGGATCGAGGCGGTGCTGCCCAATGGCGAGGTTTTCCGCGGGCTGAAACGGCTGCGCAAGGACAACACCGGCTACGACCTGAAGCAGCTGCTGATCGGCGCCGAGGGCACGCTGGGGGTGGTGACGGCGGCGAGCCTGAAGCTGTCTCCAAAGGCAGCGTCGCGCGCCGTGGCGATCGCCGGACTGAAGACGCCCGAGGCGGCGATCGCGCTGCTGGCTCGGGCCAAGTACGAGAGCGGGGGCGCGGTCGAGGCCTTCGAGCTGATGTCGCGCCAGAGCGTGGCCTTCGCCCTGAAGAACATTCCCGGCGTGCGCGAGCCGCTGCAGGACGCCTTCCCCTGGTACGTGCTGGTCGAGACCGCTTCAGGCGAAGAGGGCGCGGCCGAGCGGGCCATCGAGCGGCTGCTGGCGGGCGCCATCGAGGAGGGCCTGGTCGGGGACGCCGCGCTGGCCCAGAGCGAGGGCCAGGCCAAGGCGATGTGGCGCCTGCGCGAGGACCTGTCGGCGGCGCAGAAGCCCGAGGGCGTCAACTGGAAGCACGACATTTCGGTCCCGGTGTCGCGGATTCCCGAGTTCCTGGACCGGGCCGACCGGGCGCTGCTGTCGCGCTGGCCGGGCGCACGCATCGCCGCCTTCGGCCACGTGGGCGACGGCAACCTTCATTACAACATCGCCCAGCCCCTGGACGGCGACGCGGCCGGCTTCGACGCCGATCGCGACGCGGGCGCGGAGACCGTGCACGACATCGTCGCCGATCTCGGAGGCTCGATCTCGGCGGAACACGGCCTCGGCGCCATGAAGACGGCCGAGGCCCTGCGCTACAAGTCGTCCGTTGAGGTCGAGGCGATGCGCGCGCTGCGCCGCGCGCTCGACCCCAAGCGGATCATGAACCCCAGAGTACTGTTCTGAGGATCGTTCCGGGGCCTATTGGCCGCCCGGACGCGGACCGCCAGGACCGCCAGGGCCGCCCGGACCGCCGGGTCCACCGCCGGCCGCGAAGCTGGCCGTGACGGTCTTCATCTCGTCGAGGGTGATCTTGCCGTCGCCGTTGGCGTCGAAGCGGGCGAAGCCCTGTTCGCGACGGCCGCCGGCGACCCACTCTTCCTTGGAGAGGGAGCCGTCCTTGTTGGTGTCCATCTGCTTGAAGTTGGCCTCGATCTGCTCGGGCGTCTGCGGTGCGCGCGGCGGGCCGCCGGCGCCGCCGCCGGGCGGCTGGGCGAGGGCGAGGGCCGGCAGGGCGGCGAGGATCAGAGCGGGGACGAAGGCTTTCATGGGGAACTCCCTATTGGATATCGTTGATCTCCTCGTAGACCCGAATTGGGGCCGCCATATTTCCGGATGTGGGCGGGATTGTTTCCGTTCCCGTCTCTGTGGACAACCTATGGCGCCGACTTGCCTGACCCAGGCCCCCCGCTAAGGTCGGCGCCGATGTTGATGGTCATCTCCCCCGCCAAGTCGCTCGATTTCACTCCGGCCGCTCCGCACGTCCCGGCGACGACGCCGGCCATGGCCGCGGACCTCGCCGAACTGACCAAGGTCGCTCGCCGGCTGAGCCGGGCGGACCTCAAGCGGCTGATGGGCATTTCCGACAATCTGGCCCTGCTGAACCACGAGCGCTTCCAGGCCTTCGATCCCCAGAGCGAGGACGGGGTGCAGGCGGCCATGGCCTTCGACGGCGACGTCTACGACGGTCTTCAGGCGCGCACCCTCGACAAGGCGGGCCTGGCTTACGCCCAGCGCCATCTGCGCATCCTGTCGGGCCTCTACGGTCTGCTGCGGCCGCTCGACGTGATCCAGCCCTATCGCCTGGAGATGGGAACGCGGTTGAAGACACGCCGGGGCGGATCGCTCTACGATTTCTGGGGCCCGCGCATCGCCGAGGCGCTGGACGAGGCGGCCGAGGAGGCCGGCGAGCCCGTTCTGATCAACCTGGCCAGCCAGGAGTATTTCGGCGCGGTGGACCGCGAGGCGCTGAAGCTGCCGGTGGTGAGCTGCCATTTCAGGGAGATCAAGGGTGACGAGCCGGCCAAGTTCATCAGCTTCTACGCCAAGAAGGCGCGGGGGTTGATGGCGCGTTTCGCCATCGACCAGCGCATCGACCGCGCCGAGGGGCTGAAGGATTTCTCGGTCGCGGGCTATGTCTTCGATTCCAGGGCCTCAACCGCAGAGGACTGGATGTTCGTCCGCAGCCTTGCCTAGCCAGGGCAGCTTCCCCAGGTCTATGCTGCGTCGCAGCATTCCCGCACGTCAGGAGCACGACCAATGTCCGACCTGAAGGGCCACGTGGCCATAGTCACCGGATCCACCAGCGGCATCGGCCAGGCGATGGCCAAGGCCTTGGCCAGTCAGGGCGCGAACGTCGTGATCAACGGCCTCGGCGATCCGCACAAGATCGACGAGGAGCGGTCGGAAATCGCCAACGCCTTTGGCGTCGAGGTGAAATACCACGGCGCCGACATGACCAAGCCGGACGAGATCGCCGACATGGTCGGCTTCGCCAAGCGCGAATTCGGGCGGCTTGACCTGCTGCTCAACAACGCCGGCGTCCAGCACGTCTCGCCGGTCGAAGACTTTCCGATCGACAAGTGGAACCAGATCATCGCCATCAACCTGTCGTCGTCCTTCCACGCGATCCGCGCCGCCGTGCCGATCATGAAGGCGCAGGGACGGGGGCGGATCGTGAACCTGGCCTCGGTGCATGGGCTCGTCGCCTCGCCGTTCAAGAGCGCCTACGTGGCCGCCAAGCACGGCGTGGTTGGACTGACCAAGACCGTGGCGCTGGAAGTGGCCGAGCAAGGCATCACCTGCAACGCCATCTGCCCAGGCTATGTGAAGACGCCCTTGGTGGAAGGTCAGATCGCCGATACGGCCAAGGCGCGCGGCATCAGCCCCGAGCAGGTGTTGAAGGACGTGCTGCTGGCGGCCCAGCCGACCAAGAAGTTCGTCGAGTTCGATCAGATCGCCGGCCTGCTGCTGTACCTCGCCTCCGACGCGGGCGCTTCGGTGAACGGGGCGGCGCTTTCCATCGACGGCGGCTGGACGGCCCAGTGACGCACGGTCCAGTCCGGTGAAGCTTCTGCGCAGGACGCCGCCGGCCAGTTCGGCCCGGCCGATCAGTCTCGCCCTGCAAGGCGGCGGGGCGCATGGCGCATTCCAGTGGGGCGTGCTCGATCGCCTGATCGAGTTCGGCGGGCTGGACATCCAGTCGATCACCGCCGCCTCGGCCGGGGCGATGAACGCTGTGGCCCTGGTGTGGGGCATGCTGGAAGGCGGGCCCGACGGCGCGCGAAGCAGGCTTGAGAGCTTCTGGCGGGCGGTCAGCCAGGGCGGATCGCGCGGCGTGTTCGGCGAGAACCTGGTGGCCAGCCTCGCCACCGACTGGTTCACCAACAACCCCGCCTACAAGTACATGGAAGCCCTGACCAGCCAGGTCGCCGTTTCGCCCTACGACTTCAATCCGCTGAACATCAACCCGCTGCGCGACATCCTGCGCGAGCAGATCGACTTCAAGGCGATCCGCGAGCAGAGCACGATCGACCTGTTCATCGCCGCCACCGGCGTGCGCACCAACGAGGCCAAGCTGTTCCATGCCGCGGAGCTGACCGCGGAGCACGTCATGGCCTCGGCCTGCCTGCCGGACGTGTTCCAGGCGGTGGAGATCGACGGCGAGCCCTATTGGGACGGCGGCTATCTGGCCAATCCGCCGATCTGGCCGCTGGTGGAATGCCGGGCGCGCGACGTGCTGCTGTGCCTGCTCAATCCCCTCAAGACCAGGCACACGCCCAAGACCTCGAGCGAGATCATGGACCGGCTGAACGAGATCAGCTTCAACGCCTCGGTGGCGGCCGAACTTCGCGCGGTCGCCGTGGTGCAGGATCTGATCAAGCGCGGGCATCTGAGAGGCGGGCCGGGCTACATGGACCTGCGCTTCCACATGATTTCCGCCGACGGGCGGCTCAGCGACCTGAAGCTGCCGTCCAAGTTCAACACGGACTGGAGCTTCCTGCAGGACCTCAAGAAGCGCGGCCGGGCGGCCGCCGACGAATGGCTGAAGGACGACCTGGCCCAGCTGGGCGTCAGCTCGACGGTCGATCTCGGCAAGGCCTTCCTGTGAGCGAGACGCGCAAGGCGCCGACGCCGACGGTCGGGGTGATCTGCTTTCGCGGCGACGAGGTGTTGCTGATCCGGCGGGGCAAGCCGCCGCGGATGGGCGACTGGAGCATTCCCGGCGGGCGGCTGGAGTGGAACGAGGCGGTGCAGGATTGCGCCCTGCGCGAGCTGATGGAAGAGACCGGGGTGCGCGCCGAGCTGATCGGCCTGGTGGACGTGATCGACGGCTTCTTCGGCGACGAGCGCCATTACGTGCTGATCGACTACGCCGCCCGCTGGCTGGAGGGCGAGCCCCAGGCCGGCGACGACGCGGTGGACGCCCGGTTCTGGCCGGTGGCCGAGGCCATCGAGCGGGTCGAATGGCCCAAGACCAAGCAGGTGATCAGGGACGCCTGGGACAGGTTCGGCAATCCGGCCTGAACCTGGACGAAAAGAGCCCGCCGACCGATCAGGCCGACGGGCTCATTCAGTTCAATGGTTCAGCGATCAGCGGTTCGGAGCGCCTGCACCGGCGCGTCCGCCGCCTTGACCGCCCGCGCCGGCTCCGCCGGCCGCCGGGGGAGCCGCGCCCGCACCGCCGCCGCGCCCGCCGCGCCCGCCGGCGGCAGGAGCGCCGGGGGGAGGAGCCACGCCGGGATCGTTGTCGAACTGCGTGGCGTAGCGCTCACGCATGTCGCGCTCCTTCTTCGGGTCGATCTGGCCCGAAGCGATCTGCTCGATGTGCGCGGTGGAGGCGGTGATGTAGTTGCGCACCTGCACATCGCCTTCGGCGCAGGCGTATTCATAGAACTCGTAGTTGTCGTTTCGGGCCCACTCGAGACGGGCGGTCCAGGGCGCCGTGTAGACCTTCGGGTCGGTATAGGTGACCTCGTAGGTGATGGTGTTGGGCCCGGTCATGGTGATGCGCTCGACCGTGTGGGCCTCGGGGCTCATCGGAGTGGTGTTGAACGGCGGAGCGTTCTGGGTCGCCACGTTGACCGGCGCGGCGGAGCGCTTCAGCCCGTCATGCGTGGCGCTGTCGCCCGACTTGATGTTCGAGGTCTCGACCACGAGAGTGTTACCCTCCCAGTGACCGCGGCTGTCGCCCATCCAGGCTTCCACGGGGCTCGGCCACTTGGGCATGCCGGTCAGCGGGATCACCCGCGTCCCCAACATCTCGAGCTGGATCACCACGTAGCCCGGCGATTGGAACACGCGGATGCCGTTGTTGTAGCGGAAGGGGAACATTGAGGCGGGGAAGCCGCGCGAGATGCAGCGGTCCCAGCTGTCGAAGTCGTCGACCCAGCGGAACTCAATGCCGGGCACCCAGCTGGAGCGCCCCGCCTTGAACAGCTTATCGGCTTCCGGCGTCAGTGGCGGCAGCTGGCCGTCGGCCGGGCTGATCACCATGCCGGTGCGGCGCATGAGGGGGGAATGCTCGACCCAGTCGGACAGGCCCTGGGTGCCGGGGGTGCCCAAGCCCTTGACTTTGGCGGGGTCCACATAGTTGCCGTCGGAGCGTTTGGCAGCGGCCATGCGGCGCTGGAACTCCTCGTCGGTGACGTACTGGCGCATGCCGTACTGCTTGGGCCGCTGGAACAGGATGTGGGCGCTGTTCAGGTTCTCGATCGGCCAGATGCCGCGGAAGTCCGGATCGCCCCAGGGGGTTTTCTTGGGCTTGTAGTCGGTCGGCACCGGCTGGATGGCGTTGAGGTCCTTCGGCGTTTCCGGCACGGCCGCGGCTTTCGAGGCGGCGGCAACTGCGCTGGTCGGTCCGACCGCGATCGAGCCGACGGCGGCGAGGGCGGCGATGACGGAAGCTGCTGTGGCGAGGCGCAGGGCCAGATCGCGACGCTTCATGGGTTGGTTCCTCCCGGGATGTGTTCTTGTGTCTATGGTCCCGCGCGATTGTGTATGGGCTATTTCAAGCCGAGGCCAGGGCCGCTGCGACCGTATCGATTGAAGGCGGGACTTGCCGTCGGGCGCCGACCCCGATTGTATAGCGCCCGACATTCGCAGCTCGGCGGGGGCAGGGGCATGCAGAGTTCGGTGGCGGCGGACGCGTCCTGGCATCCCAGGAGCGACCGCAAGGCCTATATCGTCTGGATGGCGGTGGTCTGGGCGGGCACGCTGGCCGGTTTCGGCCTGGATTTCTCGCGCTATTTCGGGGAATCGCCGCCGCCTCCGGCGATCCTGCACATCCACGGCGCGGTCTACGCCCTTTGGCTGGGCCTGGTCACGGTTCAAGTCTTCCTTGTCGAGAAAGGCGACATCCGGCTGCACAAGAATCTCGGCTGGGTGACGGCGGTGGTTTCGGCGGTGATGGTTCCGCTGGGCGTGATCGCCGCGCTGGTCGACCAGGCGCGGCAGGTGAGCCACCCGGACTACGCCCCCCAGTTCCTGGGCCTGGAGTTCGTGGACATGATCGGGTTCACGATCTTCGTGGCCGCCGGCCTTCTCTGGCGCAAAGACCCGGCCGCGCACAAGCGCCTGATGATCCTGTCGGCCCTGGCGCTTGTCGACGCCAGTTTCTCGCGGGCCTGGCAGCTGACGATCAAGGTGGTTCCTCCGGGCCCGTTCGGCTGGTGGATGCAGTACTTTCTGGGCACCACCCTGATGCTGCTCGCCATGGCCGCCTGGGACCTTTGGCGGCGCAAGCGCATCCACCCGACGGTGCTGCTGGGCATGGCGGTGCTGTGGGGCGGCGAAATCGCGAGCACCGTGCTGCAGTACTCGCCGAGCTGGAAGGTCGCCATGGTCGCCCTGGTCAAGACCTGGGCCTGGACGGGCTGATCAAGACGGGCGGTTCAGTCGGTCGCGCCGGGCCAGTGGGGCGGACGCATGACGCATGGCTCGTAGCCGCGTCCGCCTCGCGCATACAGAACGACGGCCAAGCCCAGAGCGACGATCCCGATCAGGCCGCCGACGATCACCACGACTGCGCTCATGGTTCACCCTGGGTTTGTAGCTGCGGGCAGCTCATGAGGAGCAGACGTCGCCCTGGGCCCTGGGCCCCCATCGGGCGCATTGTCGAGGACGAGATGTCGCAACCCGCGGCGCGTTCGGGGAATGGCCAGAGTCAGC
>Ga0265327_10002268_pt1 | contig 20717 bp, 17 predicted proteins | sample 41621metaG_FD_202089 | JGI IMG/M metagenome (GOLD analysis project Ga0265327, IMG submission 202089) | Rhizosphere microbial communities from Carex aquatilis grown in University of Washington, Seatle, WA, United States - 4-16-21 metaG | ecosystem: Host-associated > Plants > Roots > Rhizosphere...
CTCTTCCAGGAGAGCCAGCGCCTTGGCCTTTTGGGGCAGGCTGACGAAGGCGATACCTTAGCCATCCCCGAAGGAGCGGAAACCAAGGAGGCCCTCTACCAACTCTCGGGCATGTGGTGCGCCGCGTGTGGCTGGGTGGTGGAACACGCCTTGCGGCGGGAGCGGGGCATCGTCTCTGCCGAGGTGCTGTTCACTTCGGACCTGCTGAAGGTCACCTACTGCCCGCAGATGGTGCCGCCGGTCACGGTGCCAGAGCGGGTGAAGTCCCTGGGTTACCGCGCCGCCGAGTTCGGCACCGAGCAGGAAGGCGATCGTCGTGAGTGGCAGGACATGCTGCTCCGCCTGGGCATCGCCGGCGGCCTGTGGATGAACGTGATGCTCTTCAGTCTCGTCATCTATGCCAGCTACTTCGAGGGCATCGCCGGTTGGGCCCAGAGGGCCGTGCCCTTCATCCTTCTGGTTCTGACCCTGCCCGTGGTGGCCTACTCCGCCTGGCCCATCCATCGCATCGCTTGGTACGGTCTGAAGACCGGCCACCTGCGCATGGAGGCCCTGATCTCCACGGGCGTGCTGGCCGCCTTTGCCTACAGCTCCGCTCAGTCCTTCTTGGGTGGGAAGCACTTCTACTTCGACACGGCCTGCGCCATCGTCACCCTCGTGCTCACGGGCAAGGCCCTGGAGCGCAATGCCAAGGACCGCAGCGCCCGCGCCATTGCGATGCTGCACCGCCTGCTGCCGAAGAAAGCCCGCCTGCGCATCGACGGTCAGGAGCGCTTCGTGGCCATTGAGGCACTGGAGCCCGGCACGGTGATCCTGGTGAAGCCGGGTGAGCGCATCCCCGCCGATGGTGTGGTGGTGGTTGGCCAGTCCGCCGTGGACGAGTCCGTGGTCACGGGTGAGTCCGATCCGCGGGCCAAGATTCCCGGTGATGCAGTGATCTGCGGCAGCCTGAACACAGCCGGCGTGCTGGAGATCCGCGTCACCCGCTGCGGCGAGGACTCCACCCTGGCGCAGATCGTGAAGTCGGTCCAATCCGCCCTGGCCAGCAAGAGCCCCCTCGAGCGTCTGGTGGACCAGGTATCCCGTACCTTCATCCCCGTCGTGCTCGGTCTCGCAGCACTCACAGTTGTGGTGTGCCTCAGCCGCGGCCTGACCGGCACCGAGGCCATGCTGCGCGGCATTGCCGTGCTCGTCATCGCCTGCCCCTGCGCTCTGGGCATCGCCACGCCCCTGGCCACCACGGCCGCCATCGGCGCGGCCTCCCGGCAGGGCATCATCATCCGCGACGTGCGGGTGCTGGAGACCTTCCGGAAGGTGGACCTGCTCATCCTCGACAAGACCGGTACTGTCACCGAAGGCGATTTCCGTGTGCGGCATGCTGAGCTGGACCACTTCGACCTGGTGGCCTCGCTGGAATCGTATTCCGAACATCCCCTGGCCCACGCCGTGGAGCGTCACGCGGAGGAACTGGGCCTGAGCCGCCAGGACGCCACGGGCATCACCGTGCGCGAAGGCCGCGGCCTTCTGGGCGCCGTCGCCGGCCACCGGGTCGTTGTGGGCAACCGCAAGCTGATGTTGGAGCAGGGCCTCGTTCCCGCCGCCGAGCTCGAAGCCAAGGCCGCGGGCTGGGAAGCCGAAGGGCTCACCGTGGCCTTCGCCGCCGTCGATGGCGTCCTCGTCGGCGCCCTGGCCTTTGGCGACCGGCCCCGCCCCGAGGCTGCGGCCGTCATCGCCGAGCTGCGGGCCCGCGGCGTCCGCGTGGTGCTGCTCTCCGGCGATGCCCGAGCCACGACCGAGCGGATCGCCAAGGCCATGGGCGTGGATGATTTCGTGGGCGAAGTCTCTCCTTCCGAGAAGGCCGAGGCCGTGAAGCGCTTCCAGGCCGAGGGCAAGGTGGTGGCCATGGTGGGCGATGGCATCAACGACGCGCCGGCCCTGGCGGCGGCGGACCTGGGCATTGCCATGGGCTCGGGCGCAGACCTGGCCATGCACGCCGCGCCCGTGGTGCTCATGCGCGACTCGCTCACGCGCATCACCGGCGTGTTCCGCCTGGCCACGCTCACCCTGCGAGTGCTGAAGCAGAACCTGTTCTGGGCCTTCTTCTACAACACCGCAGGCATCTCCCTGGCCATGACCGGCGTGCTCAACCCCATCCTCGCAGCGGGGGCCATGGTGCTGTCCAGCCTCTCCGTCATCGGCAACTCCATGCGGTTGGGGCGGGACCGGGCCTAGGACGGAGGCGCATCAGCTTGGCTGATTAATCCAATGCCGGCCTGGGATATGGGCGATACTGCCCTTTCACCACCATGAAAGCAGGCACCCCTTGATTCAGAGGCAAAACGTTGCGGGATCGAAAAACAAACTCCGCTCCCGCGCCGAGGCCACCATCCGGAAGCAGCCCGCCGAGGACCCCAGCGGCTTGCCTCACCTGAGTCCGAATGAGGCACAGCATGTCATCCATGAGCTGCAGGTGCATCAGGTCGAACTGGAAATGCAGAATGACGAGTTGTTGCGGATTCAGGCGGAGCTGGAGACGGCGCGGGCGCACTACTTCGACCTCTACCACCTGGCCCCCATAGGCTACTGCATCCTTTCCAAGGAGGGGTTGATCCTCGAAGCCAACCTCACGGCGGTGAGCATGCTGGGCCTGGCCCTGTCCACCCTCGTCAAGAAGCCCATCTCAAGGTTCATCCTCAAGGATGATCAGGACATTTACTACCTTCATCGGAAAATGCTCTATTCGACCAATCGATCAATCGCCTGTGAACTTCGCATGGTGAAAAAGGACGGTACCCCCTTCTGGGTGCAATTGACCTCCGCTCCGCCGGACCTGCGACCGACCTGTGACCGTGAACCCGCCTGCCGCCTGGTGATGAGTGACATCACTGAGCGCAAAACTCTCGAAGCGGAAAATGCCAGGCTCCAGGACCAGCTGCGACAAGCCGGGCACCATCCCCTGAAGCCGTGAGTGTCGAACCTGATGGCGTGCGCGGTCAGCCCATGGCCTGAAGCCGCAGCAGCATCACCGCCTGCCAGAGGATGTAGCACCCCATGCCCGCAACGAGCAGGCCACCCACACGCAGCAGGCGCGCCTTCCAGGCTTGGCTGAGGCGCGTGCTCGCGAGGCCCAGGCCCAGCAGCAGGGGCGCGTTACCCAGGCCGAAGGCGGCCATGCCGGCGGCGCCCATCTTCCAGTCACCGCCATCCAGCGTGCGGAGCAGCATCATGTAGACGAGGCCGCAGGGAATGAACCCCCACAGCAGGCCCAGGGCATAGGGCAGGCTGCCCAGCGCGAGGCCCTTGCCCATGAGCTTCTGCAGCGGTGTGGGCAGCCGGAACTCCATGAGCGCGTCGGCCCGGCCGCCCAGGGCCATGATCCCGCCCATGAGCAGCATGAGCACGCCGATGCCCAGCTTCACCCAGATCTGCCAGGGCCACGCCTGCGCAGCGATGAGGGCGGCGCCTTCGGGCTTGCAGCAGGCGTGCATGTCCTGGATGGTCTGCAGGCGGGCGAAGCCCCCCAGGAACCCGATGAGCCCGCCGAGGACGGTGTAGGTGGTGATGCGGCCCAGCTGAAAGCGCAGGTGTCGCGTCCAGGTGCGGCCGCCATGCTTCGCCTGGCTCAGGCCGAAGGCGGCCACGATGGGCCCGCACATGCCCGCGCAGTGGCCCAGCGAGCCCAGCAGCCCCGCGATCCACATAACCAGCAGCCAGGGGGCGGCGTGGGGATGGTTGAGCCAGTGTTCTAGCATGGCCCATGGTCCAATGAACGCAGCGGAGGCCGCAAGCGACGCGGGTCACGGATGGCTGTGGCAGGGTGTCGCAGCCTCTCAGTCGAGCGTGTAGCCGAGGCACTTCGGTCGTTCGTGGAACCTAGTCATCGACCTTCTCCACCACGATCACCATGCGCGTCACCACGGCGGCCAGGGCGCCCACGGCGGCGAAGATGGGCAGCAGCGCCGCGCCCACCAGGCCCAGGGTGAGGGGGATCTCGATCAGCGTCTTGCCCGCCTCGTTCTTGAGGATTATCCGTCGGATGTTGCCCTGGTGGATGAGGTCCTTGATCGTGTCCAGCACCTTGCCGCCTTCGACTTTGAATTCCTCGGTGCGGGTGCGGTCCTGCGTGGCGTCGGTGGTCATGGGTTGCCTTTCGGGAAGGGGTAGGGTTCAGGCCTGCACGAGCAGGTGCTTGGCGAGCCAGAGCTGGAAGCGGCCCAGCAGCAGTGCCAGGTGGAAGGTGAGGGGCAGCAGGAGCAGGCCCGCCAGGCCGCAGAGGAGGGCGGTGAGGTTGGGATGGGCCAGGCACCAAGCCGTGCCGCCGAGGTCGACGGAGAGCATGCCGGTGGCTGCGAAAAGGCGCGCGATCGGCGCGGCCAGCAGGCCCAGGCTCACAGTGAGCAAGGTCGTGATCGCCGTGAAGTAGGCGATGCCCAGGGGCATGAGCAGCAGCAGATAGAGCAGGCTGGTCCAGGTGCGGCGGTCCTGGAGCATCGCCTTCAGGCGAGGCAGGAAGCCCTGGCCCTGGGGCAGGAGGGCGGGCGCCGGGGAGTCCGCATCGCCCACCAGCACTCGCAGCCAATGCGCCTCGGCCACGGCCAGCAGGCGCGTGCCGGCGAGGAAGGTGAGGGCCACGGGGATGCCGATGATGAGGATGGCCAGCCCAAAGCTCAGGGAGAGCCCCGTCACCGTGAAGGTGAAAGCGGCAACCCCCGTGGCCATGGAGGCGGCGAGGTAGAGCAGGGTGGTGTAGGCCCGGCGGGTGGCCAGCACCTGGAGGAAGCCGGGATGAGGCGGCGCGAGCAGGGACATGGTGCCTCCGTGGATGCCTCAATCTACGGAGCAGCCCGGAGTGGTTCAGTCGGACATCGGTGAGTGGTGGCCCAGGGTCGGTGAAGCCGTACCACCCCGGGACCAGTCGAGCCGGTCAGCGCAAGGTGGGCACCCGCCAGAGGGCCAGCTCTTCGCCGAGGGAAGGGACCGGTAGCAGGCCATTCTCCACGGCGCCGTCGTCGCTCTCAGGCTCGCAGAGGTAGACGGCGATGGCGCCGAGGGGCTGGTCCGTGGGCACCAGGGCCCAGCCGGTGGGCACGTGCCGGTGGTCGCGGCGCCAGGAGACGGACAGCTCGCCCACGGCGGCGGCCTCGAGGATGGCGCTGCCCTTTTCGGAGCCCAGACCTTCCACCACGGGCACGCCCACCTCGAAGGTGCCCACGGCCTCGCGCACGGTGAGCCCGTGCAGGCGCAAGTGCGCGGCCACGGTGGCGGGCACCAGGTAGGCGTCGGGGCGGTCCACCACGGTGGTGCCCACGAAGCGGCCCAGGTGGGGCAGGGTCACCGTGGTGGGTGCGCCTTCCAAGGTGCGGGGCGTGCGGGTGAGGATCTCCACCGGCGTGATGAACCGCTCCAGGCCGTAGCGGATGGCGATGCGGTCGCGGGGGCTGCGGCTGGCCGCCACGGTGTGCACCACCTCGTCACGATGGGCGGCCACGTAATTGAGCGTCTCCAGCATGAAGGAATAGGCAGTGCGCACGCGCTCGGCGAAGGTGATGTAGGAGTAGCACTCCAGCAGCAGGTCCATGCGGCTGGTGAGGCCCCGGTAGTTGCTGCCGAAGCGGGGGTGGTGCGGGTAGGTCATCCAGCCTTCGCGCACGGCCACGCCGGGCTCGGCATCCACGTCGGCGTCCATGGCCCGCTCGTCCTCCACGAAGTTGCCGTACCAGCCCGAGTCGAGGCCGTGGTTGGCCTTCAGCGCCGCGGTCACCGGCGGCAGCAGGCGCTCGCGCATGTACTGGATGGGCTCGCTGCGGCCGCTCTCGATGGTGTGCGGGATGTCGTAGGTCATGGAGAAGCGGTGCACCGAGCCGTTGGTGGCGTGGTTGTCGATGGTGAGGTCTGGCTCCCAGAGCTGGCAGACGCGGGTCTGCAGCAGGCGCATCTCCTCGCCCTCCATGCGCAGGTAGTCGCGGTTCAGGTTGATCTTGGCGGCGTTCACACGGGTGCCCACGCCGCTGTCCGGGCCCAGCTGGCCGCTGAGCTTGGGCAGGTGCAGCTTGCGGTTGCCGGGGTCGATGGCGTCGTTGCCGTCGGGATTGAATAGGGGCACCACCACCAGTGTGAGGTCTGCGAGGAGGGCGCCGGCATCCAGGCCCGGTTTGTCCTCCAGCAGGTCGCGCACCAACATGAGGCAGCCTTCCTTGCCTTCGACCTCGCCGGCATGGATGCCGCTGATGACCAGCACCACGGGCCGGCCCAGGCTGCGCGCCTCCTCCGGTGTCTTCACTCCGTGGTCCGAGAGCACCAGCAGGGGCAGCTCCCGGCCCTGGGGGCTCACGCCGAAGCTGCTGACATGCAGCCGCTTGTCGCCCTTCGCCTGAAGGCCGGCGATGAAGGCCATCACGTCGGCGTGGCGGCTGGTCTCCTCATAGCGGGTGGCTTCGGCGCGGGTGAGCAGGGCCATGGGGCCTCCTTCCGGTTCGGGGGCGAAGGGCTGAGTTTACAGGCTGCGCTTCAGCACGGCCTGGCCCATGTGAGTGACACGGTAGCGGCCGATGGCCCGCTCGCGGATGAGGTCGTGGCGCTCGAGGTAAGCCAGGTCGGCGTCTGTGGCGCCCGCCTTCACCAGGTGATCGCGGGGCACATCCGGATGCTTCGCCACCACCTGGAGAATGGTGAGCTGGCGGGCGGTGATGGGTTCAGCCATGGCGGCTCCTAGGGGCTGGTGTGCCGGCGATAGCTGGGGCGGTGGAGGTCCGAGATCTGGACCGTGAGGCTGCAGGTCATCCGGGCGCAGGTCTCGGGGAAGGCCCGCACCAGCAGCGGCAGCAGCAGGTCGCTGAGCTCCGCTTTCTCCGCATCCGTGCGGCCGCTGAGGATCTGCACGTTCAGCGTGACGAAGGCGCGTTCCGGGGCACCATCGCCGATGGCGTAGGTGCCGTGCTGGATGAAGCGGCTCTTGATGTCGGGGGCACTGAAGCGGCCCGTGGCCGCCAGGGTGGCGTTGACCTCCCGCAACAGGGTGCCCCAGTCGGGCTGGTCAATCAGGTTGTCTGAGGCTTCAAGGATGCAGTGCGGCATGGCGAACCTGTGCAGAGGAAGGCAGTACGGGATGCTACCGCCGATGATCGGGCTTGCGCAGGATCCCTTTCTTCGCGCCCCCCCAATAGCTGGTCTCCTCGGCGAAGCAGATGTTCTCGAGGTCGGTCACACGCTCCTGCAGGCAGCCCTGGGCATCGCTGATGGCCTGGTTGTAGATCGCGGGGCCGATCTCCTTCAGGCAGAAGCGCAGGAAGTTGCCCGCGCCAAGTTCGCCGATGCTTTCGCCGTATTCCTCAGCGACGAACCGCTGGATGGAGGCGGCCAGGCGTTTTTCGGTGTCGGGGGTGAGCTTGATGTCCATGGAAGCCTCGTGAGCGAGCCGAAGGCTTTCAGTGTGGCTGCGGTTGACGGGGGCGCGAAACGGTGGACACGGACTGGGTCGGTCCATCCGAAACTTGGCGATTACCCGAAGGACGCACACCCCCCGGGAGTAGAGTCAGGCATGTCCCAGGCTGTCCTCCTCACCGGCGCCACCGGTTTCATCGGCCGAAACCTGCATGGTCTGTTGGAGGAAGCTGGTTTTGAGGTGCGCTGCCTGACGCGGAAGCCTGAGGAGGCCCGAGCACTCTGGCCAGGTCGGGGCTGGGTGGGTGGGGACATTGGCGACCCCAAGTCCCTGGGGGAGGCACTGAAAGGCTGCGACATCGCCTACTACCTGGTCCATGGCATGGGCTCGCACCGACCGGGCTGGGCGGAAGCGGAACTGCGTTGGGCCAGGAACTTTGCTCAGGCTGCGGGTCAGGCCGGGGTCCAACGGATTATCTACCTGGGGGGCGTGGCACCTCAGGGCCCCCCCTCGGAGCACCTGCTGGCCCGCCTGAACACTGGCGAGGCGCTCCGGGCTGGCCCCGTACCGACCCTGGAACTCCGCGCCGGCATGATCATCGGCGCCGGCAGTACCTCCTGGACCATCGTGCGCGACCTGGCCGCCCGCCTGCCCGCCATGGTGCTCCCGGCCTGGCTGTCGCACCTGAGCGAGCCCGTGGCGCTGGATGGGGTCCTGGCGGCCCTCGTGGCAGGTGTGCGCATCAACCTGCGGGAAAGCACCTGGTGGGACCTCCCAGGCCCGGAAGCACTCTCGGGTCGCGAGATCCTGTTGCGCCTGGCGGCGGTCATGGGGCGGCGACCCCTGTTGCTGAAGATTCCGCTCATCACTCCCCGGCTCTCCTCGCACTGGATCCGGCTGGTGACCCGCGCGGATTATGCGGTGGCGCGGGAGCTGGTCGAAGGGCTGACTTCGGATCTGCTCGCGACCCGACCGGGCTACTGGGCGGCAGCGGGACTTCCGCCCCCCATCGGGTTGGAGGAGGCCGCCCGGCGTGCCCTCGCGGCCGAGGCAGGGACCCTCTCTGGCCCGGGCCGGTTCGCGGAAACCTTGGCGGGCTGGATCACTCCGCGGAGCCGATCGGCCTCAGTGGAGGATTAGCCACCGCCGACGGGGAGCCTGGCCTGCATCCCCACCGGCGCAGGTGGCGTCAGTCCTTCTCTGCATCCTCCCGAGGCGGGGCTGCCTCGGTTGCGGCCTCCGGAGTGGCGAAGCGCTGGGCTTTCAGGTGGAAGTCATCCGTGAAGGTCCGGCGCACCGGCGGGGGTGGGGCGGCTTCCGCCACCTGTCGGGCCCTCCGCACCAGCCATAGGAGCCAAGCCGCCGGCAGCAGGAGCAGAAAGGGATACTCCATCAGGATGCGCTGGGGAGTCAGCAGGTACTGCGTGGGACGGAGCCCATCCGCATACCAGGCGTTGAGGATCCAGGCCTGATCGTACTCATGAAGCTCTGCGGCCTCGCCCTTGAGCAGGCGCAGCACGCGTTCGTCCTCCCCCTGCTTCACAGACACGAAGTCGGTGATCTGGCTGTCCGGGTCGCGGTCGACGCTCTTCACCATGACCCGGGCGGCGCTGGGCCGTTGCAGGTGGCAGAAGGGATTCAGCGCCAGCAGGAAGACCTGGACGGCCAGGATCCAGAGGACTGCGCCCACCAGGGCCCAGACGGCGAAGAGTGTGGACCAGCGGAAGGCGGGGCGCGAGAGCAGCGACATGGGCCGAGTATCGCTGATCCGGCTCCGCACGGACACCACCCAGTGGGCGCGGCCTTCCCGGTGGGTCCCCTGGCCTGAATCTCCAGTTTCCATTTGGAGGGGACGAAAAGATTCAAGTCATGCTCACGGGTTGCCATTTATGCCGTTTTCCGACAAGTACCAAGCTCGCCCCACGGAGCCTTCCCTCTTCGCGGTGGTGGCGAACCTGCCATTGGCGATGGCCATCTCGGAGCCGGGGGACGGCAAGATCATTCTGCTGAACAGTGCGTTCACGGACCTGTTCGGCTACGACGCCACGGACCTGGCTCAGCTGGCGGACTGGTGGCGCCTCGCCTACCCCGATGCCACCAGCCGGCGGCAGGCGCAGGCGACCTGGGATGAACGGGTTCGGCAGGCCGAGGCTTCGGGCAAGTCCATGTCGCCCCAGGAGGTCTGGGTGACCTGCAAGGATGGCTCGCGTCGGTATGTCCGCATCGGCCTTGCGCGGCTGGGCGGGGAACATGTCACCACCTTCACGGACCTGACCGAGCAGCACCGCAGTGAGGAGGCCCTGAAGGCTTCTGAATCCTTCTACCGCGAGCTGCTGGAGCGGCAGGGCGACGGCTTCGGCATGGTCGATTCGGAAGAGCGCTTCCTCGTCGTGAATCCCGTGGGGGAGCAGATCTTCGGGGTGGCACCGGGCCAACTGGTGGGGCGGTCCCTGCTGGAGTTCCTGCCACCGGACGAGCTGGAAAAGGTGCAAGGTGAATCCCGGCTGCGGCAGCGGGGTGACTCCAGCACCTACGAACTGGAGATCCTCCAGGCGGACGGCACGCCGAGGATTCTGCTCGTCACCGCCACGCCGCGCTCCAGACAGGGCCCTGGCCCGCTGGAGGTGATCGGCGTCTTCCGGGACATCACCGAGCAGAAGCGGGCGGAGGCCGCGCTGCGCGTGAGCGAGGCGCGCTACCGGGATCAGTTCAACCTGGCAAGTGAGGGCATCTACACGCTCTCGCCCGAGGGGGACCTGCTGGAGGTCAACGCGGCCTCGGCCCGGATGCATGGCTACACCATTCCCGAGATGCTGGGGCTGAAGCTGGACGACCTGACGTCGACGGGGAGTGCCTGGATGGCGCCGAGCCGAGTGCGCCGGATCCTGGCCGGTGAGGCCATCACCTTCCAGGTCGAACACGTCCACAAAGATGGCCACACCTTCCCCTTGGAAGTATCGGCCAGCCTTATTTCCGAAGGCGGGCAGCCGAGGATCCTGGTCTTCCACCGGGACATCACCGAGCGGAAGCTGGCGGAGCAGGCCCTTCAGGAGAGCGAGGGGCGGTTCCGGAGCTACCTGGAGAACGCGCCCATCGGTGTGTTCATCTGCGATGAGTGGGGCCGCTACCTGCAGGTAAACCCGGCGGCCTCGGCCATCACCGGCTACAGCCGCGAGGAACTCCTGGACTCCTCCATCCCGGATCTGATCCCAGACGATTGGCAGGTCCCTGCGGCACGGCACTTCCAGGAACTTCAGGAGTACGGCCACGCCAACTCGGAGATGGCCTTCACACATAAGGATGGGCATCAGGGGTACTGGCAAGTGGAGGCCGTGCGCCTCTCAGACACCCGGTTTCTTGGTTTCGCCTCCGACATCACGGAGCGCAAACTCGCAGAAGAGGCTCTGCGTGAGAGCGAGAAGCGGCTGAACGACATCCTGAATACCATCGATGCCTACATCTTCATCAAGGATCGCAACTACCGCTACACCTATGCCAACCGGAAGGTCTGCGAGCTTTTCGGGCAGGAGCTTGACGCGATCATCGGGAAGGAGGATGGCAGTTTCTTCGGGCCCGAGTCTCTGGCTGAGCTCCGGATGAGCGACCGGCCGGTGTTGGAGCAGGGCGAGCCCATCGCGCGGGAGGAGGTCCTCACCAGCGCGGTGGATGGCAAGGTACGCACCTTCTGGGCCGTGAAGATCCCCCTGCGCGACGAGAACGGGGAGATCTATGGGTTGTGCGGCAACTCGACCGACATCACCGAGCGCAAGGCGGCCCAGGAGGCCGTGCTGGCGGCCAGCCAGAAGTTGGCCCTCCACTTCGAACAGACCCCCCTGGGCGTCATCGAGTGGGATACGGAATTCCGAGTGGTGCGCTGGAACCCCGCTGCCGAGCGGATCTTCGGGTTCAGTGCGGCGGAGGCCCTCGGGCGACATGGTCGGTTCCTGGTTCCCGAGGCCTTCAGCCACGCGGTGGATGACATCTGGACGGCGCTACTGGAAGGCCGCGGGGGATCCCAAAGCCACAATGAAAACCTCCGCAAGGATGGCCAGATCATCCAGTGCAGCTGGTACAACACCACCCTCCTTGATTCGACGGGACGGGTGGTCGGTGTCACCTCTCTGGTGGAGGACATCACCGAGCAGCGGCGGGCCGAAACCGCCCTGCGGGAAAACGAGGCGCAGCTGCGGATCATCTTCGAAGCATCCGAGGCGGGCATCATCCTGGTCTCCCCGAAGGGTGAGATCACCTTTGCCAACCGGCGGATGGCCGAGATGTTCGGCCTTTCCATCGAGGAGCTGATCAGCAGTCCCTACCTTAGCCACCTGCATCCTTCCGAGTTAGAACAGAGCGATGTGCGCATGCACATGCTCATCCGCGGGGAGATCGACTTTGTGTCGGTTGAGCGCCGTTACGTGCGGTGCGACGGCACGGAATTCTGGGGCCACCTGTCGGGGCGGCGCCTTGAGAATTCCGATGGCAGCCTACGGGCGCTGGTGGGCATCGTCACCGACATCACCAAGCGCAGGTTGGCGGAAGAAGAGCAGAAGAACCTGCAGGCCCAGCTCCATCAGGCGCAGAAGATGGAAAGCCTCGGCAGCTTGGCTGGCGGGGTGGCCCACGATATGAACAATGTGCTGGGGGCGATTCTCGGCCTCGCTTCCGCCCATATCGAAGCCCAGCCTCCGGGCAGCCCCACCCAGCGGGCTTTCGGCACCATCATCAAGGCCGCCGAGCGCGGCGGGAACATGCTCAAGAGCCTGCTGAGCTTCACCCGACAGAATGCCGCCGAGATGCGGGAGCTGGACCTGAACGCCATCCTCAAGGAAGAGGTTCGGCTACTGGAGCGCACCACCTTGTCTAAGGTTCGCCTCGTCATGGACCTCGCCCAGGACCTGCGGCTGATCCATGGCGATGCGGGCGCGCTGACCCATGCCTTCATGAACCTCTGTGTCAACGCAGTGGATGCGATGTCGGAGAACGGCACCTTGACCTTCCGCAGCCGCAACCTTGACGGCGGGTGGATCGAAGTCCAGGTGGAGGACACCGGCATCGGCATGCCAAAGGAAGTGATGGAGAAGGCCCTCAATCCCTTCTTCACCACCAAAGAAGTGGGCAAGGGCACCGGGCTTGGCCTGTCCATCGTCTACAGCACGGTCAAGGCCCACCAGGGGCAGATGGAACTCCAGAGCGAGCCGGGGCAGGGCACCTGCGTGACGATGCGCTTCCCGGCCTGCGCAAAGTCGCCCGCGTCGGTCGAAGTCTCCGGTGCCTACCGGACGATGCCCATCTGCGGATCGCTGAAGGTGCTGCTGGTGGACGACGACGAGCTCATCCAAAGCTCCATGGAAGGCATCCTCAGCCTCCTGGGGCATGAAGCCACCTTGGTCACCAGTGGCGAGCAGGCCTTGGCGGTGCTCCAGTCGGGCCTTCGGCCGGACGTGGTCATCCTCGACATGAACATGCCAGGCCTGGGTGGAGCGGGCACCCTCCCGCGCCTGCGCGCGCTCAGGCCCAAACTGCCGGTGCTGCTCGCCACGGGCCGGGCCGATCAGGCCGCCCTGGATCTGGTTGCAGCCCACCCCTTCGTCACCCTGTTGGCCAAGCCCTTCGGCCTCAAGGAACTTCAGGCAAGCCTGAGCCCATACCTCGGCTGAACCTCCGCGAGGGCTACCATGGGATTTCCATGACCGAGCCCTCCACTTCTCCGGCCCGCCTCGGCCCCGACGGCCGCCTGCTCTTCCTCACCCGATCGGCGCGGATGTTCTCGTATGGGTTCCTCTCCGTGGTGCTGGTGCTCTACCTCGCGGGGCTGGGCTTCAGTGATGCGCGCATCGGGCTGCTGCTCACACTGACGCTGGTGGGCGACACGCTCATCTCGCTCTGGATCACGCTCAACGCCGACCGCATCGGGCGCAAGCCCATGCTGGTGCTGGGCGCGGCACTCATGTTGCTGGCGGGCGTGCCCTTCGCGGTCAGCGGCGACTTCACCGTGCTGTTGTTGGCGGCCACCTTTGGCGTCATCAGTCCTTCGGGCAATGAGGTGGGGCCCTTCCTGGCCATCGAGCAGGCGGCGCTCTCGCAGGTGCTTCCGGAGTCCCGCCGCACGGGGATCTTCGCCTGGTACAACCTCACGGGTTCCTTCGCCACAGCGCTCGGCGCCCTGGCGGGGGGCTGGGGCGCCCAGGCGCTGCAGGCCTCGGGCATGGCCCCGGTGCCCAGCTACCGCGTGCTGGTCTTCGCCTACGCAGGCATCGGCCTGGTGTTGATGGTCCTGTTCGCCAAACTGTCGGTCGCGGTGGAGGCGCCGCCCTCGGCGGCTTCCGCGGGCCGACTGGGCCTGCACGCCTCGCGGGGCATCGTGTTCCGGCTGTCGGGGCTGTTCGCGCTGGATGCCTTCGCAGGCGGTTTCGTCATCCAGAGCCTCGTGGCCTACTGGTTCCACCAGCGGTTCGGCGTGGCGCCGGGTACGCTGGGCTCGATCTTCTTCGTGGCCAACCTCCTGGCAGGGCTGTCGTCGCTCTATGCCGTGCGGTTGGCGGCGCGCATCGGCCTCATCCGCACCATGGTGGTGACGCACATCCCCTCGAACGTGCTGCTGATCCTCGTGCCGCTCATGCCCAGCCTGCCCCTGGCAGTGGCCATGCTCCTGCTGCGCTTCAGCATCTCGCAGATGGACGTGCCCACGCGCCAGGCCTACACCATGGCCGTGGTGGCGCCCGATGAGCGCTCCGCCGCGGCGGGCGTCACCGGCATCGCCCGCACCACGGGGGCCTCACTCTCGCCGGTGCTGGCGGGCTCCCTCTTGGCGGTGCCCGCCCTGGCCGGGAGCATCTTCTTCCTGGCCGGGGGCCTGAAGATCCTCTACGACCTGCTGCTGTACCGCAGCTTCAAGGCCTCGGATGCCGGGGGCTGACGCCAGTCAGCGCCAGCGTCCCTCGATCCAGAACCAGCCCCGCTCATGGCGCTCCCAGTGGCCCGCCATCCAGACGGCCTCGGGGCGGGGTCGGACCTGGTAGTGGCCGGGCGCCCAGACATACTCGCGGCCATCCCACTGCCAGTGTCCCGGCACCCAGTGGTGCTCCATGGACGGTGGATCGGGGATGCGCTCGTAACGGACCGGCGGTGGTTCCCGCTCCACGTACACCGTGTGGACCACGGGCACCGGTGCGACCACCTCCACCCGGCCACGGGGCGTCACCACACAGGCCAGGGTCAGGGCGGCCAGGGGTGTGAGCAGGAGGGCAGGTTTTAGCGACATGGGAAGGACTCCAGCGTGGGGACCCAGGTCATGGCTGGGTATGTGTTATGAGACCCTCGGTCGGCACCTCCAGTTTAAGGGAGTTCATTGGAATTCGCTGCCCGCTGCGACGGATCTGACCTCTCAGTTCATCCCCGTCCAGCTGAACCCAATCAGCTAGCTTGACGACATAGAACTCGGTATTTAGATGAATGCGATCAGCCTCGGTTGTTACAACATTTAAAGACTAGGACGCTAAGCGGATTGAGGCATAGCATCGGGTGCCCTCCGGAGGTGGGCCGCCATGTTCCCAGCAACCCTCAAGTCGCTCTGTTCAAGGCTCGTGTTCCTCGTGGCTCCAGTCCTGCTCGCCCAGAGTGGGCCCATGCCACCACCGCCCCTGATGCTGTTCGTGCGCGAGGAGGTCAAGCCCGGCCACGGCGCGGGTCACGCGGCCACCGAGTCCGCGTGGACGCGGGCCCTCACGAAGGGCAAGTTCGCCGACCACTACATCGGCATGAGCTCCCTCACCGGGCCCTCGGAGGCCTGGTTCATCATGGGCTACAGCAGCTACGCGGACTGGGAAGCCAAGCAGTCCGAGCTCGACAAGAACCCCGCCATGAAGGCCGAGATCGACAAGGTCTCCCAGCAGGATGGCGACCACCTCAGCGGCACGCGCACGCTGGTGGGCACCTGGCGCAAGGACCTCAGCTTCGGGCCGCCGGTGGAGATCGGGAAGATGCGCTACATGCGCATCCGCACCTTCCGCATCAAGCAGGGGCAGAACAAGGCCTTCGAAGAGGGCGTGAAGACCGCCCTGGCCGCCTACGAGAAGAGCCACTACCCGGCCTCCTTCGCCTTCTATGAAATCAACGCGGGCATCGGCGGGCCCACCTACATCGTGCTGCGGCCCATGGCTTCGCTGGCGCAGATGGATGCCACCGCCGCCGCCGACAAGGACTTCCAGGCGGCGCTCGGCGACGATGGCCAGAAGACCATGCAGAAGGTCTTCGCCGACACGGTGAATGCCGTCGAGAACCAACTCTTCGCCTTCAGCCCCAAGCTAAGCTTCCCGGGCCCCGACACCATCGCCAGCGACCCCGGCTTCTGGGCGCCGAAGCCCGCCAAGGCCGCCAGGTAGCGATCCCACGCAACACCGGCGAACGCCTCCCCCTGGGAGCGTCCGCCGGTGTTTGTGTGGAACCTCGACGGCGAGAAAGGGGCTGCCCGGCCGACGCCGATCACCGGTAACCTCGTAACGCGATAGTCCCCCGTCCGGAGCTGCCATGCCGAAGCCCCTCACCACCCTGGCCCTCGCCCTCGCCTTGGGCGTGCCCGCCCTCGCAGGGGATGCCTACGTGCGCTTCCCGGCCACGCAGGGCGACCGGGTGTTCTTCACTGCCGAGGGCGATATCTGGCGCGCGCCCCTGGCCGGGGGCAAGGCCGTGCGGCTCACCAGCCACGCCGGGCAGGAGACAAGGGCGGCGGTCTCGCCCGACGGCCAGTGGCTGGCCTTCTCCGGCGCTTACGAGGGCCCGCAGGAGGTCTACGTCATGCCCGTGGAAGGTGGCCAGCCCAAGCGGCTCACCTTCGAGGGCCTGGGCTGCTTCGTGCTGGGCTGGACGCCCCAGGGCCAGGTGCTCTTCTCCACTCAGGCCGAGACGGGCCCCAGCCGCATCACCGTGGTGGGCACGGTGGATCCCGCGACGCTGAAGCGCACCACGCTGCCCCTGGCCGATGCCAACGAGGCCGCCATGGATGCCACGGGCAAGACCCTCTTCTTCACGCGCCTTGGCATCCACATGACCGGCGACAATGTGCGTCACTACCGCGGCGGCGCGGCGGCCGAGATCTGGCGCTACGACCTCGCCGGCGGCCGCGAGGCCGTGAAGGTGCCCTTCGACGCGCCCATGAAGCGGCCCATGGTGTGGAAGGACCGCCTCATCGTCGTGAGCGATCGCGATGGCTGCGACAACCTCTGGTCCATGAAGTTCGACGGCAGTGACGCGACGCAGCTCACCCACCACACGGCCTGGGACGTGCGCAGCGCCACCCTGGGGGATGGCCGCGTGGCCTATCAGCAGGGCGCGGACATGCGGGTATTTGACCTCGCCACAGGCCAGGACCGCGCCGTGGACGTGACCCTCACCTCCGACTTCGATCAGCGCCGCGAGCGCCTCATCAAGCGGCCCCTCGAGTTCCTGGAGAACACCGAGTTCGCGCTCAACGGCGAGCGCATGGTGCTCACGGCCCGCGGCCAGGTGGCGCTGGCCGGGCTCAACGGCCTGCGCCGCGTGGATGTGGCCGTGCCGGCGGGCAGCCGTGCGCGGGAGGCTACCTTGAGCCTCGATGGCCGCAGTGTCTACGCCTTCTGCGACGCCACTGGCGAGTCGCAGCTCTGGCGCTTCCCGGCAGATGGCGCCCCCGGCGGCAAGGCCCTCACCAGCGAGGCGGGCCTGGATCGCACTCAGCTCATCCCCTCGCCCGATGGCACGCTACTGGCCCACGCCGATCGGCAGGGAAACCTCTACCTGCTGACCCTGGCCACCGGCGAGAACAAGCGCATCGACAGCAACCCCGAAGGTGTGGCCCCGCTGGTGGTGTGGGCGCCGGATGGCAGGACGCTGGCCATCGTACGCGCCGACACCAACCATCGGCTGGAGCAGGTGCTGCTGCACAGCGTGGCCGAGGGCCGCACGGTCACCGTCACCAGCGACAAGTACACCTCCTTCGCACCCGCCTTCACACCCGATGGCAAGTGGCTCTACTTCCTCTCCAACCGCACCTTCCAAGTGGTGAACGGCTCACCCTGGGGCGACCGCAACATGGGCCCCTACTTCGACCGCCGGACGAAGGTTTACGCCCTGGCCCTGCAGGAGGGCCTGCGCTTCCCCTTCGAGCCGAAGACCGAGCTGGAAGGCGACGGCAAGGTTCTCTCCGAGGTCCGCGATCCCAAGAGCGGCAAGCTCGAGCGCCCCGGCATCGCCTGGAACGGCCTGGCTTCGCGGCTCTTCGAGGTGCCCCTGCCCGCGGGCAACTACGGCGCGCTGCGCACCGACGGCAAGCGCCTGTATGTGACCGAGCGCGACGGGCGGGTCACGAGCGTGAAGACCTTCGAGATCGGCAATGCGGGCACGCCCGCCGAGGTGTTCGCCGCCGATGTGGTCGGCTTCGACCTTTCCTCCGACGGCAAGAAGGTGCTGCTGGTGAAGCGTGGTCCAGCGGGCCCCACCGGCCCCGGCACTGACAGCTTCTTCATCGTGGATGGGGGCGCCAAGGCCCCCGCTGACCTGGGCAAGCTGGAGGTGAGGCTGGGCGACTGGGCCTTCCCGGTGGATCCCAGGGCCGAGTGGCAGCAGATGTTCCAGGATGCCTGGCGCATGCACCGCGACCGCTTCTTCGACAGTCACCTGCGTGGGCTGGACTGGGCCGCCGTGCGCCGGAAGTACGAGCCCCTGGTGGCCCGCATCACCGATCGTGCCGAGCTGAACGACCTGCTGGGACAGATGATGGGCGAGTTGGGCGCGCTGCACTCCCAGACGCGCCCCGGCGACCAGCGCACCGCGTCGGATGGCTCCAACCAGGCCTTCCTGGGCGCGGTGTTCAGCCGCGCCAGCGCAGGCTATCGGCTGGACCACATCTACCGCACCGAGGCCGAGCTGCCCTCCGAAGCGGCGCCCTTGGCGCAGCCGGGCCTGGGCGTGAAGGAAGGTGATGTGCTCGTCTCCGTGAACGGCCGGCCCGTCACGGAGGCCCGTGACCTCTCCGACCTGCTGCGCAACCGCGCCGGGCAGCAGGTGCTATTGGGCTTCACGCGTGGTAGCGAGGCGCTCAAACCCGTGGTGGTGACGGCCCTCGACGCCCAGCGCCAAGCCAACCTGCGCTACACCGACTGGGAGGAGGGCTTGCGGCGCCGCGTGGATGAGGCCAGCCAGGGTCGCATCGGCTACCTGCACCTGCGGGCCATGGGCCCCGGCGACATCAACGCCTTCGCCCGTGAGTTCTACGGGCAGGTCGATCGCGAGGGCCTCATCCTCGACGTGCGCCGCAACAACGGCGGCAACATCGACAGCTGGGTCATCGAGAAGCTGCTGCGCCGCGCCTGGGCCTTCTGGACCGACGGCCAGGGCCGCTTCAACGGCACCAACATGCAGCAGACCTTCCGCGGCCACCTGGTGGTACTGGTGGACGAGTTCACCTACAGCGATGGCGAGACCTTCGCCGCCGGCATCAAGGCCCTGGGCTTGGGGCCCCTGGTGGGTCGGCGCACCGCGGGCGCCGGCGCATGGCTGACGGATTCCAACCTGCTGGTGGATCGAGGGCAGGTGCGGGCCGCCGAGTGGCCCCAGTACCACGCCAAGGATGGTGCGTGGATCATCGAGGGCGTGGGCGTGAGCCCCGATATCGAGGTGGTGAACCCGCCGAGGGAAACCTTCGAAGGCCACGACCGCCAGCTGGAAACGGCGGTCAAGCTGCTGCAGGACAAGCTGGCCAAGGAGCCCGTGGTGCCCTTCAAACCCAGTGGTGTACCGGCCTTTCCCAAGGGCGCGAACTAGCACCTGCACCAGCAGCACAGGGATCCACTACCACAGGGAAAGGCCGTTCGCGGGCGGCCTTTCCTGCTTGTGTCGTGAGTCAAATGCGACCGGATCAGGTTCATGGCGCCCCGGGGTGGCATCGAGAAGAACGCAAGGGCCGCATGCCCCGTGGAGGTCGTTGTGCGTTCGATCCTGATTCCCGTGTTGACCTGCGTCCTGGCGCTGCCCCTGGGGGCCCAGGCGGCCGACAAGCCCAAGGCCGAGGCCCTGGTGAAGGAGGGCCTCGCGTTCATGAAGGCCAACGGCAAGGACAAGTTCCTGGACGAGATTCAGAAGGGCTCGGGCAAGTTCCATGTGAAGCCCGGCAGCACGCTGTATCTGGCCGCCTACGACCTGAACGGCACGGTGCTGGCCCACGGCGCCGACGCCGCCCTGAAAGGCTTGAACCGCCTGAATGTGAAGGATCCGGATGGCGTGCAGTACATCAAGCTGCAGATCGCCGCGGGCCAGCAGAAGGGCGGCGGCTGGGTGGCCTTCAAGCGCCTGAACCCCGACACCCGCAAGATGGAGGCGAAGACCTCGTACTGCCTGGCCGAGAGCGGCGTGGTGGTGTTCTGCGGCATCTACCAGTAGGCGGGACGACTTCGCTACAGCCGATCGATGAAGCCCTGGATGGCCTGTACGCAGGCCTCGGGGCGGGTCTGCAGGAGCCAGTGCGGGCCGTGCAGCGTGGTGACATTCAGCAGGGGAAGGTGCGCCCGGAGCCACGCCGTGGCGTCCTTCGGCACCAGCCGATCCTGGCTGGCGCACAGGGCCAGCACCGGCACCTGGAGCTGATTCAGCAGGGCCGTATGGTCCACCGTGCCCACCGCCAGCAGGCGGTGCTTCAGGGTGGCCGTGGGCACCTGGGGCAGCATGGTGGCCACCAGCTGGCTCATGGCTTCGGATGCCTGCCCGCCCAGCAACAACCGGCGGAGCAGCGGCATCGGCAGGCGCTGGGGCGGCAGCAGGCGGACCAGCGGGGCCAGCCAGGCCAGATTCGGTCGGGGGTTCCGCACAAAGGTGCTGCAAAGAACCAGTCCCCGAAGGCCCGCCGGCCGCTCCGCCGCCAGCGCGATGGCCACCGGCCCCGAGAAGGATTCCCCGAGCAGCAGGAAGGGCCGGTCCTCGGGCAGCTGGGCCCGCGCAAAGGCGATGCACGCAGGGTATGAGGTCAGTGTCGTCGGATAGCGTACCACCTGCGCCTCCAGGGGCCCCAGGGCACGCAGGAAGGGCTCGAACATGATCCCGGTGCCGTCCATGCCAGGCAGCAGAACCAGGAGAGGGGAGGACGGCGAGGGCATGGGGGGGTATCCCAGCTCACGGTGCGAAGATTGGTTATCGCTGGGTCATTTTTCGGGCCGGGCGCGGGGCCAAGGGGATCACAATGGGGGCCGATCCCGGAGCCCCCATGCGCCTGCCCGCCTGCACCCTGCTGCTGTCCGTGATCCTCGGGGCCCAGGCCCCGGAGCCGGCGAAGACACCAGCACCCGCGGGTAAAACCGCAGAGAAGGCTGCG
>Ga0265327_10002272_pt1 | contig 20666 bp, 26 predicted proteins | sample 41621metaG_FD_202089 | JGI IMG/M metagenome (GOLD analysis project Ga0265327, IMG submission 202089) | Rhizosphere microbial communities from Carex aquatilis grown in University of Washington, Seatle, WA, United States - 4-16-21 metaG | ecosystem: Host-associated > Plants > Roots > Rhizosphere...
CGCGATCATGGGCCGCGGCGGGGGCGGCCGGGGCGGCCGCTTTCACGCGCAGCCGCGCCGTGCCGTCCGGCTGGCATTCCAGCTGGGCGGATGACGAGGTGGTGAAAAGGTGCGCATCCAGGAAATCCGTGCCGATCAGCGGCTCCAGCAGCGCCAGCGCCTCGGCTGGCGCGTGGTTTTTCGTCACGTCGCGGGTCGCGTGACGCCAGACGAAGGCGAGGTGGGGGCCGGCCTTGAGCGCGACGGGCCGCGCGAAGACGTTCTGCAGCGTGGCATCGGCGCCGCGGTGCTTGCCGAGCGTGAGCTTGACGAGCGTGCCGTCCGCCACGGCGGCGTGCAGGAGGGTGAGGAAGCGGGTGCGGGGGGCGTTCATTGAATCCGGCTACCGGCAACCGGATACCGGATTGGGCGCCGCGCGCGAGGAGATTGCTGCGCGGCGAGCGAGGTCAGTCTTGCTCCGCCCTGGGTCCGGTCGCGGAAATCCGATAGTTCTGGTCAGGGCAGGAACTCGGTCGTCATGGCCTTCGCGACCGTGACCTTGCCCTTGGGCAGGATGCCAAGGTCCTCCAGCTGGCTGATCTGCGTGGCGTAGCGGGCCGGGTCCAGGCGGCCGACCTGCGCGGGTCCGCCGTTGGCGTCGCGGCCCGTGACCAGGTGCTCGTCCACGATCATCTTCCGCTCGAAGGCCATGAACTCGTCCGTGTTGTTCGAATTGGCGGCTTTCAGCGCGGCGTGGGCGGGGGCCGGGTCGCCGGCGACGTAGTCCTGCCAGCCGCGGATGTAGGCCCGCAGGAAGGCGCGGAGCTCGGCGGGATGCTCGCGGGCGAACTTCCGGTTGGTGACGAGCACGGCGTAGGAGCGGAAGCCGGCGTCCCAGGTCGAGAGGAACCGCGGCATCTTCCCGCCGGCCTTCACGATGTGGTAGGGCTCGGCGATGAAGTAGCCCTGCTGGATCGCCTCGTGGTTGCCGAGGAAGGCGGCGACGGAGAAGTTCTGCGGCACCACGGTGAGCTGCAGGCCGTACTTCTTCTGGAGGAAGCGCAGGAAGGCCCATTCGGGGCGGGCGATGACGGTGCGGCCCTGCAGGTCGGCGAAGGTGTGGACCGTGCTGTCGGCGTGGACGAGCAGTCCCGACGGATCGTCCTGGAACACCGCGGCGACCTGGACCACGGGCAGGCCCTCGGCCTGTTGGAGCAGCGTGTTGGTGCTGTCGGCCTGGCCGATGTCCACCTTGCCGGTGGCGACCTTCGGCATGACAAACGCGTTCGGCCCGCCCGGGACGAGCGTGACGTCGAGTCCCTCGGCGCGGAAGAAGCCCTTGGCCAGGGCTTGGTAGAGCCCACCGTGCTCAGGCTCGGCCACCCAGTCCAGCTGGACAGTCAGCTTGGTCAGAGGCTTGTCCGCGGCGAAGGCGGCGGAGACGGAGAAAAGAGCGAGCGAAAGAACGGCGAGAGTTTTGGACATGGTGCTTGGGTGGAAACGGGGGTGAGAACGCTCAACGTTCAACGCTGAACGCTCAACGTTCAAGTCGCGGTCGCATTTTCCGAATCGAAAGACCAAGCGCTGGGATCTGGTCACGTCGCCCGGGGTTTCATCAGTGAAACGGGCGCACCTCGACCGGCGCTCGGCAGGCCACGACGGCCTTGCGTCCCCACGCCAGCGCCTCGTCAAGGCTGGAGGCTTCCAGCACCCAAAAACCGGCCACGTGCTCCGTGGTTTTGAGGTAGGGTCCGTCGGTGACGAGCACCGTGCCATCAGGCTGTGCGCGCAGCGACCTTGCGCTGCCTGGCGGGTGCAGGCCGCCGACAAATTTCCTGACACCTGCCGCCACCATCTCGTCGTTGAGCACGTCGATCGCGTGCGACATGGCCTCGTCCTCGGAGACGGAAGGGTCGTAGTTGTCCGGGTGGTGAATTGCTACCAGGTACCGCATGATGATTTATCCTTGAGTTGAACGTCAGAGATGAGCCGGGGGCTCGGGCGTCTTGTTCGGCGGTTCCAGCTTCGGTTGCGTGCTCTTCACCGCCATGCGCACCTCGTCCACGCTCATCGCCTCGCTGCGCACCTCGCTCAGGGTGGCTGTATCCGCGACACCTCTCAGCCCCTTTCGCCCATAATCCACTTCCTTTAGAAACGTTGATACCCGCCCATCCTCAGTAACCGGTAGGGCCCACCTGTTCGGCAATCCCTTGGGCCGGTCCGCCCTGAACTCGAAGACAATCGCGTCCCGCTCCGGGAACCGCATGCGCGAGTCGTAAGGCCGGGGCCGGCCATAGGCGGATCCAACCGGTAGCAGCGGCCCGGCGCTAGAGTCGAACCGCCAAACCTCTTTCACATACGAGTGGATCTGGTTGTCCTGCACGACGCGTTTCACGAGCACAACTGACGTCGCAAACTCCAGTGCCTGGTCCGGCGTCGGCGGAGCGCCGGATCCGAGCGTGGCGAGCACCAGCGCCGAAACAGAACAGAATGTCATTCTTAGCTGCTTCATGTTCATAAACGAAAATGTCGCCGACCGTTGATTTTACCGCGGACGTCGGCTTGGCAGATTCGGTTGTTCGAGGTTACGGGTGGGGTTGAGAAAGCAATCCGCCTAGATTACAACAACGACGAGTTAGGTTGATCCAGGATTTTGGCAATGTCGCACAGGATAAGGTGGCGGCGAGTAAGTTGCGGTGAATCAGTTGGCATGACCCGTAATGTCCACCGATGGGGGCTTCAGCCTGGTACGTTGGGAGTTGGGTGGGCGGGGTGCTTTTTCCCAGTGAATTTTCCGTGATTGGGCAATGTGCCCGACCCCGTCTCCGCGATCTGGCCGTTGCGCCGTGCGGTCCGAATGCTCACGACGAAGATGCGGATCAATTGGTCGGATTCGCCTATGGTGGACTCGAGTTCGCGGGTCGGCGGATGGAGATTGGATCGCCGGATCAAGCGGAGCCATCGCTGGGATTCGCGCAGTTCCTTGAGGCAGATTCTCAGCTTGTGAATGAAGTCGTCGCGAGATTCCGCGGCCTCAGCCTCGCCATGATTGGCATACGGCGAAGTCCCGCAACGCAGGAGCTGGCCACCGATGTGATTTCCCGCCCGCGTCGGAGCCAGCGCTTCGGTGACGGCGATGATTTGGGAGGAGTATTCGAGCAGGCGCAGTTCGAGATCGTAGGGTCGCTCTGTCTGAGGGTTGATCATGCCGGCAAGGTCGAGCGTCAGGCGGCCATTGCGAAGTTCAAATCCGATCAATGCGCCGAATCCAATGAACTGCGGACAGCTCGTGGAAGGCCGAACATCGGACGCCGAACGCCCAACGTCGAAGATCGATCACCCTCGGCGTCCGGCGTTGGACGTTGGGCGTTCGGCGTTCGCCTGTCCTCTCACCGATCCGCCCGCTCGTACGAATCGTGCCAGTGGTGCAGGGCGAGCCAGCTGAGACTGAGGACAATCGCGACGAAGATGAAGCCGAGCACACAGGTCACGGCGGCGGTCGCGAACAGCGCGGGGTATTTGGCCTGGCTGGAGTAGATGATGGCCTGGAAGCCGAGGCCGCCGCCGTCGCCCGCGGAACTGCCGGCGGTGTAGTCGCCCACCAGCGCGCCGATGGGGGCGAGGGTCGCAGCGATGCGCAGGCCGGTGAAGAAGTACGGCAGCGCGGACGGCACCCGCAGCAGGAAGATCTCCTGCCGGCGGCTCGCGCGGTACATGCGGAAGAGCTCGACGAGGTTGCGGTCGGTCGAGATCAGGCCCTGCGTGGTGTTCACCACGAGCGGGAAAAAACAGATGAGGAAGGTGATCACGACGACGCTCTTGAGCCCGGCGCCGACCCAGAGGACGAGGATGGGCGCGAACACGATGACGGGCGTCATCTGCAGCATCATCAGGTAAGGATAGAGGCTGACGCGGACGAGCGACGAAAGGGACAGCGCGAGGGCGAGCGCAATGCTGATGGCGATGGCGCTGGCGAAGCCCAGCAGGGCGCCCTCGGTGGTGTTGAGCGTTGCACGCGCGAGGGCGTCGCCGTTCTCGCGGAAGGCGCCGATGATCTCCCCGGGCGTGGGCAGCAGGAACTGCATCTCCTCCGCGAGGGAGAACCGGAACACGTACCACACGGCCACGAACAGCGCGCCGGCGGCGGCGGGGAGCAGGAGGTTGCGGAGTCGCGGCGGCATGGTCAGGCGGCGGCGCCCTCGACGGAGCGCAGCAGGCGGGAGACCTCGGCGACGAGGTCGAGGTACTCGCGGGAGAGCCGCGTGGCCGCAGTGCGCGGGTAGGCGAACGGCACGGCGATCTCGGCGTGCACGCGGCCGGGGCCGGCGGCCATGACGAGGATGCGGTTGGAGAGGAAGACGGCCTCGGCCACCGAGTGGGTGACGAAGAAGGCGGTCCAGGCCTGCAGCTCCCGGATTGCGAGCAGCTCCTCGTTGAGGTGCTCGCGCGTCATCTCGTCCAGCGCCCCGAAGGGCTCGTCGAGCAGCAGCAGCCGCGGGGCGAGCGAGAGCGCGCGGGCGAGCGAGACGCGCATCTTCTGCCCGCCGGAGAGCTGGCGCGGATAGGCGCCGGCGCGGTCGGCGAGCCGGACGAGGTCAAGGACGCGCCGGATAGCGGCGGCGCGCTCGGCGGGGGCGGCCCCGCGGAGCTGGAGCGGCACGGCGACGTTGTGCGCGACGCTGAGCCAGGGCAGCAGGGTCGGCTCCTGGAAGACGAACGCCAGCTCGGCGGCGGCCTCCTCGGGCGTGTGGCCGCAGACGGTGACGGCGCCGGTGGTGAGCGGGCTGAGGCCGGCGATCAGGCGCAGCAGGGTGGACTTCCCGCAGCCGCTGGGGCCGATCAGGCTCACGAAGTCGCCGGGCGCCGCGGCGAGGCTCACGCGGTCGAGCACGACGGGTCCGTCACCATAGCGCTTGGTGACATCGCGGAGATCGACGAGCGGCGTCGCGGGCATCGGCGGAGGAAATTGGCGCGGAATCCCGCGGTGACGAGACGGAACTGACAGCCGGCCGGACGCGTCCGGCCTATTTCAGCTTCGCGAGGGCGTCCCGGGCCTGGGTGAAGTCGGGATCCTCCTTGAGCGCGGCGGCGTAGGCGGCGCGGGCGGCGGGGGTGTCGCCCCGTTTCTCGGCGATGTTGCCCAGGCGCCACTGCACGGGGGCATGGCCGGGCTCGCCCGGGCCCGGCTTGAGGGCGAGGCAGCGGTGCAGGACCTCCTCGCCACGGTCGAGGTGGAGGCCGGTCTGCGCGGCGGCGCGGCCGATGGCATAGAGGAGCAGGTAGTGGTCGGGCGCGGTTTTTAGCGTCTCCTCGTAGAGCGTGAAGGCCGGCTCGAACTTCTGCTCCGCGAGGTAGAGCTGGCCGAGCACGCTGGCACCGACGATCGGGTTGCGGCGGCGGATTTCCTCCGCCTCCGCGTAGGCCTTGCTCATGCCGCCGCCGACGAAGGTGGGGGCGGAGCGGTAGAAGGAGACGAGGCCGTTGCGGGCCTCAAGGTTGTTGGGGTCGAGCTCAACGGCCCGCGCCAGGGCGGCCTGGCACTTCTGCGCGAACCCGACCTTGGCGAAGAGCCCGGCGTGGCCGGCCGCGGTGCCGTAGGCGCCGCCGAGCTCGGTGAAATACGCGGACTTGGTCGGATCGAGCGCCGTGGCCTCCTCGAGCCGGCGGACGGCCTCGTCGGTGTCGTTTCGCTTCTGCGCGAGCACGCCGAGGTAGTAGCGGGCCTCGGCATTCCGGGCATCCCGGGCCGCGATCGCCTCGAACGCGGCGCGGGCATCGGGATAGCGCTTGGCCTGGTACAGGCCGAGGGCGTCGTCCATGGGACCGGCGGCATGCAGGGGGGCTGCGGCGAGGGCCAGGACAAGCAGGACGGAGCGCGGGGTCATGGACAGTGAGACACACTCCTCCCGGGAAGTTGCCCCGGGCGACAAAAAAAGCACGCCCGTCCGGTCAGGGCGGGCCGAGGCGCATGAGCCGAACCGGGTGCGGTGCGGAGTGTCCGGCCGGGTCGAAACCGTCCCAGCCGCTTTGGCTGACGACATGAGCCCGGCCCGCGATGCGTGTCATGAGGGTGAGATCGTCGAATCCCGGCAGCGCCGCGGCCAGGATTTCCACGCCGGCGATGGCATCGAAGCTGGGCGTGAACCCGAGCCGAACGACGCGCTGCGGCTCGATGCCATTCTGGACGCCGAGGATCCCGTTGCCGTCGGCCAGCAGGCCGTCGATTCCCAGCAGCGTGGCATGGGGCGGCGGCGGGATTGTCGTGATCACGGTCGGGTGAGCGAGATCGATCACCCAGAGGCCGTTGGCGTAGTCGGAGACAACGAGGCGGCGGTCGTGGTCCACGAGGGCCAGGCCCTGCAGCGAGGAAAAGACCGGTGACTCGAGGAAGATCTCCAGATGATCGGCGCGGGGCGCGAGTCGCCAGATCACGGGGGCCACGCTGTCGGTCACGTAGATCGTGCCGTCCGGGGCCAGCAGCAGGTCGCCGAGGCAATGGTCGCGTCCGTCGGCGGGCAGCGAACAGCGCCGCACGACCGCGCCGGTCGCGAGGTCGAGCGCGCAGAGGGCGCCCGTGCCGCGCAGGTCGGCGGTGAAGCCCTCGATCTCCGGCACGGCGGAGGTCGTGAGCCAGAGCACGCGGCGGGTCTCGTCGACCGTGACATTGAACACGCCGCCGAGCCCGGCGTCGGCGGCGCTGAACCGGGCAAGGGTGCCGCCGGGCGCCTGGCGCCACACGCACCGGTGGCGGACATCGCCGAAGAAGTGCTCGCCGGTCGCGGCGCGGAAGGCGACGCCCTCGATGATGCCGGTCTGGTTGGGCAGCTCCAGCACCGCGGTCGCGGCGCCGCGCGGGCGGGCGTGTTCGGCCAGGCGTGCGAGCACCGCCTGGAAGCCGGCGGTGGGACGCAGCGGGGCGAGGTCGGGCACGCGGTCGAGCGGCAGCACGACGCCGAGGTCGGCGAGCCGCTGGAGCGTGGCGAGGGCGTCATCGGGCTTGCCCGTGCGGACCTGGCCGACGGCCAGATCGAGCAGGTAGCGCGGGGAATCGGGCCGCAGCGCGAGCGCGGCCTGCGTCGCGGCGAGGAAGGCCGGGTCGTCCTGCCGGGCCCGCGCGGCGGCGGCGATGCGGCGCCAGTCCTGATGCGTGGCGGCCGGCGGGGTCGCGGCCCCGGCGAGCGTGGCGGCGAGGAGCAGGAGGAGGACGAGCCGGCGGCGGTTCATTCGTATCGGAGCGCGTCGATGGGGTCGAGCAGCGACGCCTTGCGGGCCGGGTAGTAGCCGAAGACCATGCCGACGGCGGCGCTGAAGAAGAAGGCGATGACGACCGCGGTGGTGGAGACCAGCGTGGGCCAGTTGTTCAGCGCGGAAAGCAGCTCCGAGGTGGCGATGCCGACGAGGATGCCGAGGGTGCCGCCGAAGGCACTCAGCACGATGGACTCGGTGAGGAACTGCAGCTGGATCTCGCGGCCGTGGGCGCCGACGGCGAGGCGGATGCCGATCTCGCGGGTGCGCTCGGTGACGGAGACCAGCATGATGTTCATGATGCCGATGCCGCCGACGATGAGGGAGACGCCGGCGATGGCGCCGAGCAGCAGCGTCATGGTGTTGGACGTCGCGGTGGCGGCCTGGGCGATCTCGACCTGCGAGCGCACGGTGAAGTCGTCGGTCTGCTCGGTCGTGCGGTGCCGCTGCCGCAGCAGGCTGATGATGTCGTTCTGGGCGAGGTCGAGGGTCGCGGCCGAGGTGGCCTGCACGCTGATCGAGCGCAGCATGGTCTGCTTGGTCACGCGCTTCATCGCGCTCGAGTACGGCACGATCACCAGGTCGTCCTGGTCGGCGCCCTGGACGGAGAGCCCCTTGGCGGAGAGCACGCCGACCACCTTGAACGGCTGGCTCCGGATGCGGAGGGTCTGGCCGACCGGGCTGCCGTCGGGGAAGAGCTGGGTGGCGATGGTCTGCCCGATGATGCAGACCTTGCCGACGCTGCGGACGTCGCCGTCGGTGAACATGGCGCCCTCGCTGAGCGGCCAAGCGCGGATGGCGAGGTAGTCGGGACCCTCGCCGAGGATCTGGGTGGACCAGTTGAGGCCGTTGGCGAGCACCTGGGCGCCGGTGCGGACCTCGGGGCTGACGGCGACGACGGTGGAGACCTCGCGCCGGATGGCCTCGGCGTCATCCACCGTCAGCGTGCCGGCGCCGAACGCGCCGCTGCGGGCGCCGCCCTGGTTGAAGCTGCCGGAGAAGACGAGGAGGACGTTCTCGCCGAGGGAGGCGATCTGGGCCTCGACCATGGACTTGGCGCCGTTGCCGATGCTGACCATGGCGATGACCGCGCCGACGCCAATGATGATGCCCAGGGCGGTGAGCAGCGACCGCATCGGGTTGCGGCGCAGGGCGCGGAAGGAGACGGTCAGGGTGGAGCCGAGATGCATCTTTAGTTAGGCACAGAGGAAAATTCGAAATTCGAATGGGCGGGGCGCTGAAGTCATTTTCGAATTTCGTGCTTTGGGTTTTGAATTTCGAATAACCTAGTCGGTGAGCTTGGCGGCGGACTCGGCCTCGCGGAGGCGGGTCATCTCGGCCTCGGCGACCAGGCGGTCGGGGACGGGGATGTCGCTGACCACGCGGCCGTCGCGCATGATGAGGTTGCGGCGGCAGTAGCGGGCGATGTCGAGCTCGTGGGTGACCATGACGATGGTGATGCCCTGCGCGTTGAGCTGCTGGAACACGCCCATGACCTCGACGGAGGTCTTGCTGTCGAGGTTGCCGGTGGGCTCGTCGGCGAGCAGGACCTGGGGCTCGTTCACGAGCGCGCGCGCGATGGCGACGCGCTGCTGCTGCCCGCCGGACAGCTGGCTGGGGAAATGGTCGGCGCGGTCGGAGAGCCCGACGATGTCGAGGCTGCGCATGGCGCGCGCGTGCATCTCGGCGGACGAGTACCGGCGCTGGCCGTAGAGCATGGGCAGCTCGACGTTCTCGCGGGCGGTGGTGCGGGCAAGCAGGTTGAAGCCCTGGAACACGAACCCGAGCTTGGCGTTGCGCAGGTCGGCGAGCTCGTTGCGGTCGAGGCCGGAGACGTCGACGCCATCGAGCCGGTAGCGCCCGCGCGTGGGCCGGTCGAGGCAGCCCAGGGTGTTCATGAGGGTGGACTTGCCCGAGCCGCTGGCCCCCATGACGGCCATGAACTCGCCCCGGTGGAGCTGCAGGGTCACGCCGCGGACGGCATGCACCGGCACCTCGCCGGAGTCGTAGATCTTGTGGATGTCCTCGAGCTGGACGACGGGGGGCATGCGCGCGGGGACCGGCTCAGAAGCCGCGGCGGGGGCCGGCGCCGCCGAAGGGATTGTTGATGGCGCCGGATGAGCCTTTCGCGCCGGGCAGGACGGCGGCGGTGATGACCGCGTCGCCTTCCTTGAGGCCCTCGATGACCTCGGTGGCGGAGCCGTCGCTGATGCCGAGCTTGACGGTGACGGGCTCGACGTGGGCGGTCTTCGGGTCGCTGCCGACGAGCACGTAGAGCGTGCGGGTGACGGGGCCGTTGGAGTCGCCGCCGCCGCCGCCGAAGCGGCCGAAGGGCAGCTCGATCCCGCGCTCCTTGGCGAGGTCGCGCATCTTGGCGATCACCTCGGGCGAGGGCGGGCCGTTGCCGCGGACAAAGCCGGCGTCGCGCATCAGCTCCTGCAGCTTCTGGCGGCGCTCCTCGTCCGTGAGCGGCTTGGCCGCGGGCGCGGCAGCGGCGGCGGTGGGCGCGGCGGGTTTGGCCGGGAGGAGCGAGTCGGGAATGCGGACGCGCAGGGCGCCGTTCGGCACCTTGAGCGTGCCCGGGCGCTGGGCGACGATGACCGAGACGTTCGCGGTCATGCCGGGCTTGAGCTTCAGGTCGCTGTTCCGGACGTCGATCATCACGTCGTAGACCACGACGTTCTGCGTCGTCTTGGGCGAATTGCGGATCTGCGAGACGACGCCGTGGAATTGGCGGTTCGGGTAGGCGTCCACCGTGAAGGTCACCCGCTGCTTCTCCTGGATGTTGCCGATGTCGGCCTCGGAGACGGCGGTGTCAATCTGCATGCTGCGAAGGTCGTTCGCGATCTGGAAGAGGACGGGGGCGCTGAAGCTGGCCGCGACGGTGTTGCCGACGTCCACGCTGCGGGAGATCACGATGCCGTCGATCGGGGAGTAGATGGTGCAGCGGCTGAGGTTCACCGCGGCGGTGTCGTAGTTGGCGGTCTGGATCTTCACCTGCGCATCGGCCTGGGCGAGCTGGGCGAGGGCGGTGTCGAGGTCGCTCTGCGCAATGAGCTTCTGCCCGAACAGGTCCTGCGTGCGCGTGGCGTTCGCCTGCATCAGCGCGTAGTTCGCCTTCGCGTTGGCGAGCTGGCCCTCGGCCTGCTTGAGGACGGTCTGGTAGTTCGACGGGTCGATCTCGGCCAGCACCTGGCCCTTCGTCACCGGGGAATTCCAGTCCACGTTCAGCTTGGCGACGTTGCCGGAGATCTGGCTGCTGATGTCCACCGTCGTGACCGCCTGCAGCGTGCCCGTCGCGGTGACCGTCTGCGTCAGGTCGCCGCGGGCGATGGCGGCGGTGGTGTACTCGGCGGGCTTGTCCGCGCTCTGCTTCCAGAAGTACCACCCGGCGGCCGCGAGCGCCGCGAGGATGATGAGGACGATGATGATGCCGCTGGAACTCTTCGATGAGGCCATGGTGAGTACGAAAGATGATGCCCCGCTGACGGCGCGGGCAACCAAACTTTGGCGCCCGGCGCAGCGTTGCTGGGTGTGACGCGACGCCGGTCAGAAGGTTACGAAATCGCGGGGCAAAAATTGACCCTCAGGATGCGGGCCGCATCCCCGCCGCCCGCGTGCCAAGATAGTCCGCATACAGCCGGGCGGGCAGCCCGCGATCCGGGGCGCCGAACAGGTCCGAGGTCGGATGACGGACCAGTGCGGCGTCGAGCAGACGGGCGTCCTCGGGCAGGATGTCCCAGCCGGCGAAGTAGAGCGTGTTGCGCACGCCGAGGGTGGCCGCGGTGCTGACCAGGCGGTCGGTGCCGATGTGGCGATCCATGACGCGACGGGGATCAGTCGGATAGAGGTAAGACTGGCTGGTCGGGAGGTAGATCACGCGTTCCGGCCCGAGCGCCGCCACCCAGCGGTGGATGGTCCACGGCGTCGCGGCGGTCTCCTCCCACGCGTAGTGCCAGACCGCGACGCGGAAATGCTGCGGCAGCTCGGCCAGGTACGTCGCGATGTGGTCGTCCAGCCACCAGCAGTTCGCCATGATCCATTCCAGCCCGGGGCGGAGGCGCTGGGCGTGGTCGGCGTACTCGGCGAGGAAGCGCGCGAAGGCGCGGTTGTGCCACCCCCGGCGGACGTCGGCCGGCTCGGCGCGGAGGTCGCGGCCGGTCTCGGTGCGGTAGGCGGCGAGGGATTCCGCATTGAACCGGTCGGGATCGCTCTCGGTGGGATGGATCGCGATGCCGTCGGCGGCGGGATACAGCTCGAGCACCTCCTCCAGCACGTCGAACAGGTAGCGCCGCGTTGCGGGATGCTCGAGGGCGAGCCCGTAGTGCGGGCCCGGGCCGCCGGTGGCGTCGCGGCGCACGGCCTCGGGGTGGGCGACGCTGAAGTCCCGGCCGTGCCCGTCGGTCGTGAGCATCAGCAAGACCTTCACGCCGCAGCGGTGCGCGTGGTCGATGACGTCGCCGAGGAAATTGTCCGTGACGTTGCGCGCGAAGCGGTCGCGGAGTCCGGGGTAGCGCCGCGAGGGGTAGGCGAGGGTGTAGCCGTTCAGCAGCACCCACAGGCGGTTGAGTCCGTGGGCGCCCATCCAGGAGACGAGATCCAGCCACTGCTCGCGGCTCCAGCCGGCCAGGGGATGGGTTTCCTGCCCCGTGATGATGGGATAGTCGCCGCAGCCGAGGAACACGTAGTAGCCGGCCTCGTGCGGCGCGGGACCGGGCGGCGACTCGGCCGCGGTGAAATAATCCCGGCCGGCGAGGGCGCGGCCGGCGACGGCCGCGTGCGCCGCGAGCGCGTGGAAGCCCGGCCGCGGCAGGCGGCCCTGCCAGCGCAGGCCACCGCCGGGGAGCGGGCTGGGGGCGGCGGCGGGGACGAACCCGGGAAAGTCGAGGCGCGCGTCCGCCAGGCGGGCGGAGGGATCGGCGGCCGCGACGAGGTCGAAAGAGAATTCGCGGCCGGCGGGGACGACGCGTTCCGGCGCGCGGATGAGCAGGTCCTCGGCTGGAGCCAGCGGGGCGGCCATGGCCGGTCAGGCGTAGGCTTGCTTGAGGGCGGCGGCGACGTTGGGCGGGACGAAGTGCGAGACGTCGCCGCCGTATTTCGCGACCTGCTTCACGAGCGAGGAGCTGGTGTAGCTGAACTGCTCGTTGGGCATGACGAAGATCGTCTCCACCTTCGGCTTCAGGTGGCGGTTCATGAGGGCCATGTTGAACTCGAACTCGAAGTCGGAGAGGGCGCGCAGGCCGCGGATGATGGCGTCGGCCTGCTGGGCCACGCAGAAGTCCACGAGCAGGCCGTCGAAGGGGATCACGGTCACGTTGCCGAACATCGCGACGTTGGACTCCAGCAGCGAGATGCGCTCGGCGGAGCTGAAGAGCGGGCTCTTGCCGGGGTTGTCCGCGACCGCGACGGTGACGCGGTCGAAGAGCTTGGCGGCCCGGCCGAGCACGTCGAGGTGCCCGTAGGTGATGGGGTCGAAGGTGCCGGGGTAGATGCAGTGGCGCATGGCGGAGCGGGGACGAGCAAGGCAGGAAAATGGGCGCGGGGAAAGCGGAGAATGGCCCGGCCGGCGCGGTTTGGCACATGATAGGCTTGCGAAACCCGCCACGGGCCCAACCGTCATTCACCGGATGAATCTGCCGAACCTCATCACGCTGTCCCGCGTGCCCCTGATGTTTGTGATCGTCGGACTGATGTATTCCGACCGGCTCGGGTCGCCGTCGCTGGCCTTCTGGCTGTTCATCGCGTGCGCGATCGGCGACGGGCTCGACGGCTACCTGGCGCGGAAGCGCGGGCTGGTCTCGACCTTCGGCAAGCTGATGGACGCGCTGACCGACAAGATCATGGTGGTCGGGCTGGTGATCGCGTTCGTGGACAAGCACGAGATCCCGGTGCCGCTGGCACTGATCACGATGTGCCGCGAGTTCCTCATCACCGGCATGCGCATGGTCGCGGCATCCAAGGGCGTGATCGTGTCGGCGGACCGCGGCGGCAAGAGCAAGACCGTCACGCAGCTGATCGCGCTGGGCTTCCTGCTGGGCGCGCCGATGGCGGGCCGCGACTGGGCCTACGTGATGCCCTCGGTCGACCTGAGCATCTTTGTGGAGTACGTCCACAAGACCGGGCTGGTGATCTTCGTGATCGGCACGTTCCTCGCGGTGTGGTCGGGCTGGCGGTATGTGATGCAGTACAAGGACGTGGTGTTCACGGACGCCGACAAATGAAGCTGGAGCAGCCGATCTGGCCGCGGTTTTTGCCGACGCGCACGGTGCTCATGCTGGCGACGCTCGGCCCGGTGGGCCGGAAGCTGCCGGCACCCGGCACCTGGGGCTCGGTGGCGGGCATGCTCTACTATACGGTCTTCTTCCTCGGCCGGCTCGGCCTGGTGGGCAACCTCGTGGCGACCGCTGTCGGCACCTACGTCGCGGTGGCCTTCTGCGGCGAGGCGGAGTTCCGGCTGGGACGGAAGGACCCGGGCGAGGTGATCCTCGACGAGTTCGTGGCGATGCCGCTGTGCTACCTGGGCTGGCCGGCGCTCGTCGGGGTCCTGCCGCCGTGGGCGGTGCTGCTGGCGGGGTTCGGGCTCTTTCGGTTTTTCGACATCCTGAAGCCGCTTGGGATCAACCGCCTTCAGGATCTGCCGTCGGGCTGGGGCGTGGTGGTGGACGACCTGGCGGCCGCGCTTGCGGCCTGCGCCACGCTGCACCTCGGACTCTGGCTCTGGCGCGTCGCCCTGTAGGGCGTCCTTGCGGATCCCGCCGCTGCTGATCGAATGACAAGGCGGGGTCGGCGACCCCGCCCTACACCTGAGCCTATTTCGGCGCCGCGGCCACCGCGTGGAAGGCGAACTCGACGCGGACGCTGCCGTTGACGCCGAGCTCGGTGCCGTCGGGGCCGTGCACCGCGCGTCCGCCGACGATGAGCAGCAGGTGCGTGCGCGTGGCGACGCCAGGCTGGCGCGTGAGCGGGATCAGCACGTCCGGCCGCAGCGAGAAGAGGTTGTGATTCTCGTCGGTGAGCAGCGAGGTCGTGCTCCAGTTGCCGGTGAGCGCGACGCGGAAGCGCTTGAAGTCGCGCGTGACGCCGGTGGAGAAGGTCGTGGAGTTGCCGTGCAGCTGGTTGCGCCCGAAGTTGGCGGGCAGCGGCGAGTGGGAGAGGAAATCGAGCCCGACGCTGGAATATCCGATCAGGCGGCTGTCATCGAGCAGGACATGCGTGAAGGCCACGTACGGCAGCAGGTGCCGGTGGCCGTCGGTGAGTTCCATCGGCGGGCGGCTGAGCGGCGTCTCGAAGTCGGTGCCCACGCTCCAGCCGAGCGGATGCGCCAGCGTCATGACCTCCTCGTACTTCGTTCCCACGCGGTACCGGGAGAGGCCGTAGCCGGCGGCGTCGCGGAGGCCGTGTGTGAAGTAGGTCTCCAGCTCGGTCGCCACCTCGACGTGGTCGGTGATCTGCGCGCGGGCTCCGATGGGAAGCCGCAGATAGCTCCGGTGGAACAGGTCGCCGAGCCGCGGGCGGGCGTAGTACTTGAGTGGAAAGGGGGCGTCGGACGTGAGCTTGCCGAACGGGGACATGGTCGGCAGGCGGTCCAGCAGCTCGCTGATGTCCCACGCGCCGGTGGCGGCGCCGCTGGTGTCCGATTGGGCTCGCGCGGTCGGCAGCAGCCCGAGTCCGGCCAAGGCCAGCCCGGCGCAAAGCCGGAGGGCACGGAGCGGACGGAAGGTGGACGTGGAAGCTGTCACGGGAGGATCTGGAGGTTTTCCGCGGGCAGCCGCACGTGCAAGCCTTGCCGCAGTACGTCCACAGACAGGACAATCCCCTGAGGGTTCGTCGGATCATCCACATATCCCTCGAGCCCATGGAGCGGACCGCCCGTCACGCGGACGCGCCGGCCGCGGGCCAGGAGGGGGAGGACGGTGAGCTCGAAGCCCGAGGCCACGATGGCCCGCACGTCGGCGAGCTGGCGGAGAAACGCCGCCTCGTCGTCCACCGGGAGCAGGCGCGCGAGCAGGTCCTGCTGGTAGAGCCGCGCCTTGCGGGCGGGCGGTGCCTGGACGAACACATAGCCGGGAAAGAGCGGCTTGGTGAACCGCTTCGTCTGCTTGGGGTAGCGGCGGACGCTGGTCACGAGCGGCAGGTAATGGGCCAGTCCCTCGGCGGCGGCGAGGGCGGCGAACTTCTTCTCGCAGCGGGGCCGGGTGTGGCCCACGAACCAGCAGGCGGCGGGATCGGGCGCGGGGGCAACCATGGGTCAGGCCCCGGCCAGGCGCCGGAGTGCCTGGAGGTAGCCGGGGAACCCCTGGCCGCTGATCATGGCGACGCAGGCGCCGGCGGTCATGGAGGTGCGGCGGAATTTTTCCCGGCGCTTGATGTCGGAGATGTGGACCTCGACCGTCGGCAGACCGGAGGCCGCGAGCGCGTCGCGCAGGGCGATGCTCGTGTGGGAGTAGGCACCGAAGTTGACGATGAAGCCGCCGATCCCGCGGTCGGTAAGCGCGTGGATCTTGTCAATGAGCGCGCCTTCATGGGCGGACTGGAAGAAGGTGAGCGTCAGGCCGAGCCGCCGGGCCTCGGCGCGCATGAGGCGCTCGAGGTCCGCGAGGGTGGCGGAGCCGTAGATTTCCGGCTGGCGCCGGCCGAGCCGGTCGAGGTTGGGTCCGTGGAGGACGGCGATCTTCTTCATAGCGGATTCTCCGTGGCGATGAACTCCCAGGGCAGGCGGAATTTCCGCGCGAGCTCGGCGGCGAGGGCGCGGACGGCGTGGACCTCGGTGGCGTAGTGTCCGCAGAGGTAAAGGTTGAGCTTCTCCTCCTGTGCACGGTTGAAGTGCTCCTCGCGCAGCTCGCCGGTGACCAGCGTGTCCACGCCGGCGGCCGCGAGCTCGGGCACGGCGTGATTGCCGCTGCCGCTGCAGAAGGCGACCGCGCCCGGCCGCTCCGCGCCGAACTCGATGGCGATGACGCGGGGATAGAGCGACTCGAGCTTCCGCCGCAGCGCGGCCCGGCCGAGGCGGCTGGGGGCGATCCAGCCGACGTGCTGGTCGCCGGCGGGCAGGAAGGGCCGAGTCGGCCGGAGGCCGAGCTGCCGGGCCAGCAGGGCGTTGTTGCCCAGCCGGGGGTGGGCGTCGAGGGGCAGGTGACTCGAGTAGAGCGCGCAGTTGCCCTCGACCAGCGTGGCGACCCGCTCGTAGGCGGGTCCGGTGAGCGGCCGGGGCATGTCCCAGTACATGCCGTGGTGCACGACCAGGAAATCCACGCCCGCGGCGACCGCGCGCCGGAAGGGGACGACGCCGGCGTCGACCGCGGCGCCGATGCGCGTGACCCGGCCGCGGTTGGCCAGCTGGAGACCGTTGCAGGCGCCGGGCGAGTCCGTGAACGCCGTGCGGCGGGTGCGCTGGTCACAATAGGCGACAAGGTCGTTGAGCGTGGGCATGGGACAGCCGATCCGGCTGATCAGTGCGGTAACCCACCCGGGGAAAGTCACGAGCCAAAAATCCGCCGGGCGGCTCGTCCTTAGGCGAGTTCAGACGGTTTTCGGGCTTACCACCAAGGGCACGAGGCGCACCCAGCCCGGGGCATGACCTTGGCGCCCTTCGCGATGGGTCATCCGATCCCAATCGGGTTTGACCGCCAAGATCGCGAAGCCTGGGCGCAACGTCGGCCCGCGCCCAGCCGGGTCGGATCATATTCAATCCCAGACGGGGGTTGCCGGACTGCGGCTGGCCGTGCAAGCTGTGGGTCTCCGTCATGAGCAAAGCCCGCCAACATCCTGTCGACCTGATTGCCGCCGCGGCCGAAAAATTCCCGACGCGCCCGTCGTGGGACGAGTATTTCATGGCCACCGCGGTGCTGCTGTCATCGCGCTCGAACTGCGAGCGCCTCCATGTCGGCTGCGTGATCGTGACGGGCGGCGCGCGCAAGAACCGGCTGGTGGCCGCGGGCTACAACGGCTTCCTGCCGGGCACGCCGCACCAGTCACGGCTGCGGGACGGGCACGAGCAGGCCACCGTGCACGCGGAGCAGAACGCCGTGGCGGACGCCGCGCGCCGCGGCAGCTCGGTCGAAGGCTGCGTGGCGTACGTCACCCATTACCCGTGCATCAACTGCGCGAAGATCCTCGCCGCGGCGGGCATCGCCGAGGTGCGTTACCGGCTCGATTACGCGAACGACCCGCTGGTGGCGCCCCTGCTCGCCGAGGCGGGCGTCCAGATCCTGCAGCTCTGAGTCCGACTCCTCCATGCGCGAGCGCCGCAAAGCCACCAAGTCCTCGATCGCCGGCTCGCTCCTGCTGGCGCACCCGTCGCTCAAGGACCCGAATTTCCGCCGCACGGTGGTGTTGATGTCCGCGCACGGCGCCGACGGCGCGATGGGCGTGGTGCTGAACCGCCCGCTGGGCCGCCGGCTGGGCGACCTGAACGGGGAGTTTGCCCTCGGACCCCTGGCCGCGGTGCCGCTCTACTGTGGCGGTCCGGTCGAGCCCAAACAGCTCCTGCTCGCGGCCTGGCAGCCGCGGGAGGACGGGTTCCAGCTGCAGTTCGGCCTCGAGCCCGACAAGGCCGCGCAGCTCTGCGCGGAGCCGGGGGCGCACATCCGGGCCTTCCTCGGTTACTCGGGCTGGGCGGGCGGGCAGTTGGAAAATGAACTGAAGCAGAATACCTGGATTGTGACCGAGGTGCCGGCGGACCTGATGGATCACCCCCAGGACGACGGACTTTGGCGGGGCGTGCTGGGAGGGGTGGGTGAGGAGTGGCGGTTGCTGGCCGAAGAGCCGGACGACACGAGCCGGAACTGAGCGGTCGTGGAGTCGCGCGATGACGCGCTTAGTCCTTGTATTCGAACGTGCTAACGCCCAAAAGGACAATCATTCGCAATGGGAATCCAGTTCGATCTCCGCAGCGCGGTCTTCTTCAACGCAGTCATAGGATTAGTTTTTTTTCTGTATACGCTGTACTTCGGTCGGACGCACCGAACCCATCCGGGATTCCGGGAATGGATGCTTTCCTCGCTGTTCTACTTCGTCTCGCAGACGCTCATCGGGCTGCGGGGGCACATTCCTGATTGGGCGTCCATCGTGGTTGGCGGCAATGTCCTGCAGCTGCTGACCTGCACATATCTGGCGGCGGGACTCGGGACGTTTTTCAGCCAGCCCAGCCGGCTGCGGTGGCTGAGCGTGCCGCCGGTGGTCGGCCTGTTCACGGGGATTTACTTCACCTATGTCGCGCCGAACCTGGCGGCGCGGATCATCACGGTTTCCCTGTTCGCCCTACCGGCGCTCATCTACGGGCTCTGGCTCATGCGCCTGGCCGTGCGGTCATTCTCGCTCGCGTCCTCGTTTTGGCTGGTGCTGACCTTCGGCGGACTGATCGCGCTGAACCTCGCCCGCGCGGCGGAGACGGCCAGCGCGGACATCGCGCCGCTCAGCGACCTCATGCGGGCCCCGATCAGCCAGTCCTATTTCGCCCTGCTGCTCTCGCTGTTTGTCCTCGCGCTTTATCTGGGCCTGCTCGGGCTGCATTCCCGGCGGACGGAGGTGGAGTTGAACACGGCGTTGGTCGAGCTGAACGCGCTCGAGGGCATGCTGCCGATCTGCTCGTACTGCAAAAAGATCCGCGATGAGAAAGGGGAGTGGAACCAACTCGAGGCCTACATCAGTGACCGCTCTGCCGCGGAGTTCACCCACGGCTATTGTCCGGAGTGCGCGACGAAGTTCATCAAGGACCTGTAGCAGGCGGCTTTGCGCTCGCGCTGCTGCTGGCCCGGAGCGGCGGACATTTCAGTTGACACTCCTATGCGCGAGCTCTGTTTTGGTTTCTTTTATGAAAGTCGTTTCCTCCATCAAATCTGCCAAGAAGCGCCACCCGGCCTGCCAGGTCGTGCGCCGCAAGGGCAAGATCTACGTCATCAACAAAGTCGAGCCGCGCTACAAGGCGCGCCAGGGCTGATTAAACCCATTTTACCGCCGTGAAAGCCGAAGGTCATCCCACGCTCAACAACGTCTGCTACCTCGATATAGGTACCGGCAGGCGCTTCCTCACCAAGTCCACGATGAAATCTGCCCGCAAGGAGAACATCGATGGCGTCGAGTACTTCGTCGTCGCCCGCGACGTGACGATGGATTCGCATCCCGCCTACACCGGCGAGAAGCGCATCGTCGACACCGCCGGCCGCGTCGAGAAGTTCACCTCGAAGTTCAAGCGCAGCTCCAAGAAGTAAGCGGTCTCTTCCGCCCGACTCCTTTCCAGCCCTCCACCCGGAGGGCTTTTTTGTTGCCGCCCGCCGGGCGGGAGTGGCTGTGTGGGGCGTGCCCGACCCGAAGCTGATCTGCCTGGACTGCGACAGCACGCTGAGCGCGCTGGAGGGCGTGGACGAGTTGGCACGACTGCGCGGGCCGGAGGTTCAGGCGCAAGTGGAGCAGATGACGAGCGATGCGATGGACGGCCGCGTCGCGGTGGAGGCGGTCTTCGGCCGCCGGCTGGAGATCATCCAACCGCCTCGGGCGGACGTCGCGACGGTGGGCCGGCGTTATGTCGAGACCATCGAGCCGACGGCGCGGGCCACCCTGGCGGAGCTCCGGGCCCGGGGCTGGACGACGGTGATCGTGAGCGGCGGCTTCACGCCGGCGATCCGGCCGCTGGCGGACCTGCTCGGCGTGACGCGCGTCGAGGCCGTGGACCTTTTCTTCGCCGAGGACGGCAGCTACCGGGGTTATGACGCGGCCTTTCCCACCACGCGCTCGGGCGGCAAGCCCGAGGTCATCCGGCGGCTGCGCGCCGAGCTGCAGCCCGGTCGCACGGTGATGGTGGGTGACGGCGTGAGCGACCTGGAGGCGGGTCCGGCGGTGGACCGCTTCATCGGCTTCGGCCGCTATGTCACGCGGCCGCGGGTCCAGGCGGAGGCGGCCGGTTTCATCCGCTCGCTCGACGAGCTGCTCCAGCTTCTATGAGCCCGATTCTCCCCCTCGCCGCGGCGGCCGGCGCGTTTGAACTGCCGCCGGTGCTGCTTGTGCCCTTTGGCCTGCTGCTCTTGCTCATTGCGGTGATGCCGTTGACGCCGGCCCGGGCGCACCACTGGTGGGAGCGGAACTATCCCTACGTCTCGATCGGATTGGCGCTGTTGGTGGCGAGCTACTATCTCCTCCGCGTGCCGTCGGGCGGCGCGACGCTCACGCATTCGCTGCACGAGTATGTCTCCTTCATCGCGCTGATCGGCTCGCTGTACGTCGTATCGGGTGGCATCCATCTCCGCGTGAAGGGCGAGGCCACGCCCTGGGAGAACGTGCTGTTCCTCGCGGTCGGCGCGGTGCTGGCGAACATCATCGGCACCACGGGCGCCTCCATGGTGCTGATCCGGCCATGGATCCGGATGAACAAGATCCGCATCAGCGCGTACCATGTCGTCTTCTTCATCTTCGTGGTCTCGAACCTCGGCGGTGCGCTCACGCCGATT
>Ga0265327_10002273_pt1 | contig 20658 bp, 19 predicted proteins | sample 41621metaG_FD_202089 | JGI IMG/M metagenome (GOLD analysis project Ga0265327, IMG submission 202089) | Rhizosphere microbial communities from Carex aquatilis grown in University of Washington, Seatle, WA, United States - 4-16-21 metaG | ecosystem: Host-associated > Plants > Roots > Rhizosphere...
GTCGCGTGCGTCAGCAATCACCTTGGATTTACTTAGCGGCGGTGATTCGCCTGCGGCGCTCCGGGTTCACCGTCCCTAAACTCCCGGTCGATTTAAAACAAGGGGTCTGAATAATTACAACGAGTCTTTTGTGTATCAGTCCATCGATATACGCGTTGGAATTCTGGATGAATATCTAAATCACCATCTTGATATAAATTTATAATTTCTCCAATTGACATAGGATATGCATCGGTATGAATCTCTTTTCTTTTACTTTCAATTTCCTGTTCAAGCATCCTAAGACCTCATACAATTGAGTTGTGGTGAATGTGATATAAAAATAAATATGTAATTGCGCTTAGGAACGAACCGCACCGTTCGCGCTCGAAGACCGGTTTAATTAAGCTTCGGTTTTAGTCTCCGCTTTTTGATGTTTAAGCAAGGGCAGCATCGAATTGCTGACGCCCGCGAACACGCCGCAATTATTAAATATCACTGCGGAAACCAAACCCGCATGCAGGAAAAACACGCCGCTGACAATGATCACGCCGGGCACCACGGTCGCCATCATGCTGACGTTGAGATTCGATTTTAATTCATTGCCCAAATTAAAAAGCTGGTCCAGATTTTTTAAATTCCCGCTCATTAATAAAATCTGCGCGGTATCTTTGGCAATGGCCGAGGCCCCGGTCAGCGAAATCGATACGTCGGCTCTTTTCAGCGCAATCGAATCGTTAATGCCGTCGCCGACAAAACACACGGTTTTGCCTTCGCTTTGCAGTTTTTCAATCAAACCGGCTTTGTCTTCGGGTAAAACTTCGGCAAAATAATGGTCGATGCCGATTTCTTTGGCTAATTGTTGCGTCGGTTTTTCATTGTCCCCGGAAATAATATACAACGATAAATTGCGCGCGCGTAAATCGGCCACTAAGGTTTTCACTTCAGGGCGGATGGTCGCATGCAGTTCAATCGCGCCGGTTAAACGGCCGTTCAAACCGATCAGCACCAACGAGTGTCCCAACTCTTTGGCATGGTTCAGGATGTCGTGAATGTCATCGGACAGGTGAACGTTTTCCATGCCCATAAAGCGCAAGCTGCCGACGCAAATAACGTCCTCGCCAACCTGTACTTTAATGCCGTAACCCAATTCGTAACTGGCGTTGTCGACTTGGCTGAGGTCTAAAGCGCGCTGTTTGGCCGCGAGTAAAATAGCCTTGGCGATCGGGTGGGTTTGTTTATATTCCGCGGTGGCGGCATAACGTAGAACTTCATCTTCATGAAAGCCGTTGAATACATAAATATGGCCGACATGCGGCTGTTCTTGCGTTAATGTGCCGGTTTTGTCGAAAACGACGGTATCGACTTGACAGAGTTTTTCCAAGGCCCGTCCGTCTTTGACTAAAATGCCTTTCTCCGAAGCGATTCTGAGGAAATTGAGGGTGCTGATCGGGGCGAAAATACGAATGTCCGCGCCGATAAAGCTGCCCAACACCGCCAGAGCGCCGCTGCTGCCGACTAGCGGCAAGGCCAGCGCGCTTAAAGCCAAGGTAGGTAAAGCGGCTTTGTCGGCCATTCTTTCACCGCGGGTCTGGACGCCGAGCTTACGTTCGGCGGTGTTGTTCAGTAAGATGCCGATTTGCGCGGCTACCGTCGCTTGTCCCGACATTTCGACTTGGATATGAATTTTTCCGGATAAAACAATGGTCGAAGCAAAAACGTGGTCGCCAACCGTTTTTTCCGCGGGTTGCGATTCGCCGGTCAAAATGTGTTGATCGACAGCGGCCATGCCTTCAACGACGGCGCCGTCAACGGCGATGGTTTCTCCGGCGTTGACCACGACGATATCGCCGCTTTCCAGGTTTTCAATGCTTTGTTCGATTTCGATGCCGTCTTTTAACAGCCATACCGAGCTGGGTATATCCGAAAAAACGCTGATGAGTTGTTTTTTGGAATGATCTTTGGTTTGAAAAACCAATTTTTGCCCTACGCAATAAGTCCAGCAAGTAAAGGTACTGACAAAATAATAGCCGGACAGAAACATGGCCGGAATGGCAATCGAATCGACCACAAAGACATCGATTTTGCCTTTTTTTAACGATTGGACGGCTTTTTGATAAAAAGGAATGGAAACGTAGGCAATGCCTAAGCCGCTGAGTACGCTCAAGGCCGGAAAAAACAAAGCGCCGGCAACCGACAAGCCTAAGGTTGCGGATATGACTTTAAAGTCCCGGTCCAAGGCGATTTTTTCCTCGGCGTCAGCCAATGCAAGTTCTGTAGAGGTCGGCGCTTCCGGGGCTTCGTCGCTATTGTTTTCAGGGCTTTCGGGTTCATCGGGCGATGACTCTTCGGGTTTTTTAAATGACCGATAAAGTCTAACGCCGGTCGATGCAATTAAACTGCCAGCAAGAATGACAAGAGGAGCCATGATTTAATTCACTATGGGTCGCGTTCGGAATAGGGCTTGAACTAAAAGTTTCTAATTCAAAGACGGGGTTTGGATACAAAGCGGATTTTATCAAAACAAGGGCATTATAAAAGGAAGTCCAAATAATAGAGCCTAAATTTTCGCTGGATTTGATAAAGTAAAAATGCTTTTAAAGAATATAAAAGCTCACCACGAAGGCACGAAGAACATGAAGAAAATAAAAAACTTCATGCTTTCATGGTGAATAAAAGATTTGTAAATATTCTCTATGCGGATTACCCGAGCCGAGGCTTAGAAATAAGACTGCAAAGTGCCTCGTCTGCGCACGTCCAAGGTGGCGCAATGAAACGCGCCTAAAAACGGATAATAAGAATCGAAAGAGCAAGGAATCGGTTTAAATCCCCAACTTTTCAAGGCCTTGATTAACGGTTCCTGACCTTTTTCCACAATAATCCGTTCTTCATCCAACATCAGAAAGTTGATGCTGATCCATTCGCTGACAACGCCTAAGGGGTCTTTGTTCGGTACGGGCGGAGGCGCGATTAAAATATCCCAACTTTTTAAAATGGGCGGTAGTTTATCGACATCGATCCATTCCGGATTGATCAATAGTTTACCGGGAGCCAAAGGCATGAACGTGGTGTCGATATGAATCGCTTCCGGCGACAGGTTTTGAATTTCATGGACACGATAGCCGTCGCCTAAATGGCGTTGCAACCATTTCATGCCTGAACGATTGGTGACGTTGCTGAGCTGCATGAAAATATCGCGGCCGCAACGCACGCAATCGGCGGCGTCGAAGACTGGCTCAAAATCGGTCACAATGTAGCGCATTGCCTCATCCGGGGTGGGGAGTGTGTAATTGGCGTCGTACAATTCATCAAGAAGCTGCGGTTTAGGCGCGGCCGTCCATTTGGCGCCGGCATGAAAATATTCTTTGAATAAAGAACGGTAAGCCCAAGATTCAAAATACCGGGCACGATCCGCCATCGGCGTTTCAATAATTTCATTGCCGATCACTAAGAAAGGATCGCGCGGATTAGCCGCACAAAATCCGGAAGTAACGTTCCAGCCGGGCGTTGAAAAAGGCGAGGCAAAATTGCTGCGCTCAACATGGCGGACATTGACGCCTTCCGCTTCGAGGATGTGGATAAATTCGGCGCGGTCTTTAAGGGCGGCGGCAACCATCGCTTCAGGGTAGGGGATGCCGGCGCCGCCAAGGCGCTTTTCAATCTCGGCCCATTCGCCGGGAGGAACGGTGACTTCATTAATCGTTTTCCAGTCGGGAAACATGGCATTGTCCAAGCTGCCGACAATAACTTCTTCAAGCGGGTCCCATTCGTTATGTGAATTAACAGGGCACGGTGGTTGGGGGGTGGTCAGGGTAGTCATATTTTTAACAAATCTCTCTAAAAATAAAGGTGCCGGTGAATGGCGGGGAAGTATGACAGTATTCGTTAGTCAATTCAATGACCTGTATTTAAAAATGACCGGCTTCGGTTAGGTTTTTTCCCTATCAGTCAACAGCTAAGGCTTAATCCGAAAACAATGGCCTGCATCGCTTGATGCTTTTTGCAAGTGTCATAGATCAGCCGCTTAAGCCGGAAAACAGGCATTTACTCCGGCAAATTGTTAGGTGGTTTAGTCCGTTTTGCATGGCTTAAGCGATCAAAAAGCTCGTGTATAAGCAATGCTCCCAGTATCAAAAGCGTACCGGTTATTATATTGACGGTCAGCGCTTCATGATTAACGGCATGGCCTAGCAGCAGAGCCATTACCGGCGAAACCAAGGTAACCAGCGCGACCTTGGTGGCGCTCTGTTTGATCAGCAAGTAATAATAAAGCACAAAGCCGACCGTGGTGGCGATTACGCCCAAATAGACGATAGAGGCCAAACTGATAAATGACATTTCGGTCGGCCAATGACCGTCAAACTTTACCCAAGTTAGCAGATACATCGGCAGGGACAGCAGCAAACCGCCGGTGACTTGAGATAAAGCCGGTATTTGGGCATTGATGCGCTTGACCCACACGGCGCTCACCGCTTGCAAAAAAGTCGATATCAGTACGCCGATGATGCCCAGCGCCGCGTTATGCCCCAATTGCAATGCCGAGCCGAACAGCGTCCATACGCCACCGATGCCCAAGCCATAAGCCAGCAGCTTGCCGGGAGTCAGGCTGCGTTCTTTTAGCCAGAGCGCGGACAATAAGGCCGTCATTAGCGGTAACAGTCCAAAGATCACTGAAATCCAACCGGAGGGGATAAATTGCGCCGCCCAATACACCGGCAGCATGGAGCCGTAAATTTGCACGGACACGGCCAGGTAAGTCAGTAGCGCTTTGCGATGCCGGAGCAAACGCTGCTTGAAAAGGCCCAGTACTAATAATAGGCATAAGCTTCCAATCGCCATTCGACCGGCGGCCGCGAACAGAAATCCCGGCCCTTCGCAGCTCCATTTGATCGCCAGCGGCGTAGTCGCCCAAAGTAAAATAACGCTGATGTAGGCCAGATAGATACGCATCCATTTAACTCCGGTAACGTGAAGAAGGGCATAAATAGGCTTAGAAGCGGATATTAAATTACTCATGCATTTTGCAAGGGCGACCGGTCGGCGCCCTTACAACTTATCGTATTGTTTGTAACTACTCAGTCGGTAAAACTAATAGAACGCGGATGACGGTTTTCGATGGTTTACTTGACCGGCGCTAATTCAAAAATAATCACTTCCGCCGCATCGCTACCGACGTTTTCCACCGCCATCAGCTCGCCGCTTTCCCAAAAAGCTTGACCGGCGGAGTAAGTGTTGGTATTGCCGCCTTCGGTGACTTTCAATTGCCCTTTGACCACATAACGCGGCCCCGGCCCTTCATGGCTGTGCCACGGCGTTTTGAAGGCCGACGGAAACACAACCCGTATCATTTTGGCGTTAATGTTCGGGCTGGGAAGTTCCAGTTTTTTTTCCAAGAGTACGCTTCTGTTTAAGCTGGTCTGCTCTTGGGCAAAAGCGCTTGGCGTGTTGATTGAAAATAGCGCGGTAAGCGTTAACGCAATGGATACGGGTATTTTTGACATTTTTCCGACCTCTTTATTGTATGTTTTAGGGATTATGGGGTTGAGCAAGTTGCTAACTGTGTTTTTATTATCCGATATACAAGGGACTAAGCCTTTAGCGGACTTGTTGGAACGGCTTCCAGCCTAATGCCTATTTTCATGCCTCAGATACGTTCAAATCAGAAGCGGATAGAGGGGCGATGGGTAAGCCTACAAATTAGTCATTTCCAGGATTTCCTGGCCGACCAGCAGGCATTGGGTGGCTGTTTGCGCATAAATGAAATGCATCCGATAAGTGCCTTTGTAGATGTGGCCATAAACTTCCAGCACATCGAATCGGCCTTTTCCGGCCGGGTTCTTTATCGGCTTAAGCGTTGCTACATGCGGATCTATTTCGGTTCTATCGTCCAGGCCGAAATGAAAATCCAGCAGTTTTTTGGCTTGAATAACGGCATCCGTCGAGCAATGATGAACCGGTTCAGCGAAGGCAAGGCTCGATGTCACAATAAACAAGACCAATAGGGCGTATTTAATCATTTCCACTCCAGGATAATCGTTAACGATGGGCAGGGCGTTGCAAAACTTATTGCGCAGTTAATAACGCATAATACTGATTAAAAAGCTGAGTACGATCGGCCAAACCGTTGGTTCCGCCATTTACTTTCTTGGTCACGGCGGTTATCACCGCGTCGCTTGAACCGCCGTCGCACAGCGTCCATATTTTATTGATGTCAAAGAAAAACCCGGCGGAAGCCAGCGGATAGTGGGTGGCTACTAAATCAGGGTTGGCAACGGTGTCGGCGCCGATAAAGTTAGCGAAACTTAAATAATTCGATTTGCCGGTTAATTGAATATAACCGCGTCCTCTGAAGGTGTAGCCGTCGCCGCCGGCTTCATCTCCGTTGCCCATTCTGTCGGCGTAGACTCTTGCGCCGATTTTGGCCGGATTGCGCGCATAAGTTTGATTTAACGGGTCGGGAAAATAGCTTGGAAAAGTGGCTTTCAAACCCTCGGCCGAATAATTCAGGTTTTCATAAACTACCGTAAAATTGGCGCTCTCATGAGCGCATTGGGCTAAAAAATGAGCCAATCTTAAGGTGTTGGTTAGGGCTGCGATAGTGGGTATCTGAGCGATGACGGCATCGGGAAGGTGACCTTTAAGCGCCTGTAGCGAGCCGGTCGAATTTTCGTTTGAATTATCCGTGGTGGATGCCGCCGGAAACAGTTTTGCCCAAGTGGCGTCGCCGACAATGCCGTCCGCGCTCAGGCCGTTTTGCGCCTGCCAAGCTTTTACCCCGGCTTCGGTGCCTGAACCGAAAATGCCGTCGGCGTTTAAACCCAAGCGGGTTTGCAGCTGTTTAACCTGATCGCCTGTTGAACCTGTTTTTAATAACATACTCTTTCCTGTTGATTGTTTTAACCGCGCATCGGGTCGATACGATGCGCTCGACTAATTTTTAATGCCAATGCCTTTATGCAACAGATAAAGGCTAAACAAGGTCAGCGTCACAATAAATCCGCCGGTAATGATAAAAGTCATTTGAATATCGATGTCGGTCACGCCGATCAAACCGTAACGAAAGGCATTGATCATGTACAAAATCGGATTTCCCATCGAGATGGTCTGCCAAATGCCGGGCAGCATATCGACCGAATAAAACACGCCGCCCAAGTAGCTTAACGGGGTCAACACAAAGTTCGGGATAATCGAAATATCGTCGAAACTCTCCGCCAGTATCGCATTGATAAAACCGGCCAAAGAAAATACGGTGGCGGTCAGCACCGCGATGGACAAGGTAATGCCGATATGATGGACTTTAATAGCGGTAAACAGCAAAGAGATTAAGGTCACCACAACGCCCACCAATAAGCCGCGGATAATGCCGCCGCTGACATAGCCGCTCAGAATCACCCAATTCGGGATCGGGGCAACCAGCAACTCTTCAATATTGCGCTGGAACTTGGTCGAATAAAACGAAGACACCACATTGGCGTAAGAGTGGCTGATAACCGACATTAAAACGATGCCGGGGACGATATAGTCCATGTAACCCGCACCGCTGATAGTGCCGATGCGGTCGCCGATCAGTTTGCCGAAAATTAAAAAATACAGCGCGGTGGTAATGGCGGGCGGCAGCAAAGTTTGCGGCCAGATGCGGATAAAGCGGAAGATTTCCTTGATTACAAGGGTTCTAAAGGCAATGGAATAATTCATTGTTCACCTGCCGGTTTTGACTCGATCAAATCCATAAACAGCTGTTCCAAGCGATTCGATTTGTTTTTCATGCTGATGACTTCAATATTCCGGGCGCTTAATTCACTGAATAATTTATTAAGCCCGTATTCTTTAGGGACCGCAACACTCAGCGCTTTGTCGGTTATGCGTTCAATTTGACAGCCGTCAATAGTCGGCGCCACCGTAAGAGGGTGAGCCAAATCCAGAACAAAATGCTCTATATGCAGCCTTGCCAGCAAACTGCTCATATCGGAATGTTCGATAATCCGCCCGTCGTCGATGATCGCAATAGTGCGGCACAGGCTTTCCGCTTCTTCCAGATAGTGCGTGGTTAAAATAATCGTGGTGCCTTGTTGATTGACTTCCTGCATCATTTGCCACATGGAACGGCGTATTTCGATATCGACGCCCGCGGTCGGTTCGTCGAGAATCAGCAATTTAGGCGCATGCACCAGCGCGCGGGCAATCATAACCCGGCGTTTCATGCCGCCAGACAAGCGTCTTGAAATGGTATCGCGCTTATCCCATAAATCCATTTGCTTAAGGCAGTATTCGGTGCGTTGCAGCGCGAGTTTGCGCGGCGTACCGTAATAACCGGCTTGATTCAGCAAAATACTTTTGACGGTGTCGAACTGGTTAAAATTGACTTCCTGCGGCACCAAGCCGATGCAGCTTTTGGCTTTGGCCCGCTCGCGTTTTAAGTCATGGCCAAAAACACTGACCGAACCGGAAGTGGCGTTAACCAGCGAACTGATAATGCCTATCGCCGTTGACTTGCCGGCGCCGTTGGGGCCCAGTAAAGCAAAAAAGTCGCCCGCCTCAACATCCAGGTCAATACCCTTTAAAGCTTCAAAGCCATTATTGTAGATTTTTGTGAGATTACGTAGGGATAATGCATTCATGCAGAAAGTAACACTTAACGGAAGCCTTTAAATAAGTTAAATTACGTAGCTGGATACGACGTATCCGGCTGTTTGGATGACTAAAACCGCGTGATTTTATCAGATATTAACACGCTTCATAGACAAAACTGGATAACTCGTGCCCAAGAAACCTCCCGAAATCGTTGCCGCTGTAGACCTCGGTTCTAACAGCTTTCACATGATTGTTTGCAGCTTGACCGACGGCAATTTACAAACGCTGGACCGGCTGAAGGAAATGGTCCGGCTGGCTTCCGGCTTGGATAATAAAAATCACCTGGACGGCAAAACCCAAGAAAGAGCTTTAGAGTGCCTGGAGCGCTTTGGTCAAAGAATCCGTAACTTTCCGCCGGAAAGCGTCCGCGTGGTCGGCACCAGCACTTTGCGCATGGCTAAAAATTCGCAACAGTTTTTGGAAAAGGCCGAAACAGCGCTGAATCATCCGATTCATATTATTTCGGGCATAGAAGAAGCCCGCTTGATTTATCAAGGCGTGGCCCACAGCTTGGGCAGCAAGGCTAACTTACGCTTGGTTATGGACATAGGCGGCGGCAGTACCGAATACATTATCGGTTCGGGCGACACGCCCCGTGTCAAGGAAAGTACGCCGATGGGCTGTGTACTGGTCAGTAATGCCTTCTTTAAAGACGGCAAATTATCCAAAAACGCGTTTATCCAAGCCACCTTGTTCGCCGAACAGCAGCTTGAACCCATCCAAAAACAGTTTCAGCGCAAAAACTGGGACGAAGCCATCGGCGCATCGGGCAGTTTGCGGGCCATCGATAAAGTGCTTAAAGCCAGAAACTGGAGCAATAACGGTATCACCCGCGAAGGCTTGGAACTGCTGGTCGCTCATCTCACTCAGTGCAACCATATTAACGAAGCGATATTGCCCGAGGTCGATCCCGAGCGTCTGCCGGTTTTTCCCGGCGGTGTCGCCATCATTTACGCCACTTTTAAAAGCTTGGGCATTGAGCAAATGACCGTTTCCGACGGCGCGCTTCGGGAAGGCCTGATTCAGGATTTGTTGGGGCGGCTTTACGATCATGATATTCGCTCGGCTACCGTGCAGATTTTGGCCGATCGTTACCACATCGATAAAGGCCACGCCGCGCGGGTCAAGCAGACCATCAATTTTATGCTGACTCAATTAGGTGACGACTTTTGCGGCCCCAACCATGAGCACGTGGTGCAGTTTTTAAATTGGGCGGCGGATTTGCATGAGATGGGCCTCGATATTGCTCACAGCCAGTATCATAAGCACAGCGCTTATATTATCGAGAACGGCGATTTTGCCGGTTTTTCCAGACAGGACCAGATTTTATTATCGACTATTGTAAAGTCGCATCGGCGTAAATTTTCCCGGTCTCTGTTCAACGAATTGCCCGCGCCCTGGAATGTCGATGCGCCCGTTCTGACCGTTATTTTGCGGCTCTCGGTGCTGTTGCACCGCAATCGTCAGGAACATGACTTACCCAATTTTAAAATAGCATTGATAAAATCAAAGTTTCGCTTGCAGTTTCCGGACCAGTGGCTGGCCCAAGCGCCGCTGACTCATGCCGATTTAATTCAGGAAGCCGATTACTTAAAATCGGCAGGATTCAAACTGGAATTTGCTTAAGCGTCGGCTCATGAAAGTTTTTTTCCGCATTGTGTTTTATTGCTTTATTGTCATTGTTATTCTGTGCGCAACGCTGGTTTTTTTTGGTGTCGGCGACAAGCCGGAACTTGAAGTGGGTTGGTCGCCGACTCGCGAAGACCTGGTCAGGGCAAGAAATATTCTGCACGAAGGTTCTCAAACCAAGCCCGATGAAATCGGGATTATCGAATTATCCGAAGCCGATCTTAATCTTGCCGGCAATTATTTGTTAAATCGCTACAGCAAAAGCGCGGTTCATATCGAACTGAAAAACAACAAGTTAAGGTTTACCGTGACTATTGCCTTACCCGAAAACAGAATAGGCAAATATTTAAATATCAGCTTTAGACTAGGCAATATTGACGGCAACGAGCTTCCGGTGATCACCAAGTTTAAAGTCGGGAAATTACTGCTGCCGGCAAAATTAGCCGCTTTTGCGATCGATACGATTATTCAGCATTCATCCTTGCATGACTATTTCATTTTGGCAACCCGTCCTATCAAGGCCGCTAAAATCGACCAGCAAAAACTGACTATTACTTACTATCCCAACAAAGACACTTTGATTCAGGCGCGAAACTTCCTGACCCATACCGGGGATAATTCCGCACTGAATATTTATCAACAAAAACTGGCCGACATCGTTGCCGGTCATGATCCGGCTTGGCGCTTATCGCTGGCGGAATTGTTGCGTCCTTTGTTTGAGCTGGCTTATCAACGCTCGACACTGGAAACGGCTATTGATGAAAACAGGGTCGTGATTGCCGCGATCAACGACTACGTTAATAAAGAAGAAAACCGAAAGCTCCTGTCGATGCCGGAAGCGACGCCTGCAACCGGACAACAATATTCGGCGTTTTTATACAAACGCACCGATTTGGCTCAACATTTTATCGGTTCGGCCGCGCTGACCGCATCGATCAACAAACAAGCGGCGCAGATTGCCGGTGAAGAAAAAGAGTTAAGCGACGCCCAAGCCGGCGGCAGCGGATTCAGTTTTATTGACTTGGCGGCCGACAAAGCCGGCACCCGCTTTGGTGAAATGGCAACCTCGTCGCCGGAAAATGCACGGAAGATGCAAAAAGCCATGTCCGGCATAAAAGATTACCGCGATTTCATGCCCGATCCCCTGGATCTGCCGGAACATATGAATGAAGCCGACTTTAAACGGCGCTATGAGTCTATCAACAGCGCCGTTTATCAGGAAATCTCAAAACAAATCGATGCCCGGATTTCAGCGGCGCCTATTTACAAGATGGAATAAAAAAGGGAGCTAAAGTTAGCTCCCTTTTTAATGCGCTTACATATATAACAGAGACGACCGCTTGGCCGTCCCTGCTGAACCGATTTAGTTAAAAGTAGAACCTGATGTGCCGGGTAAAGTCGGCATTTTTTGTCTAGGAAACTCGCCGGTCAAACCTTCCAGAAACGCCACAATATCGGCCACTTCTTCCTTGCTTAAATCCTTGCCCAATTGCAGTTTAGCCATTAAGGTTACCGCTTTATCCAGGGTTTTAACCGAGCCGTTATGGAAATAAGGCGCGGTCAAAGCGATGTTACGCAGTGTCGGAACCTTCCATAAATGTTCATCGGCCGGATTCTTGCTGACTTCCGCCAAGCCTTTATCCTTGCTGAAATGATGTTGCGCTTCCCAATAGCCGTTCGGAATCACCGGGAATTTTTGGAACATGCCCGGACCGTTAAAGGCCGGACCGCTATGGCAATGGGTGCAACCCAATTCCGCAACCTTTTCCATGCCGCGAATTTGTTGCGCCGATAACGCCGACTTTTCGCCGGAAACATAACGGTCATAAGGACTGTTCGGGGTGATTAAAGTTCTTTCGTAAGCCGCAATGGCTTTAGTCGCGGTTTCTTTAGAGATTGAATCTTTGCCGAAGGCTTGCTCGAAAGGCTCTTTATAACCTTCAATCGACTGCAAACGCGCAACCACTTCGTCCCAATTTTTCATGCCCATTTCAATCGGATTGGTCACCGGACCGGCGGCTTGGTCTTCCAGGCTGGCGGCGCGGCCATCCCAAAACTGGACGCTATTAAATGCGGAATTCCAAACGGTCGGCGCGCTACGGCCGCCGGTTTGACCGTTAACGCCCATTGCATTCGGCCGGTTGTCTTCGCCGCCCAGCATGGTGTTATGGCAAGAAGAACAGGAAACCGTACCGGTAGACGATAAACGCGGATCATGATAAAGCATTTGACCCAACTCGACTTTAGCCGCGGTAGTTGGATTATCGGCAGGCGAGGGCGCCTGCGTCGGCAACGTTTCCCAAGCCGAAGCGACCGAAATTGAACTTGCCAGCGCCAACGCGGCAACCAGCGAACGAATTTTAAACATACCATACTCTCCAATATTATTTTAATGTGAGGGGGAATCCAAATAGCTTAGTAACCTTACTGATCACCCGATAGGATTGTAAGATATGCAGCTAAGAAGGTACAACCAAATTTCCTTGGCCGAGTTTAACCTCCTATTATAGGGGATAACGATTGTCGAAGGTCTGCGGTTTTTTGTTGTGCTACACTTCGGTTTTATTGAGTAGGAGGTGAAAATGAGCGTGGTTACATTTGATACGTTACAGTTTGTACAGACTTTAAAAGAGTCGGGATTTGAAGAAAAACAAGCCGAAGGCATGGCTAAAGCGTTTCGCAATGCTCAAGACGAAACCGAAATAATGACAAAAAGTGATTTGAAAGAATTAGAGCTGACATTGAAAGCGGAAATGCAATTGATGCGAGCTGAAATGCAGGCAATACGCACTGAGATGCAGGCGGCGGAATATCGCATGACCATTAAATTAGGTGCGATGTTAGGCGCGTCGATAGCGTTAATGGCTGGAATTATGAAATTGATGCAACATGTTTAAGTTGTAAAGCGATAAAAACTGTCTTCGAATAGTTCCCACGCTCCGGCGCTCATCTTCATACACAAGTCTGTTCAAGACATGAGGTAGGCCGGAATAAGCCCGCCCGGCGATAGCCAGGGTGGGCGTTTCCGGCACTCCCAAGCCTCGGAATGCCGGAAACGCCGGTCCTGCGCTAAAGCGCGGACCGGCTTATTCCGGCCTACATCGAGATGTGTATAACGCTGTTCAAGAGCCGTCATGTCGGCGTGATACCGGACAGCTGGCGTAGGGCGTGCTTGCCAAGATAACGATGCCTTGCTGACACTAGCGTGGGAACGATAGCTGTAGGCGGTTTATTAGTGCAAGTTACCTTAGCTGTCATATCCAAAAAATCATTGGGCCGAACATGTCTGAACATCACACCGGTATCCTGATCGGCTATTTATCCGAAGTCCGCGGCGACGGCATGGACGCCCGCATGGCTCTGGAGCATTGCACCGATTCGCCGTTGATCCAAATCGGCGAGGAGGAAATGTTGGCCGGTCATATCGGCTCCTATGTGCTTATTCGTCAAGCCAATATCGGCGTACTGGCGCTGGTGTTTAAAATGTGGGAAAAAGATCGTTTCGATCGGACCGACACGCGTCAGACCGATCGATTTATTTCCCTGATTCCGGTCGGCGAGATTCAAGGTCAGGATTCTTTTGTACGCGGCGTCCGTCATTATCCGACGCCGGGCGCCAAGGTTTATGCGGTAGGCATCAATGAAATCAATGCGATTTTCTCAAAATTCAGGGACTACCGGTTTTTTGTCGGCCAATTATCGTCGCATAAAGACTACCATTTAAGCTTGGACCCGCGCGCGCTTTATGGCCGTCATTTTGCGATTCTCGGGCAATCGGGTTCCGGTAAATCGTGGACCGTCACCAGCCTGATTCAACACACCCTGAAAGCCATGCCTAAAAGCCATCTGATTATGTTGGATTTGCACGGCGAGTATTGCTGGACAGACGATAACGGCCTACTGCAATCGGCCTTTCCCGATAATCAAGTCAACTATATCGACGCGATGAAAATGGAAATGCCGTACTGGATGATGACTTACGCGGAACTGGTGGATTTGTTTATAGATCGCGGCGATAGGGGCGCGTCGATGCAAATGTCGTTTATGCGCGAGGTGCTGCAACAGCTTAAACGCAAGGAAGCCAAGCAGATCGGCTTAAGCGCGGTCTCGATCGACACGCCGATCTATTTTTCTTTGGCCGAGCTGTATATGCAATTTAAAGCCGCCAACGAGGAAAGAAAGGATTTCGGCAAAGTGCAGGGCGCTTTATTCGGCCAGTTCGACGAGTTTTTAATCCGGATGCAAAGCCGCTTTAACGATGTCCGCTACGATTTTTTACTGAAACCCAAAATCCGTAATAACTCCGCAAGCATGGCCGATTTGCTGCGCCAATTTGTCGGCTTGGGCGCGAAAAAAGCCAATATTACGGTGGTCGATTTAAGCTCGGTGCCGACCGACGTCAGGCCCGCCGTTTCCGCGCAGATCGGTCGTTTAGCCTATGAATTCAATTACTGGAACCCTCAACGCCGCGATTTTCCGATTACCTTGATTTGCGAAGAAGCGCATGCCTATATTCCCAGGGAAAAAGGCGGCCTGTTTGACGGGGCTAAAAAAATGATGGAACGCATCGCCAAAGAAGGCCGTAAATACGGGGTTTCTATCGGCGTTATCAGTCAGCGCCCTACCGAGTTATCGGAAACCATGTTGTCGCAATGCAGTTCGTTTATTTGTTTGCGCACCACCAATCCGGATGACCAAGCCTATATTAGAGGCTTAGTGCCGGAAGCCGAAGGCGACCTGACCGATATATTGAGTTCGCTGGGCCGAGGCGAAGCCCTGGTTTTAGGCGAGGCCACGCCGCTACCGGTGCGGGTGCGGATTTACCGGCCGGATCCCGAACCGAAAAGCAACGATGTCGATTATTTCACCGGCTGGCGGGAAGGTCCGGACGATTTGGATGTCGAGAATATCGTCAGGTTATGGCGGACTCAGACCCGGAAATAATTCGGCCTGTGCATAACATCAAGCGCTAACGGGCAGGCATAACGCCCAGCACCGGCGCGTTGCTTTTAAACATCATCGATACCCGCATGCCCGGCGTCAGCGCCAGATTCTGCGCGCTCTGCCGCGTAATCATGGCGGTCAAGGTTGCGCCGCCGGACAGCACAACAATCACCTCAGCATTCACCTCGTCCTGTTGTATACGAATCACACTGCCGGACAAACAATTGCGCGCCGACACCTGCTTGGGATCGGCATCGGTTATCAGCGTTATTTCGGCGCTGTTGATCAGCACGACCGCATCGTCTCCGACCTGTAGTTCGAGATTGTCCAGCGAGTCTAGGGTTACGCCGGTAATGACCTGTTCGCCTCCTTTCAATTTCACAACAACTTCGACATTCACCGCACCGACGTGAATAGCGCTGATACTGCCAAAGAGCTGGTTACAAGCGCTGGTTTTAACCACCAAGCGTTGCAACAGCAAAACCGTGTCGGGATTACCGGCGATAGTGCGGTTGAGCTGTGCAAGAAACTGCCGATGCTGCTGTTCCAAATCGGTAAACAACGCCAGTAAACGGCGTCCCGCCTCGGTTAAACGAGTGCCGCCGCCCTTGCTGCCGCCGGTGGCGGTGCTGACTAAGGCTTTCGGCGCACCGTTATTGGCGCGTTCAATGATTTGCCACGCGCCTTTATAACTCAAGCCCACCTGTTTGGCGGCCCGATTGATCGAACCGCTTTGCTCTATCGCTTTTAGCAAGCCGATCATACGGCTGTCCAGCATGTCGGCCAGCTGCAATTCGCCTTTGATCCAGCTGGGCACGGCGTTATTGGAATGGGTTTTGGCCATAAATCACCAGAGCTAAGTGGCCTGCTTTGCAGGGGAATTACAGCTTGTTGCCGTCAACATTGTTTGTTATAAAGAAATAGCTTGTTTTTAGTTTCATTGTTTACTTTTGTACATAACGCATTAAACTAAAGCCGTTTCCGCTTTTCAGTCTTTTTGAAAATTCTGTGCATATCGGCCAAGCAACCTTGATATAGATTTCATACTACTAATTATAGGCCATTAGATTATGCCAAAAAAACCACTTGCCGGTGTCGCTGTTAACCATGCCCTCAGTTTACTTGTTGCCGGCGGCTTTTGCGTCGGCGGCAGCGACGATCTTCAGGCCGCGGAAAAGAAAAGCTACACTAAACCTCCGTTTACCGTTTTCGCCAGCCAAATGCCCGATGCTTTGCTGGGCTCCGATAAATACGAAAAACCGGTGTGGAACCTGCATGATACGCTGAACTTGCCGAAATGGCTGTCGGTATCGGTGGAGCAGCGCAGCCGTTATGAAACCATGGACGGCACTTATAAAGCCAACGCTAAAGGCGGCGACCAGCAAATCCCGTTACAGACCGATTTTTGGCTGCAAGCCACTCTGGGTAAATTCCGTCTCGGCGCGGAGTTTCTGGATGCCCGCGCCTTGGGCGCGGATAGCGGTTCCGGCGTCAACAACACCCATGCCGACCAATCCGATTTTTTACAAGGCTATGCGGCTTGGGCCGACCAGAATCTTTTTTACAGCGGTATCGGCGCGGAAGTCATCGCCGGCCGACAAACCCTGAATTTCGGCAGTCGGCGATTGGTGGCGAGAAATAATTTCCGTAACACCGTCAACAGCTTTACCGGCGCGCGCCTTCGATTGACGGATTACAAAAATTGGCAGTTCAACGGCTTTGTCACGATGCCGGTGCTGCGCTATCCGACTGCGGCTACTGACATTCTCAATGATGAACATGAGTGGGACAAAGAAGACACTCACACTTTGTTTTCCGGCGGTTTTTTAGAGCTGTATAACCTGGGCTGGGGCATCAATAGCGAAGTTTATCTGTACCATCTTGACGAGAGCGACGGCACCCGCAATCAAACCCGTAATCGCCGCTATTTCACCCCCGGCATGCGCTTTTTTATTAAGCCGGCCAAGTCGGAATTCGACTTTCAACTGGAAGCCATCGGCCAGCTCGGTACGGTGCGGGCGACCACAGCCGCCAATGACGGCAGAGATTTACAGCATCAGGCCTGGTATCAGCATGTCGATGTCGGTTACACCTTTGCCATGCCGTGGACGCCGCGTCTGGCGCTCGAATACGACTACGCCAGCGGCGACAGCAATCCTAACGACGGCAAAGACCAGCGCTTCGATACCCTGTACGGCGCCCGCCGTTTCGACTACGGCCCGACCGGCATTTACGGCGCCTTCGCCCGCAGCAACATCAACAGCCCCGGCTACCGCATCAATGTTGCGCCGCGCTCCGACGTCCAAGCCATACTTAGCCATCGGGTATTTTGGCTGGCGTCGGCGACCGACGCCTGGACCACGTCGGGATTGCAGGACAAAACCGGCCGTAGCGGCGATTTCGTCGGTCATCAGCTGGACTTATCGACGCGTTGGGATGTCAACAGCAGCCTGAATTTGGAAACCGGCTGGGCGCATTTGTTCAAGGGCCAATTCGCCAAAAAAGCCCCTTCTGCGCCGAATGGGCAGGATATCGATTATTTTTATGTGCAGAGCATGCTTAGATTTTAAGACGCTGGTTTTCGATGGGCTTATTTACTCCAGTGTTACCGAACTAAAAAACGATGTCGTTGTTGGTTTTTATTTTTTGTGATTCCTTGAACGTCCGATCCTCACCTTTGGAGATAGCTCATGTTAAACATCATTTTCCCCCGCACAGTCATAGCCTTAGCATTGCTGCTATTCAGCCAGGCCAACTGGGCCGCGACTGTTCTGGTCGCGGTCGCTTCCAATTTCAGCAAGCCGATGACCGAAATCGCCGCCGAATTTGAAAAAGCGACCGGCCATAACGCCAAATTATCGTTCGGTTCATCCGGTAAATTCGTTTCGCAACTGGAAAACGGCGCGCCGTTTGAAGTCCTGTTGTCGGCCGACGACAAAGGCCCGCAAAAACTGGAGCAAGCCGGTTTAGCGGTGCCCAACAGTCATTTTACTTACGCACTGGGCAAGCTGGTGCTGTGGTCGGCTACGCCGGGCTATGTCGACGATCAGGGGAAAATTCTGAGCACCGGCGGCTTTAAACATCTAGCCTTGGCCGATCCCAAACTGGCCCCTTACGGAGCGGCCGCAATCGAGGTATTAAAAGGCTTGAATTTGCAAGACAAGCTCAGCCCGTTATTGGTCTTGGGCGAAAACATCGCGCAGGCCCACCAATTCGTCAGCACCGGCAACGCCGAGCTGGGCTTTGTCGCGTTATCGCAAGTCATCGAAAACGGCAAAATCGCCGCCGGTTCAGGCTGGATTATCCCAAGCAATCTTCATGCGCCGATCAAGCAAGATGCGGTTTTACTCAGTCTCGGCGCTGAAAACCCGGCAGCCATAGCTTTGTTGAACTATTTAAAATCGGCTCCGGCCTTGGCGGTTATCGAAAAATACGGTTACGACCTGCCCAAGTAAGCGGAATATTTTTATGCTGAGCCCTGCCGATTTCGACGCTTTATTTTTAACTTTCAAAGTCGCCGGAATCGCCACTTTGCTGATGCTGCTGTTCGGCACCCCGCTGGCCTGGTGGCTGGCGCGGACGCGTTCCGGCTGGAAAGGCATTATTAACACCGTTGTCGCGTTACCGCTGGTGTTGCCGCCGACGGTATTGGGTTTTTATTTATTGGTGCTGATGGGCCCGGCCGGAGCCATCGGCAAATTCACGACTTGGCTGGGTTTGGGCACCTTGCCGTTTACTTTTCCCGGTTTGGTGGTGGCGTCGGTGTTGTATTCGCTGCCGTTTGTCGTGCAGCCCCTGCAAGCCGCGTTCACCAGCATCGGCGAACAGCCGTTGGAGGCCGCCGCTACTTTGCGCGCCGGACCGTTGGACACTTTTTTCAGCGTGGTCATGCCGCTGGCGAAACCCGGTTTCCTGACCGCCGCTATTTTAGGTTTTGCCCATACCGTCGGCGAGTTCGGCGTAGTATTGATGGTCGGCGGCAATATTCCCGATAAAACCCGGGTAGTCTCGTTGCAAATCTACAATCATGTCGAAGCTTTGGAATACCACGAAGCCCATTGGCTGGCGGGCGGCTTGCTGTTGTTCTCGTTTAGCGTGTTGATGCTGCTGTATACCGCACTGAAAACTCACCCCGTCGCCAATCCGCTTAAATAACCGCCATGACCATCATTCACGCCCGCTTCCTGCTCGATTACGGCGATTTTAAATTGGATGTCGATTTACACTTGCCGGGTACCGGCATTACGGTGTTATTCGGCCATTCCGGCTCCGGTAAAACTACTTTGCTGCGTTGCATCGCCGGACTGCAACATGCGCCGCAGGGCTTTCTTGAAATCAACGGCCATATTTGGCAAGACAGCGAATGCGGCTTGTTTCTACCTACCTATAAACGGCCGCTGGGCTATGTATTCCAGGAAGCCAATCTGTTTCCGCATTTAACGGTGCGGGCTAATCTCTATTACGGCTTGAAGCGGCTTAAACAAAATTCGGGTACGGTCAAGCTGGAGCAAACCGTCGAATTGTTGGGTATCGGACACTTAATGGAACGCATGCCGGGACACTTGTCCGGCGGCGAACGGCAACGGGTCGCCATCGCCCGCGCGCTGGCGCTTAATCCGGAAGTCCTGCTGATGGACGAACCGCTGGCGTCGCTGGATTTCAAGCGCAAGCAGGAAATCCTGCCGTTTTTAAGCCGTCTACATCAGCAGTTGGACATTCCTGTGTTGTACGTGACCCACTCCCAACAGGAAGTTGCGCAGCTGGCCGATACCCTGGTGATTCTGGAAGATGGCCGGGCGCTGGCTTCGGGGCCGCTATCGGAAACGCAAAGCCGTCTCGATGTGCCGCTGGCCCAAGACCGGGAGGCCGCGACGGTTTGGCCGGCCACCGTCGCCGAGCATGAAGCCGATTATCATCTGAGCCGCGTCGCTTTTGCCGGCGGCTCACTCAGCATTACGGCGGTCGACGCTCCGGTCGGTACGCCATTGCGGATACAAATTTACGCCCGCGATGTCAGTATCGCCCTTGAAGCGCCGATCGCCACCAGCATTCTCAATGTACTGCCCGCGGTCATCAGCGGTATTGCCGACGGTCGCGACAGTCAGACTGTGGTGCAAGTGCTGGTCGGCAATAAGGCGCTGCTCGCGCATATCACCCGCAAATCGGCGTTATTGCTGGGTTTGCGGATCGGCATGACGGTTTATGTGCAGATTAAGGGCACTTCGATATTAAATTAACCCCCCATCAAAACTGAGGAGATTCATTATGAAAGCAAGCGCACGTAATCAATTTACCGGCACCGTCAACGACGTACTGATCGGCGCCGTCAATGCCGAAGTTCATATCGGCTTAAAGGGCGGAGAAACCATCGTCGCCGCTATTACCAAAGACTCCGTGGAAGCTCTGGAAATCAAGGCCGGTCTCGACGTGATCGCCATGGTCAAGGCCCCGCAAATCATCATTGTCACCGATTTC
>Ga0265327_10002274_pt1 | contig 20657 bp, 20 predicted proteins | sample 41621metaG_FD_202089 | JGI IMG/M metagenome (GOLD analysis project Ga0265327, IMG submission 202089) | Rhizosphere microbial communities from Carex aquatilis grown in University of Washington, Seatle, WA, United States - 4-16-21 metaG | ecosystem: Host-associated > Plants > Roots > Rhizosphere...
CAACGGTTGAACAGGTTTGGTGTTTGGCAGGGCAGTAATTGGGCTGATCCGACGGGCTGACTGCTTAAGCGTCGCCAATCCTTGAAGGATATTGTGTTCCAAACCGATGCTGTCCAGCAAGGTAGGGCGCAGAAGCCTGAATAAATCTTGAACAAAGTTAGCTTATTTGCTAACCTGTTCCCATGAGTTACCAGATCGAATATTTCAACGCATCCGTCCAGGCCGAACTCAACGCGTGGCCGGTGGGCATCCGCGCCGGTTTTCGAGGCATCGCTATTCGGATGGTTGAGCATGGCCCTCATTTAGGGCTCCCGCACACCCGTGCCATGGGCGACGGCTTGTTCGAGATTCGCGCCAAGGGTGCCGAAGGCATCGGGCGGGCCTTTTTTTGTACGCTCACAGGGCACCGCATCGTGATCTTGCATAGCTTCATCAAGAAGACTGACAAAACACCGCCAAGAGAATTAAACATTGCCCGCGCCCGTCTGCAGGAGGTCAAAAATGCCACACGGTAAAATCACGTCCGAAGTCATCGGGAAATACGAACCCGTTATTTGCGATCCCCAGGCTGAACTAGAGCAAGATTTGCGCAACCCTGCGTTCAAATCCACCTATGACGCGCTGGAAGAGGGATATGCCGCGCTGGATGCGCTGTTGCGGGCACGCAAAGAAGCAGGCTTGACCCAGGAGGAAGTCGCACGTCGCATGGGCACCACCAAAAGCGCGGTTTCGCGCCTAGAATCTTCCTTCGGCAACGAAAAGCATTCTCCCTCTTTCGCCACTTTGCGCAAATACGCCAACGCCTGCGGCAAAAAGCTGGAAATCAAACTGGTAGGCTAGAAAACAAGCCGGGGGGAGGGCGGCAACAGGGCAATCGCGCCACGCGCATGGCGATTGGTCATGGCCTGCTTTTTTGATCGCGAAAATCTGGTATCTTTGCCCCGTTAGTCATTTGAGATGACCTTCAAGGAGCCGATGCGATGATTGAATCCCCCAGCACCCTGCGCATCCGCCTGCTTCTGCCCATCGCCCTGGTGTTGACGGTGACGGTGGTCGGGACGGTCGGCTATGTCTGGCTGGGGCGGGAGCAGGGGGCGAGCTGGCTGGACGCGCTGTTCATGACGGTGACGACGATCACCACCATCGGCTACGGGGAGATCATCCACCTGAGCAGCGCGGGGCGGATTTTCACGATGTTCATCGCCATCTTCGGCATCGGCAGCCTGTTTTACAGCCTGACCGTGGTGATGGACTATCTGGTCTCCAGCCGCCTGCTCGATCCTATGGGGGAAAAAAAAGTGCAGCGTGAAATCGACAAGCTCAAGGATCACATCGTCATCGCCGGCCTGGGCCGGGTCGGCAAGCAGGCCACCGCCGAACTGCACGACTCCAAGATCCAGTTCGTCATTGTCGATCCGAGGCCCGAGGCCCAGCATTACGCCCACCAGCATGGCTATCCCCATGTGCTGGGCGACGCCAGCGACGACGAGGTGTTGCTGAAGGCGGGCATCGAGCGGGCCAAGGGCCTGATCGTCACCACCGGCGACGACGCCAACAATCTGTACATCGTCTTGTCGGCCCGGGTGTTGAAGGCCGATTTGTACATCGTCTCGCGGGCCGTGGACGACAGCAGCATCCCGAAGCTGATACGCGCCGGGGCCAACCGGGCGATCAGCCCTTACGCCATCGGCGGCCGCCGCCTGGCGCATTTGATTCTGAGTCCCGAAGTCGTCGATTTTTTCGACACCGTGATCCGCCGGGACGAGGAGAGTTTGAACCTGGAAGGCATCAAAGTGTCGCACGGCGCCCCCGTGATTGGGCAAACCCTGGCCTCGCTGGAGGTGCTGGACAAGACCGGCGCGAGCATCCTGGTGATTTTGCGCGATAAAAATGTCTTGCCCAATCCCGACCCGGAGACGGTCTTGTGCGCGGGCGACCAGTTGCTGGCCTTGGGCACGGTCGAGGAGTTGGACTTGTTGGAAGCGATGATTTCGGCTTGACGGCCTTGACGCAAGGGGGGATGACGGCAATGGGACAATCGACGGAAGCCCGGCAGACGCTGGTGGTGGCCATTTCTTCGCGGGCGCTGTTCGACCTGGACGACTCGCACCGCGTGTTCGAGGAGGAGGGCAAGGAGGCTTTCTGCCGCTACCAGCTCGAACATGAGGAGGAAGTCCTGCCGCCGGGCGTCGCGTTTCCGCTGGTGCGCAAGCTCCTGGCGATCAACGACGCGCTGCCCAAGCCAGTGGTGGAGGTGATCTTGCTGTCGCGCAACAGCGCGGACACCGGGCTGCGGGTGTTCAATTCCATTGAGCATTACCACCTCGACATCTGCCGGGCGGCGTTCACCAGCGGCGAGTCGCCGTTCGCGTACATCGCCCCGTTCGGCGCGCATTTGTTCCTGTCCACCAACGCCGGGGATGTGGTGAGGGCGCTGGACGCGGGTTACGCGGCGGCGACGATTTATTCCTCCAGCGCCCGCAGCAACGCCTCGGAGCAGTTGCGCATCGCCTTCGACGGCGACGCCGTGCTGTTCTCCGACGAGTCCGAGCAGATTTTCAAGGCGCAGGGCTTGGCGGCGTTCACCGAAAACGAAAAGGCCGCCGCGCGCAAGCCTCTGTCCGGCGGGCCGTTCAAAGATTTCCTGGCGGCTTTGCAGCACATCCAGACCCAGTTCGACGCCGACGCCTCGCCGATCCGCACCGCGCTGGTCACGGCGCGCGGCGCGCCGGCCCACGAGCGGGTGGTGCGGACTTTGAGAGCCTGGAACATCCGCATCGACGAGGCGCTGTTTCTGGGCGGCCGGGAAAAAGGCCAGTTCCTGCGGGCCTTCGGCGCGGACATTTTCTTCGACGACCAGAAAGGTCATTGCGAGTCGGCCAGCCAGCATGTCGCCACCGGGCATGTGCCGCATGGGGTGGCGAACCGGTGAGGCGCTTTTCAGCGTCAACAGCGACTACGCCCGTCGAATTTCCATAATCCAAAAACAAGCCGACCCGGCAGCCAGATGCTAAACTGTTCCCGCATTCATCATTTGGAGAACACCCATGGTCGATAATGTAGAAAACTTGATCCTTGAGCATCTGCGGGCGTTACGCGCCGATGTCGGCACGATCAAAGCCGATATGCGCGATCTCAAAATGCGCATGTCCAGCATGGAAAACTATATGGCCGGATTTCATCTGGAGATCGCCCGGCATAGCGCTAAATTCGACGATGTCGATGCGCGTATAGACCGTATCGAACGGCGCTTGGAATTGCGCACAGACGCTTAAGAAGCGGGAAAGGTTCTCCCACAAAAGAGGGAGGCTAAAACTACTCCTCGCCCGCCTCAAGCCCCGCCGAAGGCTCCGACGGCTCGTATTCCGGCACCCAGCGCCTCAAATCCTCGCGCACGGCCTCGTCCCCGGGCGTCCCGGGCCGCTCCAGCCAGGCCAGCAATTCCACCAGCCAGCCTTCCTCCACGCCGCGCGCCTTGGCGATGCGCAGTTTCGGGTGCGGTGTGCGCTGGGTCTTTTCATCGTCGGCCAGCAGCTCCTCGTGCATCTTCTCGCCGGGGCGCAGCCCGGTGAATTCGATCTTGATCTCGTCTTCGTGGAAGCCGGACAGGCGGATCAGGTTGCGCGCCAGGTCGACGATCTTGATCGGCTCGCCCATGTCCAGCACGAAAATCTCCCCGCCCTGGCCCATGGCCGCGGCTTGCAGCACCAGTTGCGCGGCTTCGGGGATGGACATGAAATAGCGGATGATGTCCGGGTGGGTGACGGTGACGGGGCCGCCCTTGGCGATTTGCTCGCGGAATTTCGGAATCACGCTGCCGGTGCTGCCCAGCACATTGCCGAAGCGCACCATCTCGAAGCGCGTGCCGTCATCGCGCTGCAAGGCTTGGCACACCATCTCGGCGAGGCGCTTGCTGGCCCCCATGACATTGGTGGGGTTGACGGCCTTGTCGGTGGAGATCAGCACGAACTTCCGCGCCCCGGCGGCGAGCGCCGCCTGGGCCATGGTGTAGGTGCCGAACACATTGTTGCGCACGGCCTCCCAGACGTTGAAGCGCTCCATCAGCGGCACATGTTTGTAGGCCGCCGCGTGGAACACCATGGCCGGTGGAAAATCCCGCATGACCTGGCCGACCCGCGCGGCGTTCTTGACATCGCCGACGGCGCAGACCAGCGCAAGGTCGGGGAAACGCTCCAGGAATTCCTGCTCCAGCTTGTACAAGTTGAATTCGTTGGCCTCGAACAGAACCAGCCGGCTGGGATGGAAGGCGGCGATTTGCCGGCACAATTCCGAACCAATCGAGCCGCCCGCCCCGGTGACCATGACCGTCTGGCCGGTCAGCAGGCCGTGCAGGCCGTCGATGTCCAGGCTCACCGATTCCCGCCCGAGCAGGTCGTCCAAATCCACTTTGTGGATTTGCGAGATGGACACCTTGCCGGACAGCAGGTCGTCGAAGCCGGGCACCGACAGCACCGACAGGCCCGCCTCTTTCGCCAGCCTCATGGCGCGGCGGCGCAGGCCGATGGAGGCGGAGGGCATGGCGATGACCACCTGGCCGACGTCCAGGTTCTGCGCGTGGACGCCCACCTCCTGCAACGGCCCCAGCACCGGGACGCCGGACAATTGGCGGCCTTTCTTGTGGATGTTGTCGTCCAGCAAGCCCACCGCCCGCCAGCCGGGCTTGCCCTCCATGTCGCGCAACAGCGTCGCCGCCGCCGCCCCGGCCCCCATGACGATGACCCGGCTGCCGTCCTGCGAATGGAATTTGAACCAATGGCCGTCCTTGATGGAGCGGTACAGGAACCGGCTGCCGCCCATCATCAGCACCAGCAGCAGCGGTGCCAGCACCAGCACCGCCCGGGGCGTCTGGTACATGCTGTGGGCCATGTACAACGCCGCCGGCACGGCCAGCGCGGCCAGGCCGACCGCCAGCAGGATGCGCTTCAAATCGGGCAGGCTGGCGAAGCGCCACATGCCCCGGTACAGGCCGAACAGCCAGAAAGAGGCGATTTCCACTGGCAGCATCAGCCACAGCGTGGCCAGCATGCCTTGCGCCCAATAAGCGGGGATGTCGAAATTGAAGCGCAGCAGATAAGCCAGATACCAGGCCAGCGCGGCGGACGCCGCGTCGTGGAGCAGGACGAGGAATGAGCGGGGGTTAATCATGCGGGGCGTTTTTGAGATGCCTGGCCCAGGCTCTGTCCACCCTGGCCATCAGCACCGCGTAAATGCCGAGCCAGGCCAGCAGGACGGCGGCTTGGGTGGAAGCGGGGGCGGGCTGTAAAAAAACCATGGCCGATAAGCCGCAGGCCAGCATCAGGCCGTATTCCAGCAAGGCCGTGCGGCGGTGCCCCAGCCCCATCTGGATGAGCCGTTGATAATAATGCTCGCGGTGCGCCTGCCAGATTTTTTCGCCGCGCAGCAGGCGTTTCAGCAAGGTCACACTGGCATCGACGATGAACGGCGAAAACACCAGCAGCGGGAAGGCGAGGGGCCACACGCCCTTCTGCCAGCCGACCAGCCCCAGGCCGGCCGCCAGAAAGCCCAGTGGGATTGAGCCTGAATCGCCCATGAAAATCCGTGCCGGGTCGAAGTTAAAGAGCAAAAACCCAGCCGCCGCCGCCGCGACGCAGGTGGAAGCCAAGGCTAGGCCATCGTCGCCCGGCCATCGTATGCCGGCTGTGTGGGACACGGATGCGAAGGCGTAAAAACCGAAGCCGGACACCGCCATGCCGCCGGCCAGGCCATTCGCGCCGTCCATGAAATTATACAGGTTCGTCATCCAAACCAGCGCCAACACGGCCAGCCCGGCGGCCAACACGCCGCCGGGCAATTCGGGCCGCAAGGACACGAAAGCCGCGGCGGCGGCGATCTGGACGCCAAAGCGCAATTTCACCGACAGCCCGCGAAAATCATCCGCCAGCGACAATGCGCCCAAGCCTAGCGCCAAGACGAGCAAAGGCGTCAGCGGCGCGGGCCAAGCCAGCAGCCAGCCGCCTGTCGCGCCCAGCAGAATGCCGATGCCGCCAGTGCGAGGGATCGGCGTCGCGTGCAAGGAGCGATGGTTGGGATGATCCATCGGCAAAGCCCGCTTCATGCGCAGCAGGGCGGCGATCAGCAGCGCCGACAGGATGCCCGCAAACGGGGCGGCAAATGTCCGGGCGTCAGTCAACAAGCGGTTCAAATCCCCTCGGTGCATAGCCAAAATCCCGGCCCGCCTCGCCATGGTCGAAACACAGGTCTTGGTTCATGCGGCTGGCCATCTCCGCCGAAAAATACCGGTAGCGCGGCAGCAGCGAGGCGGCTCTCATGAAGGCTTGGAACACCGGCAGCGGAATGGACAGGACTCTGGGCTTCTTCCCCTGCCGCGCAAAAATCCGCTCGACCATCTGGCGGTAAGCCAGGGTTTCGCCGCCGCTCAGGTTGTAGGCGCGGTTGAAGCTGGCCGGGCAGTCCAGCGCGGCGGCGCAGGCGGCGGCCAGGTCGTCGGCGTGGACGGGCTGGCGCAGGCCCAAGCCGCCGCCGACCAGCGGGAAAAAGCCAAAGCGGCGGATAAAATTCGTGATGACCGTGACATTCTTGTCCAGCCCGCAGCCATACACCAGCGTGGGCCGCAGCAGCGTCCAGGCGATGCCGCGCGCCTCGCATGCCGACGCGACGGCCTGTTCCGCCGCGGCCAGTTGCGCGGCGACCGCCTGTTCGCGCGGGTCGGGGGAGTCCTGTTTGCTGAAGACGCTGGTGGAGCCGAACGCGACGACCCGGCGCAAATGGGGCAGTTGCGGGATCAGCGGTGGCAGCAGGGCCAAGTGCGCCAAATGGACGAGGCAGGGCGCGTCGAGCACAGGCGGCGGGCCGGCCGCGATGTCCGCCCGATGCCAGACGACGCCCGGCGCGGCCTGCGCGGCCGGGTTGCGGCTCAGCGCGTGGACGCTGTGGCCTTGCGCGGCCAGGCGGGGCAGCGCGAACCGCCCAATCTGGCTGCTTGCCCCGGTCACGATGATCGCGGCGGGCTCAGCCATTGCGCCGCAACCCGTAATACACGGCCTTGGCGCAAAACCGCGCCCACACCGCCAGATAGACCAGCCACAGCAACGGGGCCGGATAGCGGTCGCGGAAGAATTTCCGGTAAAACCGGACCATCCCTTTGTGCTTGTGCCACTCGACGAAAATAGGCCGGTTGACGCTGCAGCCGCCTTTGACATGGGTGACGACCACGTCCGGCACGAACAGGATGCGGTAGCCGGCCTGGGTGAAGCGCATGCACCAGTCCAGATCCTCGCAGTGCAGAAAATACCCCGGATCGAGCGGGCCGACTTTTTCCAAGGCGCTGCGCCGGACCAGCATGAACGCCCCGGAAATCGCCTCCATATCGACGGGCCGGTCTGGCAGCGGCGTGCCGGTCAGGTTGAAGTCGCGGAACAATGGATGGCCGGGGAAGAACCTCCCCAAATTGGCCACGCGCATCAGCGCGTTCCAGGGCCGCGGAATGAAGCGGCGGCAGCCCGGCTGCTCGCTGCCATCGACATTGCGGATCAAGCAGCCGGCCATGCCGACATCGGGCTCGGCCTCCATGGCGGCGGCCCGCATACGGGCGAGCGTGTCGGGCTCGACCCGGCAGTCCGGATTGAGAAACAGCAGCCAATCCCCGCGGGTGTGCGGCAGCGCGGCATTATTGCCGCCGGCAAACCCCAGGTTGGCGCCGTTTTCAATAATATGCACATTGGCCGCGCCGCCGATGGTCTTCCTCAGCCCGTCCACGCTGCCATCTGTGGAGCCGTTGTCGGCGACGAATATGTCGACTGGTATTGTCGAGCGGGCGACGCTGGCCACCGTCTCGGCCAGCAAGGCCCCGGCGTTATAATTGACGATAATGACTGCAAGCGTGTCCACAGGTTTCACCTTGACGGCTGGATTGGGCGGTCGCGTTAAGCAAACAAGCCGGTGTGGCTGCGCGGATGGGAGGGCCTGCCAGAGGCAATGCCGGGGTCAACCTTGGGCACGCCTAGCCCGGATAAAAGCCAGTGCCTTGGACAGTATTTTTTCCTGCGCGAACCGCAACGGGGCCGTCCATTTCCAAGAGTTGCTGTGCAAAATATGCTCGATTTTCCCGTTGAGCGCCTCGATTTGCTGGTCGCGGTGGCGGATGGTGAGCAGTAAATTTCTGACGACTTCGCTTTCCCTGACGTCGCCTTCGAATATGCCGCTGACGGGCGCAGGCAGAGCCGCGTCCGAGGCCAGCGCGATCAGATACAAAGGCTTGGACAGGCCGGGGGTTAGGCCGTCGGCAAAGTTTTCCCGCGCGAACGAGCCGGTCAAGCCGACAGTATTTTCCAGCAGTATCCCCGAGCCAAAAAGGATGCGCTGCCCGCACATCGCGATTGACTTAAAGTATTTGGACAACAAGCTTTCAAACTCATGCCGGTACAATTCCCGGACATGGTATTCATTGACATAGTCGCGGGCTATCGAGTATTCCTGTTTTTCCGGGCTGGAAATGACCACCAAGCCGTCGGGCCGGAGGACGCGCTTGATCTCCCGCATCATCTCCTCATGCTGCTCGTGATGCTCGATGGTCTCGAAACTGACGACCACGTCGACGCTATGGTCGTCCATCGGGATCGCCGCGCACGATCCGACGCGAAACTCCAGATTAGGCTTGCCGTATTTTTGATTGGCGTGGCCAACCACCTCCGCCGACAGATCCACGCCAAACACGTGGCTGGCGACCTCGCTCAGCAGTCTGCTGCCATAGCCTTCCCCCGAGGCGATGTCCAGGACAATTTTGCCGCGGGCGAACTCTTTGGCCATCGCATAGCGGTGCAAATGTTCAAGGGCCACCTCGCCGACAATCTCAGGCAAGTACCGTTCGCCAGTCCATTCCAGCCCGGCCAAGGCGGGGTCAATAGCTGAATTGTCAAGTTTCATTAAAATATAATCTCGAATATTACGCGGGTTGCGGCAAATCCATCGGGGAGTGGCTTGCGGTTTCCCCTCCCAAAGTGGCGGCCAGAAGCCGAAGTGTCAACGGCACGGCCCGTCACGACAGCGGCTCGACGGGATCGGTGCGAGACAAGCTGAGCCTCTTGTCCAGCACCCGCCAGATGTCCGCCAGTGCAGCGCGGCGCCTGGCCTGGATCGCGCGGCGCTTGGCCCACATCCGCGGAATGTTTTTCAGGGCGTCCCACTTCGCGCGAAAAATCAGCGATCCCTGCCCCTGCCCGGAGAAGTAGGCCAGGGAGGCCAGATTCAACAGCACATGCAGGGGCAGCAGCAGCCAAAACAACGCGCCGGGCATATTCTTGACGAATGTCCAGACCAGGTTGCGGTGGCCGTGGTACACCGAGAAACCGCTGCGCTGCCCGCCACTCAAGGCGGAACCCACATGATGCACCACCGCGTCGGGGACGTAGGCGGCCTCATAGCCGGCCAGCCGCAGACGAAAGCCCAGGTCGACGTCTTCGAGGTAACAAAAAAAGTCCTCGTCGAAGCCGCCGACCTCGCGCAACGCGTCGAGCCGGTACAGCGCGGCACCCGCGCAAGGCGAAAAAATCCGCTGGGCAAGCCCGTCGCAGGCGCGCTGGCTGCGTCCGTAGCCATTGCGCCAAGCCAAGCCGGACAGGTGGTAAACATCGCCGATCCCGTCCAGCGTGTCGGTCGTCCCGTGCGCCATCTGCCGCGAGCCGAAAGCCGCCACCTCCGGCTGCGCTTGCGCGGCGGCGAGCAAACGCTCCAGCCAGTCAGGCTCAGGGTAGGCGTCCGGGTTCAGCAACGCCACCCAGTCGGTGTCGCATTCTTGCAGCGCCCGGTTGTTCGCGGCGGCAAAACCATAGTTTTGCCCCAGTCTTCGGACGGCCACCCCGGGGATTTGTTCCGCGCGCTCGGGGGAGCCGTCGGCGCTGTCGTTGTCCATGACCAGAATCCGCGCCGGCGCGAGCGACTGCCGCGTCAGCCGCGTCAGGCATTCCTCCAGAAACGCGCCGCCGTTCCAATTCACAATGACGACGGTGGCCGTGTTGCTTGTCATTGCCTGGCCACCTGGATGAAATACTGTTCAGCCTCGCCCAGGCTGCCGACCACGACGGCACCCGCCGGGAGGGACGGCTGCTTTTCCGCGCCTGGCGGGCGGTACAAGACATTGAAGCCGACGCCTGCCGCGAGGCCGGCTTGTATGTCCGTGTCCTTGTCGCCGACCAGGCAAGACCGCGCGAGATCCAAGCCATACTCGCGGGCGGCTTGAAGAATCATCCCCGGCCCGGGTTTGCGGAAAGCGGATTCGCGCCGGTACTCGCCCAAGCCATGCTCGGGATGGAAGGGGCAAAAATAGATCCGCTCGATTTTCGCGCCTTGCGCCAAAAACTGCCCGCACATCCACGCGGAAACGTCATGGAATTGTTGCTCGGTATAATAGCCCCGGCCTATGCCGGCCTGGTTGGTGACGACAAACAGCAGGTAGCCGCGCTCCGCGGCTGTGCGGCACAGATCAAAAATGCCCTCGACAAATTCAAATTCGTCCGGCCGGCAGACATAGCCGTGGTCGATGTTGATCACCCCGTCCCGGTCAAGAAAAAGAGCGCGCGGCTTAGTGCTCATGGCAGCGCGGGAAGTTCGTGTTGAGCGCGGTCATAATCCTCAGGCACTCCGATGTCGATGAAATAAGCATTCGTCACCCAGGCCCGGGGCGACAGCGCCTGGCAATGCCGCTGCAGCAGATCCGCTTCAAAACTGAACCGGCCGGACAGGCCAAACGCCTCGAACACGCCGGGCTGGACAATATAGACGCCGGCATTGATCAGGCCCGGGCCGGACTTGCCCTTTTCCAAAAAGCCGGACACCCGCCCGTCCGACACCAGGACGGAGCCGTAGCGGGCCACATCGGGAACCTCCCTTAAAACCATCGCAACCGGCGCGGGCTGCTTTTCGTACCAGCGCGCCAGTTCGGCATAGTCAATGTCCAGCAGCGTGTCGCCGTTCAACACGAGGACAGGCTCCCCGCTGTTTTCACGCAAAGCATGGGCGATGCCGCCCCCGGTTCCCAGGGGTTCGGACTCCACCGCATAGCCCACGGCGGCACCGCGGTAAGAGCGGCCAAAATGGGCCGTGATCGCGTCGGCCCGATAGCCGATCGACAGGCATATTTCATCCACCCCACCCCGGACCAGGCGGTCGAGGACATACTCCAGAAAAGGCCGGCCCGCGACCTGGGCCATGGGTTTTGGAAGGTCGGGCACACGTTCACGCAGGCGGGTGCCGAAGCCGCCGGCCAGCACAATCGCTTTCATGCGGGCCGGCCAAAAAGTTGTGCTTCGACCAGGCCGCAGATGATGTGCCCGATGACAATATGGCCTTCCTGGATCTTCGGGGTGCTGGCGGACGGTATCTCGATGCAGTGGTCGACGAGTTCGGTGATGCGGGATTTTTGGTTCCCGGCCATGCCCACCGTGACCAGGCCCATTTTGCGCGCCGTCTCCAGGCCGGCCAGGATGTTGGGCGAGCGGCCCGAAGTGGAAATCCCGAACAGCACATCGCCGGGCTTTGCCAAGGCTTCAATCTGGCGGGAAAACAAGTGCTCATAGCCATAATCGTTGCCGATGGAGGTCAGCACCGAAGTATCCACCGTCAAGGAGAAGGCCGGCAAGCCCGGACGCTCAAACGCGAAGCGGCTGACCATTTCGCCGGCCAGGTGCTGGGAATCGGCGGCGCTGCCGCCATTGCCCATGAACAGAAGCTTGTTGCCATGCTTCAGCGCCGAAACGCACGCCTCCACGACCGTTTCGACCGTCGATTGAAGCCTGGCGTCGGACACTATCGCGGCAAGCACCCCCGCGCTTTCTTGGAGTTGCCGTAAAATTGTCGCCTGCACTATATTCTCCATGCTTGCGTGCCGTGCTTGGTGAAATGGCAATTACTCACCTGGCCTTCAAATTGGTCCAAGGAGCGTATCACGTTCATTCTTTTGTCGGGCGGCACAAAGAACATCATGAAACCGCCGCCGCCGGCGCCCGAAACCTTCCCGGCCAAAGCCCCGGCATCGATGGTCGATTTGTAAATCTCTTCAATATGGGGGGTGGAAACCGTTTTTGCCGACCGCTTCTTGGATTCCCATCCATCGCGCATCGAGGTGACGATGCCTGTGAAATCGCCTTTCAGCAGGCACTCTTTCATCCGCAGCGCCTCCCGCTTTATCCCGTGCATCGCCTCGACCGCATCGACCGACCCCGTCTTCATATTGGCGCTTTGATCGGCGATGATCTTGGCGGATTCGCGCGACACGCCCGTGTAAAACAGCACCAGCGAGGCTTCCAATTCCCAGATGATCCAATTCTTAATGCGCAGGGGGTTGATGACCGCGTGGTGGTCGGCGTAAAACTCCATGAAATTGAATCCGCCAAAGGTCGCCGAATACTGATCCTGCCGCCCCCCCTGCAAGCCGCAATGGACACGCTCGATATTGTAGGCGAGGTGGGCTATCGTGTAGTCGTCGAGGGGCAGGTTGAGCAACTCCGCGAAGGCTTTAATCATCACCACCACCAGGGTGGACGAGGAACCCAGGCCCGATCCGGCAGGCGCGTCGCAAAAAGTGCTGAGCTCGACCGCCAGAGGCTTGCCATGGTTGTACGTGCGCACAATCTCGTTGTATACGGCCTTGTGGAGATCCAGATTGCCGTTCAATTCAAGACGCTCGGCCAAGGGCAGGGCTTTTTCTTTCTGCTGGTCTGTGGAAACCAGGCGGACACAAGGCTCCTCCAAGGTTTTAATCACCGCATAGGCATAGCGGTCGATAGTCGCATTCAGAACGTAGCCTCCATGCACGTCGCAGTAAGGCGACACATCGGTTCCCCCGCCGGCCAAGCCTAGCCGCAGGGGTGCGCGCGCTCGAATCATCATAAGTTTTTATCGGGTCAGAAATTGTTCATCACGGCCCACACGGGCGCGCCAGTAGTCGAGCAGGTCGCGCATGGTGGTCGCAAATGGGATTTCAGGCTTCCAACCCGTGTGCGCCGAAAACTTCGAGGTATTCGGCACTTGCAGGTCGGCGTCTATGGGCCGCAGCCGCTCAGGATCGACTTCGATGCGTATCTCGTCTTTTTTGGTGGACAGCGCAATCAGCGAGTCCAGCATTTCATCCATACCGCAGGTGAAAGTGCCGCCGATGTTGTAATACTCCCCGGCAATCGGATTGACCGTGACCAGCAAGTAATAGGCGCGCACCGCGTCACGGACATCCGCGAACGTCCGCAGCGATTTCAGGTTGCCCACTTTGACCACCGGCGGAATGAGTCCATGCTCGATCATCGCAATCTGCTTCGCGAACGTGGACTCCGCAAACACGTCGCCGCGGCGTGGCCCTGTGTGGGTAAACATCCGGGTGGTCATGACGGTCATGCCGTAAGCTTCGGCATAATACCGGCCCACGAGATCCGTGCCGACTTTCGAGATCGCATAAGGTGAAGCGGGGTGGAACGTGCATTCCTCGTCAATCGGCAATTTTTCTTTGGGAACGCGGCCGAACACCTCGGACGAGGCGCACACATGCGTGACTGGATTCAAGCCCAGCTTGCGGATGGCCTCAAGCACGTTGGCGGTGCCCTGGATATTGGTTTCGAGCGTGTCGAGCGGGGACTCGAAACTGGTCTTCGGGTAGCTTTGTGCCGCCAGATGGAATACATAGTCGGGTTGCGACTTTGATACCACGTCATGGATTGACAAAAAGTCGCGCAAATCGCCATATAGCAAGTGGACACGGTCTTTCGCATTGATTCGCGGAACCAAGTGGGAAATATTGTCCAATGGGCTGCGCCAGCGGCACATACCGTAAATTTCCCAGTCGGTATGTTCAAGCAGAAAGTCGGCAAGATGCGATCCAACCATGCCGGTGATGCCAGTAATCAATGCTCGCATTGAATGTTTCTCAAGATGTTTGTTGAAAATTGAAGATTTGATTGCTCTTGGATAAATGCCAAGCACCACAGCCTAGGGTCACGGTTTATGCGAAGGCGCATTGTTGTCCAGTATGCCATGAAGGTATTTTGAAATTTTTTTTCCGGCGGCAATCGATCTTTCTTCGACCAGATACCAGGATATAATCCCAAATAAAATTGCCATAAATATTCCTAACACTAAGTTCCAGAAAGTACTCATCAACGGGTACTTGTTGTCCAGCATCTGCTGCACAGGAAAGCCCCATAGATAAACGCCATAAGAAATGTCAACCGGTGGCCTAAGCCGCAAGACGGCCGCACGGGTAAAAATATATAAAGAGCCACTGAAAAGGCTGGCATAAAAGAAATAGCGTTCGTAAGGCGTGTACAGAAATAAATAATAAAATAGTAAACAGCAAAGTGCTTGGCTAGCCGATATTGTCAAACTTTCCTTGTGCATAGCCACCAGCGCCCCGCAGGCAAAGCAGAACGGCAAATATGAAAAATCCTCATACCCCTGGGGCAAAAACGTGAATACTATCCTTGTCGGCAAAACGGAATCCAAGGCCACCAATATGAAAAGTAAAATGGAAATTTTCTTTGTCAGCAGGCCAGCTAGGTAAACGGCGGCAAGTAGCAAGTACGCGTAAACTTCGATACCTAGCGACCACAGGGATGCGTTTACATTATTCTTGTAATGATTCTCTGTGAACAACCCTGGCAAATCGTAGTAGCCGAGCTGTTGGGTGCCAAACGTGTTCATCGAAACTTGATGTTTTATGTACAGCAACGTATTCGGGTCACGCAGGTAGGCAACTAAGTTGAGCTTGGTAAAAGCCGGGCCAATAACTAGTGCTGAACAAACCACGACAAAGATTAAAGCAGGCCAAATTCTAAAAAATCGTGAGATCACGAAGTAGACGACTGATTTTTTTTCAACAAGGCTTACCGTTACAAATATGCCGCTCAAAAAGAAAAATAGCTTTACTGCGATCTCTCCGGAGTAATATCCAGTCAATGTGTAAAAAAAATCGGCTTTCCCGGGCTCGGGAGACACTACGAAGGCATGCCCATAGATGACCAGGCAAGCGCAGATCAACCGTAGCAAGTCAAAATTATTGGCTTCACGCTTCAGGGCGTTGGCTAGAAGAATACTATTCATTCATCAACCGGCAACGATACGGGGGTGGCTGGAACAAGAATTTATATTATCCTCTTGCGCTGAAAATAAGTGGCGGTGAGCAGCAACAAGCCTGGCAAAAGGAAAGTCGCAGAGAGCGCAAGTGAAAAATTTCCAACCATCAGGTGCTTTGTTATTTCAAAAAAACCATCCCCAAGCACTGTGACATATTGGCAAAATCCGAAAATAGAGAAAAATAAGCCAATCTTAAGCATGGCCCCGCATACCAATAAATTATTTGTGCTAGCCAAAAAAAGCACAGGGAAAACAAGGGCTGTGATGGTTAAGACAAGCAAATTGAGGGAATGGGAAAAAATTATGGACTCTAAATTAAAGATTGGTATATTTGAAAAGTCTGGCGCGCCAGGGAGTTTTTTTTCGAGAATAGGCACATCGATATGGCTTCCCTCGGAGAGGGCTTGGGCAATCATTTTGAAGCCGACTTTTGGATACTTATAAATTAACCTTGCCACGTCGCCATAATTGGCATTGGCTTTTTGCATACATGCTTCACCTGCGGGACTGAAAAATGGCACTCCGATGCATTCCTGGACTACTGGTTTATTTCCAATCGCCTCGATGTTTTTAGCCTCATCAATTTGTTGCGCGCATTTGAGGGCACCATAATAGACGGCATGATATTGGTTCACTTTTTGATATTGCCCGAAATAGACGGGCAAAAAAGTGATTGATTGGCAGATTGCAACTGCCAAAGCAAACATGATTGCCGCATGTTTACCACGGTGGATGGGAAATACAAATGGGGTGGCCAATATTGGAAAATAAAAAAAAGCGGTCTTGCTTGAGCCAATTATTGTGGCGAATATCAATACGGAAAATCCAATTTTTAGCGAATGCTGTTGATTATACTTGTACAACAGAAAAGCGACAACTGGCAAAAATATAATGGCGACTTGGTCTTCATAAAAAGAATTTAAAAATGCTGTCCAACTCGCAGCCATAAATACCATGCTGGCGAGAACCACAAAAATCCAGAAGGTCGGAACGGGCACGGTCTTTCTCACATTGCGAAAAAGAGCAAAAAATGCCGAGAGGAATATAATCCTGGAAATAAGCGATCCTGCTATGATGGAATAATAGCGCGCATCTTCTAAAAACAAAGCGGAGAGTTTGATTTGTAAAAGCAGGTAGAGTTTATAAGATGAATAGGAAAATAGATGCTTTTCATCAGGCCAGCTATTGAGAAAAACCCATTTGTCGTGCCATTCCGATTGGAATCGTCTGTTGAACTCTTCCGTTCCCGCTAGTGGCCACATCGCCGAAAAGCCATAGGGCTTTTCAAATATGAATCCAACGCTCCGAGTGAAATCTCCATTGTCAGCATACCCAATAAACAAATGCAGGCTGCTTAACGCAATCAGAATGCCTAAAAAACTATACAGCAAAAATGGTTCGATTTTCTTTAAAAAATCCAGCATAAAATTCTCTCGGCTATTTGGTATAGCTGGCAGGCTGCGTCGCTTTCCATGGCAAGCAATTGCCTGAGATGATCAGGCGATGCAGTATCAACCCAGCGTGTGAACTAACCAAACAGGCCAAAACACTTAAGGCCCTCGTCCGGTCGAGCCTTATTCATTATAACAAGGAACACTTGCGGGTAACAGCGGTATTTCGTCATCTTTGGTATAAAGATTTCAAGTTATCGCCGGGCCAATTCCCAATTTTTAGAATACCAGTCGTAAGTCCGCTTAATTCCTTCGGCCAAAGTGATTTTAGGCGCAAATCCCGTGGCTTTCAGCTTATCCAGGTTATAGTAGCGTTCAAGCTGGCCATCGGGTTTTGTATTATCCCATTCAATAGGGACGCCCCCCCCGCAGGCGTCTTGCAACGCTGCCACAATGTCGGCAATAGGATGGCGGAAACCGCTGCCTAAGTTGACAGGCCCCTCTAGCTTTAACAGTAGATGGAACAAGGCATCAGCCGTGTCGTCGCAGTAAGAAAAGTCGCGGATGGCAACGCCGCTGCCCCAAACCCTGACGGGCTGTCCATTTTTCTTTGCCTCGAAAAACTTCGCCACCAAGGAGGGGGTGACATGCCCCTCATCAATATTGAAATTGTCATGCGGGCCATAAAGATTTCCGCTGATGGCAAAAACCGACCCCAGGCCATATTGTTGTTTGGCGGCTTGGAGGTGGGCCAGCATCAGCCTTTTCGAGTGCGCGTAGGAATCCTCTGACGGGTGCGGAGGGCCTATCCATATCTGGTCTTCAAATAGCTCGGTCTGTCCTTTCAGTTCCGGATACACGCAGCCGGAACCCATCGCCACGATTTTTTTTACGCCACTGCGCCGGGCCTGCTCGACCACGTTCGTGTTGATCAGCACATTTTCGTACAGCACATCCGACTTGTATTTTGCATTCCCTCCAATTCCATGCACCCGGGCGGCCAAATGAAAAACGTAGTTGGGGGCGGTGGCTGAAAAAAGTTGCGTGACCGCCGATCCGTCGCGAAGGTCGCAATCGCGGCTACCCACGGCGATGACATTTTGAAAGCCTTTTTCTGATAGCAGGCTTGTCAGCGCCTTTCCTACCAGTCCGGTTCCTCCGGTAATTAAAAAACGGTCGGTTTGGTTAAGTGCCAGGCTGGTTTGCATGAGTCAACCTTTTTTTACCATTTGATAGCGTTGATAGAACTTCTTTAAATATTCGGTGTCCATCGCAACCGATATGGCAAGCGCTGAAACCAGGCCAAGCGTTTTTGTTGGCGATATCGTCAATAGCGCTTTGAACACATCGAGCAATCCGGCGGGTTCGTAAAGAAAGCGTATCGCGTCTGTTTTCATTAGCCGGGCGAATTCGCGCAGCGGCCGTCCGGTTTTCTGAAACAGCAGATATTTTGTTATCGCAAACTCGGCTTGCGAGCGCGCTGATTTGACTCTGACTCGCGAAGTCACCTCGTGTCTGCGGAAATGGCTCATGGCGGCATGGGTGAAGACCACGGCCCCTAGCGGCATCAGGCAGCCGATAAACAGCCAGTCGCCGGTTAACTTGAGCTTTTTCAGGAAAGGGTCGTAGGCTTCACGGAAAGCGCCAGCGGCGATCAGGGCGGAACTCATATTGGGGACTGTTTGCCCGCGCACTTGGAAGCTGCCCAGCTCGCCCTTGCCTTCAGAAACAAAGTCGCTGTCCCAGCGAGACTCCTGCCAAATGTCATGAAAATAGGATTCGGTGTGGTCAACTTTTTCGCCTGCCTCATCGACAATCCAGGAGTTGCAATAGAACAATACCGAGCCGGGTGTTTGCTTCAACTTTTCCACCGCCACCGCAAGAAATTCCGGCGCGGCGTAATCGTCGCTTTCGCAGATCCAGATGTAGTCTCCCGTGGCCATCGTGGCGACCCGCTCCCACGCGGAGAACGGCGTGCCGGAATTGCGCTCGTTGCGGATATACTTGAAGTCATGTTGCTTGAGCAGTTCTTGTATGACCGCGTCGGAATCGTCCGCAGAGCAGTCGTCAATGACGATCAGCTCGATATTCTGGTAGGTCTGCGTCAGAATGGATTCAATGCGCTGCCGAAGATAACCTCCGTGGTTGTATGAAGGAACCAGCGCGGTTATTTTGGGTGCGTTAATCATACGGCAGTCCCCAGATTATAATATCTGGCAATGGCGTCCGCTCTCGAATCCCAGGTGTACTTCTGCAGGCAAGTGGCCTTGGACTGCGCGCCCATGTTAGCATTCAATTCATTGTCCGTGAGCAATTCAATGCAGCGTTGGGCAAAAAGGGTTGGGGTGGCGGCGACGAATATGTCAACCTGGTCTTGATAGGCCAAACCGTTTGCGGAAATGGGGGAGGCCACGCACGGAACACCAAAAATCGAGTATTGGTTGATTTTTCCGCGAAAACCGGAGCCACTGAGCGCCGGGGCAATTCCAACTTTGGCATTTTCAATGTAAGGACTGATGGATGGCACCGCTCCGACGAAGCGGATTGCCGTATCGACATAGCCGTCAAACGGGCTCAAATCGCCTCTGCCGACGACTTCCAGCAGATAATCGGGCACGCTGGCTTTTATCAGGGGATGGACATCGTCCAAAAACCATTTTAGCGCCATGATGTTGGTTTCGGAGCCAAAATAGGCTACGAACACGATGACATTGTTTTTTTGGGCAACGTCTTTTTGTTGCCCCATTCCAACTTTTAGGATGGGAAATTCAAGCGTCGAGATTCCGGTTTCCAAGTACCGGACATTCTTGTTGCCAGTCAGTGCGCGCAAAAACACGGCATCGGTTTTTGACACGCAGATGGTCTGATCCGCGATCTTTGCGAATTTTAACTCTTCCATCGCGAATTTCAGGTTGGTGCGGCACTTTTTCAGGTATCCCGCTTGGAAGCCGCTAAACCCGGCTTTGATGTCGAGAGCGAGCGCCCGCGACAGCGACTCCATCGGTGTGAATATGATTTTCTTCGCAACGGATCGGAACGAGTCCATATCGTAGGCCGCCTGGTGGAATTGCAAATCGACCACTTCATAGGCCGGCTTGTAGCCCAGCCTTTCCTGCAACCCGTTCAGCGTGAGATGCTCGGACGGCGAATAGTGTATTTCATCAAATATGTCCCCCAAGCCATCGTATGATCCGTCGATTACAGGGCGTTGATGGGTGTACAGCTCCAGCCTGATGTCTGGATACCTTTCCTTGATGAAGGTATACATGTCGAGAATTCTAAGCCCGCCGGCGTGGGCCCGGGTCGGGCAGTAGTAACTGACTAATAGGATGGTCTTCGGCTTGGCGCCATCGCTTTGGCAGGGCTGGCCAGGCACCGTTTGTTCTGGGCCGACAGACGCGGGGGAGGGGGCGGGTTCCCCGTCGGCGGGGGCATGATGCATGGTGGCGCTCTGCCTTTCCATGCTGCCGGCGCGAAGCAAGCCGCCCAGCATGCGCACCGGTTTTGACACTTTCCACGAGGTGGAACCATGGATGCTGGCAATTTCTTGCTGCTGTTCAACGGTTTGCTTCCGCAGCTCGACTGCCAGCTTATTGAGCGATTCGATGTGCGCGTCGCGTTGTTCCAGAAGGCGGTTGAGTTCGCCCTGCTTGGAGAGGTGTTCTTCTAGCGCCTGGCTGAGCGCGTCGACTTGGGCGTCTTTTTCGGCGTTTGCGCGGACGAGGTCGCCAATCCGGGCGTCGCTGTCGGCGGCGGCGCGGATGAACCCTCCGATCCGCTCGTCGCGCTCGGCGCTGGCATGCCTGAGGTCGTCGATTTGCGCGTCCTTCTCGGCGGCGGCGCGGACGAAGCCGCCAATCCGCTCGTCGCGCTCGGCGCTGGCGTGCCTGAGGTCGTCGATTTGCGCGTCCTTTTCGGCGGCGGCGCGGACGAACCCGCCAATCCGCTCGTCGCGCTCGGCGACCGTCCGCCGGAGGTCGTCGATTTGCGCGTCCTTCTCGGCGTCCGCGCGGACGAAGCCGCCAATCCGCTCGTCGCGCTCGGCGAGCGTCTGCCTGAGGTCGTCGATTTGCGCGTCTTTCTCGGCGCTGGCGCGGATGAGCCCGCCGATCCGCTCGTCGCGGCCGGCGAGCGTCTGCCTGAGGTCGTCGG
>Ga0265327_10002275_pt1 | contig 20650 bp, 11 predicted proteins | sample 41621metaG_FD_202089 | JGI IMG/M metagenome (GOLD analysis project Ga0265327, IMG submission 202089) | Rhizosphere microbial communities from Carex aquatilis grown in University of Washington, Seatle, WA, United States - 4-16-21 metaG | ecosystem: Host-associated > Plants > Roots > Rhizosphere...
TACCCAGACCGATCACTTCGACCGTAATGAACGACGGCATAAGGGACTCTTCCTTACCCTGCGACGAGGCCAGTTGCTGGTCTTTTGTCATTGAATCACTGGATTTTGACGTACTGGTAGCATCGGCCATACTAATGTTGATCACCGGTGCAGGCGGCGCATCAGGCAGACCTACGATGCCACTACTTGCAGAACAATTTCCACCGCATTCCACTTTTTCACCGCCGAGGAAAATATTGATGGCCCTGATCCCTGCCTCGCCGGCACTGATCGTGCCATAAGGTGCGTACAAGTCCACATTGCCAGTGCCGCCACTCGTCGCGGTCAAGGCGGCAATCCCGCTGCCCGAAACCGCACCGGAATAGTCATAGAAAACCTGACCATTCTTGATCCGAAGTACTGGAGGCGGCGTCGCTGAGGCCGTCTTGGCGCCACGCCCGGCGTCGATATCCTTCAACGCAGAGAACAGCATGATGTCGCTGCCACCCAAAGTGAAGATTCGAGATTGATTGACCAGAACATCGTTGCGTACCAAGGCATCAATATTCCCGCCACGGACAGACACAATACCAAGGTCGGTCGAGGGCTTGTTGAGTGTGCCGGATACTGCAAGACCGGCATTGATCATGCCGCCAGGAACCATCAATTCAATGTTACCGCCACGTTCACTGCGAATCTGACTGTAGAACAACTTCAGGTCGCCAGGGCTGTTGACCGTTTCATTGGCAATGGTCTTGAAATCACTCATCAAGCTGCCGGGCTGATTCACCAGAGCAGTGTTGGTCGTGAAATTCGGGAACATCCGCAGAATGGCTCTTTCAGAACGGGTGTAATCCTTATAGCTAGGGCTGCTTCGGTCAATTGCCTCACGACCACCAGCACGCAATTCAGCATAGAACACCGTATTGATGAACTGGCTCTGCTGATTAGCATCCAGTGCCTTGAACTGCGTTAGTGCATCCTGTTCACTCAGGCTGGCAACACCCTCGCGATTCTCCATGTAAGTGACCAGTTGCGGCAGATAGAGTCCTGCCATGCTGCCGGCAGTAGCCGGGTCCAGATAGGCTGAAATCATGGCGGCATAATTCACCCCGCCCCCTGCACCCGGCATGACCATGATGTCAGCGCCCTGCGACGAGAGATATGGGTTGTAAAGGTCACCGACCGACCGCACGCCCTGCGAACTGCCGAGATCAATATCGTTCCCCGCAATCAAATGCAACCGGCCCGGGCCAGCCACTTGCAGCGTCGCTGCAGAGGCCACGATCGAACCATCCGGCAAGCGGTCTGGCTCGCTGTAACGAATGCTGCCACCCGCTTCGATCACGCTGATATCGGTCGCTCGGTTGTTCTGCACCACCAGATTGGGGTCAACCACATCATGTTTCGCATAGACCTCAACTGCCTTGGGCAGGATCACCGTCGTTTGCGGATCAAAAACCACATCGTGGCCTGCGTAGAAACGCACAGGATTAAGATCGGTCAAATGCAGGATGCCTGGGGCATGGGCGGATGATCCGACGTATGCGCCCAAATCGGGGACATTACCTGCACTATCAAATGCCGGCAGGGTTGTCGCCTGCGGCAAATTGGCTGGATCCACATCAGACATTCTCAGGCTGGCATGAACGTCATTTCCCGCAAGCAATGTGGCATTGCCGTTAGCTGATGGATACAGCACAAACCCGTTCGTGGCCACGTCACCGTTAGGCGCTGCAGCGTAAACGGTCCCCGGATATACAGCATCGCCTTCCAGCGTCACATTGCCGGATGTTGACACCGCGTTCACAGCACTTTCCTTGCCGTAACTATAGAAGAAGATATTGGCGGGAGAACCCTGACCGGTAATCGCAGGCGTGGTCATGGTGGGATTCGCTACCTGCGTGATATCGACGTTCCCATTGGCAAAGGCATTGGCGGTGGCATCCATGAGCTCAAACTTGGCATTCACCGAACTGCCACCCTGAACATCTGCCTGCCCCTTGCCGGCAACCAACAAGGCATTGAGCACATTTCCGTCCGCCTTCACGGCGACATCACCACCACCTTTAACGATCAGGTTTGCAATATCAGGGCTTAATGTTTTATCGCCCGTCATGCGGCCATTGGTTGCGGATGCAAATTCGAGATTATTGATATCACCCCCGGCATGTACGCTCACATCTCCGCCGCCCAGCGCGCCAACGCCATTCACGAACTTGTCATATCGTGACCACCAGCGCACCTGAGGATTGGCTACCGAGGTCCTAAGCGCAGCCCGGTACAACCATGTATTCGCTGTCTGGGTCACATCGGCCTGACCAGCAATATCGCCCAACGCATTCAAGCGAATCTCACCTCCGTTGATCGGATAGAGTTCTTTGAAAGTGGCGAAATTGGTGATCAGCGGGCTAAAGCCCGCAATGGCTGTGGTATCAGGGGTTCCTTCAGTATAGATCGCAGAATTTGTACCAAGCGTGATGTTTTGACCTGATACTGCATCAATAAAACCGCTACCCGTGCGGACAAATTTACCATCAGCAAGCTGGATGCTGCCCGCGCCGGCATTGACAGCTTCCGGACTCACCGTACTGGCATCTGCCCCGGAAACCAATCGATAACTCCAGGCCCCAGTGCGTGGAGTCACCGTGTTGCCCGTGACCTTGTACTGCTCGTATCCAAGGTTACCATTGAGTATCAGATTTCCAGCGGCCCGTAGCGTCAGAATACCGCCCCCTGGCATGCTCGGATTGGCCACACTACTGCTGCCGATGACCCAATCATTGCTCAAGGTCAAATCACCACTTGAACGAATCTCAACACCCGGCGTGACAGTCGCGGCCACGCTATCACGTGTCAGACTGAAACCTAGCGGATTGTTGGTGACATATGTCGCAAAAGTATTGGTATTGGAGGCAATCGTATTTTCCAGCGAGGTATTGATCACGCTTGCCGAATACACCTTGACCGCCTCAACTGCCACAGATTTGGCACCAGTCACAGCAGCGGTTGCCGCCGTATTCACTTTGACGCCGGTGCCTGCGCCAACGCCGGTACGCGCCGCGCGCATGATGACATTACCGCCAGCGCCCTGAATGCTGCCTGCCTTGTCGCCCGAAACGTCAATCAATGCACCGTGCACGCCGCCCAGATCATCGGCAACTGCGTTGACAATGCCACTGTCGGACGACAACACCACCGTGCCGCCATTGCCTGTAGTCCCTGCCGCCGTCTGCTTGTCGGCGAGCCCCTTGGCCAGCAATTGCGCGCCACGATTCACCGTCAGGTCATTTTTGGCATACATCTCGATGCGGCCGCCCTTGTCGCCAGAGGCATCCACCTTGCCATTCACCGTAATCGCGCCCGTATCGGCGGTCACCACAAAATTGGAAGTAGCAACATTGTCGTTGGCTGCGATGGTCACATCCCCATTGCGGATGCGATACGTTTGCGAACCGGAAAATTCATGCAGCGCCGCCATTGCCTGACTAAAACTGCTGACGGTCGCGGCATCCACAGTGGCTTGCGCCTTGGACCCACCGTAAACGGTTCCGTCAAGATTGACGTTGCCATTTTTAGCCGTCACACCCAATGTGCCTGCTACACCGCCAGATGCAGGCGATACATCGATCTTCGAGCCGGACTGGACATCCACACTACCATTCTCAGAGGCCAGTTTGACCGACCCCGCTGGCAACGCAACGGCCTGATCCTTCAACGCAAACTGGCTTCCTTTCACGAGAATGCTCGATCCGTCCTGCATCGTAACGTTATCTGCAGCATCCGAGCCTGTAGCCTGAACCGTCACCTTGGCACCCGAAGCATCAATCTTCGCGCCATTAGCCAGCACGACCGAAGTGCCGCTAAATTGCAGATTGGCGCCTTGCGACTGAGAGGCTGCAAGCACTGCAGAACTACCGCTGCCTTGAACCTTCAATTGCCCAGCAGCTGCTGTAATTGAATGGTTTGCAGCCGTTTGTGCTGTCACACGACCTGCCGACAACGTCAGTGCATTGTCAGCTGTGAGCGTACCTGTACCTTGCGTAATGATTTCCTTACTTGCATTGAGTCCGACCTGATCAAAACCGGCAATACGTACATCATTGGCGCCGCTGACAATGGTTTGCGCTGTCACGTTCAACTGACCTGTGCCCAAGGTCGGCGTTGTGCCATCACTCAGGGCAGATGCCGTTGAGAAACCCGCATTGTCAGTGTTATGTAGCGTCAAATTGCGCGCAGCAATGGTCGCCGTTTTTCCGGCATTCTGATATCCAGCCAAGCCTGCACCCAGCATGGTCAGATCAAGGTTCGCATTCCCCACATTCACCGCGCCATAAAGGTCGATGGTGGAATAGCTTTGAAGTACGAGACTTCCGGCCTGCTGCAGCGGGTTCAATTGACTTTGGGTCAACCACAAACCATCAGTCACCTGAGCACCGTTTTCAGGGGACCCCAGACTGACCCGTCCGGCCGCTACAGTCAGTGCGCTGCCGGTACCGAATCCCAGTCCACCACCGACGCTCATGCTGCGTGTGGCGTCCAATTGCATGGAACCCGAACCATTGACGTTCGCACCGCTTTCAATCAACAGATCGCCACGATTGCGGTCGGTATTGAGGCGAGTCAAACTGACCTTATCGCCACCAGCCACGCGTAGCAATGCGCCATCACCATCCACGGCACCGACTCCACTCACGCCATTGCTACCAATAGTCAAATCACGTGCAGGGGCTCCGCTCCCAACCCCGGTAACGCTTGCCGTGCTCTGCAGACGCACCTTGTCAGTTGCAGCCAGAATCACTTCAGGCCCGGTCAGATTCGCATTAGCGCCCATACGCACTTCTGAAGACACCACATCAACGATACCGTTGCTACGGGTTCCACCCAGCAACAGGCTGGCAGCATTCATGTTGGCAAGGGTGTTTTCGTCCACGGCCAGATAATGTGTGCCATCCACCACCACGGCACCGGTCTGCGCACCATGATCCACCACCAATAGATTAGGCGCAGCCACATCCACTTCTGCACCACGTCCGGTTTGGTCATGCGTCGCTTTCAGCACGCCATTCAGCACCATGCTGCTTGTCGCAGCGACAGAGAATCGGCCGGCATCCACAGTCTGCATGGCATTGCGATCACCGGCATAACGGTCGCTGCCATACGTGTCCTTGTATTCCGCCAGTTGCTTGGCATCGCTACCCGGGCGAACCACAAAACCTTCGCTACGAGAAGTCGAAACGTAACCGCCATTTGTATAGGCTGCCAGATGCCCGGAAACCAGTGAACTGCCGTCGTTCTGTGTGAGTACTTGACCGGATGCCATATCCTGATGCCCGGTTACAGACGAGACCAGCATAGCGCCCGGCAACAGCGCGTAACGTGCCGGCAACAGGGTGTAATACCCTGCAGTCAGTCCTGGCACACCGCTCAGATAGACGGCATCGCCCGCCTGTATGCCGGATCCATTCCAATACTGCGTGTCGTAACTGCCATAGGTGGCGTTATTTTTCGGCATGATCGCCCAGGTATTGGTCGCATTGCTACCAAACTCACTGAAGGCACTCTGCTTGGCGCCATTGGCCAGCACGTCTGTCGAGCCGCCGACTCCTGGTACCCATTCATAGGCGTAAAGATCGCCACCACCACTGACATCCACGACGCTGCCTGCAGCCTCAGTCACGTTGGGTGCGTTGAGTTTGACCACTCTTTCAGGTGGCGCCGTCAGACTTGCCACCCCGGTACCGAAGCTATACAGGTAATCCAGACCATCACGGCTGGTATAACCAAACGGGATCAATGCTCCCTCTGCCGAAACCGACGTCAGGCTGCCATCCTTCAATATCAGGTTTTGTCCAGCATTCAGCGAAACTGTCCCGAACGGGGCCAGCAGCACGCCGCCCTGTTCAATGGTTTCCGCGTTAACGGTAAGCTTTCCGCCGGCCGAAAGCACCGTGTCATGTGCCCCGGTGCCGTTAAATATGGCATGCCCACTCGCTCCTTCAACCGAAAGTGTGTAGGCCGACAGCGAGGTTGGATACACCTGACGCGCCGTCATGTTAAGCGTGCCGGTAGTACGCAACATACCAACCGGTGCCGCATTGGTATTGCTAAAACCGGTCAGGCGAATGTCGCCTGTACTGTTGAGATCAGCTTCGCTGAAGCCGCTGAACGAGAACTGCCCACGCAGATCGAGCAATTTTGCATTTACATTCAGCGTTCCCGCCCCGGCAACAGGATCAGGGGCGATATAGTCAGTGCTGGTTCTGACTGCGATATCCGAATCAGATAACTGAGCATTGCTCAACATCACATCCGGCGCCGTAATGGCCACATGCGAAGTGCCGGTCGTCTTGATGACGGGGGCATCCAGCCGCACGCTGCTGGAGAGGCTTAACGAGACATCGCCATCAAATCGAATGGCGTCCTCGGATTTCAGTACAGCCTTGCTGAATCCTGAAGTATTGATTCCATCGGCAGCCACCTTGGCAGTGCCGCCCGCAACTGCCTGCAGATCATCGCCCGCTTGCAAGCCATGACTGAAGCCGGAGCCGGAGTTTTGCGCTACGGCGACGGTCCATTCTTGATTTGGATAATAGTTGTCTAATGCATCGTTATATCCGGGGTAGTGCGCCGCCTGCCCTCCGGAGGTCAAGCCAAGTGCGTTGGTCACACCGCGCCCCAGACCGATGTTCAATTTACCACCCAGCGCCCCTGATGACGCCGCCTTCATGGTGGCATCAAGCAGCATGCCCTCTCGCGCATACAGATTGATGCTGCCGCCGTTGCTTGCGATGTTGGTCGGTGTATATTTTCTGTTGTTCAGGATATCCAGTGTTGCACTGCTGCCTCGTACATCAAGCAATGACCCCGCTTCAGAGACAATGAACCCCTTTTGTGCTGTCAGCGAGATGCTACCCCCATCGTAGACGTTACCGGCACGTAGCCCCGTGCTGTTGGGGACAAGTTGGGCATAACCCCCGGCCAGCAGTTGAGCGTGGCTACCCAGCCAGATCGCTTGTGATGCATTGAAATCGTTATCTGAAGCAGCACTCGGATCGCCCTTCATGTTAAGCGCAATGACGCCGCCATCGGCCCTGAGGGTGCCATCGACGTAGACCAGATGATCCCAGCCATCCAGTTCGATACGCGGAGCAATCGTGTTGCCGCTGCTGTCGGTACGGTTGCCATGTGAGTCAACCTGCAGAGTCGCACCGGTTTGCACCACGACACTGCCACGTGCGATTCCACTTGCTGCAAACGCAGGGGTATTTCCGGTCAGGTCTCTCTGTGAAGTCAGCGTCAGGCTGGTAGAACTGCGCTGGTAATCCGGCAGCAAAGCGGTGCTCGAAAAATCGGCAACATGGCTGCCGGTTTTGGCAGTCACATAATGGTTGTTAAGCAAGAAATTCTTTGCAACAACATTCACCTGGCTACCACTTCGAACGATCACGCCATCCCGACCGCTTAAACTGTAACTGCTAAAGCCACCGTTCTGAAAGAATGACGGTGTGAGCCACAGTTCTCGTGCATCCCCGAAACTACTTGCGCCTATGGTCACAAAGGGCGCACTCAAATTCAAGCTACCACCGACACCCAGCGCGTATCCTCTGAGTTCTCCGTTCAACTCAGGTGCCTGATTAGCCCCTTGTCCGACTTGCGCAGCAATGCTGATACTACCGGCATCACCATTGGTAACTTTGCCACTGGCATTCAGCCAACCGCCCCCAGACACATCCACCAAACTGCCTTGCCCCAAGACGACATTGCCTGACGAACTGATGTTGACTGAGCCTCCCTTGGTGACGATGCGTCCGGTCTGCACCCCTGCCTGAAGATAATCATTAACCCACAAGCCAGAGACATCCAACTGAACACCAGGCGCGACATTAACCGCAGAACCAGTGAGCGTAACGCTACCGCCCCGCGCCACAATGTCTGCGTCAACGGCAATGTTATGACCATTCAAGGAAAGCTTGCTCCCCGTCGCCAGAGCCAGCTTGGCTTGATCGTGAATGTCGCCGCCTGTCGCAACAGTCAGATTCTCGAATCCACTCTGGTTCAACATGTCCGCATCCAACACGGTCTTGTTGGCACGATCTGCCGGCATCGCATCACCGGAGGCAAAGCCATCGGCAATAGTGTTGGCATGATTCACGATATCCACATCAGAACCAGTGCCAAGTGAGTTGGTACCAAACTTCAGGTTGAAATTGCCTCCAAGATTGCTGCTGCCACGCTGATATTCGCCATAAGTAGCACCACCCTTGAACTGCCCATCCAGCGACATGGCATAACTGTTTATGTTCAAAGTGCCTGCGAGTTGACCCTCGGTATAGCCAGCCTCACGGCTCACCATGGCATTGATGCCATCATTCTTGTTATTGTCTACAAATGCAGTAAAAGCCACGCCTGCAGGTGCTTTGCTTAAAGCGTACTTGTTACCGTTGGCGTCCTGCACCCAGGTTTCCTTGTGGGTGCCATCGGTGTATTTGAGCGAGCCACCCGAAACATCCACTACTGACCCAGTGCGTTGAACGATATCGCCCTCGGAAACCAGATTGACGGTGCCTGCCTTGGTCAGTTTTTCGCCGATATCGCGTGGCACCTGCTTGATATAGCCGGCCAGATTGGTGACACGACTATCCGGCAGATTACGAATATCGAACCAGACGTTCTTGTGATATAGAAATCCGTACTTGTTGAGAGGGTCGTCCTGCAGGTCGTTCGCCGTAAGCAACACTTCCACAAAATTACGGTCATTCGACACTTCGACGTCCTTGAGGCCGGAGGCATCGATCAGGGTATTCTTGCCCAAATACAGTCGGGTATCAGTTTGAGCGGTGTTGCTGCTTAATACATCGCCTCGTGCCTGAGCAGAAAGGTTGATGTAGCCACCGGGCACCACAATGCTGGCGCCGTCATTGACAGTAACGTTGCGCCCGATCGCTTCCAGCGTGGGCGCATTGAAAATCTGCTCATCCGTAACCGTGTTGCCGGTAGGGGTCAGTGCGGAAATCACGGTATCAAGAAAGTTCTTCTCACCCGGTTGCGGCGTGGGCTCACCAGGCTGCGCCGAAGATATGCGCTGTTTTGCCAGCGCCGCACCTGCTGCAGCTTCCGGCAAAATCATGGTGACGCTGTTTTCGCCGAAAATCAGATCTCCGCTACGGCTTGCAGAAATGATCTGCTGTTGGTCAGGCGAGCCATTCTGGTCATACGCGGGCGTCGTCGTATCGACCTTTTGATCACGTGCCAGCAGGCGAATCGAGCCTTTCTGCGAGACTGCCGTGGTTGCCACTACCCGACCCGACTGGTTCACCAGATAGGATGCCATGGTGACATTGCCACGCTGCGCCAGAATACGGCCTGAAACATCATTCAGTACCGAACCCGTCTGTTCGGCAGGAGCGGATACAGGGTCTGTTGCCTGCTTGGTGTAGGGGTCAACTTCTACCAGTACGCCAGCCAGTGCACGATAAGGGGAGTCTGCCGCATAACTCAAGGTGCGGGTATTACCCGGGGTACTATTAGGGTCCGGCGCGTAGGAAAGATAAACCTTGGAGCCGGCGGCCATTACCACCTGGCCTTCGTTGGTCTCGATACTGCCCTGATTGATGACATGAGGCGCAAACAGCATCACCGAACCACCCAATGCCGCCTTGATGCGTGCATCCGGCTCCAACTGCACCAGCGAAGTTGCAAACTCCGTGGAATTACCGCCCCAGATATAAGCGGCACTGCCATCGTGGCTATAGGGGTAGAGTTGCCCGAGGTCGTTGAGGAAATCGCTGTCCTTCATATTCAACGCAGAGGCCACCAGGCCATGCACATTCACGCGGGCACCGTTGCCGAACATGATGCCGTTCTGGTTGATGAGGTAAATGTCACCGTTAGGAGAATTCAGCGCGCCCTCAATCGTGGTTTTTGCGCCGTTGATTCGGACAAGCGTAGCCGACCCCGCTCCACCCGTATGATTGAAATTGACTACGCTGGCGCGGCCGATATCAAAGCTGCTGCCTTGTAAAATCGCCTTCTGATCACCCTGGTTGATCGTCATCAAACGACCGGCACTATTCGCCGGATTCACCACCGGTGCACTGATGACGGTATGAGCGCCTGTGGTCACTGTGACATTCGGGAGTGCATTCGCCGCAGGGCCCGCCCATACGCTGGGTGCAGCTGTCAGCACCAGCAGAAACACGACTGGCCGCGCCTTGCGTACCCGACGTGCACCGCGTCCCGGCTGGTGCGATTTGGCAAACTCCGCGACCACCATCCACAGTGAACGAAACTCGTTATAGACCAGGCGATAAATTCCAGCGTTCATGCAAGGCACTCCACAATCTTGGGTTGACTCAATTCAGACTGATTCCCGGCAACCACCACTCGAACAAATAAAGAGTAGCTCCCGGCAATCCGCCATTAAACGAAAAAACCTCCCCCGCCAAAACAACGGGGGAGGGTCATGCGTCAGTCCTCTAAACGACAGGGGACTTTCAAGCGATTACTGCTTCACGTGCAGCGGAGAAGTAGTGTTGGCTTGACGGGTCAGATCGGCCACCAGACGGGTAGAACCAGTTGCAGTCTTGGTGTACAGGGAAGGCAGTGCAGCGTAAGCCAATGGGGAGCCATTGTTAGCAGAACCGATTTCCATGTCAGCCGGGTTGCCCAGCAGGGTATTGAGGGTAGTGAAGAAGTTCACTTTCCAGCCGGTGGTTGCGGTGCGGTATTGCAGAGTAGGCTCGACGGTGAAGTCGTAGTAGCTGCTCAGAATGTTGGCACGGCTAGGAGCGATACCGGAAGAAGTTGCAGAAGTCACGACTTGGTTCTTAACATCATAAGTACCGTTACCGTTCAGGAAGCGGAAGTTCCAGTCGCCATTGGCATCAGCATTGCTGGCAGCGTAACCCTTGCCGTCGATGTTCACAGGAACAGCGGCTGCGCGGGAAGAAGCAGAGCTAACGGAAGTGTAGCTATCCAGTGACAACACGCCGATTGCCTTGGAAGGTGCGCCAACCAGGCTGAACTGAACGTTGTAGTACAGATTGTTACGACCTTGCAGAGCGCCGGTATCAACACCAAGTTGTGCAGCTTGCAGGCACTTACGTGCATCGCCAGAGCCGCTACCTTCAAACACGGTGAAACCAGCACTTGGATCGATCAGGATAGGGTCAGCCTGGGTACCAGCATGAGCACCATCGTAGCCGTAGCTATCAGTGGTCACAGCTGGCAAATCGAGACCGTAGCCGTTGTATGCAGCGGAGTTAGGGAAGCCATGGAAATAGCTGTTGAAAGCAGCCTGAGTACCGGAACCTTCGATACGGCGGCAAACCACCACAGGATCAGCAGAACCATCAGCAGCAGCCCAGGTGTCGTAGTGGCCAGTCAGCGCTTCACGAACGAAGTTGTTGCTGAGCACGGTGGTGTCAGCTACTTGCTTTGTAACAGCAATACCTTCAGCCAGTTGCGACCAGCTCTTGACAGTCAGAGCAGCTTGCTCAGTAGAAGTCAGAGGGGTGTAACCGAACTCGGTGTTAACGCCGGAGAACATCTTAGGCTCAACGTCAGACACGCCGATATCCGGCACCAGGCCGTTAGCAGCGGTAGTCACAGGCACTGTGTACTGGTTGGCAGTAGCATCTGCAGTAGCAGCAGCATTGGCCCAATCAGGCACTTCGATCTTGTTTGCACGGGCGAGTGGGATGACACCTTGAGCAGAACCACCAGCGGAACGCTTGATGATCAGCAGGCTGGAACCTGAAGGCAGGGTGCCGATGGTAGCCTTGGTAGTACCGTACCATGCACGGTAGTTGTTGTCAGAGCTGTGAACGTAAGATGTTACGTTGATCAGGTTGCTGGCAGTAGCATTCAGGTAGCTATCCACGCCGGATGCGCCGGAAATGAACAGTACGTTAGCTGGGGAGGCAGGGATGCCGGTAGAAACAGCCTGGGCAGACATGGCTGCGAAAGCCAAACCACAGGCAAGAGCGATCTTGGAAACTTGCATTGTAATTCTCCTGGTTTAAATAGCCCCGGCAGACTGCCGGGGCGTTCATCACGAAAAAACGATTAGGCTTGGGTGCGACGACGTGCGATAAAGCCCATCAGGCCCAGACCAGCCAGCAGCATGGCCCAGGAGTCAGCTTCAGGAACAGCGGATACAGCAGAGATTTCCAGCACGGCGTTAGCGCCAGTGCCGATCACTTTGGCTGTGTAGAAATCACCAGCTGCGTTATGCAATTGTGCGAAACCAGCAGCAGCACCAGACTGACCTGCTGTTTGGCTTGTTTGCCAAACAGAGTAAAGGTTTGCAACTTGGCTCAAGTCAGTGGATGTGCCAGCAGCGAAAGTACCGCCTAGGTTGTCGCCCCAAGTATTGCTATTTGCATACCATGGGTCAGTGGATGTTGCGATCGTGCCAGTTGAAGAGGAAGCAGCAGCACCCAGGCCAAGGTATGAACCAACGTCTTGTGCACCTGTCTTGACTTGAGAATTGGTGATCGCAGGAAGATTACCTGCTTCAGAAACCAGCAAACGGTAACGGCCAACGGCATCTGAAGCCACCAAGTTCCAGGAACCTGAAGTCAGGTTGAAGCCAGTCAGAGCGATATCCAGAGTACCGCCGTTGTATGTAGAGCCTGGGTTGGTACCTACAGCAACATCGGCACCAACAAAGGTATTCAGGAAGCTGCCCAGATCCAGAGAGTAGCTGCCGTTAGCATCCCATGCCGAAAAAATCACAGAAGAACCAGTAGCAGCGCTACCGTTAGAAGCTGCGTTTGCGGCACCAGCAGACATCGCGAAAGCGGCGATGGCGGCAACGGCCAGGGTTTTCATCTTGAAGTTCATTGTTGCTCTCCTTTAAATAAAACAAACAAAAAATTGCAAATCGTTAGGTGTTTCTTTTTGCTGCACGGAGTCGCCGCTTTCGGTCGCCGGTACTGTCTGGCTTCCAAATCGTGCATGCTCTGGTAGCGACTGTGAGCATCGTAAGGAACGTCTGTGATGCCCTGATGGTGAAGCTATAGTCCGTTCGGGCTACTCGTTACCAGGTAACTACTGCGACCCCTGAATTTCTCGAACGGGTGCATCTTGACGTGACAATATGAAATGGAAATGCAGTGGATATAGTCCGAACGGACTACGTTGAGGCATGACTCAGGATTTGCTGATTTACGAAGGTTACAAGTGCCGCCGCGATCACATTCCCGTAACACGCAGCGCGCTATGATGTTCGCTTTCCAATGTTTCGGAGCACTTCAGCATGTCATTAACAACCATGTCATTCACCTCCCGGCTTGCAGCCGCAACACTGGCAACATTGATGCCATTCAGTGCGATGGCCGACAGTGATGCAGATGCAATCAAGGCGCAGTTTGAAAAGGCCTACCCGGAGATGAAGATCAAGAGCGTGCTGCCATCGCCAATCGCGGGACTCTATGAAGTCTTTACCAATGGCAACCTGCTCTACATCGACAAATCTGGGAAATATGTGCTGGCAGGCGCGACCCTGGTGGACGATGTGACGAAGCGCAACATCACGGCCGATCGCCTGAAGGAACTGACCGCGATCAAGTTCGAGTCACTGCCATTCAAGAATGCCATTGAAGTTAAAAAAGGCAGCGGCGCTTATCATTTCGCCGTTTTCACCGATCCGGATTGCCCGCATTGCAAAACACTGGAACAGGGCTTGGAAAAACTGGGCCTGACCGACTACACGGCTTATATTTTCCTCACTCCGGTAGTTGAACTTCACCCCGAAGCGCGGGAGAAAGCCGAATCCATCTGGTGCGCCAAGGATCGCAGCGCAACCTGGCAGGCATGGATGACGGAAGGAAAACTCCCTGAAAAGGCCACCTGCGAGAATCCGGTGGATGCCACAGTCACCTTATCCCGGGAATTAGGTGTGATGGGCACACCCACTATCTATCTGGCGAACGGCTATATGGCCGCCAACCCACAAGAACTGGTCGATGCGATCAAGAAAAAATAGCAATAAAACAATCCTATATCATCGGGGCGTTGATAATCGAATGCCCCGATAACTCGCGGAATCTGGTTTTCTGAAGAGGCTGGGATTAAAAGACGCGTGGATTTAAACTGAATCAGGATTTCACCAGACCAAGCTGGGAAGCCCTGAGGACGGCATGGCTACGGTTCTGCACATTGAGCTTGCGCAGGATATTCTGTACATGATTTTTGACCGTATGCGGGCTGATTTCAAGAATGCTGGCGATCTCGCCATTGGTCTTGCCGTTATGCACCCATTGCAGAATTTCGCGTTCACGAAGCGTGATCTGACCAATCCCATGATCTGCCGCTTCGCTCTGCGCAGCGCTATTGCAGAACACCCGAATAAGCGCTGTGTGCATATGAGGCACGAGCAGTTCTAGCAGGTAGGCATGGTTAGCGGTCAGTTGGCCAGGAATGCGCGAGAAGCAAAAGAAGGTGGAGACTCCGCCGTCACGGTTCCCCTGACCATGTGCAGCTATATTCTGCAATTCGATTTCTTTCAATGCACCTGGACTCTCGGCAAAAGGAACAACGTAGATGCCGAAATCTCCCGGAACCATGCCGTCAGCCACCAGAGTAGGCCTACGCGTACCTCGCCATGAATCAATGACACGACCGATGACACCATCATTCTGTATTGCATCAGCAATATTCTGGTCTGTGAGATACCGTGTACTGACGAAACGCTCGAAGTTGAACTCCTGATCATTGCCAGCCTGCAGGCCGCAGATCAGCACCTCGTGCGGGAAAAGATACTGGCAGCTGCCTTGCAACCACGAAAAGAGTTGCTCACGACGCTTGATGCGTAGCGATGCGTCGATCACTTCGAGAAATAAACTCGCCTGATCAGGACTCAAACCTTGGCTGTTGGTAATCATGCGCTCTGCGGAAACAATGGGTGCCGGGCTATTTTCAACGTCATTGATGGCAAGCGTGTGAAGACTTTGTGGCGATTTGGTTGCAGCCCCTAAAAGTGCAACATTGCGACCATTTCTTTACTTCAGGATGCATTTTTCTCCCCCATCGCTTTGGTTCCGGTTTTATACCTATAAAGTGTGACAAACGTAGCAGTCGATATGATCCGAACGGACTATATCGAACCCTCGCTGCATATTCGTGGTGTCACCCACCGTGTTTATACTTTTGCTCCCATGCAATATTTCTTGAAAACCCGTTTCTTCATCTCACTTCTCTGCTCTGGCGCAGTATTTGTGCCGCAGGCTGTGGCCGATATCTATGTGAATGAACATCTGGAATCCGCTGCAGAAATTCATCTGAGCAACATTTCCGCGTTGGATGGCGATGAAGTGCTGATTCAGGAGCCATCTCCCGACACGACAACCGCTATCGCGCAAGCCCTACCAGAAACCGTCACCGTATCCTTGCCGTTTTCTGCGGCCGTCAATGCAGCGGCACTGGAAAACTCGCTTGACCCTGCACTGCTACACGCCGTCATCGCCATTGAGTCCGGTCATAATCCCAAAGCCGTTTCACCCCGTGGCGCACAGGGACTAATGCAACTCATGCCCGTAACTTCGCGACGCTTCGGCTTGAGCAACCCATTCGATCCGGTGCAAAACATTCATGCCGGCGCACGCTATCTGAAAGAACTCAAAACCAGATTCAACGGTGATCTTAATTTGATGCTGGCAGCCTATAATGCAGGCCCTGGGGCAGTCGTGCGATTCGGCTCGCATATCCCGCCGTTCGACGAAACACGCCGTTACGTGCCTAGAGTTCTCGGGATTTACCGCGAGCTTTGCAGTAGAAAAATGTAATCGTCGGATTTAATCAATTTCCCTGCTTGCATGCCGAATACTGATTGATTGCGGCGTCATAGCAAGCCATGCATGCATCTCCTGAAGCAACACCACACGTTGCATTGCACTGATCCATTGCAACAACGAGTCCCTGCGTGCAGATGGCATTACGCTGCCTTCTCGGATTGGCATCAGGGTGATGAGGACTTGCCTTCGCTGGAGTATCAAGAACAGCATCCGCTGATGTATCAGGTATTGATACGGTCCCAAGCCCTGTCGCCGCGAGCATTCCCGCACCATTGCCAATCGTCGATGAGGTGAATTGCCACTCCTGATAACTCCCGGCGTGGGCAAAAGCAGCGAGATACTCGGGGAATCCATCCTGTTTGAACGGTTTGGATTTCGACAGGCTGTACACGGCGACGATCCGGTTCTGCTGCTTGACCAGACCCCAGTCAGCATGGCCAGTCATTGGGTCAGGGTAAAGTTTGCGCAAGTGTCGCCGCATCACGGGGAATCGTTTATCTTCCAACAGATCCTCGAGGCTGGCTGGATACTGCTTAACATCGCCGGGCGAGCTATCCAGATAACTACGGATGGCCCTGGCATATTGCTCGCCGACAAACAGTAATTCCTTTTCCTTTTCACGCTGTGCTTCGGTGTGCCATACAGGGCCAATCACTGATAGTGCGATCCCTGCAACGGCGATGAACAGGAGCAGTCCAATATAGGTGAACCCGTACTGATGCCTACCAATCAGCATAAGCAGAGCCATCCGATGCCGAGGCAGGTGAACCGCTATGCAGATCGTAAACAGCACCGGGCAGATTGCCTGATGGAGGCGTAATCACCCAAGTGGACGCACTGTCAGTCAGCGGATCGATCGGCACCGCACGCAGGTATTTTCGCTCGACCAATTCATCCAGCGAATTGGGGTAGCGCGACTGGTCCCCATAAAACTTGTCCAAGCTCTCGCGTACAGCAGACAGATCCTGCTTCAAAGCTGCTTCTTTGGCGCGATCGACGCCACTGAAATATCGCGGCACGGCAATCGTAGTCAGCAACATCAGGATCGCCAAGACCACCAGCAGTTCAACGAGGGTGAAACCTTTAAATCGTAATGAAAAGTGGCGCATCGTTCTTACCATAGCTTGTAGGGTATGCCATTCAAACCAGGCTCACGACTGAGTGAATATACGTCGTAAACGTCAGCACCTTCGCTTGGCATATCGGCAGGACTGGCGTAACTGCGCTTACCCCAGGTTTCCTGAGGACTAGCTGAAGCATCGGGATACATCGGGTCACGCGGTAACCTCCGTAAAAAACGGATCGGCTTCTTTTTGGGGTCTTTAATATCGGGCGCCCCTTGCACCAGCACCTCCAGAGTAGGCGGATAGCCGGAGGCTTCGACCGTTTTTTCCAGACGCCCTTCATCTACCGCCTTTTTATAGGCATCCAGTGCTGATCTAATCTCACGCAAGGCCGCTCGTAACTCTGCCTCCTTGGCGCGTTTGACCGTCAATTGCCCTAGCGGCACTACCGCGGAAGCGAGAATGCCGACGATGACCACGGTCACCACCAACTCGATCAGCGTAAAGCCACCTTGATACTTCATTAGAAGCTGGAAGGCGACGACGATGGATCAATGATCTTCGCTGGCACCGGTGCCGCATCCGGGATCGCTACCGTTCCGGCAGGCGACGTGGGCGCGGCCACTGGCTTGGGCGCTTCTACGACAGGCGTTTCAACCGGAGCTGACTCAGAAACAGGCTCTGGTGCTGGCCGTTGCAACCCGCGTACACTACCTGAGTTGCCACTCCCCACCACCGTAATCTGCGGCCTGTCAGAAATGGAGCCCTCCGTACCTGACCAATATTCCGCGACCTCTGCTTCGGGACGATGAATATTGCTGAGGATATGCGGCGTGATCGCCAGCACGATCTCAGTCTTGTTCTTGCTGTCGGTCTGATTGGAGAACAGCCGGCCCAGCAGAGGGATATCCCCCAAGCCCGGCAGCTTGTTTGCACTGTTGCGCTCGTCATCCGAAATCAGTCCAGCCAGCACTTGCGTTTCGCCATCTTTCAGTCGTAGCAGCGTGTTGGCATTGCGGGTGCCGATCTGATACACCGTAGAACCGTTCGTCAGCGTGGTCTTGGTCCCGAGCGAACTGACTTCCAGTCCCACCTTGATATTGACGTAATCATCCAGTGCGATACGGGGCTCCACTTCAAGTTTGAGCCCGACATCGACGTACTGCACGGATTCGGAACTCCCAACACCGGCAGTGGCTGTCGTGGTGACGACAGGCACCTTATCCCCGACTTGCACTCTAGCCTTTTCATTGTTGCGCACACGAATACGAGGGTTAGCTAACAGATTGACATCACCCGTCGTCTTTTTGAAATTAACTGCTGGATTTGGAGAAACATCAAATCGGCTGGAGGTCAGACCTTTCAAACCAGCCAGTGTCAACGGGGCCGTGGCGTTTGCTGTTGTCGTTACAACCGATGTCCCTGCCGCAACCGCGGTAGCAATCGGGATGCGGCTATTGACCGCAATCTGGCTGGGATAATCAATACCGAGTTCCTGCAAACGACTCCGGCTAATTTCCAGCACTTCCATCTCCAGCATCACCTCGGGGTCGGCCATGTCGTTGGCTGCGACCAGCTTTTCGGCAATGCGTATCACCTCCGGCGTATCCCGCACAATCAGCATATTGAGCCGCTCATCCACATACACATCCTTGGTTTTGAGCATGGTCTTGAGCAGCACAGCCACGTCCTTCGACTTGGCGTTGGTCAGGTAAAAGCTGCGGATCATCAGATCCTGATAATCCTTGAGCTTTGCCGCCGTATTGGGGAAGATCAGGGCGTTGGTTTCGGACAGCACCTTTTTTTGCAGTCCATTAGTTGCCAGCACCATTTCGATGGCGTCTTCGATGCTCGCTTTCTTGATGTAAACGGTGGCCTTGGCTTCGGGCTTGATGTCCTTGTCCATGATGAAATTGATGCCGGTGGTACGCGATAAGGCCTCAAAGACCATCTTGATATTGGCGTCGCGCAGTTCCAACGTCACCGGCTTATCAAAAGGTGGCTTGAGATGAGGCGGTTCATTGCGTGAGGCTTCAGGCTGCCTGCGTCGGATTTCCGACTGAAGTTCCAGTGCAGCAGCATTCGTCGGCACTTCAAGCAGAATCCGGTGAATGATCTCCCTGGCTGCGTCGACACGACCCTTGTCGAACAACGCCCTCGCCTCATCCACCTGTGCCGCATGTTCCTGTTCACGCTTGATGGCTGCATTGCCGGAAATCGCCATCTGGTTGGCCGGCTCAACTTTCAGCACCCGCTCATACAGCGTATGGGCATCTTCCTGACGTCCTCCCTGTAACGCCTTGTCAGCTTCCGCCAGTAGCTCGATGGTTGATCGTTCCTGTGTCACACGCAGATCCTTGCGCAGCGCTGAATCTTCAGGCTGCTTCTGTTGTGAATCACGCGCATTAGAAACACGTTGTTCAGGCGTAGCGCCGGGGACGCCGTCTTTCTGCCATGGCGCGTAGGCACACGAAGTCAACAACAACGAAAAAACAAGCATCACACCTAGATACTTGGCATCAGGTTTCATAAGGGTATTCCTTGGGTTTCATTCTGGTTGCCCGCTTCCGGCTTCGCTGAAGCCGGGCTGGCCGATTTGGAAAGCGTTTGCGGCAGGTCCAGTGGAAGATAGGTAAAGCGCAGGGTGCTTCCAGCGTCGCTATCCAGACGCCAGACCTTATCGATCGTTTCACCCACGGCCAAGGTGTAAACCCGGTTGCCACCAGACAGAATCAGCAGTGTTCCATCCGGTGTACCGTCCATACGCCCCAGATAGGAAAACGGCACAGCAGGGGCAACCGGCTTGGGTGGCGGTGGTGGAGGGCCGGCCGGCTTGGGTGGCGGCGCCACATACCAACTGCGTGACTTGAACATGTCGATCGTCGTGGCATGCTTGTCATCAGCAGGCTCACGGCCAGCGAGTAAGGACATATCCAAAGTCAGCCGGGGTTTGGATGAGGCCTGTTGGAACACTGCAATACCAGCCGTATCGGCCTGCGGGCGCTTACGTTCATGAGTGGTCTGGGATTTGCCATGATCGGGTTTCGCCAGTTCGAGCCCGCCTTCCTGATCCTGCCCGTTGACCCAGACCACCAGGCCGATCGTCACGATCAGTGCCAAACCAAGTGTAATGTTGCGTTTTGTCAGTGCGGTGGTCATGCGTGCCTACTCACAAAGATCACAATATGCAAAGTCGCTTTGACATGCCCATCCGAAATTTTGTCGCGCTCCAGTTCCAAATTGCTCAGGGCTGTCGCAGGCAGTTTTTCAAGCATTTGCTGGATGAAATTCCGGATGTCCGGGTAAGTTCCGCTGACTGGCAAGGTGACCTCAAAGCGTCGCAACATGCCGCCTGCACGCTCATTCAAAGCGTATTCACCCTTGTCTACGGTCAGATGATGTTGATCGGTTAACTGAAACAGAATATCCAGTTGATCAGACAACTTATCAACGGTAGCAAATCGCTGTCCAAACAGCGCAAGATCCATCAGCAGAGATTGTTCCGGCGTTAATTCAGGAACGCTCTCTACCGCCTGAATGGGCCGCACCGACAGTTGATGTCGCAGCGACTCGATACTGCGCTGGATCGGGTAAATCCCTGCCACAAAAATAGCGACTGCCAACACCAGCAAGGCAAGTCCGACAACCCCGGCTACGCCGAGCCTGCGAAACACCCGCTTAATTTCCCACTGGAATTCAGTCACGGAAATCATATCAAGCACCCCACCGCATGCTGACCGCGAAGCGAACCGGTTTCTGCGGGTCTGCCTCAACGACCTCATGCGACTCAAGCACAACGTCACTCAG